>Ga0315556_1000063_pt1 | contig 51335 bp, 58 predicted proteins | sample SalMarSW160310MG_FD_202112 | JGI IMG/M metagenome (GOLD analysis project Ga0315556, IMG submission 202112) | Salt marsh sediment microbial communities from the Plum Island Ecosystem LTER, Massachusetts, United States - Salt Marsh Sediment SW1603-10 ...
GGCTGCGCGGACGCGCCGCAGGAAGTCGTCGTCACGGCGGCCTCCGCCGGGCGCGCGGTGGTCGAGTGCGCGGCGAGGCAGAAGGCAGACCTGGTCGTCGCCGGCACCCACGGTGCCTGGGCGATCGGCACGCTCGGCTCGACTGCCGCGGCGATCGTGCGCCAGGCGCACTGCGACGTGCTGGTCGTGCGCTGAGCCTCAGAGTATCGCCCCCGGCTGGTCCATCGCGCCCTCGCTCAGGCGGGCGACGATCCACTCGTAGGCGTCGTCGACCGAGTCGGTGCGGTGCACCAGCCCGACGTCCTTGGCGTCGATCGTGCCGTGCGCGACCAGGGCGTCGAAATTGATCACCTCGCGCCAGTAGCGCGTGCCGAACAGCACGATCGGCATCGGCTTGGTCATCTTGCGCGTCTGCACCAGCGTCAGCAGCTCGAACAGCTCGTCGAGGGTGCCGAAGCCGCCCGGAAACACGATCACCGCCTTCGCCAGGTAGGTGAACCAGAACTTGCGCATGAAGAAGTAGTGAAAGTGGAACGCGAGCTCGCGCGTCACGTAGCGGTTGTCGAATTCCTCGATCGGAATCGAGATCGTCAGGCCGACGTTCATTCCGCGCGCGTCGGCGGCGCCGCGGTTGGCGGCCTCCATGATGCCGGGGCCGCCGCCGGTGCAGACCACGAAGCGGCGCTCCTTCGAGTCGAGTCCCTTTGACCATCCGGTGAGCCGGAACGCAAGCTCGCGTGCCGCCTCGTAGTACTCCGACATGCGCAGCTCGGCCTGCGCCCGCTCCGGGTCGCCTTCGCCGAGCTGGGCCTGGCGCAACGCCGCCTCGGCCTGGTCGCGCGGCTTGATCCGCGCCGAGCCCATGAAGACGATGGTGTCGTCAACCTTGTGGTGCTCGAAGCGGCTCTTCGGCTCGAGGTACTCGGCCAGGATGCGCAGCGCGCGCGCATCCTTGCTGTTGAGAAATGCCTGGTTGCCGTAGGCCTTGACGCTGTGGCGCCGACGTTCGGTCATGCCGCGGGTCCTCCGTGGCGCCGGATCAGTCGTGCCAGGTCGCCCTCAGCAGATTGTCGGCCTTGTTGTAGTGGAACTCAAGCGCGCCCTGGTACGCGTCGTGCGCGTGCTCGGCGATTTCGCGCGCCAGGTGCGTGCCGGTGGTGGTGATCAGCACGCCATCGGCGCTTTCCTCGATCGTCATGATGCGCTCGAGCGGGTGGCGCGATTTCTCGTTCGCCTCGCAGTGGCGCGCCAAGCTCATGACCTCGTCGCGGTGGGCGGCGAACAGCTTGCCGCCGAGCGAAACGAAGCCGGCGGGGAACTTGTCCCGCGTGCGGTGGCAGGCCGGGCAGAGCTGCTCATGGGCGCCGGCGGGTGCGGGCTCCCAGGTCCAGCGCCCGCGATGGTAAGTGGCGCCGCAATCCGGGCAGCGCGTCGGCTCGGGCAGCTTGCCCTTGCTCTTATAGCTGTCGTGCACCAGCTCCTGGCGCAGCTCGTCCCTGCGCAGCAGGCGAAAATTTCCGTGATCCGGTTTCATGACTGACCTTTCGTTGCGGATGATCCTTCGGACATCTCAGGGCAGCGGCCCGTGCTTGCCGACGCTGACGCGCTTCGCTTGCATCCCTTCGGCCGCCGGCTCCTCGATGAACTGCACCGCGGCACCGACCTCGAGATTGTCGAACGAGGGCTCGACCACGTTTTCCCGGCTGAAGTAGAGCTCGCGTCCGTCCGGCGTGGCGATGAAGCCGTAGCCTTCGTCGGCGAGCAGCCGCGCGACGCGCCCGTGCTGCGGGACCTCGTGCAGCTTGACCTCGCCGCGCTTGACGCGCGCGTCCTCCTCGAGCTGGCGCGTCACCGCGGCGAACGCGTCGCGCAGCGCGACGTACACGTCCTCGTGGTGGTCGCGGCTTGCGGCGATCTCCCGCCCCGGCACATGCGCATCGATGCGCACCTGGAACTGCCGCCCCTGTTGCTGGTGGCGCGCGATCTCCTCGACCGTGACCCGGCAGCTGATCAGATGAGGGTGGAATTCCTCGAGCTTCGCGGCCTGGTCGCGGATTCGCGCCTCGAGCGCGTCCGAGGTCGGCATGTGACGCACGGTGATCTGGAGGGGGATTTGCATGAGGTCCGGTCCTTCGTGCTGCATGACGCTTTCACGATATCCGTCGCCCCGGGGCTGGCATTGACCTTGATCAAACCGCCCTCCTCGGCCGCCGCGAAGGCGCCCTTGCCGAACGCGGGGTCCCAGCGGATCCGGTGCAGCAGCTCGTGGATCGGGGTCATTCGTCGTGATGCAGGCGCGTGATGCTTTCGACCACGCCGGCCACCTCGGCATCCGCCAGCGGCGGCCGGCAGCGCGCGCGGTTCCACGCCAGCAGCAGCTCCATCACAACCTCCGGATCGACCTCGTGCCGCAGCAGGTGGCCCACGAGCGAGGCGAGCGTGGCGTTGCGCTCGCCTTCAGCAACGCCCTCGCGCACCAGCCGGCGCCAATGCTCAGGCGAGTGGCCGGCGCGCTTGGCGCCGCTTTCGTGCAGCAGCCAGGCCGGCAGCGGCGCAAGCTGCGCCTCGTCGGGCGAGCGCGCGCGCCCCCAAGCGTAGCGGCGTCCGCTAGGGTGCAGCGACGGCGGTGCGACCACGCAGCCGCCGTCGCCGCGCAGGTCGACGCCGGGGAACAGCCCGACGCGATTGCCGACCCGGCCGCCCGGGTAGGCGAAGTACAGATGGCGACCGCCGCCGCCGGTCAGCGCCTCGAGGGTGGCGGGCAACGGGCCGTGCCCGGACTCCAGCCGGGCGATGCTTGGTTCGCCGCCGTGCCCGGCATCGACGTCGATCACCACCAGCACGGAGATGCGCCCGGTGACGATTCCGACGTTGGCTTCCGGCCAGCGCGCGAACCAGCCGTCGACCTCGCGCGCCGAGGCGCAACGGCTCTGAAACTCGAGCCACGCCACGAGCGGACGCTTGGCGCGGTGCTCGATCGGAATCACCGACCAGCCGCGGCTGAGATAGCCCAGCGCGGCTTCGCGGGCACTGAGTGGAGAGGCGTGGAACGTTGCGTCCTCTCTTCGTGTGCAACCGCCTACCAGTCTATTGTTGGCACGTCCTCGAACAGCCGCTTGACGTAGGTCAAGACGAGGTCTTGTCGCACGTCTCAGGATCGTGAAGGGCCATGTCTTCCGACGAATTCTCCACCTGAGCCGCGCTACGAGAGCCGTCACCCTATTTCTGGCGGGAGACGTCATGACCGGGCGCGGAGTCGACCAGATCCTGCCGCGGCCGGGCGACCCGCGCCTGTTCGAGCCGTACGTGCGCTCGGCGCTCGAGTACGTCGCGCTCGCCGAGCGCGCGAGCGGACCGTTTGCTCGGCCGGTGGGGTTCGACTACGTCTGGGGCGACGCGTTGGCCGAGCTCGAGCGCGTGAAGCCGGACGCGCGCGTCGTCAATCTCGAGACCGCCGTGACGACGAGCGACGAGGCCTGGCCGGGAAAGGGCATCCACTACCGCATGCACCCTGGCAACGTGCCGTGCCTCACCGCCGCCGCGCTCGACTGCTGCGTGCTCGCCAACAACCACGTGCTGGACTGGGGCAGGCCGGGTCTCGCGGAAACGCTTGCCACGCTGCACGCTGCCGCATTGCGCAGCGCCGGCGCGGGGCGCGACGCGGCCGAAGCGCAGGCGCCGGCGGTGATCGAGTGCCGGCGGGGCGGCCGCGTGCTGGTGTTCGGCCTTGCCAGCGGGACGAGCGGCGTGCCGCGCGACTGGGCCGCGGGGCCGCAGCGCTCGGGGGTGTGCCTGCTCGATGACCTGTCGCCGCGCAGCGCCGAAGCGGTCGCGCGGCGCATCGCCGCCCAGCGGCGCGAAGGCGGCATCGTGCTGGTCTCTATCCACTGGGGTGGCAACTGGGGCTACGAAGTCGCCGCGCAGCAGCGCGCCTTCGCGCGCGCGCTGATCGACGGCGGCGCGGACATGGTGCACGGCCACTCCTCGCACCACGCCAAGGGCATCGAGGTGTACCGCGAGCGCCCGATCCTGTACGGCTGCGGCGACCTGATCACCGACTACGAGGGCATCGAGGGCTACGAGGCGTTCCGGCCCGAGCTTTCGCTGCTGTACTTTCCGACGCTCGATGCTGACAGCGGCCGGCTGGTGGAATTCGCGCTTACCCCGATGCGCCTGCGCCGCATGCGCCTCGAGCGCGCCGCGCCGGACGACGCAGCCTGGCTGCGCGTCGCGCTCGGCAGGCTCGGCACCCGGCTCGAGTCGCTGGCCGACGGCACGCTGTCGCTACACTGGGACCGGGGAAGGCGATGAAGCCGCTCGTCGTCAACGGCAAGACGCATCGGGTGCGGGCCGCCGACCCGGACAAGCCGCTGCTGTGGGTGCTGCGCGACGAGCTTGGCCTGCAGGGAACAAAATACGGCTGCGGTGTCGGCGTGTGCGGCGCCTGCGTGGTGCTGCTCGACGGCGAGCCGAACCACGCCTGCATGGTGCCGCTCGCGCGCGTCGGCGCGCGCGAGGTCACCACGATCGAGGGCGTCGCTGCCGACCAGCCGGTCATTCGCGCGTGGATCGCGGAGCAGGTGCCGCAATGCGGCTACTGCCAGCCCGGACAGATCCTGAGCGCCGCGGCGCTGCTCGCAAAGTCGCCATCGCCATCGGAAACCGAGATCGACCAGGCGATGTCGGGCGTGCTATGCCGTTGCGGCACCTACGCCCGCATCCGGCGCGCGGTGCATGCGGCGGCCACGGACAGTCCGCCCACGGCGCACGGCGCGCTGCCCGAGCTGCTCAGCGACCTGCCGCCGGACGCGGGCACGCAGATGAACGACTGGCTCTGCATCGACGGCGCCGGCACGGTGACGCTGATGGTCAACCATTCCGAGATGGGCCAGGGCGCGCTCACCGGCCTGGCCGCGCTCGCCGCCGAGGAGCTCGAGATCAGGCTCGAGCGCCTGCGCACGGTGTTCGCGCCGGCCGATGCGCGCTATCGCAACGGCTACTGGGGCGAGCAGTTCACAGGCGGATCGAGCAGCATGCGTGGCGAATGGACGATGCTGCGCGAGGCGGCAGCGCGCACGCGCCTGCGCCTCGTTCGGGCCGCCGCGCGGCGCTGGGGCGTCGCGCCGGCGCAGTGCCGCAGCGGCGACGGCGGCGTGACGCACCCGGAAAGCGGCCGCCACCTCGGCTACGGCGAGCTTGCGCCGGCGGCGGCGCGGCTCGCCGAGCCGAAGGGCGCGCCGCTGAAGGCGGCTGCTGACTGGCGCTACATCGCAAAGCCGCTCGCGCGGCTCGACATTCCCGCGATGTGCCTGGGGCGCACGCGCTACGGCATCGACGCGGCACCGCCGGGCGCGAAGGTGGCGGTGGTGGCGCGCTGCCCGGTGTTCGGCGGGCGCCTCGAGCGCTTCGACGATCGCGCCGCGCGCGCGGTTCCCGGAGTGCGCCACGTGCGCGCCATCGCAAGCGGCGTGGCGGTGGTGGCGGACGACTTCTGGTCAGCGCAGCGCGGGCGCGAAGCGCTGCGCGTCGAATGGCGGGCGGGCCGGCACGCGCGGCTGAGCAGCGCACAGATCGAGCGGCGGCTGCTGGCGGCGCTCGGGCGCGGCCGCAAAGCCGCGGTCGAGGCCACTTACCGCACGTCTTACCTCGCGCACGCGACGATCGAGCCGATGAACTGCGCGGCAGACGTGCGACGCGACGGCTGCGACGTCTGGGTCGGCACCCAGCACCAGGCCGACACGCAGCGCGTGGCCGCACGCGTCGCCGGCGTGGCCCGGTCGAAGGTGCGCGTGCACACCCAGTTCCTCGGCGGCGGCTTCGGCCGGCGGCTGGAGACCGACTTCGTCGCCGAGGCGGTCGAGCTCTCCAAGGCGCTCGGTGCGCCGGTGCAAGTGGTGTGGACGCGCGCCGACGACCTGCAGCACGACTTCTACCGCCCGGCGCACGCGGCGCGGCTGCAGGCGAGCCTGGACGGCGAGGGCCTGCCCGCGACATGGCTCATGCGCGTGGCCGGCCCCGAGCTCGCGCTCGACGGCATCGACGTGCCTTACGCGGTGCCCGGGCTGCGCGAGCGGCGGGTCGAGGTCGCCTCGCCGCTGCCGACCGGCCCCTGGCGCTCGGTCGGCGCGTCGAACAACGCCTTCGCCATCGAGAGCTTCGTCGACGAGCTGGCGCAGCGCGCCGGGCGCGACCCGCTCGAGTACCGGCTGGCGCTGCTGGCGAAGGCGCCGCGCCATGCCGCCGTGCTGCGGCTCGCGGCCGAGCGCGCGGGCTGGGGGCGCCCTCTCGGGCCGGGGCGCGGCCGCGGCATCGCGGTGTACCGCTCTTTCGGCAGCGTCGTCGCGCTGGTGGTCGAGGCGAGCGTCGCCGCGCGCGCGATCCGCGTCGAGCGCGCGGTGTGCGCGATCGACTGCGGCACCGCGGTGCTTCCCGACGCGGTGCACGCACAACTGGAGGGCAGTGTCGCGTTCGGCCTGTCGGCGGCGCTCAAGGAGGAGATCCGCATCGGCTCGGGCCGCGTGCGGCAGGCGAGCTTCGCCGACTACCCGATCCTCGCGTTCGACGAGATGCCGGCGGTCGAGACGCATATCCTCGAAAGCACCGCGGAGCCGGGCGGAGCGGGCGAGCCGGCGGTGCCGGTGGTTGCGCCGGCCCTGGCGAACGCTTTCTTCGCGGCCAGCGGGCAGCGCCTGCGCCGACTGCCGCTGCGCCTGCGCTGAACCATGGTCGAGCTCACGCAACGTGATTCGCGCAATGCACTCCTGAGCGAACGGCTGCGCCGCCACGTGGAGTGGATCGCCGGTTGCATCGGCGAGCGCAACGTCTGGCGGCGGGAGGCGCTTGCGGCCGCGGCGGCGTACATCCGCGGCGAATTCGAGGCGCTCGATCTCGAGGTCGGCGCGCAGCGCTACCGCGCGTACGACGTCGACTGCGACAACCTCGAGGCGGCGCTGCCGGGAGAGGGCGCACGCCGCGAGATCGTCCTCGTCGGCGCGCATTACGACACGGTGCGGGGCACCCCGGGCGCCGATGACAACGCGAGCGGCGTTGCGGCGCTGATCGAGATCGCGCGCGCATTGCGCGGGCTGCGCCTTGCGCGCACGGTGAAGCTGGTGGCGTTCGTGAACGAGGAGGCGCCATTCTTCTACTGGGGCGAGATGGGCAGCAAGGTCTACGCGCGCGAAGCGCGGCGGCGCGGCGACGACATCCGCGTCATGCTTTCGCTGGAGATGCTGGGCTGCTACGAAGCGGCCCCCGGCAGCCAGAAGTATCCGCCGCTGCTGCGCTGGTTCTACCCGGACAGCGGCAACTTCATCGCCTTTGTCTCGGACCTCGCGTCGCGCCGGGCGCTGCTGCGCGTGGTCGAGGCATTCCGGGCGCGCAGCGACTTTCCCTCAGAGTCTCTGGCCAGCCCGGCCTTCGTGCCCGGCGTGGCATGGAGCGACCACCTTTCGTTCTGGCGCGCCGGCTACCCCGCGGTGATGGTCACCGACACCGCGTTCTACCGCAATCCGAACTACCACTGCGCCTCGGACACGCCGGACCGCCTGCGCTATCCCGAGATGGCGCGCGTGGTCGAGGGCCTCGCCGCCGCGATCGCGACGCTCGCGGGGGAGGCCTGAATGCACCGCCACGATGCGCGCTGGGTGCTAAGGCTCGCCGAACGAGTGTTCGACGACCCGGCCCAGGCGCGGCAGTAGTTGAACCGCCCGAGCGTGCAGCTCGGCGGGCGCACGCCGCTCGAGGTGCTGGGCAGCGAGGGCGGCGCACGGCGCGTCGAGGAGCTGCTCGCGCAGATCGACGACGACGACCGCCTCGGCATCGACTAGCGCGTCGTACGTCGCCTTGGCGCGACTTCCTACGCCTTAGGCGCTCGCACGAGCATGACGGGGACCGACGCCGTTCGCACGATCTGTTCTGCATCGCTGCCCATAAGCATCCGCTTTACCCCGCGCCGGCCGTGGGTGCCGATGACGATAAGATCGGCGCCCGATTTCCTCGCTTGCCGAACGATCAGGTCCGCTGCGGGAGCGGTCTGCGCTTCAAGCAGGACGGTCGTGCACTTCAGGCCGCGCTTTCGCACCAGCGCTTCGGCATTACGCAATACTTGGCTCCCCCACTTCCTCAGCACCAGCATAAGGTTCGCCATATAGGGGCCAATCTCTGCGCCGCTCACCAGTACGGTGTGCTCGTCCACGACGTGCACGAGCTGTAAGCTCGCGTTCTGCCCCTTGGCCAGCCGGATCGCCTCGCGCAAGCCACGATTCGAAGCCCGGCTTCCGTCGACCGGCACGAGAATGCGTTTGTAGGTCACGATATTTTGTCCTTTCATCATTTACACGTGGGCACACGATAGCGCGGTTTTGGCCTTCCGATCGGTTCACCAGACCTGCTGCGGTCCTTCGAGCAGCTCGCGCCACAGAGTTGTCAACCCGGCGAGCTGTGAGCGCGCCACGTCTTCGACGCGCGGCCGCAGCGCCGCGAGCGCGGCCGGATCCTCGAGCCGCAGCTTGAGGTCGATCAGCTGCGGCTCGGTGATCGGCTGGCCGATGCGGCTCACCAGGTAGCAATAGGCCTCCTGTACGCCGGCGATCTCCGCCACCAGCGCGCGCGCAATGCGATTGGCGAGCAGGTTGTACAGCTTGCCGACGTGGCTCACGGGGTTCTTGCCTGCCGCGGCTTCAAGGCTCATCGGGCGGTAAGGCGTAATCAGCCCGTTGACGCGGTTGCCGCGGCCGACCTGACCGTCGTCGCCGGCCTCGGCCGAAAGACCGGTCACCGTCAGGTACACGCTGTCGGCGGTGTCGCCGTCGGCGGTGTTGACCGCGACCTCGGCTCCGGCGCCCGCTGCCTCGGCCGCGATTGCGCGGATGCGCGCCTTCTTCGCCCGGTATTCGTCGAGGCCGGCGACGTGCCGTCCGACCAGCGCGCAGGCGACGGTGAGCGCAACGTCGCCGCGGCTACGCACGCCCATGACCTTGATGTCCTCGCCGACCTCGGGTTGCGTGGCTTTGATCGCGGGCGAGTTGAGAGCGCGCTCAACGGCCAGCACCGCGCGCTCGAGCGCGTCGAGCGGCGCGAAGCCGACCCCGAACGAGGTATCGTTGGCGAGCGGCGCGCCGGCCTCACGCTGGCGCAGGAACAGCGCAGCGAGGTCCGGCGAGGTCGGGCGAATGCGCGGATTGATCCGCACCTGGCGCTCGGCGTCCAGGTGGCGCAGGTTCTCGCGCAGCCAGCGGCGGCTTTCCTCGACCGCGATCTCGTGCACGGGGATCGTCGCGCCCCGGAACTGCGCGGTCGCGCGCCCGGCGAGGTAGATCTCGATCGGCTCGGTGACCTCGCCGCCGCCGAACGCCGGCCGCGCCGCGCCGCCGCACAGCAGGGCCTTGTCGACGTTGTGGTGCAGGATCGCGCCGAAGCGCTCGAGATAAACGCGCGACAGCGCGCGGCTCAGGTTCTCCGCCAGCGCGTCGCAGATCGTGTCGGGATGGCCGAGGCCCTTGCGCTCGACGATCTCGAGCGGCAGCGAGCCGGGCGAGGGCACTTGGAGCGCGCTGGTGTCAAGCTTCACGCCGCTCCCGCTTCGCTATTCGAAGCGGGATGGATGGTCTGATCGTCATGTCTTGAATGTTGCTACCCGCGCGGACCGAACCGTTTGACCGGGATCAAGCGCGGCTGCCGCGGGCGGGGCGCGGTTGACGCAGGCGAGCAGCGTCGCGTAACCGAACAGGTTGGCGCGCTGCGTCTCGACCACGTCCAGGTTCGCCGAGGCGACGAAGCGCTCCAGGTTCATGTCGGCGCGGTAGCGCATCAGCCAGTACGTGGGTGCCAGAAACACCTCGCACAGGCGCAGCAGAACGCTGGAGTTGCGAAAGTGCTGCACGATCACGATCTTGCCGCCGGGGCGGCAAACACGGCGAATCTCGTTCACCGCGCGCACCGGGTCCGGCAGTCCGGAAAGCGCGAACATCAGTGCCACCTTGTCGAAGCTGCCGTCCGCAAAGGCCAGCCGCTCGGCGTCCATCTGCACCAGCGATTCGACCTGCGTCAGGCGCCGCGCTGACACGCGCGCGGCGGCTCTGGCGAGCATCTCGCGCGACGCGTCGATGCCGGTTACGCGCACCTGCGGCGGATAGAGCGGCAGCGACATCCCCGTGCCGACGCACACCTCGAGCACCCGCTCGCCCGGGCGGCAGTCGAGCGCCGCGAGCGCGGCGCGGCGACCGGGTGCCAGGCTCGCACCGAAGATGAGGTCGTACAGCGGCGCGAGGCTGCGGTAAAGCGGCGCCAGCTTGCGGTAACTCTTCTGGCTGAGGGCGGGGTCGGATTTCACTGGAGTCGGGAATTCTTCTTCGGTCTGGCCAGTCTCTATGTGTTCCGCCGGGCGCGGCCTTGATCGCGGTCAAACCGCCTGCCGTCTCATCGGCGAAGATCGACGGCAAGCATGCTGACCTGGAGGGTCCGATCATCCAACAAGGCGTTCCGCTGGGCAAGGTTTTCGGGATCCCCATCCGGCTGGATTATTCGTGGTTCTTGATCCTCGGCCTGCTCGCCTGGATGCTCGGAGGCAGCTACTTTCCGGCCGAGTTCGCCGGCTGGCCGCCCGCGCTGTACTGGCTGATGGGCGTCGTTACGGCCGTCGCGTTCTTCGCCAGCCTGCTGCTGCACGAGCTCGGACACTCGGTGGTGGCGCTGCGCTACAAGGTGCCGGTGCGCAGCATCACGCTGTTCGTGTTCGGTGGCGTCGCCCAGATCGCCGGCGAGCCTCCCAGCGCGAAGGCCGAGTTTCGCATTGCGATCGCGGGGCCGATTGTGAGCCTGGCGCTGGCGCTGCTGTTCTACGCCGCGCAGCCTCTGCTCGAAGCGCTGCCGCCGCTGCTCGGGATGGCACGCTACCTCACCTACATGAACCTCGCGGTCGCGCTGTTCAACCTGATTCCCGGCTATCCGCTCGACGGCGGGCGGGTGCTGCGCGCCGCGGTATGGGCGTTCACGCGCAATCTGAGGCGCGCCACGGTCTTCGCCGCCAACGCCGGCCGGGCCTTCGGCCTCGGGTTCATCCTGCTCGGAGTCTGGGAAATCCTCGGCGGCAATCTAGGCGGCCTTTGGATCGCGTTCATCGGCTGGTTCCTGCACAGCGCCGCGAGCGCGCAGCTGATGCAGACCGCCTACCAGGGGCTGCTCGCGGGACATACGGTGTCGCAGGCGATGGGCGGGCGTTGCCCGACGGTCGCGGCTGACCTCACGCTGCAGCGGCTGGTCGACGAGCACGTGCTGGAGCGGGGCGAGCGCTGCTTTCTCGTCGACCGCGGCGGGCGCATCCTCGGCCTGGTCACCGTGCACCAGGTGAAGCGGGTGCCGCGCGCCGAGTGGGCCACCGCAACCGTCGACCGGATCATGCTGCCGCTCGAGCAATCGCAATGCGTAGGGCCTGACACCGGGCTCGTGGCGGCGCTTCAGCTGATGGACCGCGACGGCGTCAACCAGCTTCCGGTGACGGCCGGCCGCCGCGTGCTCGGCATGCTGAGCCGCGAGGACGTGATCGGCTACCTTCGCACGCTGCAGGAGCTGCAGGGCTAGTCGGGCCGGATCTCGCCCTTGCGCACCCACACCCCGCGCTCCTCGCAGTGCAGCAGCTCGCTGCCGCTCAGCACGTACGCGCCGAGCGGGTAGGCGAGGTCGTTGAAGTAGCACACGCCGGTTTCAAGCTCGAGCTCGGGATCGATTTCGTCGTCGTCGACATCGAGGATCGGCGAGGTCCTGCGCTCGGGATCCGGGGCGCCGACTTGCGGGATCTTGGGTGGCATGGGTTGCTCCTGGGCTGGTCTATTCTTCCGGTTTCTCGATGTCGACGCCGCCGCGCTCGCGCAGCCAGCGATCCTCGTCGTCGTCCGGCCAGTCCTCGAGCGGATCCTGGACCGAGCCGTTCTCCTCCGGCGCGCGCCGCCCCTCGTCCGGCCCGGGCTGCGACGGCTTGGCGGGCGCCTTCGCGCGGCGCCGCTTGCGCTTGGCTTTGACCATGTCAGGTTGGCCTGCTAACGTTGATCGTCGCCTGCAGCACCATGATTTTCCATTCCTGCGGCGGCCGTTTGACCTTGATCAAGGGCCGCCGCCGCGGCGCCGCGCCTAATCGGGATGAACCTGAGCGCTGGAGACCACAGATGGCCCTGACCGGCAAACAGCTCGACGAATTCGAGCGCCTGCTGAAGCAGCAGCGGCAGCAGCTGGTCGTCGAGCTGTTGGAGGACGTGGCGCGCGCGCGCGACGAGAGCTACGCCGATGTGGCGGGCTCGGTGACCGACCTGGGCGACGAGGCGATCGCCGACCTCCTTTCGGACCTGGACAACGCCGAGGTGGCGCGCGACATGCGCACGGTGCGCGAGCTCGACGCCGCGCTCGCGCGCATCGCCGACGGCAGCTACGGCAGCTGCGCCGAGTGCGGCGGCGACATCGGCCTCGAGCGGCTGCGCGCCTATCCGACGGCGTTGCGCTGCATCAAGTGCCAGGAGGTGTACGAGAAGACGCACGCCCATCCGGGCGAGCCGAGGATGTAACGGTCGCTAGCCGCCGCCGCGCGCCTGCTCGAGCTCGGCGCGCAGCTCGGCTTCGCGCTCGGTGTAGCGCGGCGAAAAGTGGAACGGCTCCACCAGCTTCGCGCCCGCCGCGCGCGCGAGCAGGCCGGCCTGGCGCGCGGTGAGGTGGAACTTTCGCGCGGCGTGCTCGGCGTCCTGCTGCAGGAACACGCATTCGATGAACAGCACGTCGGCGCCGGACGCGAGCGACGCGATGCGGCGCGCGTTGTGCTCGCCGTAGACCACGTCGGTGACGTAGCAGAGCTTCTGCCCCGGCACCAGGCGCAGCACCTTCGCCTTCAGCTCGCCGAGGGAATATCGGCGCTGGTGCTCGCCGGCGTCGTCGCGCCAGTGCGCGAGCACCGGCGTGTCGTCGGGAGCGTCCTCGGCCACCGCGCGCTTGAGCTCGTTCAGCCAGGGTCCGGCCTGCAGCCCCATCTCGAGCAGGCGGTTCTTCCACACGTTGACGTGGACCTTCTCCTCGAAGGCGAAGCCCAGGCACTCGACGTCGTGCTCGAGCACTGCCGCGCGCACGCGGAAGCCGGGCTCGTCGAGCAGCACGCCCTGCGGCGCCGCCCGCTGCGGCAGCGGCTCGCGCCGGAAGCGGCCGTGGCAACGAAAGCGCGCGGCGCGCAGCTGCTCGCCGTCGAGCTCGTGGGCGACCAGGGTGAAGTCGGTGGCGTAGTTCTGCACCAGGTTCCAGATGTAGCCCGCCAGCTTGTGCTCGACGCGCTCGATGAATCCGGACGGGCCGTAAAGCCTGACCGCGGTTTCGCGGCCGAGGCACAGGCGCAGCAGCCGGTCGAAGCCCGCGAAGTGGTCCATGTGCGCGTGCGAAACGAAAACATCGCTGAGGCGCAGGATCTTGCGCGGCGCGAGGGCGGCCAGGTCGCCGAGATCGAAAAGCAGCGCGCGGCGCTCGAAGCGGAAGTCGAGGAAGAGTGTCGGATCGCCGAACGGGCCGTTGACCAGCTCGGGGCTGAGGATCGAGGTCATCGGGCGGATTATGGTGCATCGGCGCCGGAGGCTGAGCTATGCTTGCGGCGCACGCAGGGCGGGCCGATGAGCAAGATTCTCGACAATCTCAAGCAGGCGGAGCTTGACCGCATGGCGCACGCCGAGGCCGAGTCGCGCATCGCGTCCGACCGCCTCGGTAAGGCGCTGGCGGAGGAGCAGCGCGCGCTGGAGGAAGAAGCGATGCGGCAGGCGCGCACGCGCGCGGGAGCCGAAGCGCGGGCGCTGGAATCGGCGCAAGCACGGCTGGCGGCCGAGCGCGAAGCGCAGCGGGCGGCGCAGGCGCGCATGGATGCCGCGGCCGAAGCGGGTCGAATCGCGCGCGAGCGCATGGTCACCGAGCTTGAGCTCAGGCGCGCAGAACAGGCGCGCACCGAGGAGGAGGCCAATGCCGCGCTGGCGTCGTTGGACAGCGACGCGCCGCGCCACGGCGGTCCGGGCTCGCAGCTGGCACGGCGCGTGGCGCCGCGCGGCGGGCCGCTCGCGCTTGCGGCGGCGCTGCTCGCGGCGGCGCTGCTGGCGGCGCTCGCGGCGGGGATCGCAATCGGAAAGTTCGGCGCCGGCGGCGCGCCCCCGCCCGCGCCGCGTGCGGCGCTGACGCAGGAACCGCAACCGGAAACGCCGCCCGGCCTCAAGCTGGACCGCGACCTGGAGGCGTTCGCGGCGCGCGCCGCGGCGCTGCAGGAGAAGAAATGAGTCAGCCGAGCACGTCGTCGAGGGCACGCCGCGGCGTCGGCTGCGGCGGCGGGTCGCCGTAGCCGAGGCGGAACGGCAGCAGCGGCACTCCGCCCGCGCCGAACAGGCGGGCGAACTTGGTCTTCGCTTTTTCCGCCTCGAGCAGCTGGCTTACCGGCTGCAGGCACAGGCCGAGTCCGGTCGCCACGAGGTACAAGCGCTCGAGCAGCTGGCCGGCCTTGAGCTCGAATTCCGGGCCGGCAACACGGCCACTGATGAGACCGAACACCGGCGCGCTCGTCAGCGCCGCATGATCGCGCCTGGCGAGCAGGCCCTCGACCCGCAGGTGCGCGACGGCGAACTGCTGCAGCAGCGAAAGCAGCCAGGGCGCGCCGAAATTGCCGCCGCCGATGGATTCCGCGAGCTCGTTGCGGAACTTCGGGTCGGACAGCAGCAGCGCGTCGGCCTGCAGCATCAGCTTGTCGACAGCCTGTCTGATCGCGGCGTCCTGCGTCAGCAGCAGGTTGATCTTCAGGTCCGACTCGCAGACGCGCAGCTTGCCGAGCACCGTTTGCGAGACGGCGCGCGAAAGGTAGCGCGCGTGGTTCGTGCGCCGGCGCGTGATCGAGCGGAACAGGCTCGCCGGCCGGTAAGGCGCCGGCCGGTGCTCGTCGTTCAGCTCAACCGTTGCGACCAGGGAATGAATCTGGTCACGGCCGAAGTAGCTCACCTGATGGCCGAAGCCGAAATGCTCGGCCGCGATCAGCAGGTTCTCCAGCGCGCAGCCCAGGCTGACGCGCAGCTCGCGCTGGTTCGGGTCTGCAACGCGCTGCCAGCGGGCGAGGTCGGCGTGCAGGCTGATGCGACGGCCGACGATTCTGAAACGCCACGGCTGGGAATTGCGGGCCGACGGCGCGAGGATCGCGTAACGCAGGAGGAAGGCGAGGCGCTCCTCGATCGATTCCTTGGCGGGAAAGTCGGATTCGCGCACCGACCAGGGTTCTCGGTCCATATCGGCCATTGCTCGTTCGCGAGACGATGGTACCGCGCTTCGGCGCCGCGCGCGGCGCGGCGCTGAACGAAAGCCGCGCGCGGTTGTCCATTGCTGGTCTGCTCGCCACCCTTGAAGCGAAATGCCGTACGCGTTTGCTTTTGCGGCGCTGCTGGTGGTGACCAGCACGCTGGTGCATTACGAGGCCCTGCGGCTGCTGTCGGCCTGGATCCCGCATCTGCGGATCCGCCCGCGCGCGCGGCTGCTGGCGGTGATCTTCGGCGTCTTCGTCGGCCACCTGCTGGAGATCGCGTGCTACGCGCTCGCCTACTACACCCTGCACGACCATTTCGGCCTGGGCAGCTTCGGCGGCAAGTTCGCCGACAACTTCACCACCTATTTCTACTTTTCCGCCGAGAGCTACACCTCGATCGGCCTGGGCGACATCTACCCGCTCGGCTCGCTGCGCCTGATCACCGGCGTCGAGGCGCTCAACGGCCTGCTGCTGGTGGGCTGGTCGGCGTCGTTCACCTACCTCGCGATGCAGCGCTACTGGAACGTGATCGAGCGCGACTAGCGCCTCAGCGCGCCAGCGTCACGATCACCAGCCCGAGCGTGAGCAGCGCGATGCCGCCGAGCTCGATCCGGCTCAGGCGCTCGCGAAACACGCGCCGCGAGACGACGTAGCTGAACAGCAGCTCGACCAGGCCGAGGATGCGCACGTGCGCCACCGGCTCGATCGCCATCGCGGTGAACCAGCCGGCGGAGGCGGCCGCGCCCATGAAGCCGGCGAACAGCGAAGCGCGCCAGGCGCGCAGCACGCGCCGCACCACGTCGGGGTTGCGCGCCAGCAGCCAGCCGCCGAGCAGAAGCGTCTGCACCAGCTGCGCGGCGACCAGGGTGTAGGCGCCGGCCATGAGGAACTGGGCGTTCAGCGCGAGCGCCGCGCCGCGGTAGCCGACCGCCGCGAGCGCGAAGCCGGTGCCCGAGGCGAGCCCGATCAGCGCGGTGCGCGAAGTCCAGCCGGTCAGCATGGCGCGCAGCGGCCGCGCCTTGTCGGCGGGCGAGAGCAGCAGCACGCCGAAGGTGCCGCAGGCGATCGCCAGCCCCGTGACCAGGTTCACCCGGTCGCCGAGGAAGACGAACGCGAACACGGCGACCTGGATGATCTCGGTCTTCGAGTACGCCACGCCGAGCGCGAAGTTGCGCTCGGCCATCACGCGCAGCAGGAGCGCGGTGGCGACGATCTGGCTCACGCCGGCGATCAGCACCCAGAGCCAGAACGCGGCGGCCGGGTCGGGCAGCGGCAGGCGGGTGACCGCCTGCACGCCCCACAGCCAGGCGAAGGCGAAAGGCAGGCCGTAGAGAAAGCGCACCAGCGTCGCGCCGAGCGTGCCGAGCTCGGCGGTGAGGTGGCGCTGGGCGGCGTTGCGCAACGTCTGCGCGAACGCGGCCCAGACGGTGATCGGGATCCAGAGCCAGGCGGCGGGCACCGCTCAGGCGCCGCGCGGGTCGATCACCTTCTTCAGCACGTGGCGGCGGTTGCGGGTGTGCGGCCGCACTTCGCCGGGCCAGCGCCCCGAGTCGATCGCCGCGGCCCACTCGGCGCTGAGCAGCACTTCAACGCTCTCGAGCTCGTACATCGCGCTGTAGCGCGGCTCGCCCTCGGCGACGATGGTCTTCTTCTCGCCTCCCATGACCATTTCGAGCGGCGCGGTGGTCGAGCGGGTCACCGCGAGCACGCCGGGGACCTTGAGCAGCAGCGGCACGTGCTCGGTCTCGTAGACCTCGTTGAACAGCGCCTCTTTCTCCGGCGCGACGTCCATGCTGGCGATGAATATGTATTTGGTCTTGGGGTTCATCTTGTTATCGGTGAATGAGGAGTGGGAATGAAAGTCAACCCAGCGAGCGCTTCTGCCTGGCGTGGCGGCGCTCGTGGTCGTAGGCGAGGGCGGCGCCGATGATGCCGGCCTCGTTGCGCAGCCGCGCCGGCACGACCGGCGTGATGAGCTTCAGGTGCGGCAGGAACTTCTGCCACTTCTTGCTCACGCCGCCGCCGATGATGAAGGCGTCGGGCCAGAAGTAGCCCTGCAGCAGGCGCAGGTAGACGTCGAGGCGGCGCGCCCACTTCTTCCAGCCGAGGTCCTTCTTCTCGCGCACGCTTTCGGCGGCCCAGGTCTCGGCGTCGCGGCCGCGCAGCGTGAGGTGGCCGAGCTCGGTGTTCGGCACCAGGTGGCCGTTGATGAACAGCGCGGTGCCGATGCCGGTGCCGAGCGTGATCATGATCACCAGCCCCTCGTGGTTTCGCCCGGCGCCGAAATGCATCTCGGCGTAGCCCGCCGCGTCGGCGTCGTTGATCACGCTCACCGGGCAGCCGGTGTGCTTGTGCAGCAGTGCGGCCGCGTTGACGCCGAGCCAGCTGCGCGAGATGTTGGCCGCGGTGCGCAGCCTGCCGCGCTTCACCACCGCCGGCATGGCGCAGCCGATCGGCCCGTCCCAGTCGAAGTGCCGCGCGATCTCGGCAACCGTGCGGGCCACCGCCTGCGGCGTGGCGGGGTCCGGGGTCTTGATGCGCTTGCGCTCGGCCAGCAGCTTGCCGCTCGCCGTGTCGACCGGCGCGCCCTTGATGCCGCTGCCGCCGACGTCGATGCCGAGCACGCGCATGCCTAGCCGCGCCCGACGAAGGGCATCTTGGTCGCCATGATGGTCATGAACTGGACGTTGGACTCGAGCGGCAGCTTTGCCATGTAGAGCACCGCGCTGCCGACGTGCGCCACGTCCATGCGCGGCTCGACCATCGTGCTGCCGTCGGCCTGCGGCACGCCCTTGGTCATGCGGTCGGTCATCTCGGTCGCGGCGTTGCCGATGTCGATCTGGCCGCAGGCGATGTCGTGCGCGCGGCCGTCGAGCGAGATGCATTTGGTCAGCCCGGTGACCGCGTGCTTGGTGGCGGTGTAGGGCGCGGAGAACGGGCGCGGGGCGTGGGCCGAGATCGAGCCGTTGTTGATGATGCGGCCGCCGCGCGGGGATTGCGCCTTCATGATCCGGATCGCCTCCTGCGAGCAGAGGAACATGCCCGTCAGGTTGACGCTCACCACCGCCTGCCACTGCTCGAACGTCAGATCCTCCATCGGGATCGCCGGCGCGCCCATGCCGGCGTTGTTGAACAGCAGGTCGAGGCGGCCCCAGTCCTGTTTCACTTTGCCGAACATCGCCTTGACCGTTTCCGGCTTGCCGATGTCGCCCGCCAGCACCAGCGCGCGCGCGCCGGCGCCCGAGTCCGCCGCGGTCTTGTCGAGCAGCTCCTTGCGCCGGCCGACCAGCGCCACGCTCCAGCCGTCGCCGAGCAGCGCCAGCGCCGCCGCCTTGCCGATGCCGGTACCCGCGCCGGTGACCAGCGCGACTTTGTTCGAAGCAGCCATGGTTGTCCTCTCTCCTCGTTCCCCGGAACGGCGATGGTACCGCAGGGACGAATTGCGCTGCTGGAGTAAGCTAGCGCAATGGAATTTGAGGTGAACGGCAAGCGTGTGCGCGTCGACGCGGATCCCGAGATGCCGCTGCTGTGGGTGCTGCGCGACCTGCTCGGGCTGACCGGCACCAAGTACGGCTGCGGCATCGGTGCCTGCGGCGCCTGCACCGTGCTGATCGACGGCCGCGCCAAGCGCAGCTGCAGGGTGACGGCGGCGGGCGCGAACGGGAAGCAGATCCGCACCATCGAGAGCCTCGGGCCCGAGCACCTGCACCCGCTGCAGAGGGCGTGGATCGGGCATCAGGTGCCGCAGTGCGGCTACTGCCAGTCCGGCATGCTGATGGCCGCTGCCGCGCTGCTGGCGCGCAATCCCCACCCCAGCGACGCCGAGATCGACGCCGCGATGACCAACATCTGCCGCTGCGGCAGCTACCCGCGGGTGCGGGCGGCGATCCACGCCGCGTCGCAGGCGTTGCGGGACGCGGTGTGAAGCGGCGCAGCTTCATCCTCGGCGGCATCGGCCTGGGCGGCGCGCTGATCGTCGGCTGGGGCGTGCTGCCGCCGCGCAGCCGCCTGGGCGTGCGCGACACGCTGCCGTTCGTGGAAGGCGCCGTGTCGCTCAATGGCTGGGTCCGCATCGCCGCCGACGGCACGGTGGTGGTGGCGGTTCCGCGCTCCGAAATGGGGCAGGGGGTCTACACTGCGCTGCCGATGCTGGTGGCGGAGGAGCTCGAGGTGCCGCTGGCGCAGGTGCGGGTCGAGCAGGCGCCGATCGACGCCATCTTCGGCAACGTCGCGGTGCTGGTCACCGGCCTGCCGTTCCACCCCGACCAGGACGGCAGCGAGCTGGTGCGCGCGAGCGAATGGATCGTGGCCAAGCTCGGACGCGAGCTCGGGCTGCAGGTCACCGGAGGCAGCACCAGCGTGCGCGACGCATGGCGCCCGATGCGCGAGGCCGGCGCGGCCGCGCGCGAGATGCTGATCGCCGCAGCGGCCAAGCACTGGGGCGCGGCGCCGGCGCAGTGCAGCATCTCGAACGGCGTGGTCAGGCACCTCGACGGGCGCAGGGTTTCGCTGCGCGACCTGATCGGCGAGCTGCGCGAAGTGCCGCTTCCCGCCGAAGTGCGGCTCAAGGCGGTACAGGACTTCATTTTGATCGGCAAGCCGGCGCCGCGGCTCGACGTGCCGGACAAGGTCACCGGGCGCGCGCGCTTCGGCATCGACGTGCGGCTGCCGGGGATGCTGTTCGCCGCTCTGCGCATGTGCCCGACGATCGGCGGCACGCTGCGCAGCGTCGATCCTTCGCCTGCGCTCGCCGTGCCGGGCGTGGTGCGGGTTTCGACTCTCGCCGCCGCGGCGGGCGGCGCGCCCGCGGTCGCGGTGGTGGCCAACAGCTGGTGGACCGCGAAGCGTGCGCTGGACAGGCTGCGCATCGAGTGGGACGAAGGCCCCAACAGCGGGATGTCGAGCGACTGGCTGCTGGCGCGTCTGCGCGGCGCGCTCGGCGCCGAGGACGGGTTCACTTTCTACGAGCGCGGCAATGGCGAGGCGGCGCTCAAGCGCGCGGTTCAGCTGGTCGAGGCGGAGTACCGTGCGCCGCACCTCGCGCACGCCGCGCTCGAGCCGATCAACTGCAGCGCCCGGTTCGCCGGCGGGCGGCTCGCGATCTGGGCGCCGACCCAGGTGCCGAGCGTGCTGCGCCACGTCGCGGCGCGCGCGGCGGGCATCGACGCGGACAAGGTCGACCTCACCGTGACGCTGCTCGGCGGCGGCTTCGGCCGGCGGCTCGAGGTCGACTTCGTGCCGCAGGCGGTGTGGCTGGCGCGCGACGTGGCACCGGCGCCGGTGCAGCTCATCTGGTCGCGCGAGGAGGACACGAGACACGATTTTTACCGCCCGGCCGCGGTGGCGAAGATGAAAGGCGGCCTGGACGCGAACGGCGGGCCGCTGGCGTGGGTAACCAAGAGCGCGAGCGATGCCATCGTGCCGCAGTACGTCAAGCGCACCTACCCCGCGTTCGCGGTCGAAACGCCGGACAAGACCACGATCGAAGGGCTGTTCGACCAGCCTTACGAGTTTCCCCACTGCCATTGCGCGCATGTGACCCACCACTCGCCGGTGCCGATCGGGTTCTGGCGCAGCGTAGGGCATTCGCACAACGCGTTCTTCACCGAGTGCTTCATCGACGAACTGGCGTATGCGGCCAGGCGCGACCCGCTCGATTTCCGGCGCCGGCTGCTGGCGCACCACCCGCGCCACCACGCGGTGCTCGACCTTGCCGCGGCAAAGGCCCAGTGGGGGCGGGTGGGGCCGGGGCGCGCGCAGGGCATTGCGCTGCACGAGTCGTTCGGCTCGATCGTGGCGCAGGTCGCCGAGGTGTCGCTGGCAAAAGGGAAGATCCGCGTGCACCGAGTGGTGGCCGCGATCGACTGCGGCACGGTGGTGAACCCGGAGATCGTGGCGCAGCAGATGGAAAGCGGCATCGTGTTCGGCCTCACCGCCGCCCTGTACGGCGAAATAACGATCAGCGGCGGCCGCGTCGAGCAGCTGAGCTTTCCCCAGTACCGGATGCTGATGCTGGCCGAGACGCCTCGCATCGAGACTCACCTGGTGCGCAGGGAGGCGCCGCCGGGCGGAGTCGGCGAGGTCGGCACGCCGCCGATCGCGCCGGCGGTGGCGAACGCCGTTTTCCGCCTGACCGGCCGCCGCCTGCGCTCGCTGCCGCTGCGGCTCGAATCCTAGTTGTCGCGCCGCCCGCGCCCCTGCGGACGGCGATCGTCGCCGCGCGGGCCGGCTTCGCGGGTCTCTTCGCGGCGCTGCTCATTGCGCTCCTCGGGCGTGCGCTGGCGCGTCTCGCGTTGCGCCGGGGCCGGCTGGGCACGCCGCGGCGTCGTGCGCTGCGCGGGGGCCGGCTGGGCGCGTTGCGGTGTCGCGCGTTGCACGGGCGCCGGGCGGGTGCGATCGGGCATTGCGCGCGGAGCCGTCGCCGGTCGGGCGCGCTCGCGTGTCTCGCGCTGCACGGGGGCCGGCTGGACGCGCCGGCGCGCGTCGCGCTGCACCGTCGCCGGTCGGGCGCGCTGCGGGTAGCGCTTGCCCAGGTCCGGGCTGCGGTAATCGATCCCCCTGCGGTGCAGCGGCTCGTGCCGCCACCTCGCCGGGGCGCCGCGGCGCAGCGTCTCGACGTGCTGGCGCTCGATCACGGTCGTCGGCCGGTAGTAGTAGGTCTGGCGCACGATGTTGACCCGGTGCTGGCGCCAGTCGAAGGCGCCGAAGAAGAAGCCGGTCGAAATTCGCACGCCGCCGCCCAGATAGATGCTGACCGAGATCCCCGGTCGCACCGCGTAGCCGGGCCACGGCGCCCAGCGCACCGGAGGATACGCCGGCCACCACCAGCCGCCATAGACGACGAGCGGGTCGTAATAGGGGACGTAGACCACCAGCGGGTTCGCCGGCTCGATGATGATCGTTCCGCCCTGCTGCGCAACCAGCATGCCGTCATTGCTGGCGAGATTGCCGGCGGCGAGCGCGCGCTCGCGCAGGCGCTGCACCGTCTCCATCACGTAGGGCTCCTGCTCGAGGAAAGCCTCGCCCAGTTCCTGGGTCCAGTCGAGCCGCTGGTCCATCATCGCCAGTACGCGCGGGAACGCAACCAGCGACTTGACGCTCGGATCCCAGTCCTTATATTCGACCGCGCGCACCGCTTCGTCGCCCTGCAGCCCGGGATGAACGTCCGCCCAGCGCGCCGCCTGCACCACCTCGAGCGGGTAGGTCGAGGCCATCAGGATCTGCGACAGCAGCGGGTCGGGATAGAGCGCGATGGGAGCCAGCATCTGGTCCAGCTGGGCCTGCGTATAGAAGACCCGCGCCGGAGCGGCCTGCGCGTACGCGGCGGGCGCCGCGAGCAGCAGCGCCAGGAACGGGAATAGCCATCTCACCAGACGTGTTCGCATGACGGATCTCCTTTTGCCTTTCCGCCATTTGACCGCCGCGCGCGCAGCGGCGTATTGACAAAGTGCAACCAGATGTAACGTCGGGGCGCCCGCAGAAACATTTCTTTACCCGCGGGCAGAACTATTCGCCCGGGCCGGGTCTATCATTTATGCGGTAGCGGTGGTTGATGGAGGCTTCGATGCGAGTTGCAAGAGCGATCGTGGTTCTGGCGGTGGCGCTCGGCGCCGCTGTCGCAAGCGCGCCGGCTTTCGCCGACCGGTGGCGCGGGCACAGCCGGGTTCACCTCGGCTTGTACTTCGGCGCGCCGCTGTACTGGCAGCCGTACTATCCGCCGCCGTACTATTACCCGCCGACCGTGGTGGTGCCGCAGTCGCCGCCGGTCTACATCGAGCAGGGGGACCAGGGGGCGCAGGCCCCCGCGGGCCAGGGCTGGTGGTACTTCTGCCGCGACTCGAATGCATACTATCCGTATGTGAAGCATTGTCCGGGCGGGTGGGAACGGGTCAGCCCCCAGCCGCCGGCGCAATGACCTGGAGGCGAAGATGAAGCTCAATCGAAGACATGCGGCGCTCGGCGCCGTGCTCCTGCTCGCGGCGTGCGTGACGGTGCCGGAAGGCCCGAGCGTGATGGTGCTTCCCGGCAGCGGCAAGACCTTCCAGCAGTTCCAGGTCGACAACTACGAGTGCCGCCAATTCGCCCGCGCGCAGATCGGCGGCACGAGCGCGCAGCAGGCGGCGACCGAGAGCGGCGTGAAGAGCGCCGCGGTCGGCGCGGCGGTCGGTGCCGCGGCCGGCGCGCTGTTGGGCGGCCACGAAGGCGCCGGCACCGGCGCCGGAGCCGGGCTCGCCGTGGGCGCGATCGCGGGCACCGGCGCCGCGCAGGGATCGTCGCGCAACCTGCAGCAACGCTACGACGCCAGCTACGTGCAGTGCATGTACGCGAAAGGCCATCGGGTTCCGGTTTCCGGCCAGCTGCAGCAGGCCCCCTCGCGCGGCTATTACACGCCGCCACCGCCGCCGCCGCCGCGCTGAGCGCCGGCAGCGGCTTGATCCAGGTCAACGGCCGCGGGCCTGTGCGCGCCTATCGTTCCGCTGCGGGTGATTGCGCCCGCAGCGATCGATAGATGCCCGCAGACAACTCGCCGTCCCCCGCCCGCCGTGCGCGCGCCGCGCTGCTCGTCGTCGCCGCGCTCGGCGTCGCGGCGTTCTTCGGCCGCAACCTGGTCCTCGGCAAGCCGGTTCAGACCTACGTCGCCGCGCGCGGCGCGCTGACGCAGACGGTCGTGGCAAGCGGGCGCATCGCCACGCCGCAGCGCGTCTCGGTCGGCGCAACTATCACCGAGCGCGTGGCACGCATTCCGGTCGAGGAAGGGCAGAGCGTCAAGCGCGGCGAGGTCCTGATCGAGCTTGACGACACCGACGAACGCGCGGCGCTGGCACAGGCGCAGGCTGCCGTGGCGCAGGCGCAGGCGAAGCTGCGCCAGCTGCGCGAGGTGGCGCTGCCGGCCGCCCGGCAGGCCCTGACCCAGGCGCGGGCAAACGCGCTGCAGGCGCGTCAGAACTACGAGCGCAGCACCGCGCTGCGCGAGAAGGGCTTCGTCGGCCAGGCCCAGCTCGAGGATGCGCGGCGCGCGCTCGTCATCGCCGAAAGCCAGCTGCGTGCGGCCGAAGTGCAGGTGGCGACCAACCGCACGACTGGCAGCGACTACGCGATGGGGCAGACCGCGCTCGAGCAGGCGCGCGCCAGCCTCTCCGCCGCGCAGGCCAGGCTGGCGCAGACAGTGATCCGCGCGCCGGTGGACGGCGTGCTGATCGGGCGCGCGGTCGAGCCCGGCAATGTGGTTCAGCCCGGCAAGGAGCTGATGGCGCTCGCGCCGGCGGGCGAAACGCAGATCGTGCTGCAAATCGACGAGCGCAACCTGGCGCAGCTCGCGCTCGGCCAGCCGGCGCTCGCCTCGGCCGACGCGTTTCCCGACAAGCGCTTCGCCGCCGAGCTGGTCTACATCAACCCCGGCGTCGACCCGCTGCGCGGCTCGGTCGAGGTCAAGCTGCGGGTGCCGCAACCGCCTGCCTTCCTGCGCCAGGACATGACGGTCTCGGTCGACATCGAGGTCGCGCGCCGCAGCGATGCGGTGATCGTCCCGGCCGACGCGGTGCGCGACGCGACCGGCGCGCAGCCGTGGGTGCTGGCGTTGAACGGCCACCGCGCGGTGCGGCGGTCCGTGAAGCTGGGATTGCGCGGCGACAGCAGGATCGAGATTGTCTCCGGCGTGGCGCCCGGCGACGCGCTGATTCCGGCCAGCGAGGCGATGGTCAAGCCCGGCCAGCGCGTGCGCGCGCTCAAATGAACCGCTACGCGCCGTTCGAGTGGATCGCGGCAATGCGCTTCATGCGCGAGGGGCTGGCGCAAACGCTGCTGATCATCGTCGGCGTGGCGCTGGGCGTGGGCGTGATCGTGTTCATGTCGGCCCTGATCGCGGGGCTGCAGTCGAATATCATCCGCCGCACCCTCAATTACATGGCGCCGATCGTGGTGGTGCCGCCGGAGCAGGTGGCACGGCCGCAGCGCGGCGACGAAAAGTCGGCGCTGGCGACGCTGGTGCAGCCGCGCTCGCAGCAGCTGCGGTCGATCGACCAGTGGCAGAAGGCGCTGGCGCAGATCCGCCGCCTGCCCGACGTAGCGGCCGCGACCCCGGTCGTGTCGGGGCCGGGGTTCGCGCTGCGCGGCGACGCCAGCAACTCGGTCAGCATGACCGGAATCGAGCCCGACAGCTACCTGCAGGTGATCGGGCTGGGGGACAAGATCGTCGCCGGCCGCTTGCTGCTCGGCGCCAGCGACATCGTCATCGGCACCGAGCTGGGCAAGGATCTCGGCGCCGGCATCGGCGACAAGCTGCGCCTGACCACTGCGCGCGGCGGCACCGAGACCCTCACCGTGGCCGCGATCTTCGACTTCGGCAACAGGGGCGTGAACGAGCGCAACGTCTACGTCGGCCTGCGCACGGCGCAGAACCTGCTCGACCTTGCGGGCGGCGTATCGAGCATCAACGTCAAGGTCCAGGAGCCGTTCGCCGCCGAAACGATCGCCCAGACCATCCAGGGCCAGACCGGGCTGCAGGCCGACAGCTGGATCAAGACCAATGCCCAGTTCTTCACCGCGATGGCGGCGCAGAGTCTGTCGAATACCCTGATCCGGCTCTTCGTCGGGCTCACCGCGGCGCTCGGCATCGCCAGCGTGCTGGTGGTGTCGGTGGTGCAGAAATCGAAAGAGATCGGAATTCTGCGCGCGATGGGCACCACGCGCGGACAGGTGCTGCGCCTGTTCCTGCTACAGGGCGCTTTCATGGGGCTGGTCGGATCGCTGTTCGGCAGTGCGCTGGGCTGGGCCTTCCTGATGGTCTGGCGCGGCATCGCGCGCGCTCCCGACGGCACGCCGATCTTCGTCATCGCGGTCGAGCCGAAGCTGTTTCTCATCGCCGCAGCCGGCGCGACCCTGGTCGGCACGCTTGCGGCGGTGATCCCGGCGCGGCGCGCGGCGCGGCTCGACCCCGCGGTGGCGATTCGTGGCTGAAGACCGCGATACGCTGCGCCTGGAGGGGGTGCGAAAGTCGTACAACACCGGCACCCCGCTCGAGACCGAGGTCCTGCACGGCATCGATTTCGGCCTCGCGCGCGGCGAGTTCGCGGCCCTGATCGGGCCGTCGGGTTCGGGCAAGAGCACGCTGCTGAACGTCATCGGCCTGCTCGACCCGCCCAACGCGGGCAGCCTCTTCATTGAAGGCAGGGAGGCAGGAAGACTCGACGACGCGCAGACCACGCGCCTGCGCGGCCGCGCCATCGGCTTCGTGTTCCAGTACCACTACCTGCTGCCGGCGTTCACCGCGCTCGAGAACGTCATGATGCCGGTGCTCGCGGCGCGCGGCCGCCCGGACGAGGAGATGCGCGCCAGCGCGGCGGAGCTGCTCGACAAGGTGGGCCTGGCGCGCTGGCGCGACAAGAAGACGAGCGAGCTCTCGGGCGGGCAGCAGCAGCGCGTCGCGGTCGCGCGCTCGCTGGCGATGAAGCCGGCGCTGGTGCTCGCCGACGAGCCCACCGGCAACCTCGACACCAAGTCCGCGGACGGGGTGTTCGAGGCACTGCGCGAGGTGAACCGTGACAGCGGCACCACGTTCCTGATCGTGACGCACGATCCCCGGCTCGCTCAGCGCTGCGACCGCATCATCGAGCTGGTGGACGGACGGATCGTGGCGGACCATCCCAATTCGCCGGGCGGCGGCTGATGTTGCAGAGGTGGCTTGCATGATCGACGATCTGTAAGATTCGTCCCAAGGAGGTCGTCCATGAAGAACATGTTCATTGCATTCCTTCTGGGGGTCATCCTCGGAGCGGCGGGCTACTGGTTCATGATGCAGCAGCCGGTGCAGCAGGCAGGAGAGCGTGCCAAGCAGCAGGCGTCCGAGGCCGGAAAGGCGGCCGCCGAGGCGGCCAAGGACGCCAGGCAGGCGGCGGCGGCGAAACTCGAAGCGCTGCAGTTGCAGGCCAAGGACATCAGCGAGGAGCTCGCGCAGAAGGGCGAGGTCGTGCGGCGCAAGGCGCGCGAGGTCGGCGAAGCAGCCGTAGACGCGGCCACGGATACGCGCATCACCACCGAAGTCAAGCGCAAGCTGGTCGCCGACTCCGAGCTGTCGTCGCTCAGCATCTCGGTCAACACCACCAACGGGCGGGTGACGCTTTCGGGCACGGCCGCTTCGGCCGACCTGGTCGGCAGGGCGATGCTGCTGGCGATGGAGACTGACGGCGTGCGCGAGGTGGTGTCGACCATTCAGGTCAAGGCCGCGAAGGCGCCGCCGAAGAGCGGCTGACGCGCCCGCCTCAGCGCGCGGCGCGGCTCACGCGCCAAACGACGTTGCCCACGTCGTCGGCAACGAGCAGCGCGCCCGTACGGTCGAAGGCGACGCCGACCGGACGGCCGTGCGCGTCGCCCTTGTCGTTCAGGAATCCGCTCAGTACCTCGACCGGCTCAGCGGCCGGCTTGCCGTCCTTGAACGGGACGAAGATGACCCTGTAGCCGCTCGGTGGATTGCGGTTCCACGATCCGTGCTGGCCGACGAACGAGCCGTAACCGAATCGCGGGCCGAGGGCGTTGTCGCCGTCGGAAAAAGCCAGACCCAGCGAGGCAGTGTGAGGGCCGAGCGCGTAGTCCGGAAAAATTGCGCGGGCCACGAGCTCGGGCCGCTGCGGCTTGACGCGCGCGTCGACGTGGCTGCCGAAGTAGCTGTAGGGCCAGCCGTAGAAGCCGCCTTCGGAGACCGAAGTCATGTAGTCCGGAACGAGGTCGCTGCCCAGCTCGTCGCGCTCGTTCACCGCGACCCACAGCGCGCCGCTGCGCGGCTCCCACGACAGCCCGTTCGGGTTGCGCAGGCCCGAGGCGTAGATGCGATGCTGGCCGCCCGGCAGGTCGATTTCCCAGATCGCCGCGCGCCCCTGTTCCTGGTCCATGCCGTTCTCGCCGACGTTGCTGTTGGAGCCCACCGTGGCATAGAGCCGCGATCCGTCACGCGCGGCGAGGAGATCCTTGGTCCAGTGGTGATTGATCGGGCCGGCGGGAAGCGCGACCAGCTTCCGCCCCGGTTCGGTGATGCGCGTCTGCCCGACGGCATAGCGAAAGCGCAGCACGGCATCGGTGTCGGCGACATAAAGGTTGTTGCCGACCAGCGCCATGCCGAACGGGGAGTTGAGACCCTCGAGAAACGGCGTCCGGATTTCCGCCGCACCGTCGCCGTCGGCGTCGCGCAGCAGGGTGATCCGGTTGGCGCTCGGCACGCCGGCGCCCGCGCGCTTCATCACCAGCCCGGCGATCCAGGCCTTGATCCCGCCTTCGCCCTTGGGCGGCGCATTGGTCTCGGCTACCAGCACGTCGCCGTTGGGCAGCACGTGCAGCCAGCGCGGATGATCGAGCCCGCTGGCGAAAGCCGAAACCGTCAGGCCCTGCGCCGGCGCCGGCTTGCTGCCCTGCGGCCAGCCGACCGCCGGCGCGATATTGACGGTGGGCAAGAGCGTCTCGTGCGGCGGCGGCAGCACGGGCTCGGGGCCGGTGCCGGCGGAAACGGGCAGCGTCGCGGTGTCGCCGCAGGCGGCGAGAAGCGCCGTGCCGGAGAGCGCACAGGCTGCGAGGGTGGCCGAACGGATGAGTGTCATGGAACGGGTTCCTTTGTACCGGCCCGGCGCGCGCGGCGCTTTTTTCGCCTTGCACTATACTCAAGCGATGCATGCCACGCTCTCGCTAGGCGACCTGAGCGTACACCGCCTCGGCTTCGGCGCAATGCGTCTGTGCGGGCCCGACGTTTGGGGACCGCCGAAGGACCGCGCCGCCGCGCAGCGCGTGCTGCGCCGCGCGCTCGAGCTGGGGGTGGACTTCATCGACACCGCCGACAGCTACGGCCCGCACGCCGACGAGACGCTGATCGCCGAGGCGCTGCATCCCTATCCTGCAGGGCTCGTGATCGCGACCAAGGGCGGGCTGCTGCGCCCGACGCGCCACGCCTGGGATCCGGACGGACGCCCGGAGCACCTGCGGCGCGCGCTCGAAGGCAGCCTTGCGCGCCTGAAGCTCGAGCGCGTCGACCTGTACCAGTTGCACGCGCCCGACCCGAAGGTGCCGTTCGCCGAGTCGGTCGGCTGCCTGGCCGAGCTGCAGCGCGCGGGCAAGATCCGCCACCTCGGCGTGTCCAACGTTTCGGTGGCGCAGCTCGAGCAGGCGCGCCGCATTGCGCCGATCGTGTCGGTGCAGAACCGCTACAACCTCGAGGATCGCGCTGCGGACGGGGTGCTCGCCGCCTGTGCTCGGCTCGGCATCGCCTTCCTGCCGTGGTATCCGCTCGGCGCCGGGCGCGCCCTGAAGTCGGCCCGGCTGAAGAAGGTCGCTGCGCGCCACGGCGCGACCCCGGCCCAGGTCGCGCTGGCCTGGCTGCTGGCGCGCTCGCCGGTCATGCTGCCGATCCCGGGCACTGCCTCGCTCGCGCACCTGGAGGAAAACCAGCGCGCCGCCGGGCTCGAGCTTTCCGCCGAAGATCTCGCCGCGCTCGGTTAGCGCCGGACTGTCCGGCCGCGGCGACGCCGAATTTCCTTTTGCGTCAGCGCGTCGGCCATTTCCTGTCGTCGGCAGGCGACGTATCCGGCCGGCGGCACGGGCCGGAGGAGGGTGGCACGGCAGTTGCTGCTCCAGCGGCATTCATCCGTGAAAGGAAGCAACGATGAGTGTTCGCCTCAATCTCCTTGCCGTAGCGCTTGGCGCCTGCCTCGCGCTGGCGGCGCTCCACGCCAAGGCGGCCGGTGCGCCGCAGGCAGACGATTTCGCCGCGCTCGACACCAACCACGACGGCTACCTGTCACGCAGCGAGGCGGCCAAGACGGGCTTCGGCCGCGCCTTCGAACAGGGAGACACCAATCACGACGGCAGGCTTGACCGCGACGAGTTCGTCAAGGCCGGCGCGAACTACGATCGCGTCCGCATCGCGAGTTACGTCGACGACAGCATGATCACGACCAAGGTCAAGGCGAAGCTGGTGGCGGAGGAAAAGCTCAAGGGCTTCCAGATCGGGGTCGAGACCGACCATGGCCGCGTGCTGCTCTCGGGCTTCGTCGACAGCCCCAAGCTGCGCGAACGCGCGCTGCAGATCGCCTCGAAGGTCGAGGGCGTGCTCGACGTGCGCAATGCGATCGTGGTTCGCTGAGCGGGCCGCAGCGGGCGCCAGCGCCAGCTCAGGCCTGGACCGAGTAGCCGCCGTCGACCGGGATCGCGGCGCCGGTGACGAAGTCCGACGCCGGGGCGGCGAGAAACACCGCGATGCCGCGAAAGTCGTCGATCGTGCCCCAGCGCCCGGCCGGGGTGCGCTTGAGCACGCTGTCGTGCAGGCCTGGTATCTGCGCGCGCGCCTTCACTGTCAGCTCGGTGTCGATCCAGCCCGGCAGGATGACGTTGACCTGGATGTTGTCGCGCGCCCAGGCTGAGGCGCAGGCCTTGGTGAACTGCACGATGCCGCCCTTGCTCGCCGCGTAGGCGGGCGCGAAGCCGGCACCGAAAATCGACAGCATCGAGCCGATATTGATCAGCTTGCCGGCGCCGGCCTGCTTGAGCAGCGGGTAGGCCGCGTGCGAGCAGAGGAAGGCGCTGGTGAGATTGGTGTCGATCACTTCGCGCCACTCCGCGAGCGACAGCTCGTGCGGCGGCTTCCTGATGTTGGTGCCGGCGTTGTTGACCAGGATGTCGAGCCGGCCGCAGCGCGCGGCGACGGCCTCGAACAGCGCCGCGACCGACTTCTCGTCGCTGACGTCCGCTTCGAGCGCGAGGGCGCCGCCGGCACCGAGCGCCTGCAGCTCGGCCACCGCGGCGACGGATTTCTTCGCGTTGCGCGCGGCGACCACCACCCGGGCGCCGGCGCCGGCAAGCCCGCGCGCGAGCCCGAGGCCGATGCCGCCGTTGCCGCCGGTGACGACGGCCACCCGTCCGCTGAGATCGAACATCGCTGTCCCCCTGGCTACGGTTGCGAAGCGTGCTGCAGCCGCGCGCGCACCAGCGCGATGTGGCTGCGCAGTTCGTACAGCTCGTCGGTGTGCGAAAGCGGCACGGCGATGTCGCGCGCCTTGGCCTCCAGCCTGTCCAGCTCGGCCAGCAGCTCGCCGGCCGGCGCGTCGTTGCTGCTCAGGCGTTCCTCGATGTGGCGCAGCTGCCGGTACCAGCGAAAGACGCGCGAGCGGATGCGGAACTTGTACACCGGCGGCACCACTCGCGACAGCGGGATCAGCACCGCGACGATCGAGAACAGCACCACCCACATGCGGTCGATCAGGTTCGCGAGCCAGAACGGCAGGTAGCGCTGCAGCAGCGGCGGGCCGCTGCGGTAGTAGCGCTCGGCCTCCTGCGCGAGCGGAAACTCGGTGTGCTGCGGCGTCGGAAAGCGCCCGGCGCGCGCGATCCAGCCGGCGCCGCCGTGGATGTGCGCCGCGGCCTGCACGAACAGCTGCACCAGCGCCGGGTGCGTGCCCTCGCGCGCCAGCAGCGAGGTGGTGGTCGCGATCAGCCGCACGTCGAGCGGCGGCACGTCGCGCGCCAGGTCGGCGACGCCGCGCGGCAGCTCGACCGGACTGAGAAAGGGAAAGCGCCGCGCGTACGCCTCGGCCTGCGCGAAATCGAGCAGCCTCACTCCCGGCGTCTGCAGAAGCATCTGCACCATCGACGCTTCGGGCGCCGAGGTAAAGGCGACCGCGTCGAGCTCGCCGCCGAGCAGCGCGACCACCGCCGGCGTCAGCTCGAGATTGCTCGCGCGCATTTTGTCGCGGTCGATGCCGTTCGCCTCCAGCAGCTTGCGCATCAGCCCCGGGGTGCCGCTGCCCTTGGCGCCGAGATTGACGCGCAGGTCGCGCAATGCTGCGAGGTCATGTAGCGGTGCCGGGGCGCGGTAGAAGACCCACAGCGGTTCGTAGAACAGGCTGCCGAGCGACTCGAGCGGCACGCCGCCCTGCTTTTCGTCCACCGTGCGCGCTGCCTCGCTCGATCCGCCCTGCACGAAGCCGAGGTCGACTTCGCGTTTGGGGTCGCGCAGCGCGCGCAGGTTGTCGAGCGAGCCGCGCGTCGGCTCGAGCGCTACCTGAATGCCGTAACGTGCGAGCTCGGCGGCGTAGCGCTTGCCGAACTCGGCGTAGGCGCTCTGCTCGGGGCCGGTGGCGAGCACGACGCGCCGCGGCGGCTCCGGCTTGAGCACGAAGTAGGCCGCGGCGAGCAGCGCCAGGGTGAGCGCGACCAGCGGTCCGGCGGTGGCGAGCAGGTCGCGGAACGAGATCAGCGTGTGGCGAAGGAAGCGGGGCATGGCGGTGCGGGGAGCCTACAGCAGCGCAATCACCAGCGCCGCAAGGGTGGCGATCGCCGCGCCCGCGGCGAGCGTCGCAAGCAGGGGATCCTGGTTCAGCCACTGCGACACCGGCGGCGGCGCGCCGTCGGCGCTGCGGCCCGCGGCCGCGAGCGCAGCGAGGCGCCCGAGGCCCGTATCGGAGTCGAAACGGCGCGATAGCGGCAGCTGGCCGAGGCGGTCGGCGGGCGCGCCGGTCCCGGTCGCGTCGAGCGTCATCTCGCCCGGTCCGGCGGTGCGATCGAACTCGAAATCCAGTCCCGGAGCGCCGCTGCCGAGCTGTCCCAGGCAGGCGCGCAGATCGGCCGCGAAGTCGGCCGCGCTCTGGTAGCGCTGCTCGGGATCCTTCTCCAGCGCGCGCGCCACGATCAGATCGAACATCGGCGGCAGCGCCGGGTTCAGGTCGCTGGGCGGCGCCGGCGTCGCGCCTGCGATCTGCAGCATGTATTGCCTGACGTCGGGCGCGGCGAAGGGCGGCGAGCCGGTCGCCAGCTCGTAGAGCAGCACGCCGAGGGAAAAAACGTCCGAGCGGCCGTCGACGCGGCCGGCGGCGACCTGCTCCGGCGACATGTACTTGGGCGAGCCGAGCACGGCGCCGACCTGGGTCTCGATCTCCGATGCCCGCATGCGCGCGACGCCGAAGTCCATCACCTTCGCGTGCCGCCCGCCCAAGATCATGATGTTGCCCGGCTTGACGTCGCGGTGCACCACGCCGCGCTCGTGCGCGTAGGCGAGGCCGCCGGCGACCTGCGCCAGGACTTCGAGCACGAACGGCAGCTCGAGCCGGCCGCTCCTCATCATGTCGCGCAGCTCGACGCCCTCGAGCAGCTCCATCGCCATGTAGGCGATGTCGCCCTCGCGCCCGATGTCGTAAATGGTGATCAGATTGGGATGGTTCAGTCCGCCCGCGGCCTTCGCTTCCTGCTGGAAGCGCGCCTCGTACTCGGCGCGTACCACGGGGTCGGAGGGCATGAGAATGGTCTTGATCGCCACCGCACGGTTCAGCAACGGGTCCTCGGCCCGATAAACGACGCCCATCGCGCCGCGGCCCAGCTCGCCGAACACGCGGTAGCGCCCGATCCGCTCCGGCAGCGACGAATCCATTGCCTAGAATCCCAGTTTGCGGCGCGCGTTCTCGAAGTCGCGCCTGATGTTCTCGCTCCAGTCCACCTTGTTCTTCGCCTCCTCCTTATTGGGCTCCTTACTGGGCTCCTTCCTGACCTCCTTCCTGACCTCCTTCCTGACCTCCTTCCTGGCCTCCTTCTTCGGTTCCTTCCTGGGCGGCTGCTTGGCAGTCTTCTTCGGCTTCTTGCGCGGCGGCGCGGGCGGCGGCTTGGGCGCGAGGAACTCGTGCCGGATCGTCATTTTCTCGGCTGCGGCGAGGTTCATCTCGATCCGCAGTGGCGCAAAGGGGCTGTGGCGCACCTCGACCGAGTGCGGCCCGGGATCGACTTCGAGCTGCGCCAGCGGCGGCGTCGTACCCTTGTGCTTGCCGTCGACATAGACCTCGCCGTGCGGCTTGATCGCGAACTGGAGCAGAGCAGGCTTGACCGGGGGCAGGGGCGGAGGGCGCAGGGCGCGCGCGCCGACGCCGAGCACGAGCAGCGCCGCCGCCGCGGAGGCAAACAACGCCATCCGCCGCCCGCGCTGCGCACGCGCGGCGCCGGCCGAGGACGAGGCGGCCGCAAGGGCGTCGCGAAACTCAGGCGAGGCGAGCATGCCGCCGGTAGGCGCCGCGTTCGAGAGCGCGAGCGCGGCGCCGAGCCCGTCGCCTGCCAGGCAGGTGCCGCGCGCCGGGTCCTCGGTGGCGGTGATCGGTCCGTAGTCGACGCCGACGCGCAGCGGCAGCTCGCCGGCCGCGGCTCGGGCACGATCTGTGACCGCGAGCGCCGCCTCGGGCCCGTCGAGCACCACAACCGCGAGCGCGTCGCCGGCGTCGAGCACGATCCGGTCGGCGGCGGCCAGCGGCTGGATCGCGACGCCGGTGAGCGCTTCGAGCTGCGCGCGCAGAGTGGTCTGCTCCTCTGCCGGCTTGCGCGCGAAGTCCGCCATGCCGAGCACCACCACGCTCGCGCGCAGCGCCGTGGGCGCGCCGTCTGTCGTCTGCGTCATGCGTCGATTATCTAACGGTCGAGCTCGGCGTAGTGACGGAATATCCCGTGCTCGTTGAAAGGGATGCGCCGCGCCGAGGCGAGGTAGGCCGCGATGCACGGGCGCGCCGCGACGCGGTCGTGCAGCGCCGCGATCCAGCTGCGGCGGCGCTCGAGCTTCGCCATCGCGCGCGGGAAGGCGTAGCGCAGCCCGGCGATCATCTGAAACAGCGACAGATCAACATAGGTGACGCGGGCTCCGCGCCCGGGGAGCGTGCCGAAATAGTCGAGGAACTTCGGTAGTCGATTTATCCGGAAGTCCTTCGCGCGGCGCTTTGCCTCGCGCTTTTGCTCCTCGTAGTACAGGCCGCCGCCGATCGGATGATGCACGTCGTGCGTCTCAACCACCCAGTCCGCGATCGTGAGCTGGAGCTGGTGCAGCCACAGCCGCCCGGGTTCGTTCTTCGGCGCCAGGCCGAAGCGCGGACCGAGGTAGAGCAGGATGTTGGCGGTTTGCGCGATGAGCTGATTGCCGGCCCTGAGAAAGGGCGGCGCGAACGGCGGCTGCGCGACCGACGCGCTTTCCATCAGGCGCATCATCGCCGCCATGCCGCGCGCCCGGCGCGCGACGTCGACGTAATCGGCGCCCGCGTCCTCGAGCGCGAGGCGGACGAACTCGCCGCGGCCCTGGATCGACGGCCAGTAGTAAAGCTCGTAGCGCATGCACTATCTCCCTGAATCCACGTTTCGCCTAATTATCGCCCGAGCGCCGTTACACTGCGAACGAAGGGGGCTGAGATGACCGAAAAGAGGAATTTCGACGCCTATGACGGCGGCCGTTTCGGCGCTTGCGTCGCGCTGCCCGGGAAGCTGCCCGCCCCGGCGCTCGTCCTGTTGCAGGAAGTCTACGGCGTGAACCGCTTCATGCGGCGCATCACCGAGCACTGGGCGGGGCAGGGATTCGTGGCGGTCTGTCCGGATGTCTACTGGCGGCTGAAGCCGGGCATCGTGCTCGACCCCGAAACCCCCGGACACCGCGAGCAGGCGCTGAAAACCGGCAAGCGGCTCGACACCGACCTCGCGCTGCGCGACGTTGTCGCGCTGGTGGAGCAGTTGCGCAGGATGAAAGAGTGCAACGGACGCGTCGCCACCTCCGGCTATTGCCTGGGCGGCAAGCTCGCCTACCTGGTCGGCACGCGTGGCAACGCCGACTGCAACGTCAGCTATTACGGCGTCGGCATCGAGGCGCACCTGGACGAGGCGGCGAAGCTGGGCAAGCCGCTGCTCATGCACGTCGGGGAGAGCGACCCCTGGACGCCGGAGGCGGTGCGGGCGCGGCTCGCGGCTGCGTTGGGCGCCAACCCGCTCGTCACCATGCACCTGTACCCCGAGACGGGCCATGCGTTCGCGCGCGAGGGCGCGGCTACCGACGTTCCTGCGATGCGCGAACTTGCCAACGGCCGGACGCGCGCGTTTCTCGAAGCGAACCTGCGCTGACCCGCACCACGCGCGCCGCGGACCAAAGCAGCAGCGCCGCGAGGGCCAGACCGGTCGCCAGATCGGGCCAGGCCGAACCGGTGAACCACACGCCGCCGGCGGCGACGAACACCGCGAGGTTGGAAGCGATGTCGTTGCGCGCGCACTCCCACACCGAGCTCATGTTGACGTCCTCGCCGCGGTGCCGCTGCAGCAGCACGACGCAGGTGCCGTTGGCGGCGAGCGCGAGCAGGCTCACGGCAGCCATCGCCTCGTACAGCGGCAGCGCGGGAACGAAGGCGCGGTAGGCCACCTGCGCCAGCACGAACAGCCCCGCGCCGAGGATCAGCACGCCCTTGAACAGCGCCACCCGGGCCTTGGCGCGCTCGCCGCGCGAGACTGCCCACAGGCTTAGCGCGTAGGTGAACGCGTCGCCCAGGTTGTCGAGCGAATCGGCCAGCAGCGCGGTCGAGCTTGCGAACAGCCCCGCGGCGAGAACGACCGCGAACATGACCGCGTTGATGGCGAGGACGATCTTCAGCGTGGCGCGTTGGCGCTCGCTTTGCAGCGAGCAGGCGGCGGATTCGCAGCAGTCAGCCATTGCGTGCATTGTAATATGCGGCACATGCCATCTTCTTACGACAACCCCCGCTCGCTGCCGGTTCACCGCCTGCGCGATGCGCTCGCCTCGGGCGAGCTGACCTCGGCGGCGCTGGTCGACGGCCTGCTCGAGCGCATCGCGCGTCACGACGCGAAGCTGCACGCATTCGTCGCCGTCTACGCCGACGATGCGCGCGCCGCGGCGGCCGCGGCGGACGCCGCGCGCCGCGCAGGGCACGCGGTCGGTCCGCTGCACGGCATTCCGGTGGCGGTGAAGGACATCGTCGACATCGAGGGCCGCATCACCACCGGCGGCTCCAAGGTGTGGCAGAAGCGCGTCTCGCCGCTGACCGCGACACTGGTGCAGCGCATGCTCGGCGCGGGCATGATCGTGCTCGGCAAGACGCATTCGGTCGAGTTCGCGATGGGCAGCTTCGGCACCAACCGCCACATGGGAACGCCGTGGAACCCTCGCGACCCGGCGACGCACCGCGCACCCGGCGGCTCGAGCTCGGGCACCGGCGTGGCGGTGGCGGCGGGCATGGCGCCGTGGGGCATCGGCACCGATACAGGCGGCTCGGTGCGCATTCCGTCGTCCTGGTGCGGGATCACGGGCCTGAAGACGACCGTCGGCCGCGTCAGCTGCCACGGCGTGCTGCCGCTCAGCACGACGCTCGACACGCCGGGACCGATGGCGCGCTCGGTCGAGGACGCGGCCCTGCTCTACAACGTGCTGTCGGGAGACGATGCATTGCCGCGGCTCAAGGCGGGCGTGCGCGGGCTGCGCCTGGCGCGCATGCCGGCGGCCGAGCGCAAGGGCTGCGAGCCCGAGGTGCTGGCCGCCTACGACGCTTCGCTCGAGTTGCTGGCGGGGCTCGGCGCCACGATCATCGACGTGCCCCTGCCGCGCGGCTTTGCCGCACTGGGCGCGGTGGTGGGGCGCATCATCGGTGCCGAGGGCTATTCCTTCGTCGGCGACCTGGTCGACGACCCGAAGCTGCCGGTCGACGACGACGTGCGCCCGCGCATTCAGGTCGGGCGCGGCATGAGCGCCAGGGACTACCTGCTGACGCTGCGCGAGAAGGACCGCATCAAGCGCGAGTTCGACGCCGCGCTGGCGGAGGTGGACGCGCTGCTGACGCCGACCACCGCCACGGTGGCGCCGCCGGTCGCGGCGATCGACCAGTCGGGCACCGCCGCCGGCTTCACCCGCCCCTTCAACCTGATCGAGTGGTGCGCGCTCGCGCTGCCCAACGGCAAGGGCGCGGGAGGCATGCCGACTTCGCTGCAGATCGCCTGCCGCGGCCTCGACGAGGCGAGCGCGCTGCGCATCGGCTGGGCCTTCGAGCAAGCCCGTGAGCCCGATTGACGCGCTGGCCGGGCTCTCCGCGTGGGAGCTCGGCTACTGCGTGACGGTGATCCTGCTGGCCTACGGCCTGCGCGGCAGCATCGGCTTCGGCGGCGCGATCGGCATGCCGCTGCTGGCGCTGGTGGTGCCGATCAAGACGCTGGTGCCGGTGTGGACCCTGCTCGGATTCACCTCCTCGCTCGCGATCCTCGGGCGCGAACGCCGCCACGTCGATCGCAGGGCGTTCATCGCGTTCCTGCCGTGGTGCGCGCTCGGCGTCGCGGCGGGGCTATACCTGTTCGCGTCGCTGAACGAGCGCACGCTTGGGCGCGGGCTCGGGGCGGCAGTGCTGCTGTACGCCGTTTACTCCTTGCGCAGGGGCGCCGGCGCGCCGCGCGTCGTCGGTCCCGTGGCGGCGGCGCTCTCGGGCGCGGTCGGCACCGTGTTCGGCGCCATGGCAAGCGTGTTCTTCGCCATGTTCCTCGACGCGCGGCACCTGGCAAGGGACGCTTTCCGCGCCACTGCCTCGGCAATGCTGCTCGCGCTCAGCTTCGCGCGGGGCGTGGGCTACTACTCGGCGGGGCAGTTCAGCGGCGAATCGTGGCAGCTGTTCGCCGCCGCGCTGGCGCCGATGCTGGCGGGCATCTACATCGGCGATCGCGTCACGCTCGGTCTCGGCGAGGCGGCGTTTCGCCGCCTCGTGTGCGGCACGCTGCTGCTGAGCGGAATCCCGCTCTTGCTGCGCTAGCGGGTGGCGCCGGGTCTCAGCTTCGGTGCGCGCGCAGGGTGGCGTAGATCTCGTCCTTGATGCGCAGCCGCTTCTTCTTCATTTCCTCGAATTCGGTGTCATGGAACGGCTTGTCGTTCTCCTCGATGTCGACGATCGTGCCGTTCACCCTGTCGTACTGCTCGAACAGGTTGCCGAGCTTCGGGTCGCGCGTCCTGAGGTCCTGCATCAGGCCCGAGAACTCGGGAAACTCGTGGTCGAGATCATGCGGCAGAATCTGCATCGGAGCTCCTCCTCTAGGCTGCCTTCTGCGCCTTGAGGCCCATCTCATCGGCCACTTGCTGGCGCAGCAGGTATTTCTGGATCTTGCCCGTCACGGTCATCGGGAAGCCTTCGATGAATCTGACGTAGCGCGGGATTTTGTAGTGCGCGATCTGGCCGCGGCAGAACTCGCGGATTTCCTCCTCGCTCGCGCTCATCCCGGCGCGCAGCACCACGCAGGCGCACAGCTCCTCGCCGTACTTGTCGTCCGGCACGCCGACGCACTGCACGTCCTGCACCTTCGGGTGACGGTAGAGGAACTCCTCGACCTCGCGCGGGTAGATGTTCTCGCCGCCGCGGATCACCATGTCCTTCGAGCGTCCGACGATGTTGCAGTAGCCCTCGGCGTCGATCGTGGCCAGGTCGCCGGTGTGCATCCAGCCCGCGGCGTCGATCGCCTCGCGCGTCTTGTCGTCGTCGTTCCAGTAGCCGAGCATTACCGAATAGCCGCGCGTGAGCAGCTCGCCCTTTTCACCGCGCGGCACGACGCGGCCCTCGGCGTCGACGATCTTGACCTCGATGTGCGGCTGGATCCGGCCCACGGTGGACACGCGCCGCTCGAGCGGATCGTCGACCGAGCTCTGGAAGCTGACCGGCGAGGTCTCGGTCATGCCGTAGGCGATGGTCACCTCGCGCATGTTCATTTTTTCCGCCACGCGCTTCATCACCTCGACCGGGCAGAGCGAGCCGGCCATGATTCCGGTGCGCAGCGTCGACAGGTCGTAGCTCGCGAAATCGGGATGGTCGAGCACGGCGATGAACATGGTCGGCACGCCGTGCAGGGCGGTGCAGCGCTCGGCCTGCACCGCCTCGAGCACGCTGTTGGCGTCGAAGCCGCCCTCGGGGTACACCATCGTCGCGCCGTGGGTGAGGCAGGCGAGGTTGCCGAGCACCATGCCGAAGCAGTGGTAGAGCGGCACCGGGATGCACAGGCGGTCCTTCTCGCTGAAGCGCATCGCCTTGCCGATGAAGTAGCCGTTGTTGAGGATGTTGTGGTGGGTGAGGGTCGCGCCCTTGGGCGCGCCGGTGGTGCCCGAGGTGAACTGGATGTTGATCGGATCGTCGAACTGCAGTGTGGCGCCGAGGGCCTCCAGCTGCTCGATTTCGGCGTCGCTTGCGTCCACCAGCAGGTTGTCGAAGTTGAGCATCCCCTGCGTCACTTCCTTGCCCAGCCGGACGACGGTGGCGAGGCTTTGCAGGTCGAGCGCGACCGACTGCAGGATCTCGAGATAGTTGCTGCTCTTGAAGCCGGGCGACAGGATCAGCGCCTTGCACTGCACCTTGTTCAGCGCGTACTCGAGCTCGGATCTTCGGTAGGCAGGGTTGATATTGACCAGAATTAATCCCGCTTTGGCGGTCGCGAACTGGGTCAGTACCCATTCGGCGCAGTTCTGCGACCAGATTCCGATCCTCTCCCCCGGGGCGAGGCCCAGCCGCCTCAGCCCGCAGGCCAGGTTGTCCACCCGGCGCTTGAGTTCGGCCCAGCTCCAGCGCACGTCCTGGTGCCTGACCACCAGCGCCTCGCGCGGCGCGTACTTCATCGCGATGCGGTCGAAATGCGCCCCGATCGTCTCGCCGATCAGGGGCACTGCCGAGGCGCCGTGCACGTAGCTCGGTTTGTTGTCCATCTCGCGGCCTCCTCCTCCAGTTGGCCCCCGCTTTAATGCTACTCAGAAACCGCAGGCGCGTCATGGCCCTTACGGCGCCCCCCCCCGGGGCGTGAGCCGCAACGTCAAAATCCTTCAGAAGCCTTGCGTCAGGAGGGGGGCGGTGCAAGTATGGCAAGCGGCCTGCAATGGGCCGCATGGCTTGGAGGCGGAGATGGCAACGACCGACAAGGTCTACCGGCGCACCGCGACCGGTCTGAAGGCCTGGGAAAGCCGCAATCCCGGGGTGTCGGTGCAGTGCCGGCGCATTCTGGGCATGGTCGCCGACGAAACGCACTCCGACTCGATCCGCGCCGTGCTGCGGGAATTCAGCGACACGCAGATCGACAGGTGGCTGGCGCAGCTCGAGAGCTTGCGCCTGCTCGAGTCGTCGCCGGCCGCATCCGAGAGCGATCTCGATTTCACCGGCGGCTTCAAGGTTTCCGACTTCCTGGGCAAGTCCGGCGATTCCTAGCGTCAGGCTTTGCGCAGGCAGGACTGCAGCAGGTCGATGGCCTGTTGCGCGAAGGCCCACATGTTCGCCTCACGCGCGTCGCGGCCCGTTTCCAGCGTCACCACCGCCTCGACCGGGCCGCTGACTGCGATGCACGCGTGCCCGGGCGCGTCGCCGTAGCGGTTGCCGCTCGGGCCGCTGGCGCCGGTCTCGGCGAGACCCCAGGTCGCGCCGAGCTTGGCGCGGATGCGCCGCGCCAAGAGCTGCGCGAAAGGCTCGCTCGCCGAGCGGATCCCCTTCATGTCTTCGCGGCCGAGGCCGAGCAGCGCTTCGCGCCCGGCCTGGGTATAGATGATCAGGCCGCCGAGGTAGTAGGCGGAAGCGCCGGGGACGGCGACCAGCGAAGCGTTGATCAGGCCGCCGGCGGAGGATTCCGCCGCGGCCAGCGTTTCCTTGCGCGACTTGAGCAGTTCGCCGGCGGCGCTGCCCAGGGCTGTTAGGGATTGCATGGTGTGCCTCGGGAAAAATTGTTCGGAGCGCGGAAAAAGGTCTAGAGTAGCTGCAAGCCGGCGGAGGGAGAAGGATCGATGGATGCGCGCGACGACAAGCTGACTCGCTCAGCGTTCTGGTGCGGCATATTGAAAGCCGACCCGCGACCGGCCGCGACCGGCAGCTCGGTTCGCACCGTAAGGGGCGCCTTCAGCGCGACCCGAAGCGCGGCCGAGGAGGCGCGCACCGACGACCGGCTGGACCGCCCGCGCCACGGCGGCCGGCCTCCTGCATGAGGCGCGCATAGGCATGGCGAGAAAAGCAAAATCGAAACGGACCGAATCTTCCGCCGAGTATTTCCGCAAATCGCGGCCCAAGTTCCTCGACTGGGAGCCGCCGACCGAAGAGGAGCGGCTGCTGGAAGTGCAGGCGCGGCGGGACGCGAAACAGCGCGAGCTGGACAAGGTCACCCGCCTCGAGAAGGAACGGCAGGCGGCGAAGAAGGCCGCCCGCAAGTAGCGTTCACACCACCACCATGCCGCCGTCGAGCAGGATCGACTGGCCGGTCATGCCGTCGGACTCGCCCGAGCCAAGATAGACCGCGAGGTGCGCGATCTCCTCTGGCCTGAGGAAACGCCTGAGCGGCACGCGCGCGAGGCCCGCCTCCTTCACCTTCTCGAACGGGATGCCGAGGATCTCGCCGTGGGCGCGGAACTCCTCGGTCATGTCGGTCTCGACGAAGCCGGGGCAGATGGCGTTGACGTTGACGCCGTGCGGCCCCATCTCCAGCCCCGCGCAGCGCGTCAGGCCGACGAGGGCGTGCTTGGAGGCGTTGTAGGCGCTCTGGTTCATCGACATCCACTTGCCGGCGGTGGAGGCGATGTTCACCACCTTGCCGCTTTTCCTCGCCTGCATGTGGCGCAGCACCAGCTGCATGACGTGGAATGCGCCGTACAGGTTGACCTTCATGATGCGGTCGAAGTCCTCGGGCGTGTAATCCACCAGCCGCGCCGCCTTGTACACGCCTGCGTTGTTGACCAGCACGTCGATGCGCCCGAGCGTCTTCACCGCTTCCCCGACCATCGCCTCGACCGCGCTGCGCTCGCTCACGTCGGCCACCTGCAGCGCCACCTTGCCGCCGTGCGCGGCGGCGAGCGTCCGCGTCTCCTCCAGCTTCGCCTGGTTGGTCGCGGTGAGGAAGAGATCGGCGCCTTCCTCGGCGTAGCGCAGCGCGATCGCGCGCCCGATGCCGCGGCTGGCGCCGGTGATCAGCGCTGCGCGCCCGGCCAGGCGCCCGGGCTTGGGTTCGATTGCCATGCTTGTCTCCCTGTTCGAATTTCAGCTCCGCGCCAACTCGCGCACGGTAGCGGCGAGGGTTTCGGCGGCGCGGCGGGTGCCGCCTTCGGGCTGGCCGTGGCGGCCGAGGACGAGCTTGCCGCTTTCGAGCGCGGCGTCGACCGCGCGGCGGATCAGGTTGGCCGCGTCGCGCTCGCCGAGGTGATCGAGCATGAGCGCGGCGGAGAGGATCTGGGAGACGGGGTTGGCCTTGTCCTGGCCGGCGATGTCGGGCGCACTGCCGTGGATCGGCTCGAAGTAGGCGTGCGCGTCGCCGAGGTTGCCCGAGGGGCAGAGGCCTATCCCGCCGACGGTCGCGCCGCCGAGGTCGGACAGGATGTCGCCGAGGAAATTCTCCATCACCAGCACGTCGAAGCGCTGCGGCTCGAGCACCAGCGCCTGCGCCGCGGCGTCGGCGTAGAGGTGCTCGCGCCGGATGTCGGGGTAGGCTTCGGCGACCTCGTCGAACACGCGGCGGAAGAAGGCGAGCGATGCCAGCACGTTGGCCTTGTCGACGCAGGTCACCTGCTTGGCGCCGTTGCGGCGCCGCGCGAGCTCGAAAGCGTAGCGCGCGATGCGCTCGCAGCCCTTGCGGGTGACCAGCAGCGTGTCGGCCATCGTCTCGCTGGTGCCGATTCCCTTGCCGCGCGAGAGATAGAGACCCTCGGTGTTCTCGCGCACGATGACGTAGTCGATCTCGCCGGGTTTCGCCTTCAGCGGCGCGTCGACGCCGGGCAGCAGCCGCACCGGGCGGACGTTGGCGTAGGCGTCGAGGCCGATTCTCAGCACGCCGCCGAGCAGGCCGGCCTCGGTGCCGTCCGCAAGGCGCACGCCGGGCAGCCCGACGGGGCCCTTCATCGCCGCGTCGGCGTTCCTGATGGCATCGAAGGTCTCGGGCGCGAGACTCGCGCCGCTCGTGCGGTAGAGTTCCGCGCCGCCTTCGCGCAGGTCGATCTCGAGCCTGAAGTCGAGCGCCTGTTCGGCGGCGGCGAGCACGGCGAGCGCCGCGTCGACCAGCTCGGGGCCGATGCCGTCGCCCTTGATGACGACGACGCGATGACTGCGGGCGGCGCTCATGCGTCGGCGAAGTAGCGTCCGGGCGTGAAGTCGGCGAGCGGCTTGCCGCTCGGCTTGAGAATCGCGTTGACGCGCGCCACCGTCTCGCCGCGCACGGTCATGCGCCCCTGCGAGAAGATGATGCTCTTGCCGGCGCGCAGCACCTCGGTGCGGCCCTCGAGCCAGTCGCCGACCTTCACCGGGCCGACGAAATCGACGTCGAGGCTCACCGTCAGCAGGAACTGGCCGAGCCCGGTCTGGATGTTGGTGCCGAGCAGCAGCAGCATGTCGGCCAGCGTCGCCACCATTCCGCCGTGGCACACCATCATCGGGTTGCAGTGCTTGGTTTCGCACAGGAACCCCATGACGAAGCTGTCGCCCTCGAGCCGTCCGTAGAGCGGACCGTTGGCCTCGATGAAGGGGTTGCGTGGCAGGTTGAGGGCGCGAAAGCCCTCGGCAATGGCGGCAGCGTTCAAGCGGTGGCTCCTGTTGGCTGCGCGATTATCGCCCGATTGCCGGGCGCCGAGCCGGTGGTCGCCAATACGGGGGGCATTTGACTTGCATCAAGGGCGTTTTTCCCGGGGTTCACTAGGCTGGCGGCACATCCTGTTCCGCAATTTTCGCAGACAGCCACTTACGTTAGACTGCCTCGTTGGATGATCCTATCTCTCGTTTCAGAGGAAGCGTTTATGAAGCGTCGGACCCATGCTGCAATCCGGGCGTTGTCCGCCGCCTGCGCAGGACTTGCGCTGGCGGGCTATGTTGCGCAAGCAGCCGGCCAGACGGTCACGATAACGCCGCAGAAAGGCGACGACTTCCGGGCCGTGTACGCGGGTGCCGCGGATATCGCGGAAGGCAAGTCGGTCGCCGAAGGATCCTGCGCCGCCTGTCACGGCGTGAGCGGCCGGAGCTCGACTCCGGGAATCCCCCACATCGCGGGTCAGCGCGCGGCCTACGTCTATCTCGAGCTGAACGCGTACAAGACCGGGCGGCGCAGCAACGAAGCCATGGCGCGCGCCGTCAAATTCCTCAGCGACGACGCGCTGGTCAAGGTCGCGGCCTATTTCAGCAGCCTGGATCCTGCGCCGCCGGCGCCGCTGCGCGGACCGGTGGCGGCGGCTGCCAAGGGCTCCACGCTCAAGGTCGCGGCGGCGGCTACGGAGAACTGCGCCGGTTGCCACGGCGAGCACGGCGTCAGCACGACCGCCGGAATGCCGAACCTGGTCGGACAGGATCCCAAGTATCTGGCCATGGCGATCTCCGCCTACAAGAGCGGGCAGCGCAAGGACGACATGATGAAGTCGCTGGTCGGGTCCCTGGACGATTCGGAGATAAAGACCATCGCGTTGTATTACGCGCTGCAAAAGCCCGCCCGCGCGAAGACGCCGGCGCAAGGCGACCGGGACGCGGGCAAGACGGCGGCCGCGGCGTGCATCGGCTGCCACGGCGAGCGGGGCATAAGCGGAAATCCCGCCACGCCGAGCCTCGCCGGCCAGGAGGCGGAGTATTTCATGAGCACCCTGCACGCCTACAAGAGCGGGGCGCGCGGCGATCCGGCGATGAGCGGCATCGCAGAGGGACTCGACGATGTCACGATCAAGAATCTGGCCGCGTACTACGCCTCGCTGGAGCCGCGGCGTCCGGCCAACGTGCGGGCGCCGCTGTCACCGGCGCAGTGGGTGCAGCGCTGCGATCGCTGCCACGGCGTCGACGGCAACAGCAAGGATCCGCGCGTGCCAGCGCTCGCGGCGCAGCGCTTCGACTACCTGGAGCAGGTGCTGCGCGCCTATCAGACCGGAGCGCGCAAGAGCGTCGCCATGGCGGCGATGACCGCCGTGCTGAACCAGGTGGATGTCAGGGCGCTCGCGGCCCACTATGCCAGCCAGCGCGCCTACCCGGTCGTGTACGTGACGCTGCCGTGCCAGTGACCTGAGCAACCTCACCAGGAACCGATGATGACCGATGCGCCTCTTCCCCTACACCGCTTCTATCTGCACTATTCACAGCTGCCTTACAGCCTGCGCGTCCTGTACACCAGCGCGCTGCTTGTGCTGGCCCTGGCTTATCTGTTCGCGGGCATCTACCTGTATCACACCTACGCCGGGCGCGCGGGAGGGAACCCGCTGATCTTGACGTACGAGGACATCGTGGTCGCCTACAGCGGCAGCGGCAAGACCTCGCGCCTCGAATCGGCGCTGCGCGGGCCGATGTCGAGCATGCTGCCGCGCGACGAGACGAAAACGATCGTCGACTGGGTGGAGCGCGGCAGCGATCGCGCCGAGTACGACAAGAACGTCAAGGCCATATTCGACCAGCGCTGCATGGCCTGCCACGACGGCAGCAACCCGCACCTTCCGAACCTCAACGGCTACGACAACCTGAAGAAAGTCACCGAAATCGACACCGGCACCGGAATATTCACGCTGGTGCGCGTGTCGCACATCCACCTGTTCGGCCTTACCTTCGTCTTCTTCATCATGGGGCTAATATTCAGCCACGCCTTCGTGCGCCCGGTATGGTTCAAGTGCCTCATCGTGGCGGTGCCGTTCCTCGGCCTGGTGCTCGACGTGAGTTCCTGGTACTTCACCAAGCTGTTCCATCCGTTCGCCTGGGTAGTGATCAGCGCCGGCGCCCTGATGGCGCTCTCCTTCGCCTACATGTGGTTCATGTCGATGTACCAGATGTGGTTTTCGGGGCCTCCGCCGGCGGTCACCGGGAGAGAGGGAGAAGTGCGCGTGGTCGGCTGATCGCGCCCCGGCGCGGCGCCGGGGCCGGCCAGCGCCGCTTCACTTCTTCTTGTGGCAGGTCTTGCAATGCTTCGGGTCGTTCGCCTTGAACGCCTTTTTCCCGTTGTGGCAGGCACCGCAGAATTCGCCTTCCTTGATTTCATGCATGTTGATCTTGTCCGCGCCCTTCTTCATCTTGAAGATCTTGGTGTGGCAGTCCTTGCACTTGAGGCCATGGTCGGCATGGATCTTTCCATCGAACACGACCTTGCCCATCGGGCCACCGGCGAACTCGACCGTTTTCCCGGACGGCACCGCCGTCGCGCTCGCGCTGAACGCAGCAATGCTCACAACGGCCAGAATGGCCAGGATGCTCTTCGCGATTTTCATTGTTCAACCTCCCTCAATAAGCGGCCAGCCGGGCGGCCTCCCGACTCCGGCCCCAACAGGATATATTACATCCTGGGTGGCGCGTTCCGGACGCTGCGGGCCCGATGGTGCAAACCTCGCATGCCAAATCTCGCCGCGCACTGATCTAAGTCAAATCGGCAAGAGGGGCTTGTCTTTATAACCTCTAACGGTGACAAATCCTTACGACCTCATGCCCTGTTCCTGTAGTCCGCGTGCGGCAAGGCGCCGCCCACCGCGGGGCAGGGATACTGACCGGTACCGAGAACAATACCAATGCGAGCTCAGGGAATGCAAATGCACATGAGGCGGAAGATAGCCGCTTGGGCGCTGGCGGGCGCCGCGTGTCTGGCCGGCGTGCTGGGCTTGTCGCTGCCGGTCGTTGCTCCTGCTGCTGCGGCCGATGCCCAGGAATCCGCTCCGGCCACGGCGCAACCCGCCGACGAACGACCCACCAACGACATATGCCTGGGCTGCCACGGCAACGAAGGGTTCGAGATGCCCGGCCCGGACGGGAAGCCGCGCGCGCTGTACCTCAACGGCGACCGCTTCGGCAAGAGCGTGCACAGCAAGCGGCTGTGCGTCGAGTGCCACAAGGACATCCAGGAGATCCCGCACCGGCCGGGCGTGCAGCGCAAGGTCAGCTGCGTGGAGTGCCACGAGGACCTGTGGGCCAAGGCGCAGCGCGAAGGCAAGACCGCGGAGTTCGCGCGGCTGCGGGTCGTGGTCGAGCAGATCAAGGGCTACATGAAATCGATCCACGCCCGGCCGAGCCGGGCGGATCAGTCGCGCACCAACGCCACCTGCTACAACTGCCACGATGCGCACTACGTCTTCCCCAAGGGCAGCCCGGCGTGGCAGCAGTGGCGGATGACGGTCCCCAATATATGCGGCAAGTGCCACACCAAGGAGCGCGCCCTGTATGGCACGTCCATACACGGCGAGCTGGTGCTCAAGTACGGCATTCAGTCGGCGCCGGTGTGCGTGGACTGCCACACCATGCACGACATCGAATCGCCGAAGAGTGCGTCGGTCAGGGTCCTCATCACCAGGAACTGCGGCAAATGCCACGAGGAGAACCTGAAGACCTACCTGGCAACGTACCACGGCCAGATCACCGCGCTGGGCTACGGCTACACCGCCAAATGCTTTGACTGCCACGGCAGCCACGGCATAAAGAAGGTAGACGATCCGGCCTCGACCGTGTTCCCGGCGAACCGGGTGAAGACCTGCCAGCAGTGCCACAAGGATGCGACCGCGGGCTTCGCCACCTTCGAGCCGCACGGCAACGCCCACGACTTCAAGCGCTACCCCTATCTGTGGATCGCGGCGCGCTTCATGGTCGCGCTGCTGGTGGGCGTGTTCGCGTTCTTCTGGACGCACATGGCGCTGTGGTTCTACCGCGAGTACAAGGATCGCAAGGAGCGCAAGACCCGGCCGTACGTCAAGACCGCCGAAACCGCGCCGGACGAGGGCAAATACATCCAGCGCTTCGGGCCGGTCTGGCGCCTCGCGCACCTGCTGCTCGCGCTGTCGGTCATGGGGTTGGTGCTCACCGGGATGTCGGTGCTCTACGGCAGCAGCCCGTGGGCGCCGGTCGTCATGCACTGGCTCGGCAGCCCGAAGGTCGCGGCCGTCGTCCACCGCACGTTCGCCTCGATCTTCCTGACGATATTCGTCGTGCACCTGGTCTACTTTGCGATCAACATCATCCGCAAGGGAGGGTCGTTCCGCTGGTTCGGACCCAATTCCCTCGTGCCGCGCTGGCAGGACCTCACGGACATGGTCCTCATGTTCAAGTGGTTCTTCGGCAAGGGGCCGCGGCCGGCGTTCGACCGCTGGACCTACTGGGAAAAATTCGACTACTGGGCGGTGTTCTGGGGCTTCGCGATCATCGGCGGCAGCGGCCTGATGCTGTGGTTCCCCATCCACACCGCGTCGGTGCTCCCCGGCTGGGTGTTCAACGTCGCGACCCTGGTGCACGGCGAGGAAGCGATCCTCGCGGCCGTGTTCCTGTTCACGGTTCACTTCTTCAACAATCATTTCCGTCCCGACAAATTCCCGCTCGACATCGTGATGTTCACCGGCGCCGTGTCGCTGGAGGAGTTCAAGCGCGAGCACGCCGCGGAATATCAGCGCCTGGTCGAGTCCGGGGAGCTGGAGAAGCGCCTGGTCGACGTTCCGTCGCGACCGATGACGATCGGCTCCAGGATTCTCGGCTTCACGCTGATCAGCATCGGCCTGGTTCTGCTGATTCTGGTGATCATCGGCTACACGGGAAGCGGGGGCCTCGCGTGAGCGGCGGTGCGACGGAGTAAAATGGAACGCAGCTGAAGACGGACCGATGCGATATCCCTGGAGGTCAGTGATGAAGACGCGCGTTGTGCTGGGTCTCTTGCTCTGCGCCGCCCTGCTGGGTTGCTCGAAGGAGGAACCGGGGTCCAAGACGGCGGGTGGCGGGGCAGGCGCTCAGGACCTCGCCGCCGGCAAGGCCATCGCCGAGCGCGAATGCAAGGGTTGTCACGGGCTCGACGGAAAGGGCATCGCGCCCGGCATTCCGACCCTTGCCGCGCAGCGCTACCATTACCTGGTCGCGGCGATGGACGACTACCGGCAAGGCAAGCGCATTCACGTCGTCCTGACCAAGATCGCCGAAGGCCTGACGCAGGGGCAGGAGCACGACGTTCTCGCCTACTACGCCAGCATGCCCCCGGTCGCTGCGGCCGCGGACAAGCCGTCCCACGTCTTCTCGCCATACGAGGAGGGCAAGAAGCTGACGGCCGAGTGCGCGCAGTGCCACGGCGCCGACGGCAACAGCACGACGCCCGACATCCCAACGCTCGCCGGCCAGCAGCCGCGCTACCTCGTCGCCGCGATGCAGGAGTACCTCAACGCCGAGCGCCAGCGCTCGCCGATGCACCCGATGCTGCGCAGCCTCAACAGGGTACAGACGGAAAGCGTGGCGCTGTACTTCGCCTCGCAGACTCCCGCCCAGCGCGGCGCGCCGCCGTTCGGGGACCCGAAGGCCGGCGAGCCGTTGAGCGCGGTGTGCGGCGGCTGCCACGGCCCGTCCGGGGTGAGCGTCGACTCGGCGACGCCGCGGCTCGCCGGCCAGGATCCGCACTATCTGGTCGATGCGATCAAGGCCTACCGCACGACCCGCAAGCGCGAGCAAATGCGCCTCTACGTCAGTGGCCTGAGCGAGAAGCAGATCGAGGACATCGCCGCCTTCTACTCGATCCAGAAATCGAGACCCGCCGAGAACGGGCAGAACCTGGTCGAGGACCTGACCGACAAGTGCAATCGCTGCCACGGTCCCGGCGTGGACAATCCCAAGGTGCCGTTCCCCAAGATCAACGGCCAGGACCGCGACTACCTCATCATGGCGTTGCGGGCGTATCGCGACGACCGGCGCAAGAGCTCCTTGATGCACACGATGAGCATGCCCTACGGCGACGCCGTCATCGAGACCATGGCGGACTACTACTCCAGCCAGCCCGCGGAATAGGGCCTGGCCCGGCGTCAGGGCGGTGGCTCGATCAGTCGAGCCCGATCATGCGTCCGATCGCGCTCAGGAACATGCCCGCGCGGATGCCCTCGGCCTGCAGCTCTTCCTTGTAGCGGTCGAACTGGCCGTGCACCGACTTCATGCGGTCTTCGATCTCCGGGTGCTGCGCGTCTTCGCGCTCGAGCAGTGCGCGCAGCGCCTCCACCTCGGCCCGCAGCTCCGCCTGGCGGGCGCCGCCCGCCGGCAGCGAAGCTAGATTGCCGGAGATTTCGTCCACCAGCTTCCTGGCGGCGTCGACGTCGATGCTGCGCTTGTTCATGTCGCGGTTCCTCGAGGCAGGGACCTGCGAGGATAAAACAGAAACCGCCTTACTTGACAGTGCGGTTTTGCCGCTGGGCGAGAAGGTAGCGGGTGCGGGCCGAGAAACGCGCCAGCGGGATGCGGACCGGGTCGCCGCCGACGAGGTCGCGGATGCGCGTGGCGACCGCCGCCAGCTCGTCCCCGTGGCCGTACCAGCTGGTCAGCGCGAGGTATTCCGCGGCGGCGGCGACGCGCGGGCCGTCGCTTCGCGCGCG
>Ga0315556_1000066_pt1 | contig 50738 bp, 46 predicted proteins | sample SalMarSW160310MG_FD_202112 | JGI IMG/M metagenome (GOLD analysis project Ga0315556, IMG submission 202112) | Salt marsh sediment microbial communities from the Plum Island Ecosystem LTER, Massachusetts, United States - Salt Marsh Sediment SW1603-10 ...
TCCTCAAATTTAAAACGGCATACGTGGCTTGCGCGGTCGGTTTTACATGAGAAACATCGGAGTGAGCTATTATTCGAAAGACGTTTTGGCTGTTCGATAAGAATCATTGTGTCCGCCTTAACTTATATTCAAAAAACCGTGTTGGGTCCTGTGTTCTAAAACGAACATACCGGCGAGGGGTCGGAGGTCGGCTTGTTGGGCAAAGCTGAAAGCGAAGACCAAAGGTCGGAAATCGGGGATTAAAAATCAGGGGAAAGGGCATAGAAGTCAAAGGCAAAAGGCAGATTATGAATGCCCCGCGCGTTGTTTTTCCATCCGGGACAAAAAAAGATACAACAGCACGCCGCCGACAATCATCAGGCTGCATAGGATCTGCCCCATGGAAAACGATAAAAAAACAGCACCGAGTGGATGGCCCGGCCGGATGAACTGAGGGTCCGGCTGGCGATAATATTCAATAAAGAACCTGAACAGGCCATAGCCGATGAGATAAAAGGAGAGCATGGCGCCTTTGGGTTTTCGAACTTTTCGCAGGTTCCACAAAATGACAAATAAAACAATTCCTTCAAAGAACGCTTCGAAAAGCTGTGACGGGTATCTGAGGCTCGGCCCGGGCGCTGTTGGAAAATACATTCCGATGGCGTCGGTCGTGATCCGGCCGTATAATTCCCCGTTAATAAAGTTCCCGATGCGTCCGAAGGTATATCCGAGGGGAATAATGGGTGCGAATAAATCAGAGACATCCCAAAAGCTGGAATCGGACTTCCGCGTAAAGTACCAGATTGAAAGCAGAACTCCGATCAATCCCCCGTGAAAAGACATTCCAGAAATACCGGTAAAGGTAATGCCGTTTGAAAAGTTAAAGGGCAGAAATATTTCCAGAGGGTGCTTAAGGTAATATCCGAAATTATAGAAGATAACATATCCCAAACGCCCGCCGACAATAACGCCGATCATCATATAGACCATCAGGTTCTGAATCTCATCGACAGATAGATGGAATTGTTTTTCGCGCCTTATACGGTAGACCGCCATCGCGTATACGACGGCAAACGCCACGAGATACATGAGGCCGTAATAATGAAGGCTGAACCCCCCGATCTTAAAAAAAACAGGGTTCATTTTTTCGGGCAAATGCTGCCACCAGATCAAAAAATTGCTCATTTATTTAGTTATCTTTACCACCAAAAAACCTCTATTCAGTCGTCGAACAAACAGATTGATGGTTTTTCCCTCCGGAACATCGTTGATTTCTTTTTCAAAGTCGCCCACCGAAGATATATTTCGGTGATTAATTTCCAGGATAACATCATGGATCTGCAATCCGGCTTCCGCCGCTTTGCTTTCAGCGTCCACACCTGTCACCATAACGCCTTTGGTGTCTTTTAAATTAAACTGGCTTGCGGTTTCAGGCGTAATGTCTGCAACATGAATTCCGAGCTGTTGTTTATTTTCTTTAGGGGTGTTATTAGCGGAGATTTTGGTCTCCTCTCTTTTGGCGATTTTAACGTTTAACGTTTTGGACTTGCCGTTCCGAATGACGTCGATTTTCGCCGTATCGCCGACAGGGACATCGGCGATGATGCCGGTGAGTTTCCGTGCGCTGTCGATAGCCTTGCCGTTGACCGATACGATGATATCTTTGGGCTTAATCCCTGCTGAGTCCGCAGGATCGCCCGGAAAGACTTCTGTCACCAGGACCCCTTTTTTGTTTTTTATGCCGTAGTATTCCGCGACTTCATCGCTGATGTCCTGGATACCCACGCCAAGCCAGCCGCGGGTAACTTCTCCACTGGTTTTGAGCTGACCGATAATGTTTTTGGCAAGATTTACGGGAATGGCAAATCCGATTCCTTGGCCGCCGGCAACAATGGCCGTATTGATGCCGATCACTTTTCCTTTCATATTCAAAAGCGGACCGCCGCTGTTTCCCGGATTGATGGATGCGTCGGTCTGAATAAAATCATCATAGGGACCCGATCCGATAACGCGACCCTTGGCGCTGACGATGCCAGCCGTGACAGTATGTTCGAGACCGAATGGATTTCCAATGGCCACCACCCATTGACCGACTTTCAGGGTATCGGAATCTCCGAATTCCAAAACCGGAAGTTTGTGATGGGGTTCTATTTTGATCAGGGCCAGATCCGTATTTTTATCGCGGCCGACAATCTTGGCATCGAACTCTTTTTCGTTATTTAATATGACCACAATTTCATCGGCATTTTCGATGACGTGATTGTTGGTGACGATGTATCCGTCTTTACCGATAATAAACCCCGAACCCAGACTTCTTTGTTTGAAATTCCGATTCTGATGGTCATCGAAAAAACGGTCGAAAAAGTCCCGCATGTGATCGTCGTCGCCAAAGGGATTTTTTTGAAAATGGCGAAATACCTGGCCGCCGCCCTTGACGGTCTTGACGGTTCTGATGTTGACTACGGCCCGGCTGGCTGTTTCGGCCAGGTCTGAGAAGCTTTCAGGGGGTGAAAACATCGTCTCGGGTGTTGCCGCCATACCGGGGGCCGGATGAACACCGCCGAAGCCGATGATGAACAGCGCAAAGAGCACGGCTAAAAAAACGATTTTTCTTTTTTGAAATAATGACTTGTTTAAAAAAGAATTCATTGATGGACTCCTTTTATTTTTCCGGTTATATAAAATAGCAATTGAAACTGCAACGGACTATTTTCGGGAACGGGATAACCTGATTTTTACGGAATTTGCATGGGCATCCAGACCCTCGATTTCAGCAAGGCGGATGACATCCCCGGCCTCGCGTTCAAAGGCGGTCCTGGAATAACGTATCAGGCTGGTTTTTTTGATAAAAGCATCCACCGAAAGCGCGGAAGAAAATCGTGCTGTGCCGGCCGTCGGAAGAACGTGGTTTGGCCCTGCGATGTAATCTCCTATGGGCTCCGGCGTATAATCTCCCAAAAATACGGCGCCGGCATTGCGTATTTGTCCTGCCACGGCAAAAGGATCTTCGATCTGAAGCTCAAGATGCTCGGGTGCAATTTGATTTGCAAGTTCAACAGCCGTATCGAGGTCTGATACAATCATAATGGCCCCGAACCCGGAAAGTGATTTTCGGGCGATCTCCCGGCGTGACAGGTTCTTCAGCTGTTCATTTACGGCGGCGTCCACCGCCTTAGCGATATCCGCGGAATCCGTGACCAGGATCGAAGATGCCAAGGGGTCATGTTCTGCCTGTGAAAGAAGGTCTGCTGCAATAAAATCCGGTTTTGCCGTGCGGTCCGCAATGATCAGGATTTCACTGGGGCCTGCGATCATATCGATGCCCACCGTCCCAGCCACAATCTTTTTGGCGATGGCAACATAAATATTTCCCGGACCCACGATCACATCCACTTTGGGAATTGTCTCGGTACCGTAAGCCAGCGCAGCAATGGCCCAGGCGCTTCCGACCTTGTAAACGGCATCGATCCCGACTTTTTTCGCGGCAACCAGAAGATGAGGATTCACCATGCCGTTTTTCATTGGAGGTGTTGCCATGACGATGCGATGGACACCGGCAACCTTTGCCGGGATGCCGCCCATAATGACCGATGACACCAGCGGCGTCTCTCCCCCCATGCCTCCGGGAACATAAATTCCGGCGGCATCCACGGGGCTGACCATCTGGCCCAGCAGTGTACCGGGCCGTTTGGTATTGATCCAGGATGGGCAAAGCTGCTGCCGGTGAAAGGATTCGATTTGACGAACGGCGCGATTTAGAGACCTCATAAAGGGCCGGTCCACAAGTTTTGAAGCATCGTCAAATTCTTTGGATGTTACCTGAATGGATCCGATGGTCAGATCCGGTGAATCGAATCGGTTCGTGTATTTGATGAGGGCTTGGTCTTTGTTTTTTCGTACATCCTCGATTATCCGCGTCACGGCAAGCAGATCTTTCTTTTTAACGCCAGTGCCCCGGTTTATGATGGATGTGATCTTTTTTTCCGCCGGAGCCGATGGGTATGTGTAGATTTTCATGTTTAAATGTCACCTAATAGATGTATTTTTACCACGGGTTCAAAAGTTCAAGGTTCACGGTTTATCAGTGCTGCCATCTCAATGAAAAAAGAAAGTATAAAGGCTTTAGTAGCATTCACCGCTCAAACTGAAAGGTATTGGTTGTTTTTGTCAATAAACGATTCGCGGTGAGCCGAAAAAGTAAGTTTCTTTCAACCTTGAACGCTGAACCGGGAACCCGAAACCGCTTAATTATATTGAATGCTTTCAATAATCAAGAGAAAGTGCTTTGTCAACATCGGCTGTGCACTTTCACGGTATCAAACACCCTGCAATCCTATTTGATTTTGGTACACCGTCGCGGAACGTCCGCTCCGTATAAGGGTTTTAATATGTTTCCCCCGGAATCCTTAAAAATACTCATTGACATATTTAATACGATCTGAACAAATAAATTTTTTTATAAAACCGGACGCGATCAATATTAATTTATATGGAGGAAACCGATGAAGGAAAACAGAATCTATAATTTTAACGCCGGTCCTGCCGCGCTGCCGCTTGAAGTGCTTGAAGAGATTAGGGATTCATTTTTAAATTTCGGTGGTTCCGGTATATCGATCACGGAGATCAGCCACCGGTCGGCGCTGTTTGACGATGTTATCAACGACGCAGTCGCCAGAACCCGCCGGTTGTTGAAGCTCGACGACAGCTTTCACGTTTTGTTTATCCAGGGCGGCGCCAGTATGCAATTTTGCATGATACCCATGAACCTGCTGAGCCATGGGGACACGGCGGACTATGTTAACACGGGCACATGGTCCACGAAGGCCATCAAGGAAGCCGAGATTCAGGGGAAAACCATCACGGTTGCAGCATCTTCCGAAGATAAGAATTTTTCCTACATTCCCCAAAATATATCATTTAACAAAAAGGCCGTCTACATTCATATTACGTCCAACAATACCATCAAAGGAACCCAGTGGGCGTCGTTTCCTGAGACGGGCGGCATTCCCCTTATTGCCGACATGTCGTCGGACATTATGTCCAGACCGTTTGATGCCGGCAAATTCGGCCTGATTTATGCCGGGGCTCAAAAAAATATCGGTCCTGCCGGCGTGTGTATGGTCATCATCAGAAAGGATATGTTGGAGAGAGTGCCGGCCACGCTGCCGTCCATGCTCAAGTATACGACCTATGCCGCCAAAAATTCGATGTATAATACGCCGCCCTGTTTTGCCGTCTATATGATCCAGCTGGTCATGAAATGGCTGGAAGAAACCGTGGGCGGTCTCGAGAAAATGGAGCAGATCAATCAGAAAAAAGCCCGGATGCTCTATGAAGCCATAGATGCCGGTGATTTTTATCAGGGGACGGCTGAAACAGACAGCCGTTCGGTTATGAATGTCACCTTCCGGCTACCCAATGAGACCCTTGAAAAGCAGTTTGTCGAGAAGGCCCTTAAAAACGGATTGGGGGGCCTTAAGGGTCATCGATCTGTGGGCGGGTGCCGTGCATCGATCTATAATGCAACTTCCCTTGAAGCCGTGGAAGCGCTTGTCGATTTTATGAAGACCTTTGCCCAGGCAAACGGCTAATGCGCAAAATCTGACATACTCAGGCTATTCGCACAGCTCGAACAGGGCCGCGGCGCCCATGCCGCCGCCGATGCACATGGATTCGATGCCGTATTTCACACCGCGTTCTTTCATGTTGGCCAAAAGGGTTGCGCACAGCTTGGCGCCCGTGCATCCCAGGGGATGGCCCAATGCAATGGCGCCGCCGTGAATATTGACCCGGTCCATGTCGATGCCGAGTTCCCGAACGCAATAGACCGCCTGGGAAGCAAACGCCTCGTTGATTTCAAAAAGACCGATATCGCCGATATCCATACCCGCCATTTTCAAAAGCTTGGGGATGGCGTACCGGGGTCCCACCCCCATTTCTTCGGCTTTGCAGCCCACAGTGGTGTAATATTTCAGCTTGGCAATGGGTTTTACGCCCAGGGCATCCGCCTTTTCGGCGCTCATGATGATGCTGGCAGCCGCGCCGTCGGTGGTCTGGGAAGAATTGCCGGCCGTCACGGTTCCGCCGGCCGCAAACACCGGGTTCAGGTTGGCCAGACCGTCCAGGGTGGTGGACGGCCGTATGCCGTCGTCGTGATCGACCAGAAATGTTTCTTTCCGGTAGATGCCATTTTTATCCGGAACATATCGGTACGCCGGGGTCGGGACGATCTCGGTAAAAAGATTTTTCTTCAAGGCATCTGCGGCTTTCATCTGGGAGAGATAGGCGAATTCGTCCTGTTCTTTTCTGGATATATTGTATTGCGATGCAACGTTCTCGGCGGTAATTCCCATGGAAACGTAAAGGCCGGCGTGCTTTTTGGAATATTCAGGATGGGGTCTGGGAAGATTTCCGCCCATGGGGACAAAGGTCATGGATTCCAGGCCGCCTCCGATGACGATATTCGACCAGCCCGACATGACCCGCAATGCGGCAAGGGCGATGGCCTCGAGACCCGAGGCGCAGAATCGATTGACCGTGGCGCCGGAAACCTGCACCGGGAATCCCGCAATCTGCGCGGCGACCCGGCCGATGTTCAGGCCCTGTTCCGCTTCGGGGAATGCGCATCCGATCATAATGTCCTCCACATCTCCCATTTCAAGGCCCGATGTTTTGTCTACAGCAGTTTTCAGGATAAAGGCGAGAAGATCTTCCGGTCGCGTATCTTTAAAAGCTCCTTTGCTTTTTTTGCAGCCGGGGGTTCTGATGGATTGGACGATATAGGCATCTCTCATTATTATTTCCTCCTATGTTTCCCGTTCATAAAAGGGAAACATGATTTTTAACTTCTTTCAAAACACTAATTTCTCAAAGGTTTGCCTGTTTTTAACATATGCTCGACCCTGGCCATGGTTTTCTCTTCTTTCCAGAAATCGATAAAGGCTTCTCTTTCGAGTTCGAGTATGACATCCTCTTGAATGAAACTGTTGTCCCTTACCTCTCCGCCGCTGAGGACATAGGCGATTCTCTTTGCCAGAAATGCATCGTACTCTGTGATAAATTTTCCTTGGAGCATATTGAAAATTTCCACTTCGATCATGCCTTGGGCCGCCTGTCCCAGAACCCGTATCGGTCTTTTGACCGGCGGCGCATAGCCTTCATCGGCCATTTTCAGAACTTCCTTCTTGGCTTCGCCGATCAGGCGATCCCGGTTAAAAACGATTCTGTCGACCGGGCCCAAAAAGCCGGCGGCCCTGGCGTCGGCAGCCGAGGTCGAAACTTTGGCCAGCGCAATATTCATGAATACCGGCACGAAAAACTTGGCAAGGTCGATGTCGGTGACCGCATCGGGAATCGTTTGGATAAACTTTTTCCACAGGTTTAAACAGCCGCATCCTGAGGGAAGCAGGCCGACGCCGATTTCGACCAGGCCCATGTAAAGTTCGGCATGGGCCACAATTTTGTCGGCCCCAAGGCATACCTCGCATCCGCCGCCGAGGGTCATCCCGTAAGGTGCGGCAACCACCGGTATATTCGAATATTTTTCTTTTTGTATGCTGTCTTGGGCCAGCCGCAACGCATCATCGATTTCAGAATATTTTCCTTCTTTGGCGATCCCTGCCATAGACAAAAGATCGCCGCCCGCTGAAAAGGCCCCGGGCATTCCGGATGCCTGATTTCCGATGACAAGGCCCAGGCCGTTGGCTTCTGCATATGCCAAAGCTTCTTGCTGAAATTCGATAATTTCTTTGTTCAAGGTATTCATCTTGCTATGAAATTCAAGACAGAAAACGCCGTCCTCGAGATCGATCAGTGAAGCGGACTTGCACGACCGAACGACCTTGCCGGAACTTCTTAAGGTGTCCAGAGAAAGCATTGCTTTGTCGACAAGAATTTCTGCGTAGCTTTCGGTGGTGAAATCGTAAAAAAAGCGTTTGCCCTGATCGGTTTTATAAAAAGATAAATGACCTGCCGAAATCATCCGTTTGACTTTTTCGGGGACGTCAAATCCGTCTTTTTCCATCTTTTCTACAGACGTCTCGATGCCGATGGCATCCCAGGTTTCAAAGGGACCCATCTCAAAGTTGAATCCCCACTTCATGGCATTGTCGATATCGACAATGGCGTTTGAAATTTCAGGAATCTTGTCGGCCGCATAAATAAGACCGCTTGCTACGACTTTCCAGGCGAACCTCGATCCTTTGTCATTTCCGTAAACGATGGCTCTCATTTTTTCGCCAAGTGTTTTTGCCTTCTTGGCCTCAGCAAGACAAGGAAACGCCGCAGGTTCATATTCCGAATATTCCAGGGTTTCAGGATCGATGACCTTTCGAATCTTTTTCCAATCCGGCGTCAAATCAGTTTTGTAAAAGCCGCTTTTGGTCTTTTTGCCCAAAAGATTTTTTCGGATCATCCGGTCGACGAATTCGGGAAGGATAAAACTGTCTCTTTGGTCGTCGTCGACCACGAGATCATAGGTGTTTTTGGCAACATGTCCCAATGTATCGAGGCCGACAATGTCGCTCGTTTTGAACATGGCGGTTTTGGGTCTTCCCATGGCGGTTCCGAAGAGTGCGTCCACTTCGGGAATCGTAAGGCCGTCTTCCAGCATGAGTTGCATGGCCTTGACCATTCCATGGACGCCGATTCTGTTGCCGACAAAATTGGGGGTGTCTTTGGCCATTACAATGCCTTTGCCCAGAATCCGTTCACCGAAATCAGACATAAATTCGATGATTTCCGGAAACGTATCCTCTCCTTTTATTATTTCCAGAAGGTGCATATATCTCACCGGATTAAAAAAGTGCGTGCCCAAAAAATGCTGTTTGAAATCGAGGCCGAGCCCCTGGGACATGGCTTTTAGCGGAAGTCCGGAAGTGTTGGAGGATACAATGGCCCCGGGTTTTCGTTTCAGCTCGATGCGCTTGAAAAGGTCCTGTTTGATTTTCAGATTTTCAACCACCACTTCTACAATCCAGTCACATTCCGAAATTCTTTCAAAATCGTCTTCAAGATTCCCGATAGTGATAAGATCGACATCTTTTTGCTGCATTAAGAGGGATGGACTCGACATCAACACTGCATCCAAACCGGCTTTCACGATTCGATTTCTGGCTGCGGGATCGTCTTTTTCTTCTTCCTTCAAGTCAAAGGGAACGATATCCAGCAGCAATGTTTTTATGCCTGCGCCGGCGAGTAACGCAGCGATGCCGCCACCCATCACTCCTGAACCGATGACCGTCGCCTGCCTGATTTTTTTAGCCATGATTTCCTCCTGTAAAGAATAACGTTCAATATGATGAATGATCATTCATTTATTTACCAAAAGGCATTTCAATCTGTCAAGAAAAAAGAAAACGTATTATGAATTTGGGATAGAAAAAATAAGGTATATAATCAATAAATTATAATGTTATGAAGAAATATTGCCATCTAAATAAAAGCATTACGCCGCATTTATAGCATTAAGATGCAAACTGAATAATTATTCATTTCGAAAAAATAAGCGTTGCCAAACCTTTTGGTTATGATTATAAAACACTTAACTTAGATTATACAACATACTTGAAAATATAACCTTATCTGAAGATTCTTTAAAAGTACTTTTGAATTCGACGGCTGAAATAATTTTTTTTAGGTGAAGTGATGACAACGGAAAACGACATAGTGCTCATACACTTAGAAGGCCAGCCCATATCATTTGCGAGGATAGAAGATATTTCGCCGGATGTTAAGAAAGACTGGTATCATGTTAAATTAATGCTGTTGCAGGTTCCGCTTCAGGTGGTCACATGGATACTGCGGGATATCTATATTAACGGCGAAGAATTTACCATGGAAGGGAAAAAGATCCGCCTGGAAAAAGTGGTTTGCCCCAAAGGAATGGAACCCCCCGATGAAGAAAAGGGCACTCCCGAAGAAAAACCTCAAAGGGAAAACGCCCAAAAAGTCATATCACTGGCTGATATTAATAAAAAACAGCGTTAACTTAATTTTCGGCAATGAGACCGGCTGATCAAATCGTTATCTCGGCTTCAAGACGTACCGATATTCCTGCTTTTTATATGGATTGGTTTATGGAACAGATCAAAAACGGGATGTTTGAAGCCGTCAACCCTTATAACCGGCGTAAATTCATGGTGCCGGCAACGTCCGACAAAGTGCATACCGTCGTTTTCTGGTCAAAAAATTTCGATCCTTTCATTAAAGGAGGATTTGGCGAAAAACTGTCGGCAATGGGATACAATCTTTTTTTTAACTTTACCTTAAATTCGAACAGTCCCCTTCTTGAACCTCGAATACCGTCTTTGGCCCGGCGCCTCGACCAGCTTCGAGAGCTCAGCCGGAGCTACGATCCAAAAAGCATCAACTGGCGATTCGATCCCGTCTGTTTTTTTAGATTGGATAAACAGCCCGTCAAAAACAATCTTAACGATTTTTCGCAGATTGCATCATGGGCATCCCAATGCGGCATTTCGCGGTGTATCACCAGCTTTATGGATGATTACAAGAAAATCAGAAAACGTATCGCCTCGATGCCGGGATTTTCTTTTATCGATCCGGTTGTTCCGGAAAAAATAGACATTCTGCTTAAAATGGAAAAAGAGCTTGCCGGTAAAAATATAGATCTTTATACCTGCTGTGAAAAAGCAGTGCTTAAGGCGCTGCCTTCAGGGTCGAACATTCGGAACAGTTCGTGTATTCCAAATCAACTGTTCGTTGAACTCTTTGGCGGAAGTCTCAGCTTTAAAAAGGATACCGGCCAACGAAGAGCAGCCGGATGCGGGTGTATGGTATCGGCGGACATCGGATCGTACCACCTGCACCCGTGTTATCATAATTGCCTGTTTTGCTATGCCAATCCGAGGCCAAAACCAATCACGAAAACTCGAAAGGACGAAAGCACTAAATAATACATATGTTTTTCGTGTTTTTAAAATTTCGTGCTTTCGTGATAATTTTTTTGTTTCCCTGAAAAATCGGGATTTGCGACAATCGTTACTCATCAATCTTCAATTGGGTTGACATATGAAAATCGGCTCGGTTGTTCTTGACAATATTCTGGTTCTGGCACCCCTTGCCGGGATTACGACGTTGCCGTTTCGGCTGCTGGCAAAGGCTTCGGGGTGCGGACTGGTCTGTTCGGAAATGATCAGCGCCAATGGATTGGTCTATGGATCCGCCAAGACCCGGGAATTATTAAACAGCAGTATCGAGGAAAAACCATTATCGGTTCAGATATTCGGTTCCGACCCCGGTTTAATGGCTGAAGCGGCTGCCATAGTTGAGGCATCGGGTGCCGACATTCTCGACATCAACCTTGGTTGTGCCGTAAAAAAAGTGTTGAAAACCGAATCAGGGGCGGCTTTAATGAAAACGCCCGGGAAGGTTGAAAAAATTCTTCTGGCTGTCAGAAAATCCATAAATATTCCGCTGACCCTAAAAATGAGGACCGGATGGGATAAATCCGGCAGCGACGCTTTTAAAATTGCCGAAATTGCCGAAGCGGCGGGCGTCGACGGCATTACATTACATCCGCGGCTGGCCACACAGGGATTCGGGGGCAAAGCCGACTGGTCGCTAATTGCCGACGTAAAAAAAAATGTAGCGGTTCCAGTCATCGGAAACGGAGATATCATGACGCCGGAAGATGCACTTGTCATGAAAAAGGAAACCAACAGCGACGGACTCATGATCGGCAGGGCGGCCATAGGAAATCCATGGATATTTTCTCAGGTGCTGGCGCTGATGAATGGCGGGGAAAGGGTTTCACCGAGCCTTTCCGAACGATTTGAAGCAATGAAGAAATATCTTGCAACTTCCATAGAATGCTTCGGGGAACAGCGGTCATGCCGGATGATGCGCAGCCATCTGGGATGGTTCGTCAAGGGACTGCGTTTTGCCGGCAGGTTTCGTGAATCCATCAAGCGCATATCGACGGAAAAGGAAGCCATGTCGTTAATAATACAATATTTCAAGGAGCTATCATGAGAATAAAGACCTTTTCTGCCATGATGTTGGTGTTGATGATCACCATTCCTGTTTTTGGATATGGGGAGAATTCCCAAAACGTGGTTGAACAAAAGGAAAAGGGGTGTATTAACTGGACGCGGTGCGTCATCGAGGCGAAGGGAATCGGTATCCCTCCCAAAGAAGTATCCGGAAATACCAATTTTCGAAAAGAAGCCCTCATCGATGCCGAGTTGGATGCTTCCCGAAAAATCTTTGAAATTGCCAAAGAGGTCCGGATTGACGGCACGACCGTTGTGGGTACCGCTGCATTGGGAGACACGGCGATTCTTTCCAAAATACTGAACATGGCTAAAAATGCGAAAGTCGTCAAAAAAGAATATTTAACCGATGGAACCGTTAAAATAGAAATGGAAATGAACCTTCGAGGCGGATTTGCCCAGCTGGTGCTGCCAAAAGACATCAAGCCGCTGGATTCGATTACGCCCGTGACAATGAATAAGACATCCCGGCCGACGTATACAGGGCTGGTGGTCGATGCCAGAGGACTGGACGTTAGACCGGTAATGGTCCCCAAAATAATCGATGAAAACCATCAGGAAGTATATGGATCTGCCTTTGTCAGCCGGGAATATGCCGTACAACATGGGATGAGCGGATATGGGAAGAATATTGAAAACAGTGTTCATAACCGGAGAGTTTCTGATCATCCCTTGGTAGTAAAAGGTTTAAGAGTGGTGGGTTCAGGGCATTCTCAAATTGTTATCAGCAATGCAGATGCTTCAAAGCTCAGAAGCTCTTCGGAAAGCCTTTGCCTATTGAAAGAATGCCGTGTTGTAATTGTAGTTGACTGATCCTTTCCAAAGGCGGTATTTTTATTAGAAGCCATCTCAAAAATGTCTTTTTATCCGATATCGGCGTTGAGCCCTTGATTCAAGTCCTCGACATACTTGAGTATGCCTGCGGGTTGATCCCCGGCCTCGCCTTGATCTCGACCGAAAATCCTAATTTTGAGACGGCTTCTAAATTGAAATCCCTTTTTTCCTGAACCGGTCAGGTTTATAAACGATGCGGGTTTAACAGGAGGAATCATGAGTTTTGGGAAACAGTATTTTTTTCTTGCAGGTCTTTGCGTGTTTTTCCTGTTTGCATGTGCAACAACGCCCACGGGAACGAATGCATGGCTGGACACGCCCGTTCACCATGTAAACAACGGCAACACACTGTTAAAGTCGGGAAAAATTGATGATGCGCTTCGTGAGTTCAACCGGGCCAGGGAACTTGACCCGAACTATTCGTCGGCTTATGTGGGACTCAGTCTGGTTTACGGGTTAAAGGGCGACGATGAGACTTCCGCCGTGTATCTAAAAAAAGCGGTGGACCTGCTGAAGAAAACACGGAAACAGTAGCAGTCGATATCACATGTTGTCCCGCGGAAGCGGGATGCCTGTTTTATCTCACCCACTACTTTTTTGAGACCTTTGCAAAACGCTCCCGGCTAAAATTTTCGCCTTCTCCCGGATCAAGGTCCGGGATATAGGACTTGAACTTGAACCCCGGTTAAATAGTAAATGCGGATTTAACTGGGCAGGCAAAAATGAGCATTTTTCAAAGGTCTCTTTTTAAGACACTGCAGGTTGAAATTCCCGATCTCCGGGGCTATGTTCCAATACTCCAGGAGGCCAAATATTTTTTCTGTTCAGGCGTCAGCGTATCGATTTTTATTTTCATGGCCGTCAGTTTTTCTTTGGCGATCGCCTTGTCAATCTCTTCGGGTACGGGATAGACCTGATTTTCAAGCTTCTTTTTGCTTTTCACCATATACTCAATACTTAAGGACTGATTGGCGAAGCTCATATCCATCACGCTCGACGGATGCCCCTCGGCCGATGCAAGATTGATGAGTCTGCCGTCAGCCAGCACATTGATGCGTCGGCCTTTTTCAAGCACATGCTCTTTAACGAAAGGCCGGATTGTCCGGCTGGATTTCGTGATGGATTCAAGTCCGCTGAGGTCGAGTTCCACGTTGAAATGACCGGAATTGGCGACAATGGCGCCGTCCTTCATGATCTTGAAGTGCTCTTTGCGTATCACGTTAATGTTGCCTGTAACCGTGCAGAAAAAGTCGCCGATCTTTGCAGCCTGACGAATGGGCATCACACTGAATCCGTCCATAACCGCTTCCAGTGCAGCGGTGGGATCGACTTCGGTGACGATAACATTGGCCCCCATACCGCGGGCCCTTAGCGCAAGTCCTCTGCCGCACCATCCATACCCGCAAACCACGAAATTGGATCCTGCAATGAGACGGTTCGTGGCCCGTATGATGCCGTCCATGGTGCTTTGACCGGTACCGTACCGGTTGTCGAAAAAATGTTTGGTCTTGGCGTCGTTTACCGCGATGATGGGGTATTTCAGGACCCCGTTTGCCGCCATGCTTTTAAGCCGTATGATGCCGGTGGTCGTCTCTTCGGTACCACCCCGTACATTTTCAATCAGCTCCGAACGTTCGGAATGAATGGTGGAAACCAGATCGGCGCCGTCATCCATTGTGTAATGCGGCTTGATATCCAGCGCGGAATGGATGTGTTTGTAATATGTTTTGTGGTTTTCGCCTTTTATGGCAAAAACAGATATTTTATCGTTCTTTACCAGTGAAGCCGCGACATCATCCTGGGTGCTCAACGGGTTGGACGCACAAAGCGTGATATTGGCACCTCCGGCTTTTAATGTTTGCATCAGGGAAGCGGTTTCGGTGGTGACATGAAGGCAGGCGGCGATGCGTATGCCTTTCAAAGGTTTTTCTTTTGTAAACCTTGTTTTGATGGAATTGAGTACCTGCATGCTCTGATTGGCCCATTCGATCCGGAGCAACCCGTCCTTTGCCAGTTTTATGTCCTTTACATCATGATTCATTAAACAATTTTCTCCTTTCTAATTTTAGTCTGATTTTCGTTATTCGTTACCCGTGCAAGATCAATGGTCAATCATCAATCCCGGCTATAGTCCGGCTTTTTCTTTTATAATGTCCGCCATGTTTGTTTTTTCCCAGGTAAATTCAGGTTCGTTTCTGCCAAAGTGGCCGTAAGCCGCGGTTTTTTGATAGATGGGACGCAAAAGATCGAGATATTCGATGATGGCGGCCGGTCGTAAATCAAATACCTCCCGGACGATTTCCGCAACGCGCTTTTTGGGTACGACACCGGTGCCCATGAGATCGATCATGATTGAAACCGGCTGGGCGATGCCGATGGCATAGGCAATCTGGATCTCACATTTTTTGGCAAGGCCGGCGGCGACGATATTCTTTGCGATATGCCGGGCCATGTATGAAGCGCTGCGATCGACCTTGGAAGGGTCTTTACCGGAGAAGCATCCGCCGCCGTGGCTTCCCTGACCCCCGTAAGTGTCGACAATGATCTTTCGTCCTGTCAAGCCGCAATCTCCCATGGGGCCGCCGATAACGAACTTGCCTGTGGCATTGATATAATAACGGGTATCGCCGTCCGTGAATTTTTTAGGGATCACTTTTTTGATGACTTCTTCGATGATCGCCTCCTGTAACTCTTCGTAGGAAATATCCGGTTTGTGCTGTGCAGCGATGACCACGGTATCGACGCGTTTGGGTGTGCCGTTTTCATATTCGACGGTGACCTGGGATTTACCGTCCGGCCTCAAGAAATCAAGTGCGCCGTTTTTTCGAACCGTGGCAAGGCGCTGGCACAGCTTGTGGGCATAAATGATGGGCATCGGCATGAGTTCCGGGGTTTCATCCGTGGCGAATCCGAACATCAGGCCCTGGTCGCCGGCGCCCTGGTCCTTGAAAAGACCCTCGCCGACATTGACCCCTTGGGCGATATCCGGGGATTGATGATCAATACTGGTAACCACCGAGCAGGTCTGCCAGTCAAAGCCCATCTTGGAAGAATGGTATCCGATATTCCGAATGGTGTTTCTGACAATTTCAGGAATATCGACATAACAATCGGTTGTGATTTCACCGGCGATAAAGGCCAGACCTGTTGTGACCAGGGTTTCGCAGGCAACCCGGCACTTTTTATCTTTTTCAATGATCGCGTCGAGTATGGAATCCGATATTGCATCGGCCACCTTATCCGGATGGCCTTCGGTCACGGATTCCGAGGTAAAGAAAAATTGTTCGTTGCTCATCTATGTCTCCTTTATAGTATTCATTAAAACCCAAACAACTGTTTCCATTCCACCCGGTTTTTCTCAAAAACAACGGCATCTTTTCCTATATCCACTACTATAACATTGTCAATAGATTCTCCTTGTCTCAATATCAATCCATTGATCACCGCCAGACGGTTTTTTGGATTTTTGGACCAGGCAATGGCTTGAATTTCGATATGGGTGTTAGCCGATTGTTTGACGGGAACCCTTGCAAATGGCTCGGGTGTGACATTGGGTTGGGGCTTTTCAATGCTTTTTCCCTTGATGGTCCCTTTTTCAGCCGGTTTCGACGGCAATGCTTTTCTATCATTAATGCCGTTCAAAGGCGCCGCACGTGACGTGTAAACCGGGGTGGGGGGCATTGTAGCCTCTTTTTTGGCGCTTTCCGGTTTATTTATTTTTTTTGGCGCCGGCGATTTTTTTTCAATCCTGTTCGACACCGCCGGTTTCTTATTCAAAAGATGGGCGGGGTATTTGGTCCGGGTTTCTTTTTTAGCGGCAACGTTTGTTTTTGCGATGAGTGTCCGATGATTGTGTCGAATTTTTTGGTTGAGTGTTATCCCGGCGATGCCCGCTAAAATAAGCCCGGCCAAAATAATGAGATAGCGTTTGTTCTGGCGAAAATGCTCGATCCTCCGCGGTGGTCGAGGGGGTTGCTCTTGATTTTTTTGTTTCAGGAGCCGAACCGGGCTTTTGTTTTTGGCTTGATTTTCAAGCTTTTTTAATGCGGTTAATATTGAACTCAATTTGACAACACCATTCCTGTGCCATTTTACCCGTTCCGGACGGGTAAATTTCGAATTTTTACCCTGTTAGATCCCTCGCTTTAAGCTGGAATAGGAAAGCGGAAACCACGGATAAACACAGATAAAAATAATTATAATATTTGTGTTCATTCGCGTCCATTTGCGGTTATCTATTTTCCTATTTTCCTAATCCGACAACCGGCTGGGCAGCGCGGCGACATAGGGGCGCTTTAAAGATTTTGTCTCATTATAAAGTGCAATTTTCGTTGTAGATCCAACCGCACCATCAACACGCAAGCCATATTTCCTCTGGATTTTCTTTACTGCCTCCCGGGTTTGATCATCATAAAACGGGGTGAGTTCCACCTTCTTGAATCCGATGTCCCGCAAGAGTTTCTTGAGCGTGATTACGGAATCCTTGGGAGCATCTATGGGTATGGTGCCGGTTATCGAGAGAAAATTTTTCCATGGGATATATGCCGTGCCCGACCAATAGGATTCAAGCTCAGCCGGTGTCAGTTCTATTGAAATATCCTGGGCCCCGCCTTCTAAAGTGATGTGTTGACGATCTGTTTTTATCAGCACAAGATACAAAGGTGTTTTGTCCTGTCCCGAATCCATGGATAGGATCGCCGGAAGGTTCAATTTTTTTACTGCGTTTAAACTCCCATGGATCCGGCGCATCAAAAGGCCCTTTTCCTTGGCGGCCGTCCGAAAATATTGTCCGTCGTCGTCAATGGCATCAAGATCCGGTTTTATTTCAGGTTCTATGTGCCATAATTTCAACACAACTTTAAGGGCTGCATGCCTTGAAGAGACCCTGTTCATTGTATTAAGAATATTTGCCAAATTTCGGACAGGTTGCGGAGCGGGTTTTGCGGCAGCCACGCTTTCGGGTATCTTTTCTTTTTCATTTTCTTTTGGATAGAGAGGCGCTGCAGCCGGTATTGTTTTTGGGGGATCCGGCAGCTTATTGTCGGAGACCTGTGTTATCGGGTCGGGATGCATATCCGTCGGAACGGGTGCATTTATCTTGGAAACTGTGTCGGACGGAACAGGTGCATCCAACTTGGAAACCGTTTCGGCCGGAACCGGATACACTGTATGATCGGGAGAATGGACGCCGGGCTTTTTGACTTCCGGTACATTCAACGTCCTAAAGTTTTTAAAGGCGCCGGATCGGTAAAAAAACAGTGATGCGCATATCAAGGAAAGAACAAAAAAGAGAAAAATCGCTTTTTTCCATTTTCCAAAGCGCTTGCCGGCCATATTTTCTCTGTCCGTTAGTTCCTTGATGGCTGATCCGACGATGCCTTTTGTAATTTTTTGCTGATCAAGGCCGAATGCAGTTAGAAGCGCCCGGTCGCAGACAATATTGATGCGTCGGGGCACGCCCCGGGAATATTTATAAATCGAGCGGTAGGCCGCCGAATCGAAACGGATATCTGTTTTTTCGGAAGCGACATGGATTCGATGTTGAATATAGTTTTGAACTTCTTTGAGGTTCAAAGGGATCAATCGGCAACTCAAAGATATTCTTTGTTCCAGTTGCCTGAGTTCGTAAGAACCGAGTTTTTCTTCGAGTTCCGGCTGTCCGATCAGGATGATGTGTAACAGCTTGTCTTTTGTGGTTTCAAGATTGGAAAGCAAACGCAACTGTTCCAGAACTTCATTGGTCAGATTCTGAGCCTCGTCGATCAAAAGAATTGTTTTTTTACCGTTTGATTTTTGCTCGATGAGAAATGCGTTCAGCGTGTCGATCAAATCTTTGACGTTCTTGGCATTCGATGGAATACCGAATTCATCATTAATGGCTTTTAAGAGCTGCACCGAGTTGAGATTCGGGTTGAAGATATAGGCCGCAGTTGTATGCTGGTCCAGGTTTTCGAGAAAGGCCCGGCACAGGGTTGTTTTGCCGGTCCCCACCTCGCCGGTGATTTCCATGAACCCTTCGCCCTGGGAAACGGCGTAAGTCAGGTGAGCGAGGGCTTCTTCATGGCTCTTGCTCAAGAAGAGATAGGCGGGATTCGGGACGAGCTTGAACGGGTTTTCCCTGAAGCCGAAAAAAAATTTATACATTTTTAAATCAGCCTGTCACTATAGGATGTTTTGCGCAGCAAAAGCTCCCAGTCTTTGTCCACCATATTTTGGATCTGTTCGAAATCTTCATCGGTTAAATGTTTGAAACGGCCCTGGATCTTTAAATAGTCCGTTACCGGCCGATTTCCTTCGACATTGATCGTATATTCCACACCGTTTTCAACTTCATACAACGGGAAGACATTGGATTGGACCGCAAGCCGGGCGATTTTGACGGACATTTCCGATGGGATGCGCCAACCCGTGGGGCAGGTGGCGAATACATGAATAAATCTTGTTCCGCCTTTCATGCGCCGGGCCTTATCGAATTTTCGGATCATATCTTCCGGATAGGCGATACTGGCGGTGGCGGCATAAGGGATGCGGTGAGCGGCAAGTATCTCGATCATGTTTTTTTTCCGGCTTTTTTTCCACCCTTTTCCCGGCGTCGTGGTCGTGCGCGTGCCGAAAGGCGTGGCGGAACTGCGCTGTACCCCGGTATTCATATAAGCCTCGTTGTCGTAACAGACATAAATGAAATCTTCGTTGCGTTCCACCGCGCCGCTTAAGGCCTGTATCCCGATATCGAAGGTTCCGCCGTCGCCGGCCCATGCCATGACCGTGGTTTCGGAATCTCCCTTCATATCCAGCGCTGCCCTCAAGCCGCTGGCGGTCGCTCCCGCGGTTGCAAAGGCGGTCTGAAGAATCGGCACCTTAAGGGATGATTGGGGATAAGGGCCGGCAATGACGCCCCAGCAGCAGGCCGGGATCACCACCATGGTTTTTTCACCCATAGCTTTCAACGCAAATTTCATCGCGATGGTGGCACCGCATCCGGGACATCCCACATGCCCGGAAACCATATAGTCCGTATCCGGAATGTTATATCGCGTCATGCTTATCATCATCTCCAAGTTCAAAAAATCTTCAATTTTAAATCATAAATCTCCAATTCCATATCCCTCAATCAACAATCATCAATCCATAAGCCCCACCCACACGCTTTCATCTTCCGGGGCGTCGCTCTCTTTTGTTTTCCAGTAAATTTCAGATAACGTATCAACCGTCACATCCCGGCCGCCGAGCCCTGCAATATATCCGAACACCGGAGGATGTCCGGGAAGGTTGCACAAAGCCGCTCTGATTTCCTGGGCAAAAATGCCGCTGGCGCCGAATGAAAAGTTTCGGTCAACCACGGCGATTTTTTGGGCCCTGCCGAGATTTTCCCGAATGAGATTTACGGGAAACGGCCGAAACATTTTTAGCTTGAGCATGCCGACCTTTTCCCCTTTGGAACGGAGATCGGAAATAACCTGGCGACAGGTGCTTGCCACCGTTCCGGTCACCACCATAACGATCCGGGCGTCATCGCAAAAAAATCTTTCAACCGGACCATATGTCCGGCCGAATATTTTCGAAAATTCCTGTTCGACGCCGGAAAAAATATCCAATACCTGTTCCATGGCTTTTTGGACATCCCGCCGCATTTCCATATAGACATTCGGCGGCGCCATTTGGCCGATGGCAAAAGGATCCGATGTATCCAAAGCGATTTTCGGTGAAAACGGCGGCAGAAAACGGTCCACCAAGTCCTGCCCGGGAATATCCACGGGCTCAAAGGTATGGGACAGGAAAAATGCATCGAGAACTACCATCACCGGCAGATTGACGGTTTCCGCCAGACGGTACGCCTGAAGCACGGTGTCCAACACCTCCTGTCCGTCCTCACAGTAAAGCTGTATCCAGCCGGTATCCCGTTGGGCCAGGCTGTCTGTCTGGTCCATCCAAATGTTCCACCCCGGCGCCAGGGCCCGGTTGACTTCGGCCATGACAATGGGAAGGCGGCCCGCAGACGCCCAGTGGAGGAGTTCGTGCATCAACGCCAGTCCCTGTGAGGATGTGGCCGTAAAGGTCCGAATGCCGGCACTCGAGGCGCCGATAACGGCCGCCATGGCTGAATGTTCGCTTTCCACGCATAAGAACCGGGCATCCATTGTGCCATCGGCGCAATATTCCGACAAGGCCTCGACAATGTGCGTTTGGGGGGTGATGGGATAGGCCGACATCACCTGAACTTTTGCCAGTCTTACGGCCTGGGAGACCGCGTGACTTCCTTCTAAAACTTCTTTCATCCTTCCTCCTGAAGTTCCATGGCGCTTCGCGGACACTCGACGACGCATATACCGCATCCTTTACAGTAATCCAGATCGATCCGTCTTTCGCCGGCAGTCAGCATTACGGCGATTTCAGGGCAGAAGATCCGGCAGTTGTCGCAGGCGTTACAGATTCCGCAATTGAAACAGCGCCGGGATTCTTTGAGCGCCTGGTCGATGGCGAGCGTTGCTTTGATTTCATCGAAAGACTGCACCCGGTCATCGAGGCCCAGCGTCTTTGTTTCTGTCCGAGGTTCACGGGGAAAGTAATCGAGATTGATGTTGTCAAATGATACGACGTCTACACTTCTGTCCGCGTTCTTTTCACCCATATACCGTGCCATGGAAAGTGCGGGACCATTTCCTACCCGGCAGGAATTCAGTCGGTCTTTAACGGCATGCCTGCCCTGTTTAAAGAAAATATCGATGGCCATGGCCGCCTGTTTTCCTGAAGCGACGGCATCCGGCACGCTTTTTTCGGCGTTGGTCAGGTCGCCGCCGAATAGAAGCGGCGGGTTAGAAGCTGTCAATGTGCAGTGACTGAGATGCAAGGTTGTATCGCTTTTATGTAAAGGAGACAGCCATGGATCCGAAGGCTCTGCGCCAATGGCCGTAAAAATTTCCTGTGTTCGAAAATGATGGACGGGCCCGCCGTCCGGAATGACGCGGGATCTGCCGTGGCCTGTCTTCAGGCCGGCGGTTTTCATCTTCTGCAGGGACAACACAAATTCTTCGGCGTGCTTTTCGATTTTAACCGGAGAAAACAGCTCCATGATGGTGACGCCTTCTTCGACGGCCATTTCCACTTCGTCCTTAAATGCCGGCATGTCCTGTTTTTGTCTCCGGTAAACCAAAGTCGTTTTTGTTCCCCGTCGGACAAGAGATCGGGCAACATCGATCGCGGTGTTTCCGCCGCCGATAACCGCAGCCGTTGTGGTTGCAGGTGCGATGTCTCCTTTGCGAAGGCAGTTGAGATAGTCAAGACCGTCATCGGCCATATGCTCGCCGGGTATATTCATTTTCAGGGATCGGCCGTGGCCGCATGCGATAAAAACAGCATGGTAACGGTTTTTGGCGTCTTCGATAAAGTCTCGGGTTACCGGTGTATTGCAGATTATTTTTATCCCGCACGCTTTAATCCGCTCGATTTCATATGCGAGAACAGCCTCCGGTAACCGGTACCGGGGTATTCCCCACCGCAAGATGCCGCCGGGTTCGGATCGCGCCTCATAAATGTCACATGAATACCCCATGCGTGATAAAAAATATCCGGCGGCCAGTCCGGCCGGGCCGGCGCCGATGATGCACACGGTTTTCCCGTTGACCGGAAGCTTTTTCAGCCCGGGTTTCAATTCATCTCTGACGGCGGCATCACCGATAAAACGTTCCAGTGCGTGAACGGCAACCGGTTCATCGAGGTCCGTGCGATTACAGACCCTTTCGCAGGGATGAAAACATACGCGGCCGCACACCGAAGGAAACGGGTTTTCAAAAAGGATGGTCTTTAGAGCGTCTTCATATTGCTTTTGATTGAAAAGCATTTCAATGCGGGCAATGTCCTGGCCGGCGGGGCATGCCGTACTGCACGGCGCTGTTTTTTCCCGGTATATCGGGCGTACGAATCGCCATGAGCCTGTTTTGTTTATGTCCGTCAAAATATGCGATCGTGATATGAATAATGGTATTTTTTCAATGTTCTCGGGTTCTTGGGCCATTTTTTCATCATCCTTGTTCAATGATGTTCAACGATTTAGTAAAGCGTTACCTTATCAAAGGCCTGTTGAGCCGCCAAAATATTTTGGTCCGCTTTGACATGAATCTCATTTTTGATCGCCGCTGTAATATTATCCAGCGGCGGCATTCCCAAAACTTTTGCAAAAGCGCCGATCATCGCCGTATTAATAATCGGATGGGTGCGCGTTCCAAGACCGTTCTCAGCCGCAATACGGTCCGCATCGACAAACGCAAGACGAAATCCTGAAAGAGATTCCATAGAATCCGGAAGCGCCTTTGAGTTCATCAAAATCGAACCTGCCGGCTTGAGTCCTTTGGTAACATCGATGCTGTCGAGCAGCTTTATGTCTTGAATGATAATATGATCCGGGGTGTAAATATTGCTCCGGACTAAAATTTTTTTTTCATCAAGCCTGAGATATGCTTCAACGGGTGCACCCCGTCTTTCCACACCAAAAAGGGGAAAGGTCTGAACGTAATAGCCGGTTTTGAAAAAAGCTTTTGCCAGCAATATTGAAGCGACCACCGTACCTTGTCCGCCACGGCCGTGAAATCGAATTTCATGCATGATTTATTTCGTCCTGCTCGTTAATGATTTTATGCTGCCCGTCAATGCCCCGTCAATGTCCTTATTAATGAACAGATCAATGCCAAAAATTGGCTGTGAGCCGAATCCCCAATATAGACTTGAAAAGCTAAAAGAATAGCGATATTATCATTTTCAATTTTGAAAAGCAAATATTGACTTTCGTTTCAGTTCCGATGAGTCGGGAATAAACCAAAAGATCGTCGATATTTCATTATTTTTATAATATATTTTATATACGCTCCAAAGGTTTTTAACAATGCCGGTGTATGAATATACAGCCCTGGATATCAATGGCAAGACCATTTCAGGCGTCATTGATGCAGACAGTGCCCGGATGGCCCGCCAGAAATTGCGTGCATCCCAAAATTATCCCGTTGCCGTAAAGGAAGTTCACGACACAGCCGCACTAAAAAGGTCCAAGTCTTTTTCACTCACGCGTTCTTTTTCCCGTATCAGCCCCTATGAGATTTCAATGATGACCAAACAGCTGGCCACTTTGGTGGGTGCCGGACTTCCGCTTGTTTCGGCCATGGATGCCTTGATATCACAAATCCGGTCTCAGACATTTAAAAAAATGCTCGCGAAGATCAAAGATTCAATTGTAGAAGGAAACAGTTTCGCCAGATCGTTGTCTTTGTTTCCGGGGACATTCTCACCGCTTTATATCAATATGGTCAACGCCGGCGAATCATCAGGGGCGCTTGACATTGTATTGGATCGACTCTCCGACATTACCGAAAAACAACAGGCATTAAAAAATCGGATTCGATCTGCCATGGCATATCCCATTTTAATGTCCTTTATCGGTATTCTGGTGCTGTTTCTTCTTTTGACATTTATTGTTCCCAACATCACGTCCATTTTTTCGGATATGAACCAGACACTCCCTACCCCGACAATCATTTTGATTGAAATAAGCAATATTCTCAAGTCTTACTGGTGGATGATCGGTATTGTTGGGGCAGCAATCCTGTTCATATTAAACAGCGCTCGCAAAACCGCGAAGGGGAGATATTTCTTCGATAAAACAAGACTGTCATTGCCGCGTTTCGGTCTTTTGGCCAAAAAAATCGCAGTGGCTCGCTTTGCACGAACCCTGGGCTCGCTGCTTGAAAATGGAGTGTCTATGTTACCGGCGCTTGAGATTGTAAAGAACATTGCCGATAATATCCTCATAGCCAATGCCATAGAAGCAGCTTCGAAAGAGGTTGGAAAAGGACAGGGATTGGGAGTTGCGCTGGGAGAGAGTAAAATATTTCCCGATCTTCCCATCCAGATGATACTGGTCGGAGAGCAGAGCGGAAAGCTCGAAACCATGTTGAATAAAATCGCAGATGTATATGAGGATGAAGTGGAAAACAATATTATGACCATGACCTCGCTTTTGGAACCAATTATGATACTGGTCATGGCGGTAATTGTCGGCTTCATCGTGCTTTCGATATGTCTGCCGATATTTGAAATGAGCGAACTTGTCAGATAAACGATGCAAAAAAGGATTTTGCGTTGGGTTAATTGAAAAAGGTGGGAATATAATGAACAGTAGATTTTATATTACAAAAACGGATTGTCGGGGATTTACACTGATTGAACTCATGGTGGTGATCGTAATCCTCGGAATACTTGCCGGTCTTATCATACCTCGGATTATGGGACGTCCCGAAGAAGCAAAGCAGCTTAAAGCCAAAATGCAGATAGAGAGCATTGAAACGGCTCTGAAACTGTACAAGCTGGATAACGGGGCATACCCGGATACCGAGCAGGGACTGCAGGCACTGGTGGAAAAACCCGATACAGGGACTTTGCCGAAAAAATGGCGCACCGGTGGATATCTTGAAAAGGGTAAAGTTCCCAAAGATCCATGGGGAAATGATTTTGTCTACCTTTCTCCGGGCGCCCACGGAGATTATGATCTCATGTCATATGGTGCAGATGGTGTCCAGGGGGGTGAAGATAAAAACAAAGATATTGAAAGTTGGACGATCGAATAACCATAACCATTTGACCTTATTTTTAATGCAGCCGATATTTAAGAATACGCCGATATAAAAACAACTGTCGGCTTAACCATTATGCTTGGCTTAAAACGATACAAAGGTTTTACGTTTATCGAACTTATTGTTGTCATATCCTTAATCAGTATCATGCTTTTTTTGGCGATCCCTAAGTTTCAGAGCAGTTTTCTGTCCAATAGTACCAAAGCGGTGTCACGCTGGATTCTGATAAACATTCCGGATTTAAAAGATAAAGCCCTAAAAGAACAAAAAAGATATGTGCTCCATGTGGATTTTGATGCCAACAAATTATGGATCGCCCGCGAAACCGCCTCCGATGAAGGACTCCAATCCGATAAGACCCATGGGTATCAACTTCCGGAGGATGTTAAACTGTTGGATGTTGAATATCCGGATCAAAATACGATTTCAACGGGAGATGCCCAAATTTACTTTGATGAAAAAGGGTATTCCGACAAAGCCATTATCCATATAGAAAACAATGATAAGGAAAGGTTTTCTTTTGTGATCGAACCCTTTTTACGCCAGGTTCGTTTATACCAAAAGTATGTCGGGTTTACCGATTGAACAAACCTTTTGGAATTTTCCCTATTTTGTTTATGAGCAATACGGGTAAAAGAGATCGATGAAAGGCAAAAAAATCAAAGCCGGAAACCATATGAAAACGGCGCCGATACGGGATATAAAAAAATATGCCGTGACCGTGCCGACCCCGGATCAGATCACAACGTCTCAGCACGGTTTCACGCTGATTGAGATCATGGCCGCCATATCCATTATCGCCATTGTTCTGGTCAGCGTGTACAAATTGCATGCCCAGACCGTTGCCATGACCAGCGAGGTAAGGTTTTATGCAACAGCCCCCATGCTGGCCCAAAAAAAGATGGCTGAAATTGAATCAAAAAGCCGACAGGATATATCGGACGAATCCGGTGATTTCGGAGATCAATTCCTGAACTACAGCTTCAATATTGTCATTAACGATGTGGAATCAAAAGAACTTGGGAATGTGGCGGATGATCTCAAAAGAATCGATATCACCATTTCCTTTAACAATGATGAATACACCTATGATCTAAGAGATTACAGGCTTTTACAGGATTGATACAATATAACTTTATGTTGTTTACAGGTAATCCATAATGTTTAAAAGGTTGTGCGGCCATTTCTTTACCCCTGTCAGCCCGCTTCGCTGCCGGATAGTTGCGGGGCGACGTGCCAATGGCGGCTTTACACTGCTTGAAATCATGATTGCGATTTTTATCTTCGCCGTCGTTATCACAACGATCTTTACTTCATACAGCACCGTATCGTCGGGAAACAAAATCATTGATCAGAAAACCGCATCTTATGAAATGGCAACAAATTGTCTGAACCGAATGATTATGGATCTGAAATCCATTCATTTGACCTTGCCTCCGAAGTATTCTCCGCCGGCGCTGGGCGAATCCCCTGAGTTATATCGGATTGTTGGGGAGATGACCAATATTCGGGGGGCAGATTTTCCCAGGTTGAGATTTACCTCCCTTTCTCACATATCCTTTGGCGAAAAAAAAGAGAGCGGCATTGCAGAAATCGTCTATTACGTTCAGGCCGCAAAAGACGGCAATTATGTGCTGAAGCGGGCAGACAATTTGTATCCTTATGGGGAATTTAAAGAAAAACCGGGTGATCCCGTTCTCTGCAGAGGCGTTAAATCCTTGACATTTAAGTATTATGATGATGACGGTACCGACTATGATCGATGGGATTCCGATAGTGAAGACTTTGGATACGCAACGCCCAAGGCTATCGACATAAGGCTCGAATTGGCCGAAGGTTCGGGTTCTCTTGCTTTTGAAACCATGGTGGACTTACCGCTTTTTCGAGAGAAGAAAAAATAAGTGTAGATTGATGCCGATAAAAGCGCTGAAAAATAATCGCGGAATTGCCCTCCTCGTGACCTTATCCGTTGCGACCGTGATGGTGGTGGCGTCCCTTGAAATGAATAAAAAGGTGCGCTCGGCGGTATTCTCTGCCGCCGCCGCCCGAGACCGGATTACGCTGATGCATATGGCGTCATCCGGTGTAAATGCAGCCGAAGCGATGCTGATCAAAGACAAAGAGGATTCGGATTCCGATTCACTTCAGGAAGACTGGGCCAATGCCGATAAACGTAAAGAAATTCTCAGTGAGATTCCCTTTGAAAATGGAAGCGTCAGTGTATCCATCCGCGATGAACTCGGTAAGATTCAGATCAACAGTCTGGTTCAATACCCCGGAGGACGGCAGTTCAATGAATCTCAAAAGGTCATGTGGGAGCGATTTTTAAATTTTTTAAAACTTCAAAACGACGCTCAAAATGATGTGTTTAAAGATATGGAACCCATAACGATCATCGACTCTGTTAAAGACTGGATAGACTCCGGAGACGATGATGCCATTACGGGCCTAAACGGCGCCGAATCAGAGTATTATCAAGATCTTGATCCACCGTATTCCAGTAAAAACGCCCCTTTCGACAATATCAACGAGCTTGAGCTTGTGAGAGGGGTTACACCGGCGCTTTTTCAAGGTACGGGAGGAGAGAAGGGGCTTTCCAGATACATCACCGTCTTTGGGATCACCAAATCCGGGGACAATTCCTTCACCTATGACGGAAAAATAAACATCAATACGGCGGATTTGCCCACGCTTGCGGCAATCTTGCCCGCGGGAAGTGAAGATTTTGCACAAGTCCTGTTCGATTATCGCAGTGAAACGTCCGATTCCGGGTATGTCCATGTCCTTACGAGTCCCAGATGGTATAAAAGCGTACCGGGCATGGCCGATATTACCATCAATCCAAATCTGATTATCATAGCCAGCGATATTTACCGTATTGAATCGACGGCAACGCTAATGGAAATGAAAATGAAGATCACGGCGGTAATTCACCGCGAAAAAAATGATAAAACCGGAAAGTGGATATGCCGCGTTCTGCAATGGGATGTCGAGTAAATCCATTCGTTTTGACGGCAATCGGGGCAAGGCAAAAAAAAGATCATCCAAAACAATACGGCAGTACCGAAAAACTGCCGGGTTTTTTCGACGAATCATAGATAAGGATACGCTACTTGACATTTGGAGCAGATGTAATCATAATCACATTTTTTTGATTTAAATTTACAAGACTAAGACAGATCACACGCCATGAGCAGAAAGATCCTGGGATTGGATATTCGGCATGATGCCGTTTCAGCGGTCTTGATCGAAAGCAGCATCAAGGGAACCGTGATAGAAGCCCAAGCGCACGTTCCGATACCTGATCGGAATGAAGATGGAGACAACTGGGTCGCGTCCCTTGAAACCATCTCGCAACAGATGGATATAACCGGTTCTGTTTGCGTGGCCTCTTTTCCTGCCGACGAGGTATCTTTCAGAAATATTCAAGTTCCTTTTAAAGGACAAAAAAAAATCAGAAAAGTTCTGCCCTATGAACTTGAACCCACCCTCCCATTCCCCATAGAAGATCTTATCGTCGATTTTATTTTTTTGGAATTGCCTGAAAATACAGGCGCCAAAAACCTTATCTCCGCTGCAGTGGAAAAATCCAGGATGCAATTTTATTTGGATGCGCTGGCCGGTTTTAACATAGAACCCGAGATCGTTACCGTCGGCGGTTGTTCGACCGCAATGTTTCTTGCCAGTTTTTTGGACAAGGGCCAAAATTGGCTATTTGTCGACATAGACAAAAACAAGGGGTCGATTTTTTTGATTTTTTCGGGAAAAATCTGTTTGATACGAACGTTCCCAATACAATCGACAGCCCGTTCATATAAAATAAAATCGCTTTGCAGCAATATCCGGCGAACACTTATTGCATCGGAAAAGATTATCGGATTTGAGTTTAAACCTGACGGGGGATTTATTACCGGCTCCGGCATTGATGATCTGGGATTTGATCAGGATATGGAACAGTCTTTGGGATTTCCGTTCGAGCGGACGGACATATTGCGATACACGGATGCTATAAAGCAACAGGCTGTGCCGCGATCCTGGACCCCTTTTTTGATGGATAACCCGCTTTCTCTGGCGCTGATGGAAATTGAAGGAACAAAAGGATTTAATTTTAGAAAAGGGCCTTTTGCTTCAAGAAAGTTCTGGGAGGAAAATAAAAAGTACCTGATTCAATCCGGTGTTCTTCTTTTTCTGGTTGTGGCATTAGCATTTTTTAACCTCTCTTTTGATTCATATCTGATGGGGAAAAAATTGACCCGTCTGAATCATCAGATAACGGAAATCTTTGCGTCCACATTCCCTGAGGTTAAAAAAGTTGTCGATCCTGTCCAACAGATGCAAATCAAGATACGCCAAGCAAAAAAAGATGCGCTGTTCCCCGGCGGAACCGACGCTCAACCTTTGGCCATAGATATACTGAACACGCTGAGCAAACGGATCCCAATAGATGTGGACGTGATCCTGACACGGCTTGTTTTGGGATCCGAGAGCGTTGTTATTTCAGGGAATACCGATACATTCAATTCAGTGGACAATATCAAGAGCCGGCTGGAGCAATCGGGCTTGTTCAAGAAAATTACGATCAGCTCCGCCAACATCGACAAATCCGATAAACGGATACATTTTAACCTAAAACTGAACCTGTAATATGATAAAAAAACTGGCCAAAAGAGAGAGGTATTCCATTTATGCGCTGTCAGGGGCTGTCTTTGTCTTTATTGTCATCCAATTTATTGTTTTCCCGTCTATCGATAAAAGAAAGCGTTTGAATAGAGCGCTTCAGGTCAAAACAGACGACCTTCGTGAGATGATGACCCTAAAGTCCGATTACAGCGAAATAGAAAAAAGCACCCACGCGGCAAGCGCGCGTTTTGCAGGCAGGGAAAAAGGGTTTACGCTTTTTTCGTTCCTTGACAGGCTTACGGGAGAGGCAGGAATAAAAGAATATGTAACCTACATGAAACCTTCAACCACTGTTCAGAAAAACAGTCCGTATAAGATTTCCCAGGTTGAAATGAAAATTCAAGGTTTGACACTGCAGCAATTGACCACTTATCTGTATATGGTCGAAACCTCCAAAAACATGGTTCGCGTCAGGCGGCTTTCCATTGTTAGAGCGGGCAAACCAGAAGGATTTATCGACGCTGTCCTGCAGGTTGAAACCATCGAGAAATCATGATGAATCGCAAAAAACAACTGCTATACGGCATCTATATTTTAGCGGTTGCAGTGTTTTTCCTGTACGCCCTGTTTCCGTCGGATACCGTTGCGACGTATGTGACCTCTCGTCTCAACAGGGTCAATCCCGACATAAACATCGATGTGGATCGCGCCAGCCTGGCTTTTCCTTTGGGTTTGAGGTTGCATGACGCAAGCGTGTATTATCTGAGCACCGAGGTGCTCAAAACAGATAATTTAAAAATTGTTCCCAGTTTTTTGTCTTTGTTTCGCTCCAAGATCGTTTTTTTTTTCAAGGGCAGCGCTTTTGAAGGCAGCTTGGAAGGCAGGGGAGAGTTTGACAAAAGCAAGCCAGATCAACAGGCTGTTATCACGGTAAAACTCACCGGCATCCAGATCAAGGATATCGCCGCCGTCAAACATTTTCTCGGCCGTAATATTACCGGATCACTAAAAGGCACTTTAACATACCGCAACAGCGGAAGGCTGAATAGGGAATTGGACGCCGAATTGGTTATTTCAGACGGTGAGCTGGAAATCTTAATGCCGATACTCAAACAAAAAAGCATCGCTTTTTCCAAACTGGACACCCATATAACCATTCAAAATGAGAAAGTTAATATTAAACGATGCACCATGAAAAGCGATCAGCTCAATGGCAGCATTTCCGGCATTGTCACTCTCAGCGAACCATTGAATCAGAGCCGCTTAAGACTTTCGGGACTGATTAAACCCATGCCGGAATTTCTAGAAAAGCTGGGGAAGGACCTTCCGGTAAATTTATTGCCCAAAAAGATGCTGTCCAAAAAAGTGGTTCGAATTAGAATTTATGGCTCATTGGATCAACCGCGCTTTTATATGAACTAGACAGAATTTGCAGATGACCGGTTTGACCGGCTATATTTTCGAGAACACGGTTCTTAAGGACGAGAGTTGCACTTTTTCAATTTGCTGATGCACTGTAAACCTGGTCATTAGCGCCAGGATTTTTACACATATGTGGACAATGAAACGATATCTTAACCTACTGAATATCCTGTTATTAACAGGCGTCATTTTTTTTACTGTAAAGGCATTTTACACGCTTGTAACCGCCAATGTGGATTCCGGCCGTCGTGTAAAAGTCGCGAGCAGCCAGCTCGTTCCCCATGAAAATGAAACCCGACACCCGTTGTCTTATTACAGCGCCATCGGTGGGCGCAATCTGTTTAAAACTGAAAAAGGAACCGGCGGCAGAGGCGGCAAACCCGAGAAACTGGATATCGAAAATCTCGAGCCCACGGATCTAAAGTTGGATCTTTTGGGAACCATTACCGGAGACCAAAGAGAAGCTTATGCCGTCATCGAGGACACCGCAACCAAACAACAGAATCTGTTCAGGATCGGCGATACCGTTCAAAACGCAATCGTTAAGATGATTTTAAGAGAAAAAGTCGTGCTCAATGTCAACGGCAAAGATGAAATTTTAAAGATTCAGAAAGATCGCCAAGGGCCGACAAGCTTTAATACCCAAGCCACGGCATTCAGGCCTGAAGGATCACAAAATATTTCCGTAAAACGATCACAGATGGAATCTGCGATTAGAAACGTCAACACACTTATGAAACAGATCCGAATACGACCCAACTTCAGAAATGGGAAACCTGACGGCCTTCGTTTGACGGGCATCAGGCCAAATTCCATATTTTACAATATGGGGTTGAAGAGCGGGGATATTCTCATGGGTGCGAATGGTAAACCTATTGAATCCGTTGAAGATGTTTTCAAGCTTTATCAAAATCTGCAGTCATCTTCCAAGGTGCAGCTGGAGATAAAACGAAGGGGTCGTCCCAAAACCATTGACTATCATATTGAATAAACGATAAATATATGATATATTTGTTAGGTTTAAAAAAATTAGACAGGTTCGGCGGTCGAATTTATTTTTTTTATAGCGTCATCATCGTTAAACTGCTCAAAATTGGGTTTTAAAAAATATCGCTTTAAATCCGGAAACAATGAAATTAACCAACAGCGCTTCAAAAATTATTCGATACGTCATCGCCGCCATTGCGCTGACGTTGGCGTTGAGCCTGTCAATGGATGTTCAGGCCGAAACTACCCCAAAAACCAGTGCATCACCGGCCGATCAAAAAACAACCCAGGCGGATAAGGATTCGCAACGATTCATATCCATCGATTTCAATAACGTCGATATTAATGTCTTTATAAAGTTTATCAGTGAATTGACCTCCAGAAATTTTGTGGTCGATCAGCGCGTCAGAGGAAAAGTCACCATCATTTCGCCCAGCCGGATTTCCGTTAAAGAAGCCTATAAGGTTTTTGAATCTGTTTTGGAAGTGCACGGGTTCACCGCTGTAAAAGCCGGTGACGTGACGAAAATCATTCCATCTCCTGATGCGCGATCGAAAAATATTGAAACGCTGCTCAAAAAAGAGGCCGTTTCCCCGGAAGATCGGGTGGTGACGCAACTGGTGCCTTTAAAATACGCAAGCGCCGATGAAGTAAAAAGGCTGTTCGCGCCATTGGTTTCCAAAAGCAGCGTGATCCTTTCATATCCGCCGACGAACATGCTGATTATAACGGATGTCCTTTCAAACATCCAGCGGCTTCTTAGAATTCTAAATGCCATTGATGTGGCGGGAATGGGGCAGGAGCTTTCGGTCATTCCACTGGAGCATGCGGACGCAGTAAAATTTATCAAGATCCTCGATTCCATTTTCCAGGAAAAAAGAAAAACAAGAGTTCCAAGCGCGTTTTCGGTCCCCAAATTTGTGGCGGACGAGCGGACCAACACAATGATCGTTCTGGCCAGTGAAGTGGAGACACTGAGAATAAAGCGGCTGATCAACATGCTGGACCGGGAAACCCCCCGGGGAAAAGGGAAGATCCACGTGTATTATCTTGAAAACGCCAAAGCCGAAGATCTGGGAAAGGTGCTTCAGGAAATTCCCACGAAAAAGGGCGTTGCACCCGGACCGGGCAAAGGCTCGTTTGTTTCGGAAAACGTCAAGATCACCGCTGACAAAGCCACCAACAGTCTGATCATCATTGCAGACAAAGAAGACTATCAGGTTCTGGAGAATATCATCAAAAAACTGGATGTGCCAAGGTCCATGGTCTACATCGAGAGCTTGATCATGGAAGTGAGTGTGAACAAGGAATTTAGTCTCGGCGTCCAATGGCAAGCCGGCGGTCAAACCCGACTCGGCAATAAAGATGCGGCATTCGGCGGGGGATTTCAGCCGCAAACCAGTATTGCATCGACGACGTCACCCACGTTGCCGAATCCATCCGGTTTTTCTTTAGGGGTATTCAGTGAGGCGGTTACCATCGGCGGCATTACATTTCCCAATCTTTATGCCATCATAAATGCCTTTAAAAAGGATCAAGATGTTCATATTCTCTCCACGCCTCAGATTCTTACCACGGATAATGAAGAAGCCAGTATTACGGTGGGAAAGAGTGTTCCCTTTCAGACCCGAGCGGCCGCCACCTCTGAAAACCTGGTGGATCAATACAGTTACTATGAATATAAAGATGTCGGCATCACGTTGAAAATCACGCCTCAGATCAGTCAGGACCGGATGGTTCGACTCAATATTTCCCAGGAATCGACCAAACTCGATCAACAAAACACTGTTTCGTCGAGTGATCGCCCCACCACATTAAAGCGCACCATCGATACAACGGTGATTGTCAAAGATGGAAATACAGTGGTTATCGGCGGGCTTATCGACGACAGCTTTTCGGATACGGAATTTAAGACACCCTGTTTGGGAGATATCCCTTTGCTGGGACATCTGTTCAGAACCACGTCAACGGGGAATGATAAGACGAATCTCTTCGTATTTATCACCCCCCATGTCGTGAAAAATCCCGATGAAGCACAAGCCATTTTAGACAGCAAGAAAGAGCAGGTCGAACAGATCACCGGCGGGAAAATCAACATGTATGAAAACGCCATCAAAATTCCCGGGAATGATTCAAAAAAATAGTTAACGAGTTTATCTGCTTGTCGTATCTTAAAATGAGACAATCCGTGGAACACCATGTTTAAAAGCCTTTATCAGATACTCAATGAACGTTTCAACGTTTCAGAAGAAGATCTGGAAGAAGCGCAGCGGACCCATACGGAAAAAGGGACGGATTTTACAGAAATACTCCTTGCCAAAAAAATGATTACCGAAAGACAGTTGCTTGAAGCGCTGAGCATTCAATATGATATCCCTTTCTGGCCGGAACTTCCCATTGAAAAATATCAAAACGATTTTACGAGCCATGTTCCGATTCAATTTTTGAAAAAGTATACCATGATTCCGCTGATCATTAAAACCCAGGCTTCCGATCAGGAAAGAACCCTTGGTGACGGGGATTGGCAGAATTCTGAAAGGGAGCTTAACGAATACGGGTCGGTCGTTGTGGTCAATGACCCTACCTGCATACAGCCCATGGACGACCTGGTCAGGATGCTCGGTTATGATGATGTCAAACCGGTTTTGTCTACAGAAGAGGCCATTTTATTTGCCATCAATATGTCCTATGACCTCAACAGGGGGTCCGCCGAACAGCTTGTCCAGGATATGGAAGAAAACGGCAGCACCATTATCAGCGAACTGGAGGAAAAAGCGGACTTGCTGGATGATATCAGCGATGCGCCGATCATCAAACTCGTGAATCATATCATCTCACAATCCGTAAAAGCACGGGCAAGCGACATCCACATCGAACCCTACCAGGACAGTTTCAAAGTGCGGTATCGCGTCGACGGTATTTTGTATGACTTCTTAACTCCGCCGAAATGGGTCCAACCCGCGCTGATTTCCAGAATCAAGGTCATGGCAAACATGAATATTGCGGAAAAACGTCTTCCTCAGGATGGTCGTTTGGCCGTGAAAATCGGGCATCAAGAGATCGATGTCAGGGTGTCCACATTGCCGACGTCCTTTGGAGAACGCCTGGTGCTCAGGCTTCTGAATAAATCAGGTTCCTTGATGTCACTTTTGGATCTCGGGCTTGTATCCGACAAATTGGCGACTCTGAACAGCCTGATTCGATCGCCCAACGGGATCATTCTTGTCACCGGCCCCACCGGCAGCGGCAAGACCACAACGCTTTATGCCATTTTATCTTCCATCAATATACCGGATATCAATATTATCACCATCGAAGATCCCATTGAATATCAACTCCAGGGCATCAATCAGATCCAGGTCAACCCGAAGATTGATCTTACCTTTGCCAGAGGTCTCCGGTCGATTGTCAGGCAGGACCCGGATGTTATTCTGGTGGGGGAAATACGGGATCATGATACCGCCGAAATAGCGGTTCAGTCGGCACTGACCGGGCATCTTGTTTTTTCGACACTTCATACCAACGACTCGGCCAGCGCCATTACCCGCCTGGTGGACATTGGCGTTGAACCTTTTCTCATTTCATCCTCTGTTTTGGCGGTAGTGGCCCAGCGGCTGATACGTATTCTTTGCACGGACTGCAAGGAAGCATACACACCTGATGAAGCGGCTTTGGACAGTTTAGGGATAACCCGCGATCAGCTCAAAGACGCCGTCATTTACAGGGCTAAAGGATGCGAAAACTGTTTCCATACCGGTTATAAGGGTCGAATGGGTATTTTTGAGATGATGGTTATGGATTCCAGACTAAAAACTCTCATACTCAAGACCTTTGATTCAAACCAGATTAAAAGCGCGGCATTGAATCGGAACATGGTGACATTGCGTCAGGACGGCATCAATAAGGTGTTAAGCGGAATTTCCACAATAGAAGAGGTACTCAGGGTTACGCAGAGATAAACAATGAACAAGCTGTTTTACTTTATACTTTTTTTGATCGTTTTAGCCGCATTCGGGACCAACGCCTTTGCAGGAAAGGGTGTGAAATCCGATCATCTTAAAGCGGCAAATGGCGATAAAGCAAAAAAGGGTGATACGCTGCTTTTTCCAATTAAAATATATCAAGATTATATCTCAAGCGCCGACGGCGATCGCTGCCCTTCATATCCGACATGTTCACAATACTGCAGCGAGGCCATTAAAAAACACGGCGCCTTCCTGGGATGGATCATGTGCTCGGACCGTCTCATACGTGACGGTCGAGACGAGACAAGATTATCGGATCCTGTCTGGATTAACGGTAAAAAGCGCACGTATGATCCTGTCAGCAATAATGATTTCTGGTGGCAGTGATTATCATGCAGACCCGGAACACCCATTCTGCCTGCCTGCTTTTCGCGCTCGCGTGCTTTATATCTCTCTTTTTCGCGGTGAGCCCGTCTTTTGCCGTCAGCGACGTGCCACCGCCGACGAATCCCCTCATGGTTCTCAGTGCCGATAAGCAGTTTCAATACGCACAAGATCTTTTTTCCGCCAAAGACTATTCAACGGCTTCCGGTGAATACAAGCGGTTTGTCTATTTTTTCCCAAAGGATAGACGGGTGGAATTTGCAATGTACCAAATCGGCATGTCCCATTTTCTCGGCGGACATTATCAGGAAGCCGTCAGCGCCTTTAAAAAATTGGCCGAGCAATATTTTGACACCGAATATTCAATAAAATCGTATTATAGAATCAGCGAAGCCTATATTCAAATGAAGGACTTTGAGCAGGCGTTGATCGATCTTAACAATCTGGTGACCATCAGCCATAACCAGGATGTAAAGGATGAGGCCTTCTACCGGATGGGATGGATTTATATCGAAACAGCATCCTGGGATGAAGCAAGACGTTATTTCAACAAAATCAGCGCCAGGAACCGCCGTAAATTTGAACTTGAAAAGCTTTCCGCAGCCCTTGAAAAGGAAACCGCCATCCCCCATAAAAATCCGAAACTGGCGGGGTTCCTGTCCATCGTGCCGGGGGCGGGGTATCTTTACTGCGGCCGCTATCAGGACGCCCTGATTGCGTTTTTGTTAAACGGCGGGTTGATCTACGCGGCCTATGAATCGTTCGATAAAGGGCAGAGTGCCCTCGGCGGCGTCATTTCGTTCGTCGAGTTCGGTTTCTATTCCGGGAACATATACGGCGCGATATCGAGCGCCCACAAATACAACCGGAAAAATACCGGCCAGTTTATTCAGCATTTAAAAGAAAATATCAAAATTAACCTTTCGGCGGATATGAGAAACCAGGGAGTCACCCTCTCTCTTCAATGGTCCTTTTAAGGATGAGATCATTGGATAATGCCACGACGCTGAGCATCTGTCTCTTAAGTTACAGGAGCCATCCTTTTTGCGGCGGGCAGGGCGTTTATGTGCATCATTTGAGCAAAGCGCTCAAGAATTTGGGACATCATGTCGATGTGATCACAGGCCCGCCGGCGCCCAGGCTCGATAAACATATCGATCTTTTTCACCTGCCGGGTCTGGATCTTTATAATCCCGAAAACCTATTTAGAATGCCCTCTTTAAGGGAACTTACAGACCCCGTTAACCTTCTGGAGTGGCTGGGTGTTTCCACCATGGGATTCCCCGAGCCTTTGACATTCGGACTCAGGGCCCATCGATTTCTTAAAAAAAATTTTTCAAATTACGATATCGTTCACGACAATCAGAGTCTCTCATACGGCATCAGATCGATCAACACCCGGATGCCGACCATCGCCACCATTCATCACCCCATCACGGTCGACCGGGACCTGGCCGTAAAAGCCGCGCGAACGTTTTGGGCAAAGATCAAGCAATTGAGATGGTATTCTTTCATCGGCATGCAAAAAAAGGTTGCCGGAACTTTATCCCGCATCATCACGGTTTCAAATGCTTCGAAGCAGGACATCGGGAGGGATTTTAAGATACCCCTTGAGCGGTTCAGGGTTGTCCCCAACGGTATCGATACGGATTTGTTTTATCCGATACCCGGAATCAAAAGGGAAAATAACCGTATCATTGTGACCAGCAGCGCTGAAACGCCTTTAAAAGGTCTTCGTTATTTATTGCAGGCAGTGGCTGCCATTTCGGCGTTTCGCCACATCAAACTGGTTGTCGTCGGTGATCTGAGACAAAACGGTGATATCGAAGGCTGCATCAGAAGCCTTGGCATACAAGATTGCGTGGGGTTTACGGGCCGAATTGACAGCGATGCGTTTGTTCGGCAATATGCAAAGGCCGGTATCGCCATCGTGCCGTCCATATACGAGGGTTTCGGTTTTCCTGCCGGCGAGGCCATGGCGTGCGGCGTTCCGGTCATCAGCACCACGGGCGGTGCTTTGCCGGAAGTCGTGGGTGATGCCGGGATTCTGGTTCCGCCCGCAAATCCAAAGGCGCTGGTCGATGCTGTTTTAACCCTGATGGACCGGCCTGAGCAGGCACAAAGGATGGGGCGCGCGGGTTTTCATAGGGTTCGGGAACGATTTACATGGAAGCGGGCGGCTGAAAAGACCGTTGAGGCTTACAAGGAGACCATTCGTGATTACCGTCGACTTTGACCGGCTCTGCCGATCCGATCCGAAGGGCCTATCGGCCGGCCGAATACTGGATGTCGGCTGCGGAACAGGTCGACACATGACGGCGGCCCTTAGATTCCTGGAAGCAAAAGTCGTTGGCGCGGACATCGACATCGATGATGCGGTTGCGGCAAAAAGCAGGCTGAATACCCATCAAAAAAACGGCGGCCATGGCAACAGTGACGTTATTGCGGCCGATGTGTGTGCACTTCCCTTTCAGGACAACTTTTTTGACCTGATTCTTTGTTCGGAAGTGCTGGAACACATTCAACATCACAAAATCGCCGTCTCTGAAATTGCCAGGGTGTTAAAACCGGGGAGGAACCTTGTTGTCAGTGTCCCGAGATATCTGCCGGAGCGAATTTGCTGGGCGCTTTCCGACGGATACCGTAATGCACCCGGCGGACATGTTCGCATCTATTCGCTAAAAGCGCTGACGGGACTTTTACAGCGTGCAGGGCTGATAAGATGGGGGCTTCATTTCGCCCACAGCCTGCACACCCCTTACTGGTGGCTGAAATGTCTTGTCGGCCCGGACCGCGGCGATTGCAACCTGGTGAATCAGTATCACCGTTTTCTGGTATGGGATATGATGAAAAAACCGTGGATCACACAAATCCTGGAAAAAATGCTCAATCCTGTTCTGGGGAAGAGTATTGTGTTATATCTGAAAAAGGAAGATATAAATTGAGACCTTGGTCTCAAAATAAATTAGCCGTAAGGGTACCTATGTACTAGATTAATAATGATTACTTTCGGAGACGTTGAGGAATATCCCTTAAGTCATGCCGTTTCAGCACACCCAAGGTGTCGACCATGGGGAGCTCTTTGAAAAGACCCGATGCAGCCGCCATTTTGTAAATATGATAGGGCGCCTGGCCGCCTTTCTCGGGATCTTCGAAAATGTCGTGGATCAGCAAATAGCCGTTGGGCATAATGTGCCCGGACCATGCAATATAGTCCGTGTATGCTGCTTTATAAGAATGGCCGCCGTCGATAAAAACCAGGCTCAAGGGGGTTGCCCATGCCCGCGCTGCGATATCGGACTTGCATACCAAGGGAACGACCGTATCCACGAGTTCGGCGGTTTCTATGGTTTTTCGAAATGCTCTGAATGTATCCACCTGCGAGATTTCAAGGTCGAAAAGGTCGGGATCGAAATATCCCTCTCCGGGCTGCTGTTCCTCGGACCCTCTGTGATGATCGATGGAAAAGAGAATACTGTTGTTATGTCTGCAGGCGGAACCGATATAGACGGTCGATTTGCCGCAGTAACTTCCGATTTCCAGACAGGGCCCGAACCGGCTGGCTTCCAACGCAATGTTATACAGGGCCATTCCTTCACGGGCGTCCAGAAAACCTTTAACGGTTTTTAACAGATGTTCATCCGGCTTCATGTTGCTTAGAAGTGGTTTCAAAACCTCCCCTCGGTCTCAATCTCTGTGTTAAACTGTGATGTCCAATCCTCGAAATATTCCCGATATTCCTGCGGTTGGCCTTCACAGTTTGCCTTGACCTTGAACCCGATTGAAGGTTTTGAAACCACTTCTCGGCTTTCAAGATCAATCATCAATCCTAAGGAATATCCTCATACCCTTTAACCAGAACTTCCCTTGGTTTTGCGCCGTCCGAAGGCCCCACGATGCCTTCTTTTTCCATCACTTCGATAATACGGGCCGCCCGGTTGTAGCCGATACGCAAATGACGCTGAATCATGGATATTGAGGCATGCCCTGTTTTTGTGATGAGCGCCACGGCATCATCATATCTTTCATCATATTCTGTTACATCGGATTCATCATCCTCTTTTGGCGGCGCATTCAGGATGGACTTGTCGTATTCGGGGGCCTTTTGTTTTTTTAAAAATTCAATGATTCTCGATAGTTCTTCTTCGGAAATAAAGGCGCCATGGATGCGCTGGAGTTTGGCCGCGCCGGGAGGCAGAAAGAGCATGTCACCGTTTCCCAGTAGATTCTCAGCCCCGTTTGTATCGATGATCGTCCTGGAGTCTGTCTTTGAAGATACCTGAAATGTCAGCCGCGTCGGGAAATTGGCCTTAATAATTCCGGTGAGCACGTCCACGGACGGGCGTTGGGTGGCCAGAATCAAATGAATCCCGGCGGCTCTTGCCATCTGGGCAAGACGGGTCAGGGCGATCTCCACGTTTCTTGAGGCCGCCAGCATCAAGTCCGCAAGTTCATCAATGAGAATAACAAGATACGGCAGTTTCTCCGATTCCAAACTATCATCGGTTTTGGTCTCTTTTTCGATTTTTTGGTTGTACTGCCGGATATGTCTCGATTTTTTTTCCGACAGGAGTTCATATCTTCGTTCCATTTCGCGAACCGCCCAGAAAAGCGCATTGGTCGCTTTTTTGACATCGGTGACGACCGGTGTGATCAGGTGGGGGATTCCGTCATAACTTGAAAGCTCGATTCTTTTGGGATCAATCATAATGAGTTTGACGTCATCCGGGGTTGATTTGAAAAGCAGACTGCAAATCATGGCATTCAGCGCGACACTTTTGCCGCTGCCCGTTGCGCCTGCAATCAGAAGATGGGGCATCTTCTCGAGTTCCGCAACAACGGGATTTCCAATGATATCTCGACCCAGGCAGATGGTGAGTTTCGATTTGGATTTTTCAAAGGCGCTTGATCCGACAATTCCTTTGAACCTTACGACTGCTCTTGAAGCGTTGGGGAGTTCGATGCCGATGGCCGCTTTTCCGGGTATTGGCGCAACGATTCGGATGCTTATGGCTCTGAGCGCCAATGCAAGATCGTCGGTAAGATTGACGATTTTGTTGATTTTTACGCCCGGAGCAGGCTCATATTCAAAAGTGGTAATAACCGGTCCCGGAGATACGGCAACCACTTTTCCCATGACGTTGAAGTCTTCCAGTTTCTTTTCTAGAAGTTTCGACTGCATATTTAAATTTTCATCGTCGGCCGATGAAAGGTTTTCATCGAAATTGTCCAAAAGGTTTAAGGAAGGAAGCTGAAATCCGGCTCCGCTGTGCATAAAGTCAAATACTTCCTGTTTCGGCATCGGGGCTTGTTTTATCGGTTGCGGTTCAGGAGACTTGATCGTGATTTTGGGTTTGTCTCTGGGAGTTTTTTCTTTGATCGTTCTCGATCGTTTTTTTGACTTTTTACGCTGTTCTTTCCATTTGATGATCAGAAGTTTCAATCGATCCGCAGAAAAAAGCACGGTTTGCCAGACCCGTTTTGCAAACCGTATCAGGGAAAATCCGGTTGCAAGAATCAAACCGATAATCCATAACAGAATCAGGATGATCCCCCCGCCCATGACGTTTGAATACTTTACAAAAAATGATTTTAAAGGGATGCCGATAATTCCGCCGGAAGAAAATTTACTCCCGAATATAATGATATGATTGTGTTTGATGGCCAACAAACTCCCTGTGGTGATCATTAGGATGATCCCGCCGATAATTGTGGGAATGATGGCTTTATTGGGATGATCGCCAAAAAAGTGGATGCTGATAAGAAGAAGCAGAATCGGTATCCAAAAGGATCCGAGGCCGAACAGGCCGATAAGGATCCCCGCCAGCTGTGCGCCGAACAGGCCGAAAAAATTATGGATATGCCCGGCCGCCCGCGCAGTGTTGATCGAAGGATCCGTGGGGCTGTATGACAAAAGACTGACAAGTGTTAAAATAACAAAGAAAAAGACTAATATACCGGCAATTTCTCTACGCATCTTATCCTGCTTCAATAAAATATTTACAATCCTTAATTACTAAACTTCCAAAATAAATGGGAGTATAACCGGCCGCCGTTTGATGGTAAAGGAAAAATATTTTCTCAAGGCTTTTTGTATTTGCGACCGGATTTTGTCGGCGCGCTCTGGAACCTCCGGGCCTATTTCTTCTACAATTTCAAGGATGACACACTTTGCATCTTCCAAAAGATGGCCGGTTTCGGTTTCAAACACAAAGCCTCGTGAAACGATTTCAGGTCCGAAAATAACAATGCCGGTCTCTTCGTCAAAGGCCATATTGACGACTACCAGGCCGTCTTCCGAAAGGTTTCGCCTTTCTTTGAGCACGCTTCTTCCAACGTCTCCGATACCTTTGCCGTCTATCAACACACGGCCTGTGACAACACTGTCGCAAACCCTGCCGCCATGTTCATCAAACGCGACAATCTGTCCGTTTTCAGCAAGTAGAATGTTTTGTTTTGAAATGCCAACCTGTTCGGCCAATCGTGAATGGAGAACCAGATGCCGGTATTCGCCGTGGATCGGAATAAAATATTTGGGTTTGGTCAGGTTTATCATCAGTTTTAATTCTTCCTGGAAGGCATGGCCTGACACATGGATCTGTGATATCTTTTCATAGATAACATCGGCCCCCTGACGATACAAGTAATTGATAATCTTGGTGATGGCTTTTTCATTCCCGGGTATGAATTTTGAAGACAAAATGACCGTGTCTTCTTTTTTGATTTTTATCTGCTTGTGTGTTCCCGCCGCCATACGGGCAAGGGCCGCCATAGGCTCTCCCTGGCTGCCCGTGGTAATAATAACGATTTCTTCATCGGGGAAATCGTTGATCTGTGCGATATCGATCTCCATCTCTTCGGGGATATTGACGTATCCGAGTTCTTTTGCGATATTCACACTGGTTTCTATGCTTCTTCCGTTAAAGATGACTTTCCTGTTGATGGATCGTGCGATGTCGATGACCTGTTGAATCCGGGCAATGCTGGAGGCAAAAAGCCCGATAATGATACGGCCTTTCCGGCCGGCCGAAATCCTTCCCAGCGTGTCGCCGACCTCCTGGTCGGAGATGGTATATCCTTCCCTTTCGACATTCGTGGAATCGGAGAGAAGGGCCAGGACCCCTTTCTCTCCGTATTGTGCAAATTTGCTGACGTCGGTGATCATGCCGTCTCCGGACGTGTGGTTGATTTTAAAATCACCGGTATGGATAACGCGCCCCAACGGCGTGTTGACGGCGATCCCGACGCCATCCACCGCACTGTGGCAGACGCGGATAAATTCCAGCTCAAAAGCGCCGAATTTCAGTTTCGATCCCGGAGAGATTTTATTCAATAAAACCGGAGCAAAGATACCGTGTTCTTCAAGTCTGTTTCGCACGACGCCCAGCGTAAAGGGCGTACCGTAAACCGGCACATTCATCTCTTTGAGAAGATAGGGCAAGGCCCCGATATGATCTTCGTGGGCATGGGTCAAAACAACGCCAAGGACATTCGATTTTTTTTGTTTGATATATGTCATGTCGGGAATGACGTAATCGATGCCCAGCATATAATCTTCCGGAAACATGAGTCCGGCGTCAACGATAAATGTCGACTCGCCGTATTCAAAAACCATCATGTTCAGTCCGATTTCTCCCAAACCGCCAAGGGGAATTATTTTCATTATATTCATCTGTTCTTTTTGCCTTTTTCATAGGATTCCAGAATGATATTTCGGACCTTTTTTATCAGATCCTCTTTTGTTTTTCTGGTGTAAATAGAGGATCTTATGGGTTTTGTGATTTCAAGGGTCACTTTTCCGGATCTAATGGAGATCTCCTTTGTGGGCATGATCTGATCGGTTCCATGAATGATGATGGGGACAATGGAAACACCCGAATCCACGGCCAAAAAAAATCCTCCTTTTTTAAACGGCTGGATCTTGCGGGTGCGGCTGCGAGTGCCTTCGGGAAAGATGATGACAGATACGCCGTTTCTAATAATGTTTGCCGCCTGATTCAGACTTTCTATGGCGGAGCTCCGATCCGAACGGTCGATACTGATATAACCGGCGCTTTTCATGGCATGGCCGAAAATCGGTATTTTGTAGAGTTCGGCTTTGGCAAGCCATCTGAATTGAACGGGAAGATACGCCTGGAGAACCGGAATGTCGAAATTGCTCATATGGTTGGGCATGTAGATATAGGACTTTCCGGGTTTCAAGTTGGAGAGGCCCTTTACGGTGACCCTGATGTCACTTATCGCCAGAATGCATTTTGCCCAAATCCTTCCAACTTTGTGCACAGTGTCGCCACCGACTTTGAAAAAGGAGAGCACGATCACCATCACAGCCATAAAGGCGGTTACAAAGGTAATTTCTAAAATGATGATTGAAGTACGTATCATGCAAACATCAAAAACGGTTCACCGGAACCGATCGGTTCCTATCAGCGGCTCGGGGCAAACGTTTCATCGTTGAAGCTATGTTGTTATTCCGAGCTCATCACACATGGCGTCTGCAAGCCGGATCAGCCAATTGCGCTGGGTGTCGGTTGCATACCCCATGCAACTGCAGCGCATTCTATTTTGGGTCCGTATCAACATTTCAAAGCTGATGAGGTTGGGTTCCAGGTCAACAGCAATGTAAAAGGGCTGACAGTCGGCATGCGCTTTCTGAATTTCAGTGAGGATTTTCCCATCAAGCGGTATCCAGTAGATGCCGTTCACATCGGAAGAAAGAAAATTTTTCTCCATATAAGCTTTAATCAATTCATAATCTTTTTGTCTGAGTTCATCAATAACGTATTGTTTCATAAAAATAAAATTATCACAGTTTACCGCAACGCGCAAGATGTATATTGGCATAGATTTCAAAACTTTCAACGTGTGATTTTTATGGTTTTTGCCGCTGTGTCGATGCGATCGTATCTTGATTGCCGGATCCGGGGGTGCTACGATATTCGAATTGATATGCCGGAAATTAGGAAAGAGAAAATAGGAAATGGGAAAGAGGATAAGGTCTATAACAAGAAGTTAGGACGCTAAGAAGGTTGGAAGGTGAGATTCAGCCGTCACAGCCATAGGCTACTATCCGGCCTTCGTAGCCTTACTACCGCGGATTAGGCTGGTGCAGTCGGCAAGTCGGCATATCCGAGAATTTCAGATCTTCTGATTTTCTAACCTTCTTAATTTCTTGTTATCCAAAAGCATTTTATCTTCAAAATTAATCTGTTGTCCATTTTCTAATCAATCCTTAAAACACGTATGGGTGCCGCATGATTTCGTTTAATGGATATTTGATTGCCTATATCTTAATCTATCTTCTCACCGTGACCATGAAAATGATGATTGCGAGGATCAACACCACATATCTTGCCAAATACGGCAAAACGGTTCCCGTTGATCTTCAAGGCGTGATCGATGAGGCAAAACTGGAAGAGATCGTTCGATATACATCCGATAATACACGATTTAGCCTTGTTCAAAAAAGTGTCACCAAAGTTTTTTTTCTTTTTATCATTATTTCGGGTATTCTCCCATGGCTCGTAGATCGTTTGAAGCACATGAATTTTATTGCGGCGGGTTTGATCTTTTTTGCCGTTATCGGTCTGACGGAAGTGTTAGCCGGCCTGCCGTTTGATTATTATCACACCTTTGTCATCGAAGAAAGGCACGGTTTTAATACAAAAACGGTCAAAATATGGATCTTGGATCTGATCAAATCCCTGCTGGTGATGATTGTTTTGGGCGGTTTGCTCCTTTGTGCACTTCTTCTCCTGTTAAAATATACCGGAAAGGACTGGTGGATTTGGTCGTGGGCTGTTTTTTTATGTTTCCAATTGCTCATAACGGTCCTTTATCCCATTGTTATTGAGCCGCTTTTCAATAAATTCACCCCCCTTGAAGCGGGCGATCTTAAAACCGACATTGAGCAGCTCGTCAAAAAAGAGGGGTTCAAAATTGAAGGGGTCTATCAGATGGACGCCACCCGGAGAACCCGACATACCAATGCCTATTTTTCGGGAATCGGGAAAGCCAGGCGGATCGTGTTGTTCGATTCTTTGGTCGAATCTCACAGCCACCAGGAAATTCTATCGATTCTGGCACATGAGATTGGACATATGAAAAAAAACCATATTAAAAAGCAACTGGTTATCGCCGGCTTGGTGTCTCTTTTGATTTTTTATGCGGCATCAAAGCTGATGACAAGCCGTGTGATGTATGTCAGTTTTGGCTTTTCACACATGCCCTACTATGTGGGCCTATTTTTAGCGGGGATTCTATGGGAGCCCGTGAGCTTTTTTCTATCGCCCATTGGCATGGCGATTTCCAGAAAATTCGAAAGGGAAGCGGATATTTATTCCTTTCAGGTCTTAAAGCGTGCACAACCTCTTGCCGGGGCGTTGAAGAAAATGGCTAAAGAAAACCTTTCAAACCTCATGCCGCATCCGGTCTATGTTTTTTTCAATTATTCTCACCCGCCATTGCTCGAAAGGATCAAGTTTATTGAAGCACTTGAAGGTCCGGAAGATCGAAAGTGAGACCTTAAAAAAAATTACGCGGAGATTGAATCCAGGGGGAATTGTTCCCTGGTCGGGGAAAAAGACCAGGGAACATATATGACATTTTATTATGTCTCCTCCACTGTAATTGCACCGGGTTCGCAAACTTCAACACAACTTTCGCAACCCAGACATTCATCGGCATTTACAGGGACGGATTTGCCGTCTTCCATTTCAAACACTTCAACGGGGCAGACGTCCACACATTCTTCACAACCTTCACATTTGTCTTCATCAACAGTAGGGATAAAAGCCATTTTAAAAGCCTCCTTTCATATAGTCATTTTATCGTTTAGATATCGTTTGGCCACGGCAAAAAAACACCGCTGCCTTTATCGGGCAAATTCCCGTCATCGGGCAAATTCCATATACCAATTGATTCGGTGAGTCAAGCCTTGTTATATATTTTTTTTACTTTTAAAAAACCGCTGATTTTATCTTTATAACTTGTTATAAACGATATTTTTTGGCGTTAATTTCGGATTGGCTTTCTAAGGGGGGTCTATTGCAAATACAATTGATATTTCAATGGCTTATTTGCAACATGGATTTGGCGCATTAATTTTTTGTGTAGAACTGTGGTGAAACAGGTGAAAGGTTTCACGGGCAAGCGCAGAGAAGTGTATTTTTCGATGAATGTCAATAAAAAGTTTGAGAACTATTGAGTGGATGCGGCGTTAGAGGCGTAGCGTTTGGCAATTTTGTGATTCGATTTGTAGCAATCGAGACATGTGATGGAAAAATTTTCAGATGAAGTCTTATCTAAAATACCACCCAGCAAACCATACCCCCCTGAGGTCGATTCCACGACAACAGTGACGTTGCACCCGCAGTCTGCACATTTACCGTTAATTGTCATGGTCGATTTTCCAGGGTGAGCGTCAAATATTTTTTTCAGTACTTCTTTCATCACAGCCACCTCCGCGGGTTGTGGCCAAAATCACTTAGGGATGTTCACCTTTGCATATCCTTGGTTTTTGTCTTCTATCGAGACCGCTTCTCCTTTCTTTGCTGAATCTCCGTTCGGGAATATGTACGTCGTAAGAAAATTGTCGCCGGTCAATCCCCAGACGGCGACCTCCGTTGTCCCTGATATATTCCGCCATGCTGTTATAAATATTTTTTAATATTCAAAAAATTATAATCGCTGACTCCGATCCTCAACAATGGACAGCCCGACAAGAAAATGTCCTGTAAATACATTATGAGAATTTTTTGAAATAATTTGTGTTTTTAATAGCTTATTGGGTTTTGACAATCCAGGGGAGTGGTATTCCATGTATAAAATATCACCAACCTCGAGCTGTTCGGACACACAGGAATCTTCCTTGACGAGAATGCATGGCTCGTTTGTGGATTTGTTTCTTAATTTGAATAGATAAACCGGTCCCCTGCCATTTAAGGAGAACTGGACGCTGAAGAATTTGTCCAGAATATTTTTAGATTCAGATCTGTTTTCAGCCAAATTGTCCAAAGATGCCTCCTTTCCCCATGATGTCAACCTTAGCAGTCTGTATTTATAGCGGCATTTTTTGAACCTGGCATAACATCCCCAAGGGTAAACGCTTTCCTTTGGAAGCTTGAAAGAGAGTGTTTTTTTGAAACAAATCAGGAATTTTATTCATAAATTTACCGGTTTTTAATGTCAAGTAGAATTATATATAATTATTATATAATTTTGTCGAATTAGAATATATTGTAGCTCATTAGAATAAATACCTATATATGGTATGGCTGTAAATCAATAAATCTAATGAAATCGGATTGTTTAGATATAATATCTGCGCAGGTACCCCTGACAGGGTCGCCGCAGTTTATCACTTCAGCACAACCGCCAACTGAATTGGCCATCGATTAGAAGTGGTTTCAAAACCCCCTCTCGGGCTCAATCCGCCAAAAGCGGACAAGTCTCTGTGTTGGACTGAGACGTCCAATCCTCGAAATATTCCCGATATGGATGCTTGTCCCGATTTTTTTAATCGGGGCGGTCGGCCGTTTCAGTCCGCCTTTTTATCCCGCTGGGTTTTAGCGGGGGACCTTGAGCCCGATTGAAGGTTTTGAAACCACTTCTAGTAGGGGTAAAAGGGGTAAGGGTGCCAAAAGAAGGGATAAGGGTAATACCAGGGATCATAGTAAGGCTGGGAGTAATAATACTCTTCCTTAGGCCAGAGGTGTATTTCACGGCTTTCGATCTCGAGGTAGGGCTGGGAAAAATCATTCACTTTTTCCATCATTATACCAACGACGGTGCCGGCTACGGTTATTTTGCGGTCCTTTCGGTAAATCTCGGGATCTAAAAATCCCTTTTTTAAGATGATGAATCGTCCTTGGGACAGATCTTTGGATTTTGGGTTTTCTCCTGATCCCAATGGCGCCTGCAGCACTTTGATGATGGATTTGTCGGCCAAATTCTGCGTTTCCAGAATATATCCTCCCAGGATTACGGTTTCCCCTTTATATTTGTCGGCTTCGTGTACGAGTGTCTTAAATGGAACCGGCCCTATGGACTCGTTTCGGATTTGCGGAGAAATAACCGCACACGATGTGATAAAAAACGGCATGAGCACTGCCGGTAATAAGCGTTTTAAAATACACATATCAAACTCCTTTAATTCATATACTATATAGCTTGTTTCTATCGTTGTCCATAGCACAGCAGCGCATGGGAACGTTTTTCTTCTATGGAGTGTATTTAAAATTTCAAGTCCAGTTCGCCGACCGCTTCTATGGTTTCCGGCTGCCATCGGGGATTGTCGTCCTTGTCCTCCAATCGTGCCCGCACACCCTCTACATAATCGGGATGATTCAAAATAAAACGCGCTGCAGCCAGTTCCGTCTGAAAAACCTCTTCAAGAGGGCGAATTTCGTTATGCCGTAAAAGTTTCAAGGTCACCGCCAAGGCCGTAGGGGATCTTTCAGCCAGGCGCTCAAAGACCTGGTTGCAAAGGCGAATCTGTATGCTGCATTGTCTAAGCGACTCTGTGATTTCAACAAGGGAGTCTTTTCCTTGAAAGTAGGCGGACACCCATTCGTCCATGTCGGGCTTGGCCGCTATCTCCTTTACAAAAAACGGATCAAGTGCTTGGGTCAGCTCTTTGGCCGCCGGAATTCTCTGGTTTGGCAAACGTGTTGCATATCCTTCCAGCGTGTTTTTCAGATCCGGCAATCGACTCAGCGGCGTTAAATGGGTTGCAAATCCCACACGAACGGTTTCTGCGCCTTCCATTTCATAGCCAGTCAGACCCAGATATTCGGGATAACCCGGCGGGCATTTGGCGAACATCCAACCGGTGGAGCCTACATCCGGAAAAAAACCGATTCGGGTTTCCGGCATAGCCATCCGCGTACGCTCTGTGGCCACTGCTATGTCCGAGGCGG
>Ga0315556_1000067_pt1 | contig 50485 bp, 54 predicted proteins | sample SalMarSW160310MG_FD_202112 | JGI IMG/M metagenome (GOLD analysis project Ga0315556, IMG submission 202112) | Salt marsh sediment microbial communities from the Plum Island Ecosystem LTER, Massachusetts, United States - Salt Marsh Sediment SW1603-10 ...
GGCCGGCCTTCATCATGCCTTGAAAGGCATCGGCCCCGTACAGCTTGACCTGACCGGTGTTGGTCTGGGGGGCGATGGCGGCGTCGATATAGCTCATGGTTCAGCGACAATCGGTAGGGGTTGGTTGAGACATATCCTGTCGAGACCTAACTGGCAATCATAGGCGATAGCTTCAACCCCCGCCGCTGTGGCGCGGGCGAAGGCTGCGTCATAGGCCGGATCGATATCGCGGGCAAAGGTGAAGCGGGCGCAGTCGTTGCGCTGCACCAGATAGAACATCACGGCGCGATGCCCCTCGGCCACCATTCGGGCCAGTTCGTCCAGGTGCTTGGCGCCGCGTTCGGTGACGCTGTCGGGAAACTCCGCCAGACCGGGTTGGCGCGACAGGTGCACGTTCTTGACCTCGACATAGCACGGCGGGCGGCCTGCATCCTCAAGCAGGATGTCGATGCGGCTGTTGATCCCGTATTTCACCTCGTTGCGCAAGCTTTCGTAACCGGCAAGCTCGGCCACCTCGCCAGCGCGGATGGCCTCGGAGACGATGCGGTTGGGATGGCCGGTATTGATGCCGACCCTGACCGGGCGGCCGCCGAAGTCGATCTCCAGCATCTCCCAGGTGTGGCGGTATTTACGGGTCTTGCTGTCGGAGGTGGACAGCCACACCGTCGAGCCGGGCTCGGTCAGGCCCTTCATGGAGCCGGTATTGGGGCAGGTCGCCGTCACCGTCTCGCCGCCGTCGAGTTCGACATCAGCGAGAAAGCGCTTGTAGCGGCGGATAAGGCGGCCGCGGATCAATTCGGAAGGAAAGGTCATGGCCGGACGGTAGCCGTTTGGGGTCGTGGCAGGCAAGTAGCCCGGATGCAGCAAAGCGAAATCCGGGATCGTCATGTTTTGCTTGGAAGCTATATTGAAGGCTTCGGTGATTCTCGGCCAGCAGTCATGCCTTATCTCTCACATTATACGAACCGATCGGGCCTCGAAGGCATCGCAGAAACGCATTCGCTTTGGGGTACGAATTTCCTCGATGTGAACGACTCCTCTGAATTCCTCTATGCGTGGTCCTTGCTGCTGCAGGACGCATTGCGGGACGTCCTGAATCATATCCCCGATGATCAGAAGCGGCCGGACTGCAATTTAGATGCAGAGACGGAGCACATCGCGTCGATGTTGCGTGGCTCGATAAAGGGCGGCGAAGGGTACGGCCATCTCTACATGACTTCGTTTGCACAGGCGGCAACCGATGACCAAGAGCACCGAGGAATACTAACGCTCTGGGATCGGTACACGCGGCACCAAGGTTATTGTCTTCAATTCGACCGAGACGACCTCAAACGAATGATGAGCCTAGATTCGCAACGTTCGAACTACGGTGCACTCGGCCTCAAAAGAGTTTGCTATGGGATAGACCCGGATGCTTATGACTACAGAGAGTTGCGCTCTCAATTGGCTCAGAGATTGATTGTTCAAATGCTACGAACAAGGCCCGACCTGAGGGTAGAACCCAAGTGGCAGGGCATGTGGGCCGAAAGCTACCTCGAGCGCCAAATTTTGGACTTTTGCGCCACACATAAGGACCCATGCTTCGAGGATGAACGAGAGATTCGGCTGTTTGGATATCCGGTTGCACAGGCGGAATCGCGGGTATTCTTCGGCATGGCATACCGCAAGCCGATCAGAACTACGGCGAACGGTAAGCGTTACGTCGTGTTTGGGGAAAGCTGGAAGCCTGGAATTTGGCCGCGCCGAATCATCATTGGCGCGAAAGCCGATCCTAATATCGACGCCCCTGTTGCAAAATTTCCAAATCGACCCGAAGTGGTGCACGCAGAGCTTCCAATAGCGTGATGTTAGTAGTGAAATTTGGGTCCATCACGTTCTGTGCTGGAAGCCCGGATTACGCTCTGCTTCAGCAAGGCTCTGCTAGTCGCGAGGCAAGCGAAAGACTTGCCAATCGGGCGCGTTTGGAGGATTAGCTCTCCCATGACCAACGCAACCGAAACCCCACCCACCGCCGCCGTGCTGCTGATCGGCGATGAAATCCTTTCCGGGCGCACCAAGGACCGCAATCTCGGTTATATCGCCGATTTTCTCACCGCGCTGGGCGTCGACCTCAAGGAGGCGCGGGTGGTGCCCGATATCGAGGAAGAGATCGTGGCGGCGGTCAATGCGTTGCGCGCCCGCTACACCTACGTCTTCACCACCGGCGGCATCGGTCCCACCCACGACGACATCACCGCCGATGCGGTTGCAAAGGCGTTCGGGGTGCCGATCGGCCATAACCCCGAGGCAGTAAAAATCCTGATGGAGCATTTCGCCGCCATCGGCCGCGAGCCCAACGAGGCGCGGCTGCGCATGGCGCGCACGCCGAAGGGTGCGGAACTGGTGCGCAATGCCGTCTCCAAGGCGCCGGGCTTTCGCATCGGCAATGTCTACGTTATGGCTGGCGTGCCGAAGATCATGCAGGCGATGCTGGACGAGATTGGCCCCGGGCTGACGCACGGTACGCCGATCATGTCGCGCAGTGTGCCTTTCAGCATCGGCGAGGGCGATCTGGCCAAGCCGCTGGCGGAGATCCAGGAGCGCTATCCCGACGTGGTGATCGGCTCATATCCGTTCGAGGCGGGGGGGCGGTTCGGGTCCAATATCGTGCTCAGAAGCCGCGATGAGGTGCGTCTTGCCGCCGCCACTGGCGAAGTCGAGGCGCTGGCGGCCCGCCTCAAGGACGAACGCGACGCGGTGGCGTGGACGTGACTGGGCGGAGGTGATCAGGCCGCCGCGGCAGCCGGTGCCTCGAGCGCCCGGGTCACCGAAGCAACCAGTTCCTCGCGGGTAAAAGGCTTGTTGACCAGCTCCAGGTTTTTCGGCAGGCCCGGCACTTCTTCGAGGTTGCCGGCGGTATAGCCCGAAGCGAACAGCACCTTCAGGTCCGGGCGCAGGGTGAGTGCGCGGGCGGCCAGTTCGGGGCCGTTCATGCCCGGCATCACCACATCCGACAGCATCAGGTCGATGTCGGGTCGTGTTTCGAGGATGGCCAGCGCATCGTCGCCGCAGGCCGCATCGAGCACTTCCAGCCCGGTATCCTCGATCATGGCGACGGCCACGTCGCGCACCTGGTGATTGTCTTCCACCACCAGCACCACGCGGCGGTGAGGGGCGGGCTCGCTTTGAGGTTCTGCCGCTTCGTCGTCAGCTGCCTCGGAGACGGCAGGGACGTCCTCATCGCCTGCCGGCTCGGATGCCTGGCGCGGTTCGCTCTCGGCGGCAGCCGGTTGTGATATCTCAGCTTCGGGCTCTGCGCTGGCCGTGGGTTCGCTCTCTGGCTCCGGCTCGGCTTGTGCTTTTGTTTCCGGTTCTGCTTCTGCTTCTGCCGGTGCGGCCACGACAGCCTGGCGGGCCGGCGGTGTCGCGGCGGGATGACAATCGAGCGGACCGGTGGCCTGCTGGTCGTCCCATTGCGGTTCCGCTGGCACGGCCGGCTTGGCGGCGCCCAGGCGCGGCAGGTAGATCGACATGGAGGTGCCGACGCCGACCTCTGAGGCGATCGACAGGTAGCCGCCGGACTGGCTGGCGAAGCCGTAGATCATTGACAGGCCGAGGCCGGAACCGGCTTCGGGGCCCTTGGTGGTGAAGAACGGCTGGATCACCTTGTCGATGATTTCCGGCGGCATGCCGTGGCCGGTATCGGTGACGCGGATCAGCACGTATTCGCCGGGCCGCATGTCGACCTTGCCCTCGACATCGTCATCGCTGAATACCACGTTGGCGGTTTCGATGGTCAAGGTGCCGCCTTGTTCCATGGCGTGGCGGGCGTTGATGGCGAGGTTGAGGAGGGCGGTTTCGAGCTGGGTGCGATCGGTGGCGATGGGCCACACATCCTCGCTCGTCTTGATCTCCAGGCGGATCTGCTCGCCGATGGTGCGGATCAGCATGTCGCGGGTATCGAGCACCAGGGCGTTGACGTCGATGTTCTCGTCTTCCAGCGTCTGCTGGCGCGAGAAGGCGAGGAGGCGGCGCGTGAGTTCGCTGCCCCTTGTGGCGGCGTCCATGGCCGAACGGATGCGCTTGACCACCTTGGGATCGTCGGGAATGGCGTTTTCGGTGAGCTGCAGGTTGCCCATGACGACCATCAGGAGGTTGTTGAAGTCGTGGGCGATGCCGCCGGTCAGGCGGCCGACGGCCTCCATCTTCTGGGCCTGGAGGAACTTGCGCTCCATCAGCCGCTGGTCGGTGATGTCCTGACAGATGCCGTGCAGGCGAGCGATATTGCCGTCGCCATCGTATTCGGGGTCGATGTGGGTGCGGATGCGCCGGGTCTTGCCGTCGCGGGCGGTGACGTTGATCTCGAAAGGCTGCACGGTGTGGCCGCCGGCGGCCTTGTCGAAGGCTTCAGTCCAGCGCTCGACGTGGTCGTCCTGGATGACGGCGAACAGGGTTTCGAAATCCTGCATGGGCTCCGACTTGTCGAGGTCGAAGACCACGTACATCTGGTCGGTCCACTCCGAGGTGCCGGTCGCCAGGTCATGCACCCACGAGCCGATGCGGGCGACCGCCTGGGAGCGCACCAGGTTCTGTTCGCTCACCTCGATGCGCAGGATGGCGGCCATTTCATCGGAGATGTCGCGGGCGAGGCCGATGGCCTTGACGGGCTTGGCGCTGATCGGGTCCTTGATGAGGCTGGCGATGAGTTCGATCCATACATAGTGGCCGGCCTCGTGGGCGATGCGGTAGCGATGGCGCATGTAGCCGACATCGCCGGACGAGGCTTGCATCCAGGCATCGATGGTGCGCATGCGATCATCGGGGTGGGCGCGGTCGTTCCAGGAGCCCAGCGACAGCGCCTTGGAGCCCTTTGGCAGGCCCAGCATCTCGTAGATTTCCGGCGCGAAATTGCCGGTCTGGCGCTGCAGGTCGAAGTCCCACATGGCATAGCCGCCGGCCTTCACCGCCAGGTGCAGGCGGGTCTCGGTCTCGGCATTGGCCTCGCGCTGGCTCTCGGCGCCGCTTATGCCGATGAGCAGCAGGAACTCGTGGGTGCCGGAGCGGTGAAGCTGCGGGCGAAACAGGGTGGAGACCGCCTGGCCGGAGAGCTGGCAGGTGATCTCAATCTGGGCTGCCGAACGCGCGCCGGTGCCCGACAGGTCGGCATCCACATGGCGGGCATAGAACGGGGCGGTTTCGGTTTGCGACAGTTGCTTGCCGATCATGTCATATTTCGAGGTGCCCCAGCGGCGGCACAGGCACTGGGTGGCATCGACGATGCGCGACTCGGGCAAGGTGATGACGAGCATCTCGGCGGCGGCCATATCGAGCGCCTTGATGATCTCGCCGATGGTTCCGTTGGCATGCGACATGGGGGTGCGACAAATCCTGCTGGTGACAGCCTGCAATCTTGGGGCGGAATGGTTGCTCAATCGTTTAGGAATTGCGCACAATTGGGGAGCAGGGCGCGTTGCACCGCCTCGGGGCCTCGTCTATAGCTCGGCAGCGATGTGAAAGGTGGCTTGGGAGGGTGCGGCATGGACGGCGACAAGGCGAATGTGGACGAGCACTACCAGATGTCGTTTCCGGTCTCGTGGGACCAGTTCCACCGGGATTCGCGGGCCCTTGCATGGCGGCTGCACGGGCTCGGGCCGTTCGAGGCGGTGGTGGCGGTGACCCGCGGCGGCATGGTGCCGGCGGCGATCGTGGCGCGCGAACTGGAAATCAAGGTGATCGAGACGGTGTGCGTCGCCTCCTACGACTACGGCAAGCAGGGGGCGATCAAGGTGCTCAAGCCCGTCGATCGCTCGCTGTTCAAGGACGACGGGGGCGCGCGGGTGCTGATCGTCGATGATCTGGTGGACACCGGGCAGACGGCGAAGGTGGTGCGCGACATGCTGCCGAAGGCGCATTTCGCCACCGTCTACGCCAAGCCGGCCGGGCGGCCTTTGGTCGACACCTTTGTCACCGAAGTCTCGCAGGACACCTGGATCTATCTGCCCTGGGACATGACCCTGCAATTCGCCCCGCCCATTCGCGACGGCAAGCCGGGATGACAAGTTTTATGCGGACGTGGCGGAATCGGTAGACGCAACGGACTTAAAATCCGTTGGGAGCAATCCCGTGTGGGTTCAAGTCCCACCGTCCGCACCAGTAAAATCAATGTGTTAGATGGAAATAAACAGCTAACGGACGCAACCGTTCAAAATCGTGTCCGCATCAGGTTGTCGTCAAGTCGAACGTGAAGGCCGTGGTTAAGGTCTTGGACGAAGCATTGAACGCCGGCGCCTAATGAGACGTGAGCGTGAGCCGCTGGTCCGTGTCAGGCATCAAAGCCATATCGACACAGCCGCCAGCCCTTTTCGCCTCTCCTTGGCTCCCTGAGAGGCTCGGCTACGGGTTTTGATGCGTAAGGTCAGTCGCGCCGATTACCCCTTCGGCTTCCGCTCCACCGCCGTATTTGGCCTCGAGAAGCTGCTCTGGAGTCATGAACTTGGCGATAAAGTCACGGTTGTATGCCGCTTCCTTGTTGCTTGTGCTGCCGCTAAGTTGAACCACCTGTAGGCGAACACATATACGTAGTCGCGTGGCACACCGCGCCCCTTGCTGTACATGACGCCGATGTTGTATTGCGCCGTTGCATCTCCTTGCTCGGCCAGAGGCAGCCACAGCTTGAATGCCGTCGCATAGTCGCCCCGGTTATAAGCTGCCTTCCCATCTTCATACGGCCCCGCCATGGCGGCGCCGGACTTCCATGCCAGGATGCCCGCAATCAGCAGACGCTTCATCATCGCCTTCGCCTCCGCTGCTTTCATAAGCCTATCCCACCGTTAGCAGACTAGCATATTCGACGACGAAGCCGCGTGAAGATGGGCCAATCCTGTCAAATCCCGAAGGGACGTGGCCCATTTTGCCTCTGGACGTCACTTTGAGCGGCTTGAAGGGGTGGGCCCTGCGGCGCCCCTCAAAGCTAGCCAGAAACAAAATGGGCCACGCCAGCGCCGCAACCGCGATACTCAACAGACCCTGGCTAGTCCGAACAGCCATGCAGGCGCTTGCAGCGGGAGCCGCTGGGTCGTGTCAGGCATCAATGCCATGTCGGCATAGCGGCCAACCCCTTTCGCCTCCCTCAACCTCCCTGAGAGAGCCCGCAGCCGTTGCCGCGCTGCGTTGTTTGCAATCTTGGCCTCTGGACCGTATGATTTCCAATTGTCCTGAAGCGCAATCCCACGCTGACGGAATTCCAAGGAGAAGAACTGCACACGCGAGCAAGCCACGAAGAGGATACCATGGCAAAAATACTTATTCTGAGTGCCCTGTCGCTGGCCATTTTATATTCAGAAGCCACTTTGCCCGCCATTGCCGCCGGACTCCATTCGAACAATACAAACCTGGCTAGTGCCAAGAAGCGTTGCCCGGATTTGAGTAGTCGATCGGCCTGCATGGCTCAACCCAAGTGTGTCTGGCATCCCAAGGGTAGCCGTTGTTCCGGCAAATAGGTCCGATCCGCACCTTGCTGATCCGCTAATCCGGCCCGGCCATCATGCCGGGCCTTTTTCATGCCTTCATGGCTTGCAGGGAGAGCCGCTGGGTCATGTCAGGCGCCAAAGCCAGACCTTCGTCAATGCCAAGGGCATGACCCATTATGCATTCGCCAAGGACGGCAACAACAAATCCAACCGCAATGGCGGTTGCGCCGCCTTCTGGCCGCCTTTGAAGGTGCAGCCCGGGCAAGTGGCCATGGGCGTCTGGTCGATTGTCAAGCGCGCCGACGGCTCCAGGCAGTGGGCCTATGACGGCATGCCGCTCTATATCTTTTCCAAGGACAAAAAGCCCGGTCAGGCAATGGGCGACGGCTTCAAGGGTGTTTGGCATATCGCCAGGCCGTAGGGCCGCCTGCGAAGATGCTGGTTTAGATGCGAATCAGCGATTAATCCTTCCCGCATGAATGATCGCTCGATCCTCATCTCCGGCATGGGCATCGCCGGCCCGACGCTGGCCTGGTGGCTGTTGAAGTACGGTTTCGAGGTGACGCTGGTCGAAAAGGCGCCGGCTGTGCGCAGCGGCGGCTACATCATCGACTTCTGGGGCGTCGGCTATGACGTCGCCGAGCGCATGGCGCTGGAGCCCGATCTCCGGCGCCAGGGCTACACCGTCAGCGAATTGCGCATGGTGGATGAGAAGGGCCGGCGGGTCGGCGGGTTCGATGCCTCGGTGTTTGCCCGTCTCACCGGCGGACGCTACATCAGCCTGCAGCGAAGCGATCTGGCGCGCCTCATCGTGCAGCGCATCGAAGGCCGCTGCGAAACGATTTTCGGCGACAGCATTTGCCGCCTCGATCCCGACGCCGGGGGCGTGACGGTCAGCTTCGACAAGGCTCCGCAAAGGCGCTTTTCGCTGGTGATCGGCGCCGACGGCCTGCATTCCCAGGTGCGCCGGTTCGTCTTCGGCCCGCAAGCGCAATTCGAGCACCCGCTCGGCTATGCCGTCGCCGCCTTCGAGATCGCCGGCTACCGGCCGCGCGATGAGGGTGTCTATGTGAGCTATATGGTTCCGGGAAGGCAGATCGCGCGCTTTGCCATGCGCGGCGACACCACCTTGATCCTTGCCGTCTTCGCCGATCCCGTCCGCCAATGGCCGGCGGCGCACGATCTTGCCGCCCAGAAGGCCGTCATCGCGGCCCCGTTCGGCGGCGCGGGCTGGGAGTGCGATGCCATCATCGCCGCGCTCGATCGATGCAGCGACATCTATTTCGACCGGGTAAGCCAGATCCGTATGCCCCGATGGTCCGCCGGGCGGGTGTGCCTTTTGGGCGATGCCGCCTTTAGCCCGTCGCTCATGGCGGGGCAGGGATCGGCGCTGGCCATGGCGGCGGCGTATGTGCTGGCGGGCGAAATCGCCTCAGCGGCGGGCAGACCCGATATTGCCTTTGAGCGCTATGAGGGGGTGCTGATGGACTTCATCGCCGGCAAGCACAAGGCGGCCGAGCGGTTCGCCGCCTCGTTTGCGCCACGCACGCGCTTCGGGATCACTTTGGCGCGTCTGCTGACAAGGGCATTCGGGCTGCCGCTGGTTGCCGAGATGTCGCTGGGGCGCAGCCTCACCGATCGGCTGGAGCTGTCGGATTACCCCGCGCAAGGCTGAAACGGCGCGGGCCGGTTCTGCCCCTGGTCTTCAGAAACGCGCGCCGGACGGCTGCCATGCGGACGGGCATCGCCGAGAGGCGGTCATGCCGTTGACACGCGTTCCTTGATGGCGATCGGCCGCGCCACCGGCGCTTTTTGGCGTATCCATTGCCGCATGGGGTGTTCAAAGAACCTGTAGGTCGCATAGGCGACCAGCAATGCGATCATGCCATACGTCAAGGGCTGCAGAACGACGGGGAGCCCCTGGGTTACAAGCCATCTGGCGAGCCTGCTGGAAAACGGGTGGGTGAGATAAAGGGCATAGCTTATTTCGCCCAGAAACACCGCAATCGGCATCGACCAAAGCGGCAGGCGTGAAGCGAAGGCGAAATAGACCGCCACGCTGGTGACCGCCATCAAGAACAGATGGGCGGGAATGACCCGAAACAGATCGACCGGAACAACCATGGAAAAAGTGAACATAACGAGCAGCCCAATGAGCGCGAACACCGTGTTGGCGGCCGTTCTGCGTGGTGCCAATCGATAGATGAACATGCCAATGAGGAAATACGGCGCGAATGTCAGTGGCGATACGTAATAATCCCAGTGCTCCGGGTCGGCCTTGTCGGCAACGATGAAGAGTAGGGCGATCTGGCCGCTGACAATGAACAGCACGAACCACGCCATGGACCTGAGCTTGGCCTGGACGGCCACTATGGCAAGGATCGGAAACACAACATAAAAGCCGGATTCTATGCCCAACGACCAGGCGCCGGCCGAATTGGACACGAAGCCGGGTTGTTGCAGCGCGAACAAGGTCGTCGCGGTCATATAGAATTTGCTGATCGAGAGCCCGATAGCGCTGCCATCATAGATCGCCAATGCTGCAGATGCCGCTGAAACGACAATCAACAACGGCATAATCCTGGCACATCTGGCTACATAGAACTTTTGTATTTCGGCGACGGTGATGACTCCTTTAAACCGCTCCGCGTAAGCAATCATCATGGTGACTGCAGACAGAATGAAGAAGGCATAGACACTGAAAGAGCCCATGCTCTGGATGACGGTGTCGAGATCCCAGGCCAGGTAGTGATAGACAGCAATGGCGACGGCGCAAATGCCGCGCAACATGTCCAGGCCCTCGTTGCGTCCTTGGGCGGTAATTGCCATGTCTCATCCAACTGAAGTTGCGCGGATCCGCAGCCTGAAGCACAGGCTATGGTGTTGCAAACTGTCGCAAACAGCCCAGACGTAGCGGATTTGGCTTAATAAGGTGTCGCCGCCGTATGACTTGCGGTTCAGCCCCTGGTCTTCAGAGCGCGCTGCCAGATGGTGCCGCCGGCATATTTGGCGCCGACCACGAAATAGACGATGATCGCCGCGAACAGCAGCAGCGCCGGCATGCCGTTGAGGCTGAAGCCGCTTTCGGTCATGTTGCCGGTGAGCTTGCCGATGATGTAGCCGCCCACGAAGAATATCGTGAAGAAATCGAGGACCGCCGCTGCCACGATCCTCAGATGCGATACCTTGCGTTCGTCAGCCATTGTCAGCCCTCCGCTTCCTTAGCGTCAGGTATTCAACGGCCAGTCGCGGCCGTATGCAACCGATTCGTTTACAACGTCAGCGTCAGGCGCAGGGCGTCGTAGACGGCGGAATGGATGTTGCGGCTCGACTGGCAGTCGCCGATGCGGTGCAGCGCGAAGCCGCCGTTCGGCCCCTCAGGTTGCGGGGTGCCGGCAACGAGCGCCTCGATATCGGTAAAGCCGTCGTTGGAAGAAGCGGCGCGCAGGTCCTGAAACACCGCATCGGCGGGGATGGTGCCGTGCTCGACGATCACCTGGTCGGCCTCGAGTCGCAATTCGGCGCCGCTATATTCGTTGGCGAAGCGGGCAGTGAGGCGGTTGCCGGATTTTTCCACGGCCAGGAGGCGATGGTCGAAGGTCTGGGGCAGCCCCAGTTCGTAAAGTGTCTTTTTCCAGATCACCCGTTCGGCATAGCTCATTTCCACCGCCAGCATGTCGTCGAGGGCAACGAACTGCACCTTGCTGCCGGCCCTGAGGCAGCGTTCAGCCGCCGTCGCCGCGGCGTGGCGGCCGGTGCCGTCCCACACCACGACGGAGGCCGCCGGTTCGGCCGCGCCCGAAAGGATGTCCCAGACGCTGGTGATGTGCTCGTGGCCCTCGATCCATTCGAGGTCGGGGATGCCGCCTGATGCCACGATCACCGCGTCGGGTTTTTCTCCCCTGATATCATCGGCCTCGGCGTAGCGGTTGAGATGGACGTTGACACCGAGGCGCTCCAGTTCGCTGGCCCGCCAGTCGACGACGCCGATCAGGTCCTTGCGCCATGAGGCGGTCGCCGCCAGCAGCACCTGGCCGCCCAGTCGGCCGGCGGCCTCGAACAACGTTACCTGGTGACCACGCTCGGCGGCGACGCGCGCCGCCTCCAGCCCCGCCGGCCCGCCGCCCACCACCACCACCTTGCGCTTTGCTCCCGTGGTCGGGGCGATCACGTGCGGGAGGCGGCCTTCGCGCCCGGAAGCCGGGTTGTGGATGCACGCCGGCCGCGTCACGCCCATGCAGTGGGTGGCGCCGACGCAGGGGCGGATGCGCGCTTCGGCGCCGCGCATGAGCTTTTCCACCAGATGCGGGTCGGTGATGTGGGCGCGGGTCATGGCGGCCATGTCGATGAGGTCGTCGGCAATGGCATGGCGGGCGGTCGCCACATCGGCGATGCGGGCGGCATGGAACACCGGCAACTTGACCTCGCGCTTGAAGGCGGCGGCCTTTTGCAGCCATGGCGCCATGGGTGAGGCCATGCCCGGCATGTTGTCGACGGCAAGGCCGAGGGCGGTATCCATGCGGCCATAAACGGCGTTGAAGAAATCAAGCGTGCCCGAGCGCTCGAAGCGCTGGGCGATGGCCACGCAGTCATCGAAGGAAAGTCCCGCCGCGTGGCCTTCATCCACCACGAAGCGGAACCCGACGAGGAAATCATCGCCCACCCGGCGCCTGATCTCGTCATAGACCTCGAGCCCGAAGCGGCAGCGGTTCTCCATCGAGCCGCCATAGCCGTCCGTCCTCTTGTTGGTCGAGGGCGACAGGAACTGGCCGATGAGATGGGCGCCCGCCAGTGTCTCGATGCCATCGAGGCCGCCCTGCTTGCAGCGCCAGGCGGCATCGCCGTAGGCCTTGATCACGCGGGCGATGTCATGTTCATCCATCTCGCGCGGAAACGAGCGGTGCAGGGTTTCGCGGATGGGCGAGGGGGCGATGGTGGGCAGATGCTCGCCGGAAAAGCTTTCCCCGCGCCGCCCCAGATGGGTGATCTGCACCATGAGGGCGCAGTCGTGGCGGTGGATGCGTTCGGAGAATTGCTCAAGCCAGGGGATCACCGCATCGACGCCCACGTTTAGTTGCCGGAAGACGTTGGGTGAATCGACCGCCACGTTGGAGGAACCGCCGAACATGGTGAGCGCCAGCCCGCCCCTGGCCTTTTCCTCGTGATAGAGTTGGTAAGCCTCTTTCGGCATGCCGCCTTCCTCCAGCCCGCAGGCATGGCTGGTGCTCATGATGCGGTTCTTGAGGGTGAGGTGGCGGATTGTGAGCGGCTGGAGCAGGGGATCGGTGGTGGCGGACATCAAAACTCCCGGGGGGTGTGGCCTTGGCGCGAGGATGGCGCCATGCTGGCCCAGGACACCGGTCGCGGCAAGTGAGCATGACGTGGGTCAAGGCAGCCTTGCGCCAGCGGCATAGCATCGATGGTCCGACGAAGCGGGATGGCATGACAGTCAGCGACCAGCGCCAGGTGATCGATGCCCTCAAGGACCCGGGCTTTCATGGCCTGAAAACGGGTGACGTCGAGGTGATCGAGACCCATGCCAACTTCGTCTTCCTGGCGGGGAACCGGGCGATAAAGGTGAAAAAGGCCGTCGATCTCGGCTATCTGGATTTTTCCACCCTGGAAAAGCGCGAGGCCGCCTGCCGACGCGAATGGGAGGTGAACCGGGCAAACGCGCCTTCCATCTACCTGAGCGTGAAGGCAGTGACCCGCGATGCCGCCGGTCGCTTCAGGCTGGGCGGCAAGGGGGCGGCGGTGGAGTGGTGCGTCGTGATGCAGCGCTTCAAGCCTGAAGACGTGCTCGACAAGGTGGCGGCGGCGGGTCCCCTTTCGCGTCCGCTGGCGCTGGCGCTGGCCGATGCGGTCGCCGCCAGCCACGCCCGCGCCGACGTCGCACCCGAGGTTTTTGCCGCCGAGGCGCCGGATCGCGTGGCACGGCAACTGGCGGAGGCTTTTGCGCGGCATCCCGAGATCTTCGATTCAGGTTCCGCCAAGACACTCAATGACGCCCTTGCCGCCACCCTCACGGCCTCTCAGGCCTTGCGTTTAAAGCGGGCCGGGGAGGGGGCGACACGGCGCTGCCATGGCGATCTGCATCTGGCCAACATCGTCATGGTGGGCGGTCGTCCGCGCCTCTTCGATGCCCTTGAGTTCGACGAAAGCCTCGCCCGCATCGACGTGCTCTACGACCTCGCCTTCTTGTTGATGGACCTCGATGCGCGCGGCCAGCGCCCGGCCGCTAACTTGGTGCTCAACCGCTACCTGACGGCGACGGCGCTCAAGGTGGGGGGCAGGACGCAACACGATGCGGCGCTTGGATGCCTCGCCCCCTTTTCGGCGCTCAGGGCCGGCATCAGGGGGCTGGTGGCCGCCGACCGCTCGGTGCAGCTTTCAGGCGGTCAGGCAAAAGCCAAGGCCAGGCAGGCGCGTATCGCCTTCGCCCACGCCTGCGATCTGATGGCGCAACACCGCCCCCGCCTCATGGTGATCGGCGGGCTTTCCGGCACCGGCAAGTCGACTGTGGCCGCCGGTCTGGCCCCCGCTCTCGCGCGGCCGGCCGGGGCGCTGCACCTGCGCTCCGACATCGAGCGCAAGACCATGGCGGGCCTGCCCGAAACGGCAAAATTGCATCACACCCATTACACCCCGCAGGCCAGTGCCGCCGTCTACCGCCGCCTTTACGAGCGCGCCGGTGTCGCACTTTCCGGCGGCTTTGCCGTGATCGTCGATGCCGTCTTCGCCCACCCCGAAGAGCGCGCCGCCATCGAGGCCGTCGCCCGCGACACGGGTGCTGCGTTTCACGCCCTGTGGCTCGAAGCCCCGCCGGAAGTGCTGCGCGCACGGGTGGGCAACCGTCGCGGCGATGCCTCCGATGCCGACAAGCGGGTGGTGGACATGCAATTGTCCTACGACACCGGGGAGATCGCATGGCCAAGGCTCGATGCCGTCGGCACCCCGCAAACGGTCACCGCCGCCGCCCGCAAGGCCCTGGGCATCGCATGATCCGGCGGCCCCCACATGCCCCCCTCCACCTCCCATCCTCCGTCATCCCGGGACTTGATCCCGGGATCCATTCCGCCACCCTCACAGCCTGCTGCGACGCCAGCGGCATGGACCCCGTGGTCAAGCCACGGGGTGACGGGTTGTAAGCAGGGAACCACCTCCCATCCCCCGTCATCCCGGGACTTGATCCCGGGATCCATTCCGCCGCCCTCACAGCCTGCCGCAACGCCAGCGGAATGGACCCCGGCCTTCGCCGGGGTGACGGGTTGTAAGTGAGGTGGAGCCATGACGGTAGCCAAAATGCCAACCGCCAGAGTCGCTTGCGGGTGGCGCCTCGCAGATTGAATCAACGCCCATCATCAACCGGCCGCCAACAAAGGTCGTTGCCATTGCGCGCGAAATCTGGCATAGGCATTCGTATTGAATGAACATTCAATCAAAACCAGAGAAAGACCCATGCTCAATCCCTTGCACAACCAGTTCGACGGCGATGCCCTGTGGCAGGCCGACCATGACCATTTCGTCCACCCGTGGACGCATTTCGATTCATTCCGCAAGGACGGTTCGCTGGTCCTCGCCAAGGGCGAGGGGGCCTATGTCACCGACATCAAGGGCAACCGCTATCTCGACGGCATCGGCGGCATGTGGTGCGTCAATGCCGGCTATGGGCGCAAGGAACTGGGCCGCGCCATGGCCGAGCAGGCCGAACAGCTCGGCTATTGCAACACCTTCGTCGACGTGACCAACCCGCCGGCGGCCATGCTTTCGGCCAAGCTGGCCAGCCTTTCGCCGGGTTCGCTCAACCGGGTAATGTTCGCGCTGTCGGGCTCGGGGGCTAACGAGGGCGCGGTGCGGCTGGCGCATTATTATCATGGCCGCAAAGGCAACCTCAAGCGTCGCCATATCATCTCGCGCAACAACTCCTATCATGGCTCGACCTTTCTCACCGCCTCCATCGGCAAGCGCGAGGGCGACACCCGGCCGGAATTCCAGTACCTCACCGATACCGTCCACCATCTCTCGGCGCCCTATCCCTATCGCCGTCCCGAAGGCATGACGCTGGAGGCCTTCACCGATTTTCTGGTGGACGAGTTCAAGGCGAAGATCGAACAGGTCGGGGCGGAGAACATTGCCTGCTTCATCGCGGAACCGATCCAGGGGTCTGGCGGCGTCGTGGTGCCGCCGCCCGGCTACCTCAAGCGCATGCACGCCCTGTGCAGGGAAAACGACATCCTGTTCATCGCCGATGAGGTGGTGTCGGCCTTCGGGCGGGTCGGCCACTGGTTCGCCTCGGAATCCGAATTCGGCATCGTCCCCGACATCATTACCTGTGCCAAGGGCATCACCTCGGGGTATTTCCCCATGGGGGCGACGCTTTATTCCGAAGAGATCCACGAGGTGATCTCGGCGCCGGATCCCAACGGCTGGTTCACCCACGGCTTTACCTGTTCGGGGCATCCGGTGGGCTGCGCGGTGGCGCTGGAAAACATCGCCATCATCGAGCGCGAGGACATTTTAGGCAATGCCAAGCGGGTCGGCGATCATTTCGAGGAGCGTTTGAAGGCGCTGTCCGATCTGCCGCTGGTCGGCGATGTGCGCGGGCGGCGGTTCATGATGTGCGTGGAATACGTGGCCGACAAGAAGAGCCGCGCCAAGCTGCCGGCCGAGGCCAACATCTCCAGGCGTATCTCCGATGCTTGCGAGGCCAAGGGGCTCTTGGTGCGCCCGCTGGGACATCTCGACGTCATGTCGCCGCCGCTCATCCTCACCATGGATGAGGCCGACTTCATGGTCGACACGCTGGCAGCCTCGATCACCGAGGTGGCCGATGATCTGACCCGCTCGGGCCTCAAGCTCGATTCCGCTGCCAAGCCGCGGCTGTTCTGACGGCGAGGAGCGGGCTGAGATCGCCTTCACCGGCGACCTCCACCCGCTCAAGCCCCAGCCATGCGGCCATGGCGCCGAGTTCGGGCATCAGCGCCTCGGCCACTTCGCCGAGTTTGGTGCCAGGCTCGGCATGGGCGGTGTTCACCCTGAGGACGCCCGCCGCCCGGTCGGCCTTCAGGCAGGCGCGTGCGGCAAAGCGGCCGCGATGCATGAACGGCAGCACGTAATAGCCGTGCACTCGCTTTTCGGCGGGGGTGTAGATTTCGATGCGGTAGGAAAAGCCGAACACCCGCTCGGTGCGCGCCCGGTTCCACACCAACGGATCGAATGGTGACAAAAGCGTGGTCGGCGCGGCGCGAGCCGGCGGCTCGGTGCCGGCGGGCATGAAGGCGGGCTGGCGCCAGCCTTCGACATCGACGGGGATGAGCGCGCCCGCCTCCACCAGTTCGGCGATGGCCTTTTTCGTGTCGGCGACGGCGAGGCGGAAATAATCGCGCAGATCCTGCTCGCTGGCGATGCCCAGCGCTGCCGCCGACAGGGCGACGAGTTGGCGGATGGCCTCGGCGCGGGGCGGGGTCTTAAGGCTGAGGATTTCCGCCGGGATGACCCGTTCCGGCACGTCGTAGATGCGCTCGAAGCCTTTTCGGCCGGCGGCCGTCACCTCGCCCGCCCAGAACAGGTATTCAAGGCCGATCTTGGCATCGTGCCAGCCCCACCAGGCGCCGGTGCGGCCGCCTTCCTCGCTGAGGTCGCGGGCGCTCACTGGGCCTTCGGCGCCCACCCGCGCCAGCAATTCCGCCACATATTGCCGCTTGTCGCGGGCAAACTTCGCCAGGTCCTTGTAGAGCCCGACGCCACGCGCGGCATCGGCCATGCGCCAGCGCAACAGCGGATGCAGGGCGAACGGCAACAGGCTGGCCTCATGCGCCCAGTATTCGAACAAGGCGCGTTTCTTGTTGTCGAAGGCGCGGGCATCGAGGGTTTTCTGGTCGTAGGGACCGGCGCGCGACCACAGCGGCAGGTAATGGGCGCGCGCCAGGACGTTGACGGAGTCCATCTGCAACAGGCTGAGGCGCTCGATGACGGGCGCCAGCCTTGCCCACGATGCCTTGCCCTTGCGGCGCGGGCTTGAGGCAAGGCCGGTTGCCGCCAGCGCCAGGCGGCGGGCTTCCTCATGGCTCAGGCTGTCGTTGCCGGCTGCCATCAGATCGAGCGGCCGCCGTCCACGTCGAGGCAGACGCCGGTGATGAAATCGGCTTCGTCGGAGGCGAGATAGAGCGCCGCATTAGCGACATCGCGGGGGCTCGACAGGCGCCCCAGAGGGACGCTCGAAATGAATTTCTGCTGCATCTCGCTGGTCACCGCCCCGCCCATGAAGGCCCCGAGCATGGGCGTCTCGCCGGCCACCGGGCACACGGCGTTGACGCGGATGCCATCGCTCGCCAGTTCGACGGCCATCGACTTGGTAAGGGTGACAACGGCGCCCTTCGAGCCGTTGTACCAGGTGAGGCCGGGGCGCGGTCGCGAGGCGGCGGTGGAGGCGGTGTTGATGATGACCCCGCCACCCACCTGGCGCATTACCGGGACGACGTGGCGGGCCATCAGGTAGATGGATTTGACATTGACAGCGAAGATGCGGTCGAAAGTCTCCTCGTCGACCTCGAGCATGGGGCCGTTGACCTGCGGCACGCCGGCATTGTTCACCAGGATGTCGACGGACCCGAAAGTGGAAAGCGTCTCGTCGACTAGATGGGCGATGTCGCCGGAAACGGTGACGTCGCACACCGCCGCATGGGCCTGGCCGGAATTTTCCGCAATGGCCTCGGCGACGGCGACGGCGCCTGCCTCCTCGATGTCGCAGACCACCACATACGCGCCTTCGGCCGCGAAACGCCGGGCGATGCCTTCACCGAACCCCGAGGCGCCGCCGGAGACGATGGCGGTCTTTCCCTTCAATCGCATGGTCGTTGTTCCTTCGCCGCGTGGCCGGAGCGACGGCCGCGGGCGGACTGTGAAAGGCGGTTTCATGGGCGGCGGCGCTCGGGTTGATCGGGCATCTATGGCGATGCGGCGGGCGATTGTCCACCCGCATGCCGGGAGATACGGGCATCGCGCGGCCGAGTGCGCGTTTACCATCGCTTTACCGCAAAATTCGATTCAAATTTTCATTGCCGATGTCGAGGCGCATAGTATCGCCCTGATGGTCAAAATGGCGCTTGCCGGCCGGCCGCAACAAGGTGGATGGGAAACAACATGCTCAGCAAGGATATCGCCTGGATCGCGATTGTCAGCCTGCTGGGACTGAAGGTCATGTCGGGCATGGCGCTGGCGGCGGAGGTCGGTTCTCATGATGGTTCGCGCGCTGCAGCGAGCGCGGCGATAACCCAAGTGCTCTAGAGTCCGTTTACGAAGGGGAGGACGCCCGCCGTCATGCCGCAACGGGGGTTGCGGGGGACAGCAAGACGGCACTTTCAGGGGCGAAAAAAGTGGCGGTGCGACCGTGGGGGCGCACCGCCGCTTTCTTTTCGGGCATCCGGCGCGCCGCTGGTTCAGGCGGCGTCTGCCTTGACCATGGCGCCGGCGGGACGCGCCTCATCGGCTTTCAGCGACGGATCGTGGCGGTAAAGGGTGGAGCAGTAGGGGCAGATCGCCTCATTGGCATCGCCCATGTCGATATAGACGTGCGGGTGGTCGAAGGGCGGCAGGGCGCCTATGCATTCGAACTCGCGGGCGCCGATGTCGATGGCGGCCACGCCAAGATCGTTGTGGAATTTCGGCGTGTGGCTGGTCGTCATGCTGGTGCCCTCTTTGAGAATGTCGTGCCGGGTTTCGCTGGCTCCGCGAATAGCATAACGTCGCCGCCGTTTCAAACCAGGCTTTGGCGGGAGGTTGAAGGCGTGCAGGTTTTCGATTCAGATGGTGTCGAGATCGCCTACGCGGTGGAAGGCGAGGGCGAGCCCATTCTGCTCATCCACGGCTTTGCCTCCAACGGCCGCATCAACTGGACAGCGACGGGGTGGGTGAAGTTTCTAGCCGAACGCGGCCGGCAGGTCATCAGCATCGACAATCGCGGCCACGGTTTCAGCCAGAAGCTGCATGACCCGGCCGCCTATCCCGCCACCGAGATGGCTGAGGATGCGCGCCGCCTGATCGAGCATCTGGGCCATGAGGCCATGGACGTCATGGGCTATTCCATGGGTGCGCGGATCACCGCCTTCCTCGCCATCCGCCACCCGCAGAGGGTGCGCCGGGTGGTGCTGGGCGGGCTGGCTGAAAACATGATTCGCGGCCTTGGCGGGGCGGAAGCCATCGCGCAGGCGCTGGAGGCCGACAACCCCGACGACATCGCCGACGCGGGCGTGAAGGGCTTTCGCCTGTTCGCCGAGCAGACCGGCTCGGACCTGAAGGCGTTGGCGGCGTGCATGCGCGCGGCCCGCCAGCGCATCTCGGTCGAGGACCTGGCCACCATAAAGGCGCCGGTCCTGGTGGTGGCGGGTGGCGATGATGCCGTTGCCGGTGCCGTGGAACCGCTCGTTGCTGCCATTCCCGGCGCCCGCGGGGTGACGCTTCCTGGCAAGGACCACATGAAAGCGGTGGGGGCGCCGGGCTACAAGCGCGCCGTGGCGGATTTTCTCGAACTTTCCGACAATAGTTGACCCTGACGCAAACTTGCCAGTGCCGCCATCGTCGGCCATAGTCGGCAAATGAGCGACGATTCAATACCCGTTATCCGCCACCGCATCAGTTTCGCAGGAACCGCCGGCAACCGGTTGATCGGCGACGAATTTCTGCTCGAGGGCAATCGTGGCCCCAGCGTCCTCCTGGCGCATGGCGGCGGCCAGACGCGGCATTCCTGGCAAGGCACCGCCGAGGCACTGGCGCGGGCGGGATTTCGCGCCATCACCTTCGACCAGCGCGGTCATGGTGACAGCGACTGGGTGGCGAACGGCGCTTATACCTTCGATGATTATGCCGACGACATGGCGGCGGTGGCGCGCGCGCTTTGTGCCGGCGGTGAGGCCCCGCCGGTGGCGGTCGGGGCATCGCTGGGCGGCATCGCCAGCCTTCTGGCGGCGGGGGAGAGTGGTTTCGGCCTGTTCTCGGCGCTGGTGCTGGTCGACATCACGCCGCGCGTCAAACCCGAGGGCGTGGCGCGCGTCCTGTCGTTCATGGCCGCCGATGCCAAAATGGGCTTTGCCAGCCTCGAAGACGCCGCCGATGCCATATCGGCCTATCTGCCGCACCGGCCGCGGCCCAGTGATCTCTCGGGGCTGTCGAAGAACTTGCGGCGCGGCGAAGACGGGCGCTATCGCTGGCACTGGGATCCGCGCTTCCTCGATCACCGGGCCGACGCGGTGGAGCGTGCTCATGTCCTGCAGGCGCGCCAGAGCGCGGCGGCTGAGCGCCTGAAAATTCCTGTGCTGCTGGTCAGGGGGCGCGAAAGCGAGTTGGTGGGCGAGGCCGAGGCGGCAGAGTTCCTTCGCCTTTGCCCGCATGCCGAACTGGCTGACGTGAGCGGTGCCCGGCACATGGTGGCGGGCGACCGCAACGATGCCTTCACCGCAGCGGTTGCGGATTTCGTCAAGCGCCACGCCGGTGTCGCGGCGATCGCCAGTTAAGGAAAATCGAACCGGCGCAGCCTTTGCAAGGCCGGCATGGATTGCCATATTGTCGGGCATGGCCGGCTTGCTGCCGGCGCCAGACGTCAGAGGTTTTTGCCATGCCGCATTCAAACCCCGTCGCCAAGACGCTCCGCGCGCTGGACCCTTTGTGGGACCGCATTCGCCGCGAGGCCGACGAGGTCATCGCCAACGATCCCAGCCTCGGCGGGTTCATCTTCGGCGCCGTGCTCAATCATCGCCGCTTCGAGGATGCCCTCAATCAGCGCCTTGCCCAGCGGCTCGGCAATGCCGACCTCGGCGCGGATTTCGTGGTCCAGGCGTTCGAGGACGCGCTGGAGGTCGAGCCGGACATCGGGGCACAGGCGCGGGCCGATATCATTGCCGTGGTCGACCGCGATCCGGCCTGCGACCGGGCCATCGAGCCGTTGTTGTACTTCAAGGGTTTCCAGGCCCTGCAGACCTACCGCATGGCGCACCGCCTGTGGGAGATGGGGCGCAAGGACTTCGCCCTTTATCTGCAAAGCCGGGCCTCGGTGGTGTTTTCCGTCGATATCCACCCGGCTGCCCGCATTGGTCGCGGCATCATGATCGACCATGCCCATTCCATCGTCATCGGCGAGACGGCGGTGGTGGAGGACGATGTGTCGATGCTGCATTCGGTGACGCTGGGCGGCACCGGCAAGGCCGATGGCGACCGTCATCCCAAGGTGCGCCACGGGGTGCTGCTGGGGGCCGGCGCCAAGGTGCTGGGCAATATCGAGATCGGCCATTGCTCGCGTGTGGCGGCCGGCTCGGTGGTCCTGCACGATGTGCCGGCCAACCGCACGGTGGCCGGGGTCCCGGCGAAGATCATTGGCTATGCCGGCTGCTCGGAACCGTCCCGCACAATGGACCAGCAGTTCGACGACGACATCGAACCGGTCCTTTGAAGTCGGGCACTCGCGCCTATATAGGGGTTGTATCGGTTGACCGGCACGGGCTAAACGGGTCGCGACGCCGGGGTGTTCTGCACCCTCATTCATGACCCAAGCGGAGGCCTTGCCAGTGACGCCGGACGAACTCATCAAGCTCACCAATTTCCTGCGCAAGCAGTTCCAGAACACCAATATCGTGGTGAAGAAGCGGCCGCAGAAGACCGATTCGGCCGAAGTCTACATCGCCGAGGAGTTCATCGGCGTCATCTTCCGCGACGATGAGGACGGCGATTTGTCCTACAATTTCCAGATGGCCATTCTCGACTTCGATCTGGAATAGCAAAGGCCCGAGAGGCCGCCGCAACCGCAGCCCTTTGGCGGCGTCATTGCTCGATGCGCACGCTGTCGGGCAGCGAGGATGTGATGACGATGCAATGGCTCTTGCCCGGCGCATCGCCGATCATCTGGCAAAGGCCCTTCACCATGGCCCCGAACCGGTAGCATCGGGCCTCGACTTGCGGATCGGCCATGTAGCGGCAGAAGTCCCACAAGGCGGCGTGGCCCTGAGCGTTGTCGAGGGCCTCTTCGCACTTGACCGCCTTGTCGTGCGGCGTCGCCAGCGGACACCACCTCTTCCACATCACGTAGCACCGCGCCTGCCCCTTGGCATCGCTGATCGCCTGACAGACATTGCGGATCCTGGGTGCCTTGTCGGTGGCGTCGTTAAGCCCGACCCGGTTGTCTTCGCTCTTCAGCGTTCCTTGCATGGGATCTTTCACCCACCTGTCCAGCAGACGCAACAGGCGCTGTGAATTGCCGAGCCGAGTTTTCTCCTCCTCTTGTCCCTTCAGCAATGCTTGTTTGATGTTCTTGTCCGCTGCCTTGGCGATCAGCTCGTCGAGCCGCTTCAGGTCCTTTTCTTCCAGCATGGCTTCTCGCTTCACCCGCGTCTTAAAGCCCTCAAGCACACGCGTTCGCTCCGCTCGCGCCTTCACGTCTTGCAGCTTCCTCAAGAGACTGCGGATCACGTGCGGCCTGAAGATGGCGTTCACAAAAATGTCAACTGAAAAGCCCGAGGAATATCCCTCGATGACCGTGTGCCACGGCTGGTCGTGGAAAAAGGCATACAGGTTTTTTTCGTTCGCGTCCTTGCTCAGCGCCTTCAGATCTGCCGTGGACATTTCGGTCAGGTCCTTTGGGTTCAGGACCTTGATTGCCGGGGCGTGTGATGGCTGCGGCTGTTGGCCGGTGCCTTGTGCAAATGCCGGTGACGGCCACATCTGCGGTCCACTCACGCACATGAATGAATGGGCCAGGCCGACTATGGCGGCAGCGCGGCAGGCTTTCGGTCGCGATCTGTGCAGCAACATGGCAAGCCTTCGGTGCGGACTCTCTTGCCGTAGTAATTTCTCCTTGCCCCAGCGGCAACCGGATTGAAACATGCTGCGGAAAGCGACGCAAGGGATCGCCACTTTCGTCGTTGCGGGATCGGGGCGCGATCCTGGCCGTTGCTGCCTTCAGTCACTTGGCCGGGGGCGGGCGGTAGTATTCCAGCAACAAGGCGCGGGCCAGCGCGTCGATGCGGCGCCACTGCGCCAGATGCGGCTTGGCAAAGCGGTAGCGCATGGTGATGGCGTCCGACACCGGCACCCGCGCTTCGCACAGGATCGGCCCCAGACTCGATGGCTTCAGGTCGCAGCGCAACATCGCCGGCTGGTTCGGATCGGTTGAAACGAACAGTTCCAGGTCGGCATAGGGCGAGCCAGCGGCAAATTCGTAGCGTTTGAGTCCGTCGGGGCCGGGCGTTGGCGGGCCGGCGAAATACACCTTGTATATCTTGTGAAACCGCTCGACCGGGTCGATGAGTTTGCCGCGCGGTTCGAAGGTGAGGATGATCCAGTCCGCCAGGTCGCGGGCTTCGTCGGGACTGGCCGGCAGCCGCGATACATCATAGGGCCATGGCACCTGCAGGTCGACCTGTTGCACCGAGCCGAGGGTGCGCCGCTTGATGCGTGCCACGATGCCGTAGGGCACCACCAGTTCGCCCTCGTCGAGGGCAATGTGCACCTGCTGGTATCCGCTGCGGCGACCGTTGTGCGTCGGCAGCAGCAATTCCGGGGAGGGGAAGAAGTAGAAGGCCAAGATGCCGCTGGCGAGGACGACAAGTACCGACAGCGTCATGATCAGCGGTATGAGCAGGGAACTCTGGCGTACGCGTCCCTGGGTGAACGATGTCGGTCGCTGGCGCATGACGGGTCGGGGGTCTCCTCGGGTTCGGTGGTATGGTGCTTGCACGGGCTTGGGCTGGAGCAATCCAGATCGGGACATGCCATGTCAATGCTCAACCTGTTCTTCGTTGTCGCAACCGGGCTGGTCGCGGCCGGCCTGGCGCACAGTGCCTGGGCTGTGGCGACCGGCGAGGTGCTGCGGCCACGGGTGCTGGAGATCCGCGATTGCCTGATGCCGGTCAGGGCGCTGGCACTGGTTTTCGGCCTGCCCATCCTGCTGGCGGCGCTGGCGCGGCGGTTGGCGGGCGCCGCCGCAGGGGGCTTTGTGCTCGGCGGGCTCGCCGTGGGGGGTGCGGCTGTCTGGTGCTTCGTGCAGGGCGTTGTTATTGTAACGGGCGCTGCGAGGCTTGCCGCTCTCGTGGGCTGATCGAGGCGCCGTAGCGAGGGGGACAGCATGGCCATTTATGCACTGGACGGCGTGCGACCGGAATTGCCGGATGGCGAAGACTTCTGGATCGCTCCGAGCGCCAGCCTGATCGGCAGGGTGCGGCTGGCCCGCCACACCAGCGTGTGGTTCGGCGCTGTGCTGCGCGGCGACAACGAGCTCATCGATGTGGGCGAGAACACCAACATCCAGGACGGCGCGGTGCTGCATACCGATCCGGGCTTTCCGCTCACCATCGGGGCCAATGTGACGGTCGGCCATCAGGCCGTGCTGCACGGCTGCAGCATCGAGGCGACGGTGCTGATCGGCATGGGCGCAACCGTCATGAACGGGGCGGCGGTCGGCCATCACTCGGTGATCGGGGCGCGGACGCTGATCCCCGAAGGCAAGGTCATTCCGCCGCATTCGCTGGTGGTGGGGGTTCCCGGACGGGTGGTGCGCATCCTCGCCGATAAGGATGTGGCGATGCTTGACGAGGCGGCGCGGGTCTATGTGAGGAAGATCCCGCGCTACAGGCGTGGTTTCGAGCAGATCGGTTGAACAAGACTGGAAAAAAGGTGGAGCCGGCCCTGGGTGGGAACAGGGCCGGCTCCGAATGACCCGGTCTGGGGGGATGGGGGGGACGCCGACCGGGTCACAGACAAATTGTTGGTTGTGGCGGGTTCAATTGCCGCCGGCGATGGTTCCCTTGCCGCGAATGGAACTGTTGGTGAGGGCCAGCCAGCGCTTGGGATCGGACTGCGACTGGCGCTTCAGGTACTGGTAGTGGGTATCGCTCCAGCGCAGGATTTGATTGCGGCGATTGTCGAGGATGTAGTCGCCGGCGCTGGTGTGGGCCATCAGCACTGCATGGCCTTCGCCGGCCTCATCGAGAACCACCGTCATCAAAAGGGTCTCCGACGGGAAGCCGAAGCCCTCCAGATAGCGCTGCTTGAGCAACGCGTAGTCTTCGCAATCGCCCGCCGTGACCGGATAGGTCCAGTACTCGGGCTTGTGATATTGTTGCAGGTCGCTTTCCGGCTTGATGGTGGTGTTCACGTAGGTGTTCACCTGCTTGAGCAGATCGAAGCGTTCCGGGGTCAGTTCGATGACCGCGGCATGGCCACCGAGATTGGTGCACTCGCTCGGGTTGCGGGCGCAGAAGTCCACATAACCCATCGGCGGCAAGGTCGGCCCGTATGCTGGGGCGAATACCCGTTCGCCCATTGAATTGAAGTTATTGTCGCCAGCGATTTCTTGCGCGGCCCCCGCCGTTCCTGTCATTAAGACAGTAAACAGCAATGCTAGGATCTTCCCATTCATTGTCAGACGCCCCATACCCTTATATTTGTTGGGATGGAGACTAACCTGGCGAACTTGAAATCCAGCTAAGGGACTGGCGAAGATTTGAACTAAAGCCCGGAAAAATCATTAATCATGAAGAGTTGGTTGCCAGCGCCGGCGATGCTGCCGGCACATGCAAAACCGCCCCGCGGGTGAGCCTCGCGGGGCGGTTCAGGCCAATAGATGAAAGAAAGGGATCAGCGCGCGACTTCGTCGGCCAGTGCGGGGCGCTCGAGCTGGCGGGTGAATTCGATGGCAAAGCCGTTGTCGAGATAGCGGACCACGCGGCCGCGCATCTTGCCGAGCAGCAGATAGGTGCCCATGGCCGGCATCACCTCGATCTTGACGGCGGCGCCGCTCAAGGAGATGTCGATCACCTCGCAGGCATAGACGCGGCCGTCGGGCATGGTGATGTGGGACTTGGAGTCCTTGGGTTCGTAACGCGCATGGCGGCGCTGGTCGGGGGCGCCTTCGGCCTTTTCGGCCACCCATTTCAAGCGCTGCTCGAGGCGCTCGCGACGCGAGTCGTTGAGCACGAAATTTACCTTGAATCCGCCTTCGACGCCTTCGCCTGCGGTTGCCTCGAAACGTCCCAGCTCATCGATATAGGCGACCAACTTGGTGCCGGGGGTGGGAGCCGAGGAGGTGGCGAACACGGCGCCGTCAAGCGCAATGTGGGTGACTTGGCAGGCTTGCTCGCTCATGTCGGGAAGCATGAAGCGGCCGAACAGGATCGATGCCGGCGGATTGCGGCTTTCGTGCTGATTGGTGGTGGGCACTGGCGCGGATGCGAACATCGGTCCTCACGTCTTGAATTCGACTGTTCGACCTCCTCCCCGAGGCCATGGCCGCGGTGGCGCGCGGACAATCATGAAATTCTTACGTGATTGCTGTAAAAGAGGAGTTAACCGCTAGGGCCTGTCCACAGGCCCTAGCCGGTTCACTCGCTCGCCAGCCCGCCGTTGATGACGCGGAGAAAGCCCCGGGGGCGGCCTTGCGGCAGCAGCGTACGTGTTTCGGCGTCGGGCAATGGTTCGGTCCAGATGACCCTGAGGGAGGACAGCGCGAAGCTCATAAGCGGGCTCTCGCCCGACCATGCCGGTTCACGAAACGGCATCAAACAGGCCAGCACCTGGGGTTCGCGGCGGCCGTCCTTGGCGACCGGAAGGGCCAGCACCTCGATGCCGACCTCATCGCCATCCAGCGAGCGGGCGACGAAGCGGGCAACGAAAGGCTGATGGGCAGTCACCACGCCAGTGAGTGCCTTCATCAGGCAGTCGCGATTATTGGAGCGCCAGTTCTCCGTGACCTCGCGGCCGGTCAGTTCCCGGCCCCACAGGCGGCAGATGCCGGTTCCGGCCAGCCGCCACAGAAAGCTGTGGTTGCCGGGCGCCGGCTCCAGCAGCGCCAGCCACGGCACGATGCGGGTGATGTCCTTCAGATCGATGGCGCTGCGGGGCGCCGCGCTGGCCTCGCCGCGAATGCGTTCCCAATAGCAAAAAAGCTGGCGTGAGCCGGGATGCATGACCTCGGCCGGAACGGTGATATCGGAGCGGCTATCGTTGCTTGTGGCCATGATGTTCCTGATGCAATCGGGTTTGATGTGTGCCAATGCTGCACGTGCTAAGCGGTTAGCCTGCACAAGGCATGCCAGTTGGCGGGCGCAGTTCGGGAGACAGGACGAGTGACATCAAGGTTCAACGGCCACGGCGCGGGCGGCGAGGAAATGCGTCGCAATCCCCCGATATTCAACGCGCCGACGGTGGTTCTGGCGCTGATCGCGGTGTTCATCGCCGTTCAGGTGCTGCTCGAGGTGGTGAGCCCGGCTCTCAAAAATCAAATCTTCCTGACGCTGGCCTTCATTCCGCTGCGCTATGTGGCGCATTCGGCCCAATACGGGACAATTCCGGGCGGGCAGGGAGCCGCGGTGTGGACCTTCGTCACCCATGCGCTGGTGCACGGCGGGTGGCTGCATCTGGGGATCAACTCGGTGTGGATGCTGGCTTTCGGGTCGGTGCTGGCGCGCCGGCTGGGCACCTGGCGGTTCCTGGTTTTCTCAAGTCTTGCAGCGGCATGCGGGGCGGCGGTCTTCCTTTTGCTCAACTGGGGCCAGCTTGCCGTGATGATCGGGGCCTCGGGCGCCATTTCAGGACAGATGGCAGGCTCCGTGCGGCTCATTTTCGCGCTGCCCGGCGGCTTGCGCGGCATCGGGACCGGCGATCTGTCGCTGGTGCGCCCGCTCACCCTGGCGGAGACATTCACCAACCGTGGGGCGCTGATCTTCCTTGGCGTGTGGCTGCTGGCGGCGCTGGGCACCGGCTGGTTCAACATCAATCCGGGGGCCCCGCATCAGGCCATCGCATGGGAAGCCCATTTGGGCGGCTTCATCGCCGGGCTGTTCCTGTTCGGGCTGCTCGACCGTCGCCCGCCACGTCCTTAGATCAGCATGCAATTGGGTGGAATCACCCAATTGCATAAAAGCTGATCGATTCCAAAATGTTGAGCATGATGTTATCCGAAAAGTGGTTTCCACTTTTCGGCATCATGCTCTAGGGCGCATGTGGGCAAACGGCACGGATTGCGCTACACTGACCTTGCGTAAAACTGCGGAGAAGTGGAGCCCCTACATGACCGTTGCCACAATTCTCAAGACCAAGGGTGGCGATGTCGTTTCGGCCCAGCCGGGTACGATGATTGCCGACATCGCAAGACTGCTCAGCGAGCATCGCATCGGCGCGGTGCCGGTGGTGGATGCGAAAGGGCGCCTGCTCGGCATTGTATCGGAGCGCGACGTGGTGCGCGCGATCGCCAAGTCGGGTGCGGTGGCGCTCGATACGCCGGTTGAAGACGTGATGACCCGCAAGGTGGTGGTGTGCCAGCCCGACGACAGCATCTACGAGATCATGGGTGTCATGACTGACAAGCGCATCCGGCATTTGCCGGTGGTCGTCAATAGCCGGCTCCAGGGGGTCATTTCCATCGGCGATGTCGTGAAATTCCGCATCGCCGAGGTGGAATTCGAAGCCGAGGAAATGAAGCGCTACATCGCCGGCTGAGGTATCGGCCTCAGCGATTGCCGACCCGGTCGAGGTGCATCAGCGCCATCTCGATCTCGGGAAGGGCGCGCTCGGCGGCTTCGCGGCCCGCATCGATGGCGTCTTGCGCCTTGTCGAAGTCGAACAGGCCGATGGTCGGCGTGCGCGGCATGATGTTGATGTCGGGCGGGTCGCCGGCCAGGCGCGAGCGGGCCAGGCGGTCCTGGGAAATGTTGAAAGCCGCGACCAGCACCGTTGTCAGGCCGGGATTGTCGCCGCCGCCGATCATCGCGCGCAGAGCCGATGAACGATTGCTGGCGGTGGTGTCGGGCATCGAATTGACCAGCTTGTCGGGTTCCTGGATCACGGTGCCGCCGAAGATGTCTGAATTGAGATTGACGGCGATTACCAGCCGCGCCCCCAGCGCCCGGCAGGGCGAGACGGGTATGGGATTGACCACGGCGCCGTCGATCAGCCACTGGTGGCCGACCTTGACCGGCCGGAAGACGCCGGGCAGGGCATAGGAAGCCCGGATCGCCGCCGCCAGGGGGCCGTGCCTGAGCCATATCTCGTGGCCGGTCAGCAGTTCGGTGGCGATGCAGATGAACGGCAGCTTGAGGTCGGCAAAGCTCATGTCGGAGAGGTGCTCGGTGAGCATGCCCGACAGCCGGTCGCCGGAAATGAGCCCCGAGCCCGACCACGAGAAATCCAGAAACGAGAATATTCGCCGCTTGGTCAGGCGGGTGGCGAATTCCTTCAATTCGGCGAGCTTGCCGGCGGCATGGCAGCCACCGACCAGGGCGCCGATGGAAGTGCCAGCCACCACGCGGGGGTGGATGCCGGCTTCGACGAGGCGTTCGATGACCCCGATATGCGACCAGCCGCGCGCTGCACCTGCACCCAACGCCAGACCGATGACCGACCCGCTCGCATGCTCGCTCGGCGCGTCGCTGTCATCTGCCTCACCCGCCGTGAAGCCATTGGTGCCCATGTCGGCCATAGTCGATCCTTCAGCTACAAGCCTGCACCAAAACTCTAAAACTTGGGTAAAATCAGGCCGTATCGCCGCCGCGACCATAGACCTCTGCCGGATCGAACAGCAATTCGGCGTCGGTCGGTATGAGGTGCCAGGCGTCCTTGTTACCCGTCACCTTACGGTAGAAGCACGAGCGCCGGCCGGTATGGCAGGCAGCACCCCGGCCCTCAGGCGTCACCTGCAGCAGGATTACATCCTGATCGCAATCGGTGAGGACGGCCTCGATCTTCAAGCCTTCGCCCGATGTCTCGCCCTTCTTCCACAGGCGCTGGCGGGAGCGCGAATAAAAATGCGCCATCCCCGTCTCCAGTGTGGTGCTGAGGGCTTCGGCGTTCATCCACGCGAACATCAGCACCTTGCCGCTTGCAGCATCGCTGGCGATGGCCGGAATCAGCCCGTCGGCATCGAATTTCGGGGCAAATTCCGCGGTTTCCTCGAGATCGGCAAGGCCGGCTCGGGAGGCAAACCGGGGGGCTTCGGGCATCGTCTACAGCGAAAAGCCGCCGGAGGGCGCGCGCACCAGATCCATGAAGCGGGCCTGCAAGGCCGGGCTCGCCCGGAACTCGCCCACGAACTGGGAGGTGATGGTGGCGACGTTGCGCTTGTTGACGCCGCGCAGCGACATGCACTGGTGCACCGCCTCGATCATCACCGCCACGCCGCGCGGCTGCAATTTCAGGTCGATGGCATGGGCGATCTGGGCGGTCATGGTCTCCTGGGTCTGCAGGCGGCGGGCAAAGATCTCCACCACCCGGGCGAGCTTGGAGATGCCGACCACATGGTCGCTCGGCAGGTAGGCCACGTGGGCGCGGCCGATGAACGGCACCATGTGGTGCTCGCAATGGGAATTGAACTCGATGTCGCGCAGCATCACCATGTCGTCATAGCCGGCCACGTCCTCGAAGGTCCGCGACAAGGCTTCCAGCGGGCAATCCTGGTAGCCGGAGAAGAACTCGCCATAGGCTTTCACCACCCGCTTGGGGGTATCGATCAGGCCCTCGCGGTCGGGATCGTCGCCGGCCCAGGCGATGAGGGTGCGCACGGCGGCTTCGGCCTCCTCGCGCGACGGGCGCGGCAGGTCGGGGCCGCGGCCCACATGCGGCTTCAAGGGCTTCAGTTTCTTGACGACTGCGTCCATGGCCCGGACAGTTCCTTCCTTGTTCATGGCGCCTTTGACCTTTTCCGTTCAGCTCGGCAAGCCGGTTGCACCCCTGGGGGATGCTCACCACATAGCATGGCGCAGCTTCTAACTCAAAGCAGGCCCTGACATAATGTGCTGACACGTCACGTCAAGGTTCGCCAGCGACGCGAGAGCTTGCCTCTTCGCAGGCGCGCCCGTCGAAGGCTATAAGGTGGTCATGCTGAACGATATCTACAACCAGAAGATTCTCGGCTTTGCCGCCGACATTGCGCGCCACCACCGGCTCGACAATCCTGACGGCACGGCGGTGGCGATCTCCAAGCTGTGCGGCTCCAAGGTCACCGTCGATGTCAAGCTGGACGGCGACAAGGTGAGCGACTTCGGCCACGAGGTGAAGGCCTGCGCCCTCGGCCAGGCCTCGTCGTCCATCATGGCGCGGCATGTGATCGGCTCAAGCGTCGAGGAACTGCGCGCTCTCAGGGCGCAGATGTACAAGATGCTGAAAGAGGGCGGCCCCGCCCCCACCGGCAAGTGGGCCGATCTGGTGGCGCTCGAACCGGTGCGCGACTTCAAGGCCCGCCATGCCTCGACGCTCCTGACCTTCGATGCCACGGTGGCGGCCATCGACAAGGCGCTGGAAGCGCGGGCGGAGACTGGCGAGGTTAAGCCGGTTCCTGCTGCGTGATGCAGTGAATGCCGCCGCCGCCCGAGGCGAGCACCGAAATATCCACCGACACCACGCGATGATCGGGAAAGGCCGCCTCGACCGCTGCCTTGGCCTCGGCATCGCCGTCACCGCCCAGCGCCGGCATGACGATGCCGCCATTGGCGATGTAGAAGTTGATGTAGGAGGTCGAGTAGCTGAAATTGGCGGTGGCTTTGGCCTCGCGGCGTTTGCCCTCGCGCATGAAGCACAGTTCGATCTTGCGGCCCCTGGCATCGGTGAGGCCTTCTAGCGCCGCGCGGTTGCGGGCGGTGACGTCGAAATACTTGCCGCTGCGATCGGCGCTTTCCTCGAACAGCACCTTTCCGGCGCCCGCAAAGCAGGCAATGCCGTCGACGTGGCCGTTGGTGCCGGTCTCGTAAGGGTCGCCGGGCAGCCAGATGACCTTCTCGATGCCGAGGGTGCGGGCGAACTCGGCCTCCACCTTTTGCTTCGAGATGCCGGGATTGCGGTTGGCGTTGAGGACGCAGGTCTCGGTGGTAAGCATGGTTCCCTCGCCATCGACGCTCATGCCGCCGCCCTCGAACGCGAGCGCCGAATGGACGGGCGCGGCGTCGAGCGATGCGAGGATTTGCGGGGCGATGCGGGCGTCGCGCTGAAATTCCGGCGTCTTGCCGCCCCAGGCGTTGAAGCGCCAGCACACCCCGGCTTTGGCGCCGTCTGGCGTCTTGACGAAGGAGGGGCCCGCATCGCGCAGCCAGCTGTCCTCGATGGGCATCTCCACGAGGTCGATGTCGGCACCGAGCACATCGCGGGCCGCCTTCATGGCACTCGGGTCGACAACCATCGAAACCGGCTCGAAGTCGCGAATGGCGTGGGCGACCGCGGCATAGTCGGCCTGCACCGCCTTCAGGGCATGCACCCACAGGTCGGGGCGATACGGCCAGGCCATCCAGCAGCGGGCATGCGGTTCCCATTCGGCGGGCATACGGTTCAGATGCGGCATCGAGGCTTCTCCTTGACAATGCCTGCCCTGATAGCAGACTTGAGCGAAAGGAGTAACGCCCATGCCCCGCACCCTGGTTGCCGCTGCCTTGCAGACCCATCATGGCTGGGACGAGGCCGATACCGTCGGCCGCGTCGTCGCCATGGCCGAGGAGGCCGCCCGAGGGGGGGCGCAACTGATCCTGCCGTCGGAACTGTTCGCGGCGCCGTATTTCTGCAAAGCCCGCAACGATCGCTATTTCAAGCTGGCGAGGCCGGCCGACGGGCATCCGCTGATCGCCCGGTTCCAGAAGCTGGCGAAGGCGCACCAGGTCGTCATCCCGTGCTCGTTCTACGAGCGGGGCGAGGACGGCCTCTACAATTCGGTGGCGGTGATCGACGCCGACGGTGAGGTTCTGGGCATCTATCGCAAGACCCACATTCCCGATTTTCCCGGCTATATCGAGACCCACTATTTCAAGGGCGGCGGGCAGGGCGCCAAGGTGTGGAACACCAGATACTGCAAGCTGGGGGTGGGCATCTGCTGGGACCAGTGGTTCCCGGAACTGGCACGCATGATGGTGCTGGCGGGCGCCGAGGTGCTGTGCTATCCGACCGCCATCGGCTCCGAGCCTGAGCATCCCGAATGGGACACCGCCGAGCAGTGGCAATGCGCCATGCGCGGCCATTCAGCCAGCAACATCGTGCCGGTGGTGGCCGCCAACCGCACCGGGCTCGAGACCGACGATGGTCTCACCATCGACTTTTACGGCTCGTCGTTCATCTGCGACCAGCGCGCCCACATGCTGAAGGTGGCGCCGCGCAGCGAAGACGCCATCGTCATGGCCGAACTGGACCTCGACCAGGCCCGCCACGACCGCACCATCTGGGGCACCTTCCAGACCCGCCGTCCCGACGTTTACGCCCCGCTGGTCGAAACCCCCACCGGCCGCCCGCCGGATGCCGTGCCGGGTGTGGGGCCGGGCGAATAGCCGTTTCAGTTCAAAAGCTTAAACGCGACGGTTGAGAGTTTGAGTCGGGCTTGCTGCCGCCCCCACAACACGTCATCCCGCGACTTGATCCCGGGATCCATCCCGCCAAGGCTGGCACGCGCTGCGACGCATGCGGCATGGACCCCGGCCTTCGCCGGGGTGACGGCATGGTATTGCGGGACGCCAGCCGCCCAACCCGGCCTTGTCAGTCCCCCACCTGCGGGAAACGCGACAGCCGGTCGCGCTCCGTCACCCCCTGGCGGTTGCGGGTGTACTGCTCGGAGGCATCGCGCAGCGGCTGGAAATCCCACGGGTAATACTTGCCGCTCGACAAAACCTTGAACAGCATCAGCCGTGATTGCTGGCTGGTCATCACGTCGCTAGTTAGGCGCCCCACATCATAACGCGCGGCGATGCTGGCGCGGAAGTCCGCCACCCTTGCGCCATGGGCCGGGGCGGTGGCGAGGTTTACCTGTTCCAGCGGGTCGGCATCGATATCGAAGAGCAGGTCGGGGTCGCCGGCGCAGTGGATGAACTTCCACTTGCCGGTGCGGATCATGAACATCGGCGCCACCACCCCTTCAGCCAGGTATTCGCCGTGAATGGTGCGCTCGGGATTATCGGCTCCGGTCAACAGCGGCAACAGGCTTTCACCGTCCAGCGGCCCGACCATTTCCGCCGCCGCGCCGGCACGGGCGAGGTCGACGAGGGTGGGGGCGATATCCGACAAGGAGGCGGGCGCCTTGCGCCTTGCGGGCCCAAACCGCCTGGGGCTGGAGATGATGATCGGCACCCGGGCGGGATGTTCCAGGTAGCTCATCTTGTACCACAAGCCGCGCTCGCCGAGGAAATCGCCGTGGTCGGAGATGACCGCCACGGCGCAGTCGTCCATCATGCCGGTATCTTCCAGTGCGGCGATAACTTGAGCGAATTTCGAGTCGATATAGGAAATGGCGGCGTAATAGCCGTGGCGCGAGTTGCGAACGTCGTCGGGACGAATGTCATAATCGCCGATGGCCGAAGCCTGATAAAGGCGCTGGCTGTGCGGGTCGAGGTCATCGAAAGGGACGGGCGGCAAGGCCGGCATGTCGATGTCGGCATCGCTGTAGAGGTCCCAGAATTCCGGTCGCGAGACATAAGGGTCGTGGGGGTGGGAGAACGAGGCCACCAGGCACAGCGGGGCATCGGCCTCATAGCGCGCATGGTCGTAGATGCGTCTGACGGCGTGGAAGGCCACCTCGTCGTCATATTCGAGCTGATTGTTGATCGAGGCAGGCCCGGCTTCCTTCACCGACGACATGTTGTGGTACCACCAGTCAATGCGCTCCTGCTTGAGGCGCCAGTCTGGCGTCCAGCCGAAATCGGCGGGGTAGATGTCGGTGGTGAGGCGTTCCTCGAAACCGTGCAGTTGGTCGGGGCCGACGAAATGCATCTTTCCCGACAGCACCGTGCGATAGCCCTCCTGGCGCAAATAATGCGCGAAGGTGGGGACAGCAGAGGGAAATTCCGCGGCGTTGTCGTAGACGCCGGTGCGCGAGGGAAGCCGGCCCGACATGAAGATGGCGCGCGCCGGGGCGCACAAGGGGCTGGGCGAATAGCCCCGCTCGAATACCACGCCAGAGGCCGCCAGCTTGTCGATGGCTGGTGTCTTCACCACCTTATGGCCATAGGATTTGAGGAACGGCGCGGAAAGCTGGTCGGCCATGAGAACGATGATATGCGGCTTGGCGGCAGGCATGGGCGGTGGTTCCTTCAGTAAGCGGCGCGGCGCCCGGCGACCATAGACGTTCGCCACGAGACCGTGATGGATGAAATGCGACGCGATGAAGGAACTGAGCGAATGACGCCGCCGGGCGTGGCGCAGCGCATCGCTATGGGCATCATCCGCTTCTACCAGCTCACCGCGTCATCGATCGCCGGGCGCGGGTGCCGCTATGCGCCCACTTGCTCGGAATACGCGGCCGAGGCGATTGCCCGGCATGGGGTGTGGAACGGCTTCTGGCTGGGGCTCTTCCGGGTGGCGCGCTGCCATCCCTTGGGCGGATCGGGTTACGACCCGGTGCCCAACCGCATCGGCCGGCACGGCTTTAAGGTGTGGCGGCTGATCGCCGATGCGCGACAGGAAAGAGGCCGGGAATGACCCCGGCCTCGCTCCATGATCGGTGCTGTCGTCAATTGCGGGCGGGTGGCGCCTGAGCCTTGCCGCCGGCCCGCTTCGGCTACCACAGGAGAGAGCCGAAATTCCAGGTCACGGCGGCTCGCACCAGGTGCAGGTCCTTCATTTTCAGGCCGACGATGCACGTCGGCGTGCAGGTGGATACTGAGAGATCGTACTTGCGCTTGTTGAAGGTGCCGTAGAGATATTCGAGGCGGGCGTGCAGGCTGGGCGTGAAGGCATGCTCGATGCCGGCGCCAACCACCCAGCCGGTGTGTATGTCGCTGTCCTTGGCGTAGATCGAGGAGGGTCCGACCAGGCCGGACATGGTGCCCGACACCCAGCCGACACCGCCGGTGGCATAGAACAGGGTATCGCCATCGAGCCAACCGATGCGGCCGCGCAAGCTTCTGAAATCGTCAGCGCGATAGCTGACGGCATCGAGGACATTGTGAGCGGTGCTGCCGCCCCACATGAAATCGCCTTCACCGCCGATCACCAGGTTGTTGTTGAACTGGTAGGTCCAGCCGCCCAGCACACCGCCCATCACGTTGCAACCGTTCAGTTCCGGATCGGGACCGATCGAAGGGATGTAGATCATCTGGAAGCAGCCGATGCCAACCGTGCCGCCGATATAGAGCTGGGTCCAGTCGTTGCGCAGCTGCGGCGGCGGCGGGGGCGGCGGCAGATCGGCGGCGAGGACGCTCAGCGGGCCGCCAAGCAACATGGCGACGAAGGCGGCTGCAGCGAGGCGGTAAGAGAATTTCGACATGGCAATCGTCCTGACGGTTCGAGTTAGCGGCTGGGAGCGATTGTTAGGGCGTTAAGGTTAATGTTCGGTTATGAGCGAGCGGCCCGATTTCACCTTTCGCTTCATGTCGCGCTTGACGGTGAGGGGCGAATGCGGGCAAAAGCCCGGAGCTGTGGCGGGAAGCGACGATGGCCCGCCCACATGACCGCTTACCTGCATTGGTTGGCAGCGAGTGAGCAGGAGGAAAATGATGATCAATCTGACATTTCCCGATGGTTCGGTGCGCCAGTACGAGGCCGGCATCACGGGACGCGAACTGGCCGGCTCGATTGCCAAGTCGCTGGAAAAAAAGGCCGTGGCGCTCAGCCTGAACGGGAATTTGCGCGACCTCGGCGATCCCATTTCGGAAGACGGTAAGGTGCGCATCGTCACCCGCGAGGACGCCGATGCGCTGGAACTCATCCGCCACGATGCCGCCCATGTCATGGCGGAAGCCGTGCAGGACCTGTTCCCCGGCACCCAGGTCACCATCGGCCCGGTGATCGAGAACGGCTTCTTCTACGATTTCGCCCGCAACGAGCCGTTCACGCCGGAAGATCTGCCGGTGATCGAGAAAAAGATGCGCGAGATCATCGCCCGCGACAAGCCTTTCACCAAGGAGGTGTGGTCGCGCGAGGAGGCAAAGGCGGTGTTCGCTGAAAAGGGCGAGGCCTTCAAGGTGGAACTGGTCGATGCCATCCCCGAGGACCAGACCATCAAGATCTACCGGCAAGGCGACTGGTTCGATCTGTGCCGCGGCCCGCACATGCCTTCGACGGGCAAGATCGGCACCGCCTTCAAGCTGATGAAGGTGGCGGGCGCCTACTGGCGCGGCGATTCACGCAATCCCATGCTGACCCGCATCTACGGCACGGCGTGGGCCAGCCAGGCGGATCTCGAAGGCTATCTGCACGCCCTGGAAGAGGCCGAACGGCGCGACCACAGGAAGCTGGGGCGCGAGATGGACCTGTTCCATTTCCAGGAGGAGGGCCCCGGCACCGTCTTCTGGCATCCCAACGGCTGGACCATGTTCCAGGCCCTCATTTCGTATATGCGGCGGCGCCAGAACGAGGCCGGCTACCAGGAAGTCAACGCCCCGCAGCTTCTCGACAAGTCGTTGTGGGAGACCTCAGGGCATTGGGACACTTTTCGCGAGAACATGTTCGTTGCCCAGTCGGCGGGCGAGGAGGCCGAGGACAAGCGCTTCTTCGCGATCAAGCCGATGAACTGCCCGGGGCATGTTCAGATCTTCAAGCACGGTCTCAAATCCTACCGCGATCTGCCTTACCGGCTTGCCGAATTCGGCGTGGTGCACCGCTACGAGCCGTCCGGTGCCCTGCACGGGTTGCTCAGGGTGCGCGGCTTTACCCAGGACGATGCCCATATCTTCTGCACCGAGGAGCAGATCGCCGATGAGTGCCTGAAGATCAACGATCTGATCCTCTCGATCTACCGCGACTTCGGCTTCGAGGACGTCGTGGTGAAGCTCTCCACCCGGCCGGAAAAGCGGGTGGGGGCGGATGCCCTGTGGGACAAGGCCGAAGCTGCCATGGCGGGGGTGCTGGAGAAGATCACGGCACAGTCGGGCGGCAAGATCAAATCCGGCATCAATCCCGGCGAGGGCGCCTTTTACGGGCCCAAGTTCGAATATGTGCTGCGCGACGCCATCGGCCGCGACTGGCAGTGCGGCACCACCCAGGTTGACTTCAACCTGCCGGGCAGGTTCGGGGCGTTTTATATCGGCGCCGATTCGGAAAAGAAGACGCCGGTGATGATCCACCGCGCCATCTTCGGCTCGCTGGAGCGGTTCTTGGGCATTCTCATCGAGAACTATGCCGGCCACCTGCCGTTGTGGTTGGCGCCGCAGCAGGTCGTTGTGTGCACCATTACGTCCGATGCCGACGATTATGCCTATGAGGTGCGCGATGCGCTGAAGCGGGCGGGCCTCAGGGCCGAGGCCGACATCCGCAACGAGAAGATCAACTACAAGGTGCGCGAGCACTCGCTCACCAAGGTGCCGGTGATCCTGGTGGTCGGCAAGCGCGAGATGGAGGAAGGAACCGTCAACGTGCGCCGTCTCGGCTCGCGCGACCAGCATTCGCAAGGACTGGATGCGGTGATCGCGGCGCTGGCGGATGAGGCGACGCCGCCGGATGTGAAGCGGGCGATGCAGGCGGCGTAGCCCCGGCAGTTGCTGATCCGTCATGCCAACGCAGGTCGGCCTAGCGGGCGACAAAGCAGGGCGCGGTCAGGCCGGGGCTGGTGCCGGCGTGAGGCCATATCGGCGCATGATCTCGACCAGTTTCGCCTTGTCCGGCGGGCCGCCGGCGGCGGCGTTGAGCACGGCGAAGCTTTCGCGGAAAAATTGCGGCCCGATGGCGGCCGGCGAGATCACGCAAAGCGCCTTCACGGCCTTTCCGGTCTTGTTGTCGAAGCGATGGACAGCGCCGCGTGGAATACACAAGGCCTCACCCGGCCCAACCTCGATGCGCTTTCCATCGACGGTCCATGTGAGCACGCCGTTGATGCCATAGATCGACTCTTCATAGTGGTCATGGCTGTGGGCCGGAGCCGGCAACCCCATCGTGCCTGGAACGACCATCTCGAAGGCTGCGAGGGTGCCATTCGAATTGTCGCCCGTGATCAGAAAGCGGATGGCGAAATCTCCAACCGCTATCGTTTCGTCGGACGGATTGACCTGCAGACCAGCATTTGAGGATGTCATGGAGGCTCTCTTCGTGGTAAATCGAATTTACTTGATGCAATGAGTAAACTAAATTTACCGGAGTTGTCAATGCCCCAATCGCTGGACAGATCGTCGCTCAAGCCCGAAGAGTTGCTGATCGGCGCCCTGTTGCGGGTTCCATCGCAGGCCATCCATCGACGTATCATCGAGGCGTTGAATGCCGCAGGTTTTGCAGGGTTGCGACCCGCCCACATGGCGGTACTGCTCTATCCGGGCCCGGACGGCGAGCGTCCGGGCACCCTGGCCGAACGCGCCGGCATCACCAAGCAGGCCATGAACCAGCTTTTGCGAAGCCTGGAGACTCTCGGCTTTACGGAACGACATGATGCGCCCGAAGCCGGCAACAAGCGTATAGTGCGGCTGACCGGGCGCGGGCATGCCGTCTTCGCCATGATCATCGACATCCTGCGCGACATCGAGCGCGAATGGAGCGCCGAGCTTGGTCCGGCGCGATTTGCACAACTCAAGGCGCTTCTCGCGGACGTGTGGAAAAGCGACCTGGTGCGCTGATCTGCGGGCTTTAAACGGCATGCTTATACGGGTTGGATCTCCCCCCTTTCGCCGCATTGACCGAGCGGGCTGTCCACCGCTATTGCCGCGGGTAGGGAATTCCGTCGCGAGGCAGGTAATGAACTGGACCTTCACAGTGCGGATTTTCGGCCTTGCCGCTGCCGTCGCATTTGTGCTGGCCGCTTCATTCGTGACCGGCGGTCCGGCTCCGGCGGTCGCCGCCGCCGAAAGCCCTCCACAGAGCCTCAAGTCGGTCAAAAGGATCATGACGGTGATCCTCGAGAACACCCGTTATGCCGATGCCATGCGGCAGCCGTTCCTTACGGCGCTGGCACGCCGCGGCGCCTTGCTTGAAAATTTCTCGGCCGTGGCCCATCCCTCACTGCCCAACTACATCGCCCTGGTTACCGGGTCGACCTACGGGATCGCCTCGGACGACGACGTCACACTGGACAAGCCCCATATCGGCGATCTGCTCGATGCCAAGGGCGTTTCCTGGAAGGTTTATGCCGAGGGCTATCCCGGCGGCTGTTTTCTCAAGGCGAAGGACGGCGACTATGCGCGCAAGCATGTGCCGTTCCTGAGCTTCAAGGACGTCCAGACGGACCCGGTGCGGTGCGCGCGCATCGTCAAGGCGTCGGAACTGAAAAGCGATCTCGATAGCGGCAGGCTGCCGCGCTGGTCGCTGTATATCCCGGACCAGAAGAACGATGGACACGACACCGGCGTTGCCTACGCCGATCGCTGGCTGTCGGATACCTTCGGCCCGCTCCTCAAAGATCCGAAATTCATACACGGCATGCTGTTCATCGTGACGTTCGATGAAGGCCGCGGCTATTTCAACCGCAATCACGTGGTGACGATCTTCATCGGCGACGCTGTCCGGCCGGGGGCGGTGAGCGCTGCCGCCTACAATACCTACAGTCTGCTGCGGCTCAGCGAGGACGTGCTGGGGCTGGGCAATCTCGGTGAAGGCGATGCCCATGCCAGGGCCATCACCGGCATCTGGAAATGATTTGCCGCCCTTCACCGGTCAGGTGCATGAAGACGACTGGACGACTTCAGCAAGAGGATGGACAACCATGAGCGAAAACAAGGTGGCGATCATCGTCGGGGGCGGGTCCGGCATGGGGGCGGCGGCGGCCAGAAAGCTGGCGGCGGAAGGTTACCAGGTGGCCGTCATGTCGCCGTCGGGAAAGGGCAAGGCGCTGGGCGAGGAGCTTGGGGGCCTCGGCGTCACCGGCTCCAATGAGGAGGTCGCCGACCTGACGCGGCTGGTGGAGGCGACGCTTTCGCGCTTCGGGCGCATCGATGCCGTCGTCAACGGTGCCGGCCACGGTCCCAAGGGTCCGCTCCTCGATATCAGCGATGCCGACTGGCACGCCGGCATGGACGTCTATTTGATGAACGTGGTGCGCATGGCGCGTCTGGTCACGCCTATCTTGGTTGCCCAGGGCGGCGGCTCCATCGTCAACATCTCGACCTATGCCGTCTTCGAGCCGGACCCGGCGTTTCCGGTCTCAGGCGTGTTCCGGGCAGGGCTTGCGGCCTATGCCAAGCTCTTCGCCGACCGCTATGCGGGCGAAAAGGTACGCATGAACAACGTGCTGCCCGGCTTCATCGACAGCTACCCGGAGACGCCGGAACTGGTGGCGCGCATCCCGGCCGGGCGCTACGGCAAAGTCGGCGAGGTGGCGGAACTGATCGCCTTCCTGGCTTCGGAAAAATCATCCTACATCACCGGCCAGAACCTGCGCATCGACGGCGGCATCACCCGTTCGGTGTGACGGCTTCTTCCTCGGCCTCGGTATCGGCGGCCAGAAGGGCTGCCAGTTCGTCGGCCTGGCGGCGGGCGCTGGCACGCAGCTTTTCCTCGTCGGACTGGTGGGCATAGTCGTCATAGAGACGCTCGCGGTCGGAGCGTGAGAACGCCTCGATGGAGCGCCTGGCGCGTGCCTCGCTCATGCCGCCGTCGATGAGCACGCGGCGGGTGAGGTCGATAGCGGAGAGATAGGTCTCGCGCACCATGAATTCGACGCCGCGATCCATGAGCTGGTGCACATGCTGGCGGTCGCGGGCGCGCACGAACAGGTGCAGGTCGGGATAGTGGCGGCGCACCAGGTCGACGATCTTCAGCGAAACCTCGACATCGGAAACGCTCACCACCATGGCGCGGGCCTTGTCGATCTGCGCGGCCTTCAAGATGTCGAGGCGGCTGGCGTCGCCGTAAAACACCTGGCTGCCGAAACGCCGCATGACCTCCACCTGGGCGACATCGCCGTCAAGCGCTGTGAAGGGGATCTTTCGCGCCGCCAGCACGCGGGCGACGATCTGCCCGAAGCGCCCGATGCCGGCGATGATCACGTGGCCCTGGCCCTCGGGCATTTCGTCATAGGCGGGCTGCGGTTGCGAAGCGGTTGTCAGGAAACGCCGGGAAACCGCCGCCTCGGCCATCATGACGAAGGGTGTCGCCAGCATGGTGAGGGTGACGACCACGTTGATGAAGCCGGCGAAGCTGAAGGCGATGACACCCGCCGACAAGGCAGCGGCCGACAGCACGAAGGCGAATTCGCCTCCTTGAGAAAGCGCCAGGGCAAAGCGCCGCGCGCTTGGTGCCGACAGCCCGCCGCGGCGCCCCACGACAAACAGGATGAGGCCCTTGGCGGCCAGCAGGCCGATTGTCGCCATGGCGATCTCCGCCGGCCGCGAGGTCAGGAGGCCGATATCGAGCGACATGCCGATGGCGATGAAGAACAGGCCGAGCAGCAGGCCTTCGAAGGGGCGGATATTGGCGGCGATGTCGTGGCGGTAATCGCTGTCGGCAAGCAGCATGCCGGCGATGAAGGCACCCAGCGCCGGCGACAGGCCCACCGCCTTCATGATCGCCACGATGACGATGATGGTCAATAGCAGGAGCGCCGTCATTGCTTCATCGACGCCGGTCTGGGCCACCATGCGGTAGAGCTTTTCCAGCGCATACCGCCCGGCCAGCACGATGATGACGATGGCGCCGATGGCGGCGGCCGCCCCCGACAGGCTCATCGCCGGCAGTTCAGCCGAACCGGCGGCCAACAGGCCGACGAGGGCGATCATCGGGATGGCGGCGAGGTCCTGGAACAGCAGCACGGCAAACGATAAACGGCCGTGGCGAGTTTCCAGTTCGCCGTTCTCCTTCTGCACCTGCAACACCATGGCGGTGGACGACAACGACAGGGCAAGGCCGGCAAACAGCGCCTGGCGCCAGTCGAAGTGGGCGGCGGCGAGGCCGGCGGTCAGCACCATGGCGGTGATCGCCACCTGCAGGCCGCCCAGGCCGAAGACGGCGCGGCGCAAGGCGAGGAGGCGTTGCGGGCGCAGTTCCAAACCGATGATGAACAACAACAAGACGACCCCGAACTCGGCCACGTGCAGGATGTTGTCGACGTTGCGGAAGACGCCCAGAACGTGCGGGCCGATGGCCACGCCGGCGATGAGGTAGCCGAGGACGGCGCCGATCCGCATGTACTTGGCGAGCGGCGCCACGAGGCCCGCGGTGGTGAGCAGCAGTGCGATCTGGATGAGTGAAATATTGCCCATGTGCGCTCCGACCGGCTAGCATTCCGGCGCTGTTGTGGTTTCACATGCTGGGTAGCAAAGCAGATGCCGAAAGGTAAGGCCACCAATGAGCTGGTTTGAGGGCAAGGATCCGATCATCGGCGATCCGAAATCGTGCGATGCCATCGAGCAGGTGATCGTACCGCGGGCGCGCGATATCGGCGATTTCGAGGTCAACCGGGCGCTGCCGTCGGGCAAACGCCAGATGGTGGGGCCGTTCATCTTCTTCGACCAGTTCGGGCCGGCGCTGATGCGCATTGGGCAGGGCATGAACGTGCGCCCGCATCCCCATATCGGCCTGGCCACGGTGACCTGGCTGTTCGACGGTTCGGTCTATCATCGCGACAGCCTTGGATCTTCCATCGAGATCGCCCCCGGCGAACTGAACTGGATGACGGCGGGCCGCGGTATCGTCCACTCCGAGCGCACGCCGCCCGCCGATCTCGCACGCGAGCGCCAGGTGTTCGGCATCCAGTCATGGGTGGCGCTGCCGCAAGGGCTGGAGGAACAGGCCCCCGACTTTGCCCATTTTGGCGCCGGCGATCTGCCGGTGATCCAAGAAGGCGGCGTCTCGGTGCGCCTCATTGCCGGCTCGCTTTTTGGGTCGACAGCGCCGGTGAAGACGCCGAGCGAGCTGTTTTATGCCGAGGCCGGGATGGCTGCCGGCTCACGCATGCCGCTGCCGGCGAACCATGAGGAACGCGCGGTTTATGTGTGTGAGGGGACGGTGACCATTGCCGGCGAAAACTTCGAGGCCGGCCGCCTGCTGGTCTTCAGGCCCGGCGACCAAATCACCATTTCTGCACCCGCTGCGGCGCGCCTGCAGCTTCTGGGCGGCGAGCCCATGGACGGCCCGCGCCACATCTGGTGGAATTTCGTGTCGTCATCGAAGGAGCGCATCGAACAGGCCAAGGCCGAATGGCGCCAGGGCCGCTTCGACATCGTCCCCGGCGATGAGGAAGAGTTCATCCCGCTGCCGGGGTGAACTACTCCCCGACCGTCAGGCGCTTGAAGTCGTGCGGCTTGACGGTGAACTCGGATTTGAGGTCATGGCCGTCCACCTCGGCGTCCACTGAATAGGTGCCGGGGGCGAGGACGAGGGCGAAGGCATCGCTCTTGCCGCTGCGCTCCCAATAGCCGCCGATCTGCTGGATCTTCCAGGTCGCCAGCCGGGTTCCGGTGGCCGGTATGTTCACCTGGGCGTAGGCGGCGAGGTGGGAAATCTCGATGGACGACAGGATGCCCGGCTTCACCGTGACCTTGGTTTCGGCCACCGTGTTGCCGTCGGCAAAGCGGCTTTCGATGCGGTAGGTGCCGGCCACCACGCGGACGATCTCGCCCTGCTTGACGCCGGCGGCGATCTGCTTGCCGGCATCGGGGCCGGTCAGGGCGTAAATGTCATGGGTGGCGGGCATGTTCGAGGGGTAGCCCACCCCGTCGATGCGCGACAGCGGGCGGATGCCGCCGATATTGAGGATGAAGGTCATGACCAGGCGCTGGCCGGGCGTGACGGTGACCGGCTGGAAGAACTTCGCCGTGCCGTAGTCGGCCTCGACGACATAATCGCCCGGCGCCAGCGGGGTCTCGGCCAGCGGTTCTTCGGAATGCCACACGATGTCGCCGGTGCCGCTGCCGAGGACGTTGCGGATGGTCCAGTCGATGGGGCGGGTGATGAGGCCGCCGTTGGTCTTGAGGCGGGCGCCAAGCGTCAGGCTTTCGTTGCCCGGCCGGGCGATCTCGGTGTGCATTTCGTGATCAGTGCCGAACGGCTTGAGCGAGCCGGTCACCTCGGGAGCGGTTTGCACCGGCTCCTGCGCGGCCATGAGGGGGCCTGAAAACATGAAGGCATAGGCTGCAGCCAGAACGATGAGGGCCGCCGCTTTCTGGCGGCGGCCCTGGTGCTGTCCTGCTGCACGGGTGAGAGTGGCGTGCATGCAAGTCTCCGTCTAGTTCCCACTGAGCTTCCCCCCGACCTTGTTCCCGATCGGCGTGCGATCATATGGCCATATCGAGGGGTCCGGGCGCAATCAAATCGTTAAATTTGGGTTAACGGGCGGGGCAAAATTGAAACGATGGCTTGACAGGAGGCGGGTCGGTCTGGCCCTTCTGGCGCTCGACAAAAGGATAAACCAAACGATGCCAGTGGAACTGAACGAGGGCCTGGCCGAAGACCGCCTCAACGATCGATCGAGCCTGATGTCGCTGCTCGCCAGCCGCCGCTCGGCCTCGGCCAAGGCGATGGGCGAGCCGGGCCCCGATGCCGCGCAGATCGCCGAGATCCTCAACATCGCGGTGCGCGTGCCCGATCACGGCAAGCTCACCCCGTGGCGCTTCATCGTCATCGAGGGCGAGGCGAGGGCGCGGGCCGGGGAAATCATGGCGGCGCGCTGGAAGGTTCTCAATCCCGGCCATGGCGAAGCCATCCTGGCGGAACAGCGGGGTACCTTCATGCGGGCGCCGGTGGTGATTGCAGTGGTTTCCACGGCCGCCGAGCACGTCAAGATACCGATATGGGAGCAGGTCCTTTCGGCGGGGGCCGTGTGCCAGAACATGCTGATCGCCGCGACCGCCTTAGGCGTAGGCTGCCAGTGGATCACCGGCTGGCAGGCCTATGACCGCCAGGTGCTGCAAAGCCTCGGGGTTGCGAAGACGGAAAAGCTGGCGGGCTTCATCTATCTCGGCACCCCCACCCAGGCGGTGACCGACCGGCCGCGCCCGGAGCCTTCGAGCCTTACCACGCGGTGGACCGGGTGATGACGATCCGCGCCATATTGTTCGACAAGGACGGCACCCTCATCGACTTTCCCGCCACTTGGGTGCCGGTGCTCAAGTCGCTGTCGGCGGAATTTGCCGGCGGCGATCCCTCGCGCGCCCTTGAGTTGATGGATATCGCCGGCTTCGATGCCGAGCGGCAGTGCTTCAAGGCCGGCTCCATCTGGGCGGCCGGCAACACGCTCGATCTGGTGCGCGCCTGGCAGCCCGGCGGCACGCCCGGCGAACAGGCGGCAACGGCGCGCTGGATCGACGACTACAACGCCCGCGTGGCGCCGGATTCGGCCACGCCCATCGTCGATCTGGGCGGCCTGTTCGATGAACTCGACGTTCTCGAAGTGGCGCTGGGTGTTGCCACCAACGATGTCGAGCGCTCGGCGACGGCGACCATGCGGCGGCTCGGCGTGGCGGAGCGGCTGGCGGCGATCCTCGGCTACGATTCGGTTCCCCGCCCCAAGCCTGCCGCCGACATGGTGCATGCCTTTTGTGCCGCCACCGGCACCGCGCCCGGCGACGTGGCGGTGGTGGGGGACAACCTGCACGATGTCGAAATGGCCCGCGCCGCAGGCGCCGGTCTGGCCATCGGCGTGCTTACCGGCAACGGCGCTGCGGCCGATCTCGATCCCTATTGCGACCATGTTCTGGAAAGCGTCGCCGGCCTGCCCGGCCTGCTGCGCGCCCTGCGCTGAACAACCGTCCTGAAGGAGCACCCCATTCATGCACTATGACGCGACCCGCAACGATCACGGCCTGGCGCTCGATCCGTTCAAGGCGCTGATCGTACCGCGTCCCATCGGCTGGATTTCATCACTAGGGGCCGACGGCAGCTTCAACCTGGCGCCCTACAGCTTCTTCAACGCCATGGCGGACACCCCGGCGTACGTGGTTTTCGGCAGCGGCGGGCGCAAGGATTCCCTCACCAACATCGAGGCAACGGGCGAGTTCGTGTGCAATCTCGCCACCTGGGACCTGCGCGAGGCGGTGAACGCCACCTCCGCGGTGGTGCCGCACGAGGTGGATGAGTTCGAGCTTGCCGGGCTGGGCAAGGCAAAGAGCCGCTTCGTCAAGCCGCCGCGCGTTGCCGAAACGCCGGCGGCGTTCGAGTGCGTCTACGAGCAGACGGTGAAGCTTGCCGGCCACGATCCGGGAAAAGGCTATGCCGTGGTGGTCGGGCGGGTGGTCGGCGTTTATATCGACGATCGCTTCATTCACGACGGCCGCGTCGATACCGCCAGCCTCAAACCCATCGCCCGACTCGGCTATTCGGAATACGCCGTAGTCGATGAGGTGTTCCGCATGCGCCGCCCGGACTAGTTCTGGCGGCTGCGGCCTTGTGTTAGGTTGGCGACATGACTAGCGACTGGCTGGGGGAAATCCGCGATGCTGTGCTGCTGTGGCTCGCCCACCGCGGCATCGTGTTCAATCAGATGGGGCTGGCCTGGACGCTGGCGCAGTTCGCCATCATCATCGGCGCCTTCGGGCTGGCGCTGATCATTTCGCACCGCCTGGAGCCGATATTCGAGGCGCGCATCCGCCGCATCGAGGGCAATCCGCGGCTGTTGCGCTCGCTGGCCATTATCCTCAGGCGCCTCAAGTGGCTCTTCTTTCCCGTGTGGCTATGGCTGGCGCTGATCGTCATGCGTTATACCACATGGCCGTCGCGCAGCTATCTGATCGCCGTGGCGGCGGGTCTGGCGACGGCGTGGATCGTCATCTCGGTCGCCTCGCGTGTCATCCGCAACCGCTTCGTCGCCCGGGTCATCGCCTTCGTGACATGGATGGTGGTGGCAGCGTTCATGCTCGGCGTGCTGCCCGGCGTCATCGATGCGCTGGATTCCGTCGGCATCGAGATGCAGGGCTTTCGCCTGACGCCGCTGCTTGTGATCAAGGCCGTCCTCATCCTGGCGGTTCTGATCTGGGTGGCGGTGACCGGCGGGCGGCTGATCGACAGCCAACTCGCCAAGATCGAGGATTTGAGCCCGTCGCTGAAGGTGCTGACCGCCAAGCTGGCGAGGGCGGTGCTGCTGGTGACGGCGATCGTGGTCGGCCTCAGCCTGGTCGGCATCAATCTCACAGCATTTGCGGTGTTCTCCGGCGCCGTTGGCCTCGGCCTCGGCTTCGGCCTGCAGAAGGTGGTGTCGAACCTGATATCCGGCTTCATCCTGCTGCTCGATAAATCCATCAAGCCGGGCGACGTCATCACGGTGGGCGATACCTACGGGCGCATCAACGAGCTGGCGGCGCGCTATGCCTCGGTGATCGCCCGCGACGGGCGCGAATACCTGATCCCCAACGAGGACCTGATCACCTCGCAGGTGGTCAACTGGTCGTATTCCTCCGACCTTGTGCGCCTCGATCTCGATTTCGGGGTGGCCTATTCGGCCGATCCGCATGAGGTGAGGAAGCTGGCGCGGCAGGTCTCGGCCACCCACAAGCGGGTGCAGGCGGTGCCGCCGCCGGTGTGTCACATCACCGCCTTCGGCGATTCATCGGTCAACTACAAGCTGCGCTTCTGGATCCGCGATCCCGACAAGGGCACGGTCAACGTGCGCGGCGACATCTTCCTTTTGTTGTGGGACTCCCTGAAGGAAGCCGGCATGGAAATCCCGTTCCCGCAGCGCGACGTGAATGTGAAGGGCCCCGTCGATGTTCGCATCGTCGAAACGGCAAAACCGGCCCCGAAGCGGCGCACCCCAAGGGCGAAGCGCTCAACCTGAGTCTCGTACCCGGGCCAGTAGCTTTTGCGCCCGCTTGAGATGCGGGATGTCGAACATCTTTCCATCGATTGCCACCACCCCGGCATCGCCGGTGGCGGCAAAGGCCGCCACCACGGCTTCGGCCTCAGCGATGGCCTGGGGCGAGGGGGTAAAGGCCCGGTTGATGATCTCCACCTGCGCCGGGTGGATGGCCATCTTGGCGGCAAAGCCGTCGCGCACGGCGGCGGCGCATTCGGCTTCGAGATCGATGAGGTCGCGGAAGTTGACATGCACGGTGTCGATGGGTTCGACGCCGGCTGCCCGGGCGCCGGCCAGGCACAGGGTGCGGGCGAGGCGATAGGGCTCGGTGAGGCGTCCTTCGGCGTCGCGGCTCGATCGAGCGCCCAGATCGTTGGATAGATCCTCCGCCCCCCAGGCCATGCCGTAAAGCGCCGGGCCGGACTTGTCGTAGGTGCCGCAGGAAAACAGCGCCCGCGCCGTCTCGGTGACAATGGCGATGATCGCCACCGCTCCCCCCGACAGGCGCGCCAGTTCGGCGACATCGCCGCCGCCTTCGGTCTTGGGCTGCATCAGGCCATCGGGGCGGGCGGGCAGGACCGCTTCTAGGTCGGCGGCGGTCATCCCGGTATCGAGGGCATTGACGCGCACGAAGAGGCGAGGGGCTGTGGCCGGGCGCGGTGAGGCAAGCACCTCGGCGGCGAGGCGCCGGGCGGCGGGCTTGGCGGCGGGGCTGACCGAGTCCTCCAGGTCGAGGATCACTGTATCGGCGCCCGAGCCAAGCGCCCTGGCGATCTTCTTCTCGCTATCGGCGGGAACGAACAGCAGCGATCTCATGCCGCCGGCCGCTTGCGCATGAACGCCTGCCTGAGGCATTGGGCAACCAGGGTGCCGTCCTGCTTGTAGGCGCGGTGGTCGAGATCGACGATGCCGGCATCGGGCCGCGAACGGCTTTCGCGCTTGCCGATGACGGTGGTCTCCACCCGCACGGTATCGCCCTGGAACAGCGGGGCGGGGAACTTGACCTCCTTCATGCCGAGATTGGCGATGGTGGTACCCACCGTCAGGTCGTTGACGGAGATGCCGATCATCAGGCCGAGGGTGAACAGCGAATTCATCAACGGCTCGCCCCATTCGGTACCGGCTGAGAAGTGCCGGTCGATGTGCAGCGGCTGCGGATTGAGGGTGAGGCAGGAAAACATCATGTTGTCCATCTCCGTCACCGTGCGGGTCAGGGGGTGCTTGTAGGTCTTTCCGTCCTCGAATTCCTCGAACCAAAGTCCGGGCATGATGGGGGGTCTCCTTCTTCGGGGGCCATGACGGTGCGCAGGGCTTCAAACGATCCCTCACGTTAGCAGCGCAGGCAGCACCTTGCACCACCTCGCTAGGGCGGAGGGGCATGCGCCCCCCCCGCCCCCTTCCCAAAAGAGTGTCATCGTCGGGCCTGACCCGACGACCCAGGGGCCGCACGGCATGGCCCCTC
>Ga0315556_1000068_pt1 | contig 50392 bp, 42 predicted proteins | sample SalMarSW160310MG_FD_202112 | JGI IMG/M metagenome (GOLD analysis project Ga0315556, IMG submission 202112) | Salt marsh sediment microbial communities from the Plum Island Ecosystem LTER, Massachusetts, United States - Salt Marsh Sediment SW1603-10 ...
GAGCCGCCGGCCATGATGGATGCCGAATCCATGCGCGATGAAAAGGTCAAGGTGCTGAAATCCATACGCCCCATCCCGCAAAACGCCGTGCACGCTCATGCCTTCCGCGCGCAATATACCGCCGGTTCGGTGTGCGGCAAGTCCGTACGTGGCTATCTGGAAGAAGACGGTGTGGATCCGCGCAGTACCACCGAGACCTATGCGGCGGTGAAACTCTATGTGGATAACTGGCGCTGGAAGGGCGTGCCTTTTTATCTGCGTACCGGTAAGCGCATGGAGGAAGGGGCCTCGGCCATTACCATTCGCTTCAAGCACCCGCCCCAGCACTTATTTCGTAATACTCATGTGGATCAGCTCAAACCCAATTGGCTGTTGCTGGGTATACAGCCCAAGGAATGTCTGCGCCTGGAACTGCAGGTCAAGGTGCCGGGTCTGGAGATGCGTACCCGTACTACCAGCCTGGATGCCAGCTATCGCCACGAGGGCGAGTCGGAGTTCGATGCCTACGGTGATCTGTTGCTCGACGTCATCGAAGGCGACCGCACCCTGTTTTTGCGTTACGATGAGGTGGAATGGGCGTGGCGCGTGGTGGATCCCATCGTCAAGGTGTGGTCTATGGAGCGGGATTTCATCAATACCTACGCGGCGGGCACTTGGGGGCCGCGCGGTACTTACCGCCTGTTCGAACGCGAAGATCAGTTCTGGCGCCACTCCCTGGATATCAAGGGCGCCGATCTGGAGGCGTATTGATTTCCAAGCGGGAGCCGTGGGACTAAAGATAAGCTTGCGGCCTTCAGCATTCGGCTTATAGAGGAACAAGGATGTCCGCTTTGACCAATTCCGCCGCCTGGCAAGCTCTCCGTGGCCATTATCAGGTAATGCGCCATGTCCACATGCGGGATTTGTTCGCCTCCGATCCGCAGCGTTTTGTGGATTTCTCGGTGAGCTGCAACGATCTGTTGCTCGACTATTCCAAGAACATCATCACCAGGGAGACCATGGATTTATTGTTGGGCGTGGCGCGGCATGCGCGCCTGGAGGAATGGATAGACAAGATGTTCAGCGGTGACAAGATCAATGTCACCGAACAGCGGGCGGTGTTGCATGTGGCCCTGCGTAATCGTTCCAATCGTCCCATCCTCAGCGACGGCGGCGATGTGATGCCCAAGGTCAACGCCGTGCTCGAGCAGATGCGCCGCTTCAGCGAACAGGTGCGCAACGGCGAATGGCGAGGTTACACCGGCAAGCGGCTCACCGATGTGGTGAATATCGGCATCGGTGGCTCGGATCTGGGGCCGGTGATGGTCACCGAGGCCCTGAAACCCTATGGCGCAGGCGGATTGCGGCCCCACTTCGTCTCCAATATCGACGGGACCCACATCAGCGAAACCTTGAAGCATGTCGACCCCGAGACCACGCTGTTCGTGATCGCCTCCAAGACCTTCACCACGCAAGAGACCATTACCAATGCTCGTACGGCGCGCGCCTGGTTTTTAACGCGCGCTCACGATCAAGCGGCCGTGGCCAAGCACTTCGTGGCATTGTCCACCAATGCGACAGAGGTGGCCGCCTTCGGTATCGATACCCGCAACATGTTCGAGTTTTGGGATTGGGTGGGTGGGCGTTATTCGTTATGGAGCGCCATCGGTTTGTCCATCGTGCTCAGCATCGGTATGGATAATTTCGAACAATTGCTTTGCGGTGCCCATGACATGGACGAGCATTTTCGTGACGCGCCGTTCGCCGAAAATCTGCCGGTGATTATGGGGCTGCTGGGCTTCTGGTATAACAACTTCTTCGGCGCCCAAACCCATGCCATCCTGCCTTACGACCAATATCTGCATCGCTTTCCCGCCTACTTCCAGCAGGGTGATATGGAGAGCAACGGAAAACGGGTCGACCGCGACGGCGAGCAGGTGGATTATTCCACCGGGCCGGTGATCTGGGGAGAGCCGGGCACCAACGGTCAACATGCCTTTTATCAATTGATCCACCAAGGTAGTAAATTGATCCCCTGCGATTTTCTGGCGCCCATCGAGAGTCACAATCCCGTAGGCGAACATCACCGCATTCTGCTTTCCAATTTTTTTGCCCAGCCCGAGGCCTTGATGCGCGGCAAAACGGCTGAAGAGGTGCGCACGGAACTTGCAGCTGCTGGAATGAACGGCGAAGAATTGGAACGCCTGGTGCCGCACAAGGTATTTCCCGGCAATAAACCCACCAATTCGCTAATGTTTAAGAAACTTACCCCGCGCACCCTGGGGAGCTTGATCGCCCTGTACGAGCACAAAATCTTCGTGCAAGGCATTTTGTGGAACATCAATTCCTTCGATCAATGGGGTGTGGAACTGGGCAAGCAGCTCGCCAAAGCCATCCTGCCGGAGTTGGAAGATGAGCACATGGTGGTGAGCCACGATGCCTCAACCAATGGTTTGATCAATTACTATAAATCCCACCGCGTCGAGTGAATTATCTGAAGGCTCAACTGTGGTGCGGGCAGGCCGATAATGGGTCTGTTGAATTATTTTGTGCTTGACAAAATTCAAGTGTGGAATTATTAAGGCACGGGAGGATCTCCCCGTACACATAAACTAACGAGAGAAGGAAGCCATGAAAAATAAACTCATCATTGCGGCAGTTCTTACTTTGTCACCCATCGGTATTGTGATGGCGGCTCCCAACAATGTGGGTTGCGGCGTCGGCTCGATCATTTTCAAAGGTCAATCCGGCGTTGCTCCGCAAGTGTTGGCGGTTACCACCAACGGTACGCTGGGCAATCAAACCTTCGGCATCTCTTCCGGCACCTTGGGTTGTGCCCAAGACGGCGTAGTCGATACGCCGGCGATGGTGTCCATGTTCATTAACACCAACCTGGACAAGCTTGCCCACGATATGGCGGTCGGCAAGGGTGAAACCTTGGAGTCACTGGCCAGCCTGATAGGCGTAGACAGTGCCGACAAGTCCGCCTTCTTCGCCACCACCAAGGCACACTTCGCCGAGATCATTCCGTCCGCGAGCACCAATACTCAGGACGTTATCGATGCGTTGAACCATGTGCTGGCGGCCAACAGCGAATTGGCGCAGTACGCGCGTCTCGTATAATCCCGCCGTTAGTCTTACCCAAAACACCCAGCGCAACCCGCTGGGTGTTTTGCTTTGCGAGAGTTGGATATTGAATGTTGCGCGTAGGTCTCTTAGTGGTGCTGGGGGTTTTGTGTATTTCCGCGCCGACATTCGCCGCCGGTGACGCCTATCTTCAGGAGCTCATGGCTCAAGCACACGCTGCGGGCTTGGCGGCCGATCCCGAGTGGTTGGCCCTGGTGCATTATCGGGCCAATTTGATTCTCCCGGGTGTTACCGGTCAGGCGGATGATCCGGATTTTTATCTGGCTAGCGACGGCAAGACCGATCCGGGCGCAGAGCTGGATGCTACCCTGCGGGCTTTTTTCGCGCCGGCGGTGGTCGAGACCGATACCGTGCAACATCCCCAGTGCCGGTTCATTGCCCGCTACGAGTGGTTGAAGCGCAGCCTGCACTTTGATCCGCAGCGTTTGCCGCCCCAGTCTTGCAGGCGGTTTCGGAAATGGCGTGCGGCCCTCAATGCCAGCGCCTTGACCCTGGTGTTTCCCTCCGCCTACATCAACAATCCGTCCTCGATGTTCGGCCATACCTTGTTACGGGTCGATGCCCCCAACCAGGACGAACGCACCCGCCTGCTGGCTTACGCCGTCAATTATGCGGTGGGGTCGACCACGGACAACGGCATGATGTTCACTTTAAAGAGTCTGGTGGGCGCTTATCCGGGCTTGTTTTCCATTTCGCCTTATTACGTCAAGGTGAAGGAATACAGCGATATGGAAAACCGCGATATATGGGAGTACCGGCTCAATTTTACCCAGGAAGAAATCGATCGCCTGTTGCAGCATGCCTGGGAGTTGGGTCCTACCCGATTCGACTATTACTTCTTCGACGAGAACTGCGCATATTACCTACTATCTCTGTTCGATGTGGCACGTCCCAGCCTGGAATTGACCGACGGTTTCCGCGGCTGGGTGATACCGGTGGATACGGTACGGCGGGTGGTGGAACAGTCCGGGATGTTGGCAGGGGTGGTGTATCGTCCCGCCAACAATACGCGGCTGCGGGACCGCCTGGCACGTATGAGCGGTGCGGAACGTCAATCCGTAATGCGTCTGGCGGAGGGTGAACCGCAAGGGGCGGTGTTGCACGACCTGCCGGCCGCGCAACAAGCCGCATCGTTGGAGGTGGCTTACTCCCTGGTGCGTTATCAGGACAGTGCGGGCTTGCGTGAACACAGCGAGGCGGCGCGCTTGTCGCGCGATCTGTTGCTCGCCCGCAGTCGCTTGCCGGCGGGGTCAAATGTAATCGAACCAGCGGTTCCGGCGGTGCGGCCCGATCAAGGCCACAAGACTCGGCGACTGGCGCTGGGCTTGGGGCGGCGCGACGGACGAAATTTTCAGAGTCTGGCGATCCGTCCCGCCTATAACGATCTTCTGGATCCCAGCGGCGGCTATACCGACGGCGCGCAGATCAATTTCATGGATTTCGACTTGCGCCATTATCAAGGTAGTGGCGGTGTGGAGTTGGAAAAGCTGAGCTTGGTGGATATCTATTCCTTATCGCCGCGCGATGAGTTTTTTAAGCCGGTGTCATGGAAGATCAACACCGGCATAGCGCGTACCCGGCTACGCGACGGCGAACATGTCGCGGTGTACCATACCAATGGCGGAGCCGGCTTGGCGCTGGGGAGCTGGCGCAGCGCGGTGGCCTATGCTTTTGTCGAGGGAACGCTGGATATAGGAGGCCGATTGCAAAGCAAGTTCTCCCTGGGGGCCGGTCCCAGTGTCGGTTTGTTCATGCAACCGTACCCGTCGTGGAAATTGAATTTGTTTGGACGGCTGCAGAACTTTGCCATGGGAGACAAACACAGCGCCAGTGAAGTCAGTCTGGCGCAGAGTATCAGTTTCGGGCGTCAGCGCGCATTGCGTCTCACCCTCAGCGATAAGCGCGAACGAGGCGCCGAGTGGCATGCGGTCGCCTTGGGCTGGCATTGGTATTTTTGATGCAGCGTTGTGCTTTAATGTTGGTCTGTCTGACTCTGCTGCAAGGGTGCACCGGCGCATTTTTTCAACCGCAACGCACCATGGTCATCACGCCCGCGCGCCTGGGTTTGGATTATCGGGATGTCACCATGCAAACCCCTGACGGGGTGCGCTTGCATGCCTGGTATATGCCTGCGCGGGGCGAGGCCAGGGGTACGGTGCTGTTCCTGCACGGCAATGCCGAGAATATCAGTACTCACATCGCCAGTGTCTACTGGTTGCCGGCGCAACATTACAACGTCTTGCTGCCTGATTATCGCGGCTACGGCGAATCGGCGGGGACCCCGACCTTGCCGGGCTTGGTGACGGATGCGGAGACGGCCATCGCCTGGTTGGCCGCGCGGCCCGAGGTGCAAACCCAGGGCATGGCGGTGTTCGGCCAGAGTCTGGGTGGTTCCCTGGCGGTCTATGCCGTGGCGCACAGCCCTGAACGCGCGCAGATTAAGACCTTGATCATCGATAGCGCCTTCAGCAGCTATCGGCGTATCGCCCGTGAGAAATTGGCGGGCTTCTGGTTGACCTGGGCATTACAGGTGCCCTTGTCGTTGACCGTCGATGATCAATACAGCCCCATTGATGCCATCGCCGCCATCAGTCCGATTCCGCTGTTGATCATTCACAGCGTGCATGATCCGATTGTGCCCATCAGTCATGCCGAGGCCTTATACGCGGCTGCGAAACAACCCAAGGCCTTATGGCGAATAGCGCAGGGCGGGCATATCCAGGCATTGACCCATGAAGAACAGCGCCGGCGCCTGGCCGAATATCTCGACCAATATTTCGCGCGGTGACGTCCATCTCAATAGAGCTTCGTTACCGACCGATATAATTTCCAGAGACTTATGTTGTTCGACGTAATTGGTTATCATCTGCGGGGCCGAATTTTTAGTACAGGGAGTTTATGCGACATATACAATTCTTCACTGGCGTCGGCGTGTTGCTGGCGGGCTTATGGATGCTGTGCCTGGTATCGGGCGTAGCGGTAGCAGCCGGCGTTCCAACGGCCGATAGCGATGAGCAGGTTAGCGCCGAGGACATCGTGCGCCTCAATCCCCGGGCGCCGCACCTGCGTTCGTCCGCCGCCTTGGTGATGGACGAGCGGGAGGGCGTGGTGTTGTACGCGCACAATATGCATGAGCAGCACCCCATCGCTTCCGTGACCAAGCTCATGACCGCCATGGTAACCCTGGACCGCCATCTGCCCATGGACGAGGTGATCACCATTGCCCCCGCAGATCGGGACCGCTTGCGCGGTTCGGCGTCGCGCTTGCGTATCGGTGTGAAGCTGACGCGCCACGATCTGCTGTTCGCCGCCTTGGCGGCCTCGGACAATCGCGCCGCCGCCGCCCTGGCGCGCACCTATCCGGGCGGACGCGGGGCGATGCTGCGCATGATGAACGAGAAGGCCCGCATTCTGGGGATGCACAATACCCATTATGCCGACCCCGCCGGGTTGAATAACGGCAGCGTCTCGACGGCCGGCGATCTCGCCACCCTGGTATACGCCGCCATCAAATATCCCCTGATCCGCGAATTCACCACGACCAGCGAGTTCACCGTCACCGATCTGCGCCGTCACAAGCCCATAGAGTTCGTCAACACCAACCGCCTGGTGCGTTCCGCGGCCTGGGACATCAATTTGAGCAAGACCGGCTATACCGATGATGCGGGGAATTGTCTGGTGATGGAGACGGTGATCGGGGAGCGCCCGGTCATCATCGTGTTGCTCAACTCCTGGGGCAAGCTCAGCAAATACGGCGACTCACGGCGCATTCGCGATTGGTTGATCAGAAACGAGCGGCGCGCGCTGCAGCTGGCGGACGCCCCGACCTGATCGCCGGGCTTAAGCTTAGCGGTCGTGCCGCCCGCATCGATGCTTTTGCTGCGTGCGGGCGTTCCTGGATTCGGCGCCTAATAACATTGTGAATCCGCATTACACCCATACTCTATGTTCCGCTATGCCCGATACAGAGGCATGCCACGGGATAGGCCGGCGAGCGGGTGTGAGGACGCTTTCTACAGTACTATGATGCTCTTTCCATAGCGGCAATTACTCGTCATGCGCATAGCTTTGGGGATTGAATACGACGGCAGCGAATTCGCTGGCTGGCAGCTGCAGGAGGCTGGTGTGCGAACCGTGCAAGGCGCCGTGGAGCAGGCCTTGTCCCGGGTGGCGGATCATCCCTTGCGTGTGATTTGCGCCGGTCGGACCGATGCCGGCGTACACGCCACGGCGCAGGTGGTCCACTTCGATACGCGGGCCGAGCGCGGCCTGCGTTCCTGGATTTATGGCGCCAATGCCAATCTGCCCAAGACCGTCAGCGTGCAATGGGCGCGTGTGGTCGGTGATGACTTTCACGCGCGCTTTTCCGCGGTACGGCGCCGCTATCGCTATGTGATCCTCAATCGCGAAATACGGCCCGCCTTTCTCGCCGCGCGGGTGGCGTGGGAATATCGCCCCCTGGATGCAGCGCTGATGCGCCGGGCGGCGCGGGATCTGGAGGGCACGCACGACTTTTCCGCATATCGGGCCGTGGCCTGTCAGGCTAAGAGTCCGGTGCGCACGCTCTATGAACTCGCAGTGAATCGGGATCGTGATCTGGTCATCCTGGATGTGGAGGCCAACGCCTTTCTCCATCATATGGTGCGTAATGTCGCCGGGGTGTTGATGGACATTGGTGCCGGAAAACGGCAGCCCGGCTGGGCCCGCGAGGTGTTGGAGAGCCGTGACCGCACCTTGGGCGGGATCACCGCCCAGCCCCATGGCCTGTACCTTACCGGCGTCGATTATCCCGCCCATTTCGATCTGCCGCCGCTTTCCCCATCCGGAGTGGTCTGGTAACCTTGTGGCCCTTTTGCTCGGTGGCCGGTAAGCTTAGAGGTAAAGGGTAAGCTTAGAGCCTGTAACTATGCGTACGCGTGTGAAAATCTGCGGTATCACCCGGGTGGAGGACGGCTTGGCCGCGGCGCGGTTGGGGGCGGATGCCATCGGCCTGGTGTTTTACGCTAAGAGCCCTCGGGCGGTGAGCGTTTCCCAAGCCCAGACACTGGTCCGGGCGCTGCCGCCGTTTGTTACCATTGTGGGCTTGTTTGTGGACGCCGCACCCGAGGAGATTCGCCGGGTGCTGGCGGCGGTGCCGCTGGACCTGCTGCAATTTCACGGCAACGAAATCCCGGAGGCATGCCGGGCTTACGGGCGGCCATATATTAAGGTCGTGCACATGGATAAGGAAACGGATGTGATCGATCTGGCCCGACCCTATGACGACGCGGCGGGGATCCTGGTGGATACCTATGTGCAGGGGGTCCCGGGCGGTACCGGGCAGTCCTTCGAGTGGTCGCGCCTGCCGGCGAGTCTGGGTTGTCCCCTAATTGTGGCGGGCGGCTTGACGCCGGACAATGTCGCCGCCGCCGTGAGCCAGGTGCGACCCTGGGCGGTGGATGTAAGCGGCGGGGTGGAGGCGGCGCCCGGGATCAAAGATGTCGCCAAGATTGCAGCCTTTATACGAGGTGTGAACAGTGTCCAAATTGATTAACACCCTGCCCGACGCCGAGGGCCATTTCGGGCCCTACGGCGGAAGATTCGTGGCGGAGACCCTGATGGAGCCGCTGGAGGAGTTGCGGCTCGCCTATGAAAAATACCGCAACGACCCCGGGTTTCTGGCTGAATTCGATGCCGACCTGAGTACCTACGTGGGTCGGCCGTCGCCCCTGTATTTCGCCGAACGCTGGAGCCGCGAACTGGGCGGCGCCAAGATCTATCTCAAGCGCGAAGACTTGAATCACACCGGCGCCCACAAGATCAACAACACCATCGGTCAGGCCCTGCTGGCCAAGCGCATGGGCAAGACCCGCATCATCGCCGAGACCGGCGCCGGTCAGCATGGCGTGGCCTCGGCCACCGTGGCGGCGCGCCTCGGTTTGGAGTGCGTGGTGTATATGGGCGCCGAGGACGTGCAGCGCCAGTCCGCCAACGTGTTTCGCATGAAACTGCTGGGCGCGAGGGTGGTGCCGGTGACCTCGGGGTCCAAGACCCTCAAGGATGCCTTGAACGAGGCGATGCGCGATTGGGTCACCAATGTCGACAATACCTTCTATATCATCGGTACCGTGGCCGGGCCGCATCCCTATCCGGCCATGGTTCGGGATTTTCAGGCCATCATCGGCCGTGAGGCTCGCGCCCAGATCATTGCGGCGGAGGGGCGCCTGCCGGATACCCTGGTGGCCTGCGTCGGCGGCGGTTCCAATGCCATCGGCCTGTTCTATCCCTTCCTCGACGACGATCAGGTGGCGATGGTGGGTGTGGAAGGCGGCGGCGACGGCCTCGCCAGCGGCCGCCATGCGGCGCCGCTCAGCGCCGGCCGCCCCGGGGTGTTGCACGGCAATCGCACCTATCTCATGGAAGACGACGACGGTCAGATCATCGAGACCCATTCCATTTCCGCCGGTCTCGATTATCCCGGCGTCGGTCCCGAGCATGCCTGGTTGAAGGACAGCGGTCGCGCCAAGTACGTGGCCGTCACCGACGATGAAGCGCTGGCCGGCTTCCATGCCCTGACCCGCATCGAAGGGATCATCCCGGCACTGGAATCCAGTCACGCCCTGGCCTATGCCGCGCAGCTGGCGCCCACCATGGATAAGGAGCAAATCATCGTGGTCAATCTCTCCGGGCGTGGCGACAAGGATATTCATACGGTGGCGGCACGGGAGGGCATTACCCTATGAGTCGTATCGCCGCTTATTTCGCCAGTTTGCACGATGCCGGTCGCAAGGCGCTGATCCCCTATGTCACGGCGGGGGATCCCCATCCCGAGGTGACCGTGCCCTTGCTGCATGCCCTGGTGGCGGCGGGCGCCGACATCATTGAGCTGGGCGTACCGTTTTCTGATCCCATGGCCGACGGTCCGGTGATCCAACAGGCCTGCGAACGAGCCTTGGCCCACCATGTGAGTCTGCATCAGGTCTTGGAGATGGTGCAAGAGTTTCGCCGCCAAAACACCACGACACCTGTGGTGTTGATGGGCTATCTGAATCCGGTGGAAGTCATGGGTTACGAGGCCTTCGCCGCCGCCGCGGCCCAGGCCGGTGTGGACGGCGTATTGACGGTGGACTTGCCGCCGGAAGAAGGGCATGACTTGGTGGAGCGGCTGAGACAGCAGGCGCTGGACCCCATCTTCCTGTTGGCGCCCACTACTACTCCGGCGCGGCTGAAAAAAATCTGCGCCACGGCCAGCGGCTTTGTCTATTATGTTTCATTGAAGGGGGTGACCGGCGCGGCGACCCTCGATCCCACGGCGGTGGCCGACAAGGTGAAGGAGATTCGCGGGATCACGGCGCTGCCCATCGGTGTGGGTTTCGGCATTCGCGATGGCGCTTCAGCCGCCGCCGTGGCGGCGGTGGCCGATGCGGTCATCGTCGGCAGCACACTGGTGAGCAAGATTGGCGCGCTGGCGGATACGCCTGATAAGATTCCGGTGGAGGCGGCGGCCTTGCTTTCCGAAATGCGCCGGGCGATGGATGCTTGACGGCTGTCGTCATTCAGCCAGAGCTGATGCTTGAAGACAATATCCGTAACTAATTGCCAATCGCTGAGAGCTTCTTATGAGCTGGTTTGAAAAACTCCTGCCTTCCAAGATTCGCACCGAGGTCAGGACCAAAAAATCGATCCCGGAAGGCCTGTGGACCAAGTGCGAGGTCTGTACCGCGGTATTATATCGAGCGGAGATGGAACGCAGCTTGGATGTGTGTCCGAAGTGCGGGCATCACATGCGCATCAACGCCCGGCGGCGTTTGGATACCTTTCTCGATCCCGAGCCGCGGGTCGAGATCGGCGTCGAGATCGAACCGCAGGACGCCTTGCGCTTCCGTGATGTAAAACGCTACAAAGACCGTCTTGTCCAAGCCCAGAAAAATACCGGTGAGCGGGATGCCCTGGTCGTGATGCAAGGCAAGCTCATGGCCCAGCCGCTGGTGGCAGCGGCCTTTGAGTTCGGTTTCATGGGCGGTTCCATGGGGTCGGTGGTTGGTGAGCGCTTCGTGCGCGCCGTCGACGTGTGTCTCGAGGAGCGCATTCCCCTGGTGTGCTTCTCCGCCAGCGGCGGCGCCCGCATGCAGGAGGCTTTGTTCTCTCTGATGCAGATGGCCAAGACCAGCGCCGCTCTGGCCAAACTCAATAAGAAAGGTATCCCCTTCATCTCCGTGCTCACCGATCCCACCATGGGTGGGGTATCGGCGAGCCTGGCCATGCTGGGGGATGTCAATATCGCTGAACCCAATGCCCTGATCGGTTTTGCCGGGCCGCGCGTTATCGAGCAGACCGTGCGGGAAACCCTGCCGGAAGGCTTCCAGCGCAGCGAATTCCTGCTGGAGCATGGCGCCGTTGATATGATCGTCGATCGTCGCGAGATGCGCGATCGCATCGCCAATCTGCTGGGCATATTGACCCATCAGGTAACGGCATGAGCGGTGTGGCGACGATCAGCCATCGACTTGCATTAAGTTGATGCTTGCCGTGGCAAGCCGGACGACTGTTCGCCGCTAGCGCCATCCACATGCGTTATTCCACCCTCGCCGACTGGCTCTCCTGGCAAGAAACCTTACACCCCGCCAAGGTCGATTTGGGTTTGGATCGGCTACGGGTGGTACTGGAGCGCATGGGTTTGGAGCATCCGCCTTATGCGCTGATCACCGTGGCGGGCACCAACGGCAAGGGTTCTTGTGTGGCGATGTTGGAGGCGATCCTCCATGCCGCCGGCTACCGGGTCGGCGCCTACACTTCGCCTCATCTGCTACGCTATAACGAACGGATACGGATCGAGCGCGCCACGGTGAGCGACGCGGCATTATGCGAGGCTTTCGCCCGCGTCGATGCGGCGCGCGGTGATATCAGTCTGACTTATTTCGAGTTCGGCACCCTGGCCGCCCTGGATATATTTTTCCGCGCCGGCTTGGATGTGGTGGTTTTAGAGGTCGGTATGGGCGGCCGACTGGATGCAGTTAATGTATTGGATCCCGATGTGGCCGTAGTGACCACGGTGGCTATCGATCACAGCGCCTGGCTTGGTTCGGACCGCGAGCAGATTGGTGCGGAAAAGGCGGGCATCTTCCGCGCCGGGCGGGCTGCGGTATACGGTGATGCGGACCCGCCGGCCAGCGTGGTGGAACACGCCCGAAGCCTGAATGCCTCCTTGCGGTGTATCGGGCGTGACTTCGGTCACCAGCGTGCAGCAGGGGGGTGGTCGTGGTGGGGCATGGGTCTGCATCGCCATACCTTGCCGCTGCCGCGCCTGCGCGGCCCCTATCAGCTCAACAACGCGGCGACGGCGATAATGGCCCTGGAATTGTTGAAACCCAGCCTCCCGGTCGGACAGCAGGCTTTACGCCTGGGTTTGAGCAGCGTGGATTTGCCGGGGCGTTTACAATTAATGGATGAGCGGGCACTGCGCATCTGTGATGTGGCCCATAATGTCCAGGCCGCCACGGCCTTTGCGGGGGGGCTGCACAATCTGCCCTGTGCGGGACTCACCCACGGCGTGGTTGCGATGCTGGCGGACAAGGACGTGAGCGGCGTGGCACGTGCGCTGGCGGACACGATCCAGGTCTGGCATGTGGCCGGCTTGTCCGTGGAACGCGGCGCCGACGCCGCGCACATGGCGGCGCAGGTGCGTGCCGGTGTGGGAGGGCAGCCGGTTAACGAATATGCCGAGGTGAGTATGGCCCTGGAGGGGGCGGCGGCGGCGGCAGGGCCGGCTGATCGAATTGTGGTGTTCGGATCGTTTTATACCGTTGCCGTGGCCTTGGCGCCGGACAATGATGGGTGGTGGCGAAAAACAGGCGCGGAACATGTAACGAGCGTCTCTCGATAGGATGAGTTGTGGAACGTAATCACTATAAGCAACGCATAGTCGGTGGTTTGGTGCTGGTGGCCCTGGGTGCCATCGTCATTCCTTTCCTCCTCGATATGCATCCGGGGGAAGAGTGGTGGGGTAAAGGCAATATTCCGAAAAAGCCGGACAATGGTTTTGTCACACGGGTGTTGCCCTTGAATGAGTGGTCAAAACAGGCGCAAACCGATTTGGCGAAAGGCTCGCAACAACTCGATACTGTTCCTGAGCATGCCCCGGTGGCAGCCACTCCAGATCAGGCGCATGCTCCAAGCTCGCCGGAGCCCGCACCACCGTCCGTCCCCGAAACGTCCCTACCTGTCGCCACTCCTCAAGGGGCCGGCGGCGCCGGTGGCACGGAAGGCTGGGTAGTGCAACTGGGGAGTTTTTCCAATCAAAAGAACGCCGATGAGTTGCGCGAGAAGTTGCAGAAAATGGCCTATCACGTGTTCGTGGAACAGATCACCCAAGACGGCCAGACGGTTTACCGCGTGCGCATCGGTCCGCAGCGCCAACGCAGCGACGCCGACACCATCCGCGACAGGTTGGCGAGCGAGCTGCAACTCAAGGCCATGGTGATGCACTTCCCTTAGATATCCGATGCTGCCGATCATCGGCGGATCTGCTAAAATTCATGTTTTCTTAATACACTTCCCGGCGGCACCAGGGTGGGTATGGTTCCTCGGGGCAGCAGGTCGTATGGAGTGCATGTTGTCAATGCATAGTAGCGTCGCCGCAGCGCTAGTAGCGTTCCTCCCCGGGAAGAGCCAGCTTGTCGTGTCCTGCGAACAGCATCAATCGTCGATTTGGCAGCGTAATGAACGTGCTTGATTACACCATCTTGGTCGTGATGGGCCTATCCGCGTTGGTGGGTCTGTTACGCGGTTTTGTAAGAGAGACGGTTTCGTTACTGGTATGGATTGCGGCGTTCTGGTTGGCCATGACCTATAGTGCCGCGATGGCGGATAACTTGACCGGCTTTATTCATCAACCGTCATTGCGGGTGGCGGCGGTCTTTGTGGGGTTGTTCGTTGCGGTGTTGCTGGTGGGGGTGGTGATTAATTATCTGCTGGCAAGCCTGCTGAAAAAAGCGGGCCTGCGGCTCTCGGACCGGGTATTGGGGGTGATATTCGGTTTGGCGAGAGGGGGCTTGGTAGTGGGGCTGGTGATGGTGTTGGTGGAATTGACACCATTGGTTCAATCCGACAGTTGGCGGGAGTCGATGATTGTCGGTCTGTTGCAACCCATGCTCGGTCATATGCACAAGCTTTTACCCACGGGCCTGCATGCAACGGTAGCTCAAGGATTCAGCGTCTTCAGCCGCTGATAGACTGTATTTGACACAACCTGGTGACGAGGTGAGATAGCAGATATGTGCGGCATTATCGGTATAGTCGGTAAGGATGATGTCAATCAGGCCATCTACGACGGCTTGACGGTGTTGCAACACCGCGGCCAGGATGCGGCGGGTATCATCACCTGCGATGACGGCCGCGTCTATTTGCGCAAGGACAATGGCCTGGTGCGCGATGTGTTTCATACCCGCCATATGCGTGACCTGCGAGGCACCAGCGGTATCGGTCACGTGCGTTACCCCACCGCCGGCTGCTCTTCTTCGGCCGAGGCACAGCCCTTTTATGTGAACTCGCCCTTCGGTATCGCTCTGGCGCATAACGGTAACCTCACCAATGCCGAGGAACTCAAGCGCGATTTGTTCATGGAGGATCGCCGCCATATCAATACCGAGTCCGACTCCGAGGTCTTGCTCAATGTCTTTGCCCACGAATTGCACGCCCAGGGAAAATTACGCCTGACCGAGACCGATATTTTCAATGCGGTGGCCGGTGTGCATCGCCGGTGTCGCGGCGCTTATGCGGCCGTGGTGTTGATCATCGGTTACGGCATCGTGGCCTTTCGTGACCCTCACGGTATCCGGCCGGTGGTGTTCGGTAAGCGCGAGACGCCCAAGGGCGCGGAGTATATGGTGGCCTCGGAGAGTGTGGCCATGGACCTGCTGGGTTTCGAGTTGGTGCGTGACGTGGCCCCCGGTGAAGCCTTGTACGTCAGCTTGGACGGCGAGTTGTATACGCGGCAATGCGCCGAACATCCGCTGTATACGCCGTGCATATTCGAATATGTGTATCTGGCCCGTCCCGATTCCATCCTCGACGGGGTGTCGGTCTACAAGGCGCGGCTGCGCATGGGCGAGAAACTCGCCGACAAGATCCTCCGCGACTGGAGCGATCATGACATCGACGTGGTGATTCCCATTCCCGATACCAGTCGTACCGCGGCCTTGCAGTTGGCCAATGTGTTGGGCGTCAAGTATCGGGAAGGCTTCATTAAGAACCGCTACATCGGCCGCACCTTTATCATGCCCGGCCAGACCCTGCGCAAAAAATCGGTGCGGCAGAAACTCAACGCCATCGACCTTGAGTTCAAGGGCAAGAACGTGCTGCTGGTGGATGACTCCATCGTGCGCGGTACCACCTCGCAGCAGATCATTCAGATGGCGCGCGATGCCGGCGCGCGCAAGGTCTACTTCGCTTCCGCCGCCCCCCCGGTGCGCCATCCCAATGTCTACGGCATCGACATGCCGTCGGCGAGCGAGTTGGTGGCTTATGGTCGCACGGATGAAGAGGTGTGCCGCGAGATCGGCGCCGATAAGCTCATCTACCAGGACCTGGCGGATCTGATCAAGGCGGTGCATCAGGGCAACCGCAAGTTGCAGGGCTTCGAGGATTCGGTATTCACCGGCAAATATATCACCGGCGATGTGCGCCCCGAGTACCTGGTGGCCCTGGAGCAGCTGCGCAACGACGGCGCCAAGCAGGACGAGGCGCGCCCCAATGTGGCCGCCGCCGCGGTGGAGCTCTATAACCCGTCCTGACGCCCCGCTCTGTTGACAATCGAGGCCGGGTTTTCTAACCTAGCATCTAGCGCCGATTTGATATCAGCTTGCGGGCGCGTAATAAATGCAGCTAAAGCGAGGGCAACCCGCTTTAGTGAATCGACACGGCGGGTTTTTTTTGCGCCCGCCGCCATGACAGAGTGCAGAAAGGAGCGGCGGATGTCTCAGTCCCATGACGATCAGGAATGTGGCCTCGACACCCTGGCGGTGCATGCCGGCCAGGTGCGTACCCAGGAGGGCGAGATGAGCGAGCCCATCTTCGCCTCCACCAGCTATGTGTTCGCCAGTGCGGCGGAGGCGGCGGCGCGCTTCTCCGGCGAAAAGCCCGGCAATATTTATTCGCGTTTCACAAATCCTACGGTGCGGGTGTTCGAACAACGTATCGCGGCCATGGAGGGCGGTGAGCGCGCCGTGGCCACCGGCTCGGGCATGGCCGCCATCCTTGCCGCCGGCTTGGGGCTGTTGAAGAGCGGTGACCACATCGTTTCCAGCAACGGCGTGTTCGGCAGTACCGCCATTCTGTTTAACAATTATTTTGCCAAGTTCGGGATAGAAACCAGCTACGTGCCGCTTACCCATATCGGCGCCTGGCGTGCGGCCATCCGCCCCACCACCCGCTGGCTGTTCCTGGAAACGCCGGCCAACCCCCTCGCCGAGGTGGCGGACATCGCCGCCCTTGCGGCGCTGGCCCATGAGTATGGCTGTCTGCTGGTAGTGGACAATACCGTGTGTACCTCTGCCTTGCAGCGGCCCTTGGACCTTGGGGCGGACATCGTGGTGACCTCCGCCACCAAATACATCGACGGTCAGGGCCGCGGCCTGGGCGGCGCGGTGATCGGCAGAGAAAAGGAAGTAGGCGGTGACGTTTACGCTGCACTGCGCACCGCCGGTCCTAGCATGAGCCCTTTTCACGCCTGGTTGTTCTTGAAGGGGCTGGAGACCTTGGCGGTGCGCATGCAGGCGCATTCCGCCAATGCCTTGGCGCTGGCGCAGTGGCTGGAAAAGCAAGCCGGTGTAGAGGAAGTCTACTATCCGGGGCTTCGCTCGCATCCTCAGCACGAGCTGGCGAAACGTCAGCAACGCGGCTTCGGCGGCCTGCTGTCCTTTGAGGTGAAGGGGGGGCGTGACGCGGCATGGCGGGTGATCGACCATACGCGGCTCATCTCCATTACCGCCAATCTCGGCGATACCAAGAGCACCATCACCCATCCCGCCACCACCACCCACGGCCGCTTGACGCCGGAGGCGCGTGCCGCGGCGGGTATCAAGGATAACCTGGTGCGGGTGGCGGTGGGCTTGGAAAATGTCGAGGATCTCATGGCGGATCTGGCGCGGGGCTTGAACGGCGCGTGAGCGCGCCGCAGATCGTGCACGGCAAGATGCGTGTCTTGCGCGCGCAAGCAAATAAGTCATGCGTCAGAGATGGTTCAATCTTCCAATAGCCGGGTCGGCAATCCGTCGATACTGGTTTGATTCTTGTCCCGCCAATAATCGGCGATGCCGTGCGGGCCTTTGTTCTCCGCCCAACGCAGCAGGGTGCCGCGCTCACCCTGGTAGTGATACAGGGGCACGCCATAGCCGCAGGAGGTCTGTGCCGATTCCACCGTCACGACCATGATCTGACGCGTGCCGCTCAGCGGAGGAAAGTGACTAGCCAGTGCCTGCCATTCGCTGTCGCGGGGACGGATTACACGGCCGTGTCCATAGAGGCGCAAGATGACCGGCTGGATGTCGAAGCTGCAAAACATCACCGTGATGCGACCGTCGGCATGCAGATGTGCGGCGGTTTCGTTACCGCTGCCGGTGACGTCGAGATAGGCCACGGTATGTTTGTCGAGACAGCGGAAACTATCCATGCCCTTGGGGGAGAGATTGATCCGGCCTTCCGCGGCGGCACTGGCGGTGAAGAACAGGTGCTGGCGTGAGATAAAATCACATAAATCCTCGGTCAATTCCGCATAGAACTTGGCCATTGCTAGAATAGTCTACTTTTAGAAATTCGCTCTAATCTTGGAGGAAGCCACAGGCCATGTCCACTCCCCGTGATGATGTCCTCAAGATATTTCGCGGCGCACTCGCCGCCGTGCACGGGACCGGCTGTGTGGAGCGCTTTCTGGCGGTGCGGCGACTGCAGGGTGAAGTATATGCGCTGGCCCTGGGTAAGGCGGCCGAGGCCATGTTGCAGGGCGCGCGTTCGGTGTTGGGACAGCAGTTGCGTAATGCCTTGCTCGTTACCAAGCCGGGCCATGTGACAAGGGCAATAAAGGATATTGGGGATGTAACGGTGATAGAGGCGGGCCACCCGGTGCCCGATTCAGCCAGTCTGCAGGCCGGGCAGGCGGTGTTGGATTTCATCGCCGCCGCGCCCCAGGATGCGCAACTGCTGTTCTTGATCTCCGGCGGGACTTCCAGCCTGGTGGAGGTGCTGCCGCCGGGAGTGAGTCTGAAGGATTTGCAGCGGCTCAATCAATGGTTGTTGGACAGCGGCCTCGACATCCACGATATGAATGCGCTGCGCAAACGCCTGTCGTGTATCAAAGGCGGGCGTTTGGCCGGTTATCTCCACGGACGTAATGTATTGCAGGTATTGATATCCGATGTGCCGGGTGATAACCCCGCGGATATCGGTTCAGGCTTGCTGGTGCCGGAGGAAGAAGGGCATATAAGCGAGGTGCCGTTGCCCGAGTGGTTGCAGGTCCTGTTGCAGCATTCACCATTGTTGGAACAGGATCCATCCTGCTTTCATGGCATCGAAACCCGTGTCATCGCATCCCTGGACGATGCCTTGAGTGCAGCGGCACTGGAGGCCAAGAAGCTGGGTTATAAATTACAGGTCCATACCGAGCGGCTGAGCGGTGATGCGGCTGTGGCCGGACGGCAGCTTGCCGGCGTAGTGGTCGATGGTCCGCCCGGCGTCCATCTCTGGGGCGGCGAGACTAGCGTTGCAATGCCGGCCAATCCCGGGGAGGGCGGCCGCAATCAACATCTGGCCCTGGCGGCCGCCGAGGTGCTAGCCAAGCGCGATGGGGTCTGGCTGTTAGCGGCTGGTACCGATGGCAACGACGGGACGGGAGGTGCTGCCGGCGCCTTGGTGGACGGCGGTACCATCAAGCGGGGTACAATGAAATATCCGAACGCCGCCGAGTGCTTGCTGCGTGCCGATGCCGGCAGCTTTCTTGAACAAAGCGGTGATTTGATCACCACCGGGCCGACGGGGACCAATGTCATGGATATGGTGATCGGTGTGAAGTTGTAAGGCTGAGATGAAAAGTATTTTTGAGAGTGCGGCAGCGTGTGTCGCCGAATGCGATCCGACCCGGAAAGTATCCATCAGCCGCGAGACCGCGGATGGCTGGCGGAACGGCGTACTGTCGTTGGATAAGCATACGCCGCTGTTGGCCATCGCCGAGCCTGGCCGACCGCCGCAGCCGCTGTTGGTGCCGCCGCGCGAACTGCCGAAGCGGGGGTTTAATACCTTGGCCGGACGTGCCGCACTGATCCATGCCGTGGCCCACATCGAATTCAACGCCATTAATCTGGCCTGGGACGCGGTATATCGCTTTAGGGGTATGCCGCAGTCGTTCTATGACGACTGGGTGCGAGTGGCGGACGAGGAGGCTTATCATTTTAGTTTGTTGCAGGCACGACTGCGCGCCCTCGGCTACGTCTACGGCGATTTCAGTGCGCATAACGGGTTATGGGAGATGGCGAAGGATACCGCCCACGATGTCCTGATACGCATGGCCTTGGTGCCGCGGGTGCTGGAGGCGCGCGGTCTGGATGTGACGCCGGGGATGATGGCGCGTCTTAGCGTGGCAGGTGATGACGAAACGGTGGGGCTGTTGGAGATTATCCTCCGCGACGAGATCGGTCATGTGGAGATCGGTTCGCGCTGGTTTCGCTGGCTGTGCGAGCAACGAGGCCTGGTGGCGGAGTCGGTCTTCCGTGAATTGATCCAACGCTATATGAAGGGGCAGATCAAGGGACCCTTTCACCGCAATGCCCGTTTGCAGGCGGGTTTCAGCGAGAGCGAGTTGGCGGCCCTTGAGCAAATGGGGCGAACGGCATAAGGTAGAGCAAGGTCATCATCAGGTTGTATCAGCCGCTTATGTCGGAGTCTCCTGACAAGGAAGCACCGCAGCCCCGTTTCCTGCCACGGGAGGGGTTTCAATCCTTATTGGACGGCTTGCGGCGCGGGGGTTACCGCTGCATGGGGCCGCGGATCAAAGATGGCGCCATGGCTTACGGGCCTCTGGACTCGGTGGATGAGCTGCCGCGCGGTGTCCATGACGAGCAATCTCCCGGCGCTTACCGGCTTCAGCAAGGCACCACGCAACGCTATTTCGCATGGGCCAACGGTCCGCAAGCCTTAAAACCCTTGTTATTCGCACCGCGTGAAAGCCTGTGGCGAGTGCAGCGCGATGATGACGGCCACATACATTTTCGCGAAACCCTGCCCGCGGTAACGGCTGTTGCCGTTATAGGGGTGCGGGCCTGTGATCTGGCGGCCTTGCGTATCCAAGACCGGATATTTATGCAGGACAGCCATGCCGATCCCTATTACGCGGCGCGGCGCGAAGGCCTATTTCTCGTCGCCGTGAACTGCAGTCACCCTGCTGCAACCTGCTTTTGCGTTTCCACCGGCGACGGGCCGAATGCGACGCACAGTTACGATATTGCCCTCGATGAACTGGACGAGGGTTTCGTAGTGGCATCGGGAAGTCCCGCCGGTGCCGCCGTTCTCGATGGGCTGGCCTTGGCGCCGGTCAGTGATGCGCAGCGACGTGCGGTCGAGACCCAGTATCGGCATGCGGTGCAGGCACAGACCCGCATGCTGCCGGGTCGTAATCTGCGCGAGGCCTTGTTCGCCAATCTCGAGCATCCCCGCTGGCAAGAGGTGGCTGAGCGCTGCCTTTCCTGCGGCAACTGCACCATGGTGTGTCCCACCTGCTTTTGTCATGCCGAGCACGAGCAGCCGCTCTTGGATGGATCAAGCAGCGAACACGTGCGTGAATGGGATTCCTGTTTTACACAAGGACACAGCTATATTCACGGTCTTACCATACGCCCCGACACCCGTACCCGCTATCGCCAATGGCTGACACACAAGTTGGGCAGTTGGCATGACCAATTCGACAGCAGCGGCTGTGTGGGCTGCGGGCGCTGTATCAGCTGGTGTCCGGTGGGAATCGATATCAGCGAAGAAGCGCATGCCATTTGCGGAGATGGGCAATGATCAACCCATATCTACTGCACGAGGCGGAGATCGTTGAACGCATCGAGGAAGCGAGCGGCATATTTACCCTGCGGTTGCGGTTCAGTGATCCGGCCACACAGGGGGCCTACAATTTCCGGCCCGGCCAGTTCAATATGGTGTATCTCTACGGTGTCGGCGAGGTGGCAATCTCCATCGTCTCCGATCCCCGCGATGAACACCTTTACGATCACACCATCCGCGTGGTGGGGCGGGTCACCCGCGGCTTGACGCAGCTGCGGACAGGGCAGTATGTGGGGATCCGCGGACCATTCGGTCGCGGTTGGCCCTTGCAGGAGGCGCAGGGCCGCGATGTGTTGATCGTGACCGGCGGATTGGGATGTGCGCCGACGATATCGGTGATTAATTACATCTTGAACCGTCGCGAGCGTTACGGGCGTTTGATAATCATGCAAGGGGTAAAGCATGCGGATGACCTGTTATGGCGTGATCGTTATGCGCAGTGGGCGCAACAAGCCGACACCGAAGTGCTTATCGCGGCGGATCAAGGCGCCGCCTTATGGCCGTGGCACGTAGGGCTGGTCACGGAGTTGTTTGACAGCATTCGACTCAAGCCTGCGCAAACCGTGGTCATGATGTGCGGTCCCGAGGGGATGATGCGCGCCGCGGTAAAGCTGCTCGCGCAACGGGGCGTGGATGAGGCCGAGATCTATCTCAGCATGGAGCGCAATATGCAATGCGCCGTCGGGCATTGCGGTCATTGTCAATACGGCGGCAAGTTTATCTGTAAAGACGGACCGGTGTTTTCCTATCCGGAGGTGAAGGAATTATTCGGGGTGCAGGGATTCTGATGAGAGCTCCCAAGGATAACGCCGCCTTGAGCGGTTCCAAGCCGCGGCTGGCGGTGCATAAATTTTCCAGTTGCGACGGCTGCCAGCTGGCCTTTCTCAATGCCGGCGAGGCGCTGATCGGCTTGAGCGAGCTGGTGGAGATCGTGCACTTCGTCGAGGCGGGACCGATGGCGGCGGAGGCGCAGGTGGATATAGCCTTTGTGGAGGGTAGTGTCGCCACCCCGGAAGACATCGAGCGTATTAAGCGCATACGCGATAACAGCAAATATTTAATTACCATCGGCGCCTGTGCGACCGCGGGCGGGGTGCAGGCGTTGCGCAACCTCGCCGACGGCCAGGCCTGGATCAATGCGGTATACGCCTCGCCGCAGTATATAGCCAGCCTGACTACGTCTACGCCCATCGCCGCCCATGTGAAGGTCGATCTCGAATTATGGGGCTGTCCGGTGAATACCCACCAGGTGTTGGCCGCAGTGCGCGCCCTGCTGTTCGGCGTAGCGCCGGTCGTGAGTCGCGACAGCCTCTGCATGGAATGCAAGCGCGCCGGCAATGTCTGTGTGTTGGTAGCCAAGGGTATGCCTTGCATGGGGCCGGTAACTCAGACCGGATGCGGTGCCCTGTGTCCCAGTTTCGGTCGCGAATGTTATGCCTGTTACGGGCCCGCGGAGAACGTCAATACCAGCTCATTGTCTAGGCGTTTCGCGGGATTAGGGTTGATGCCCGAGGCAATAGCCCGCCGTTTTCTGAGCGTCAATGCGGCGGCACCCGCCTTTGTGCAGGCCGCTAAGCAGGCACGGGGTAAACCATGAGCGAAGAACGGCGCATCGCCATCAATGTTCCCGCCCTGGCCCGCGTCGAGGGTGAGGGCGCCTTGGAGGTGCTGATCGAGGCCGACCGTATCGTCGATCTCAAACTGCGGATTTACGAACCGCCGCGCTTGTTCGAGAAGCTGTTGGAGGGGCGCGACTATGCAGAGGTCCCCGATCTGGTGGCGCGCATCTGCGGTATTTGCCCGGTGGCCTATCAGATGAGCGCGGTGCATGCCCTCGAATCCATATTGGGTATTGAACCTGGTCCTTGGGTGCGTAGCATGCGCCGGGTGTTTTATTGCGGCGAATGGCTGGAAAGCCACAGTCTGCATATTCACCTGTTGGCGGCGCCGGATTTTCTCGGTTTCGACAGCATCACCGCGATGGCCAAGATCCATCCCGAGGAGGTGCGCCGCGGCCTGCGCCTGCAGGCCCTGGGTAATGAACTTATCAAACTATGCGGTGCGCGCTCGGTACACCCCATCGGCGCCCGGGTGGGCGGTTTTCATCACGCCCCCGCCGTGGAGGATGTAAGCGCTCTATGTGTCAGGCTGCGCGCCGCCTTACCCGAGGCCGCCGACCTGGTGCGCTGGACCGCCGGATTGGATCTGCCCGATGAGGTGCAGGGCTTCACCTCCGTGGCATTGCGTCATCCCGCGGAATATCCCATGAACGAAGGGCGCATCGTTTCCGATCAAGGCTTGGATATCGATATTGCCGGCTTCGAGAATCGTTTTAAAGAGCATCAGGTTCCCCATTCCACGGCCTTGCATTGCTTGCTGGACGGTAAACCTTATCTGGTAGGGCCCTTGGCGCGGCTGAACCTCAATCGCGACCGCTTGCCGGATGCAGTGACGGCATTGCTGACTGAAACCGGCATCCGCTGGCCGAGCGCCAACATGTTTCACAGCATCGTAGCGCGGGCCGTCGAGGTTTATTATGCGTTATGGGAGGCGTTGCGGATTCTCGAGAATTATCGCCTGCCCGATTCCCCCGGCGCGATCTCCGTGATGCCCATGGCTGGTGTGGGCTACGGATGTACCGAAGCACCTCGTGGTCTGTTATGGCACCGTTATGCGTTAAATGACCGCGGGGAGATCATCTCCGCCCGTATCGTACCGCCTACCAGCCAGAATCAGGCGCGTATCGAAGAAAATCTGCAGCAGGCCCTATTGGCCGTGGGTTTAGATCAAGACCAAGATAAATTGCGCTTTCACTGCGAGCAGGTGATCCGAAATTACGACCCTTGTATCTCCTGTGCCACACACTTTCTTGATTTACAGATACAGCGCCGCTGAATATTGAAGATGCCGCGTTTGACAATCATCGGAATCGGTTCCCCATTCGCTGATGATCGGGCCGGCTGGAGCGTCGTGGAGAAATTAGTTGCATCCAAGCAAGTCGTCGCTCATGGCGCGCATGTCGTGGTAACGGTTTGCCGTTCTCCGGTGAGCGAGCTGTTAAGTTTATTGACGAATACCGACATCGCCATCATAGTGGACGCAGTACGATATTGTGGCGCCCCCGGTACGATATACCGTTTGACTGATATAGATTCCCCGCTTCCGGCAACCAAGGTCTTATCCAGTCATGGTATTGATCTGAGAACCCTGTATGCACTGGCCGAAACCTTGGGGCATAGTCCCAGGGTAATGGTTTTTTACGGTATCGAGGCTGGTCCTGATAACGAGTCGGGCCTGGTGATGTGTCAATGTGTAGGTCGCGCTGTTGTCCGAGTGGCGGCGGATATTAGGCGCGATGTCGAAAATTATTTCCTGTAAGAATGAAGTCGTGATGCAGCTATTCAATTCGTTAGTGTGATTCAAGTGGCGATAGAAACATCAGGACTAGTAGCATCATTGCTCCAATCCTTATCTGTTCTTCATGCTCCCGCTGGATTTTTAGAGTAAGTATCATTGATGCCGCCGTAGTATGTGGGCACTGTCGCCCAGGCATAGTCACGCTCAGTCTTGGTGCTTTATAACCAGTTCTGGCCTTCGCCGGAGACCGGAGATGCCGACGGATGGTGATGTTTTGGTTGTTGATGGGAATCTCAGGCCTAAACAAAGGTAATACCACCGGGTCATGCGTATCCGTATCGTTAACCCAATGATCCGCATCATCAGGAGTATAGATAAAGTGAGCAGGGCGGCGGCAATGGCTCACAAGGGGCGACGGTTCACAATACGCGTAAATATGTCGATAACCTCCTTAGAAGATCATGGATGTGCTCGGTACAGACCGATCAATAACATGCTTGGGGAGTCCACAGCTTTGCGGCCCTTTCGTGACGGTGTCATAGAGATGAGGTGGCGGCCTGTGACCTTAACGATTTGTAACAATAGTTCAGGGTCAAGAATCATGAATATCCAGATCTGAATGGAGGTTTTAGTCCGCTTTTGGGTGCTTGGGTAATAGGCAAAATTGCACTTATAGAGACAGCGATTCGTTTAGTGCTTGTGTAGGCTTCAAATATAAGAAATCTCTTATATAGCATTGTTTCATAGGAAGAAAGAACTTCAGCCGTTATAAGCCACAACAGTAATCGATCTACGTATTAAGCGGAAAATCCAGAATTAAAGCTTGATAATTTGCCGTCGATAAGTAAGGACAGCGGGAAATTACTATTGGCTTTTGGATAAAGCAGACAGGCCGTTTCAGCGTTTGAGGGTATTAATAATGAATCCGTTAAGAAATTTCTCTCTTAAATATAAGATCCTCCTGCCGGGAGTGATCGGGGTAGTCGGTTTTGCCATCTATCTGGTGGTCAATTATTCCGCTGGATCGATCAATTCCAGGATTCTGGGCGAGGTTGAAGACAGCTATTTGCCGGCCTTGGAATTGACGGGTAAAAATCTCAGCCTGCTCGATAAGGTCAAGCAAGACCTGGTGTTCGCGGCAACGACCGGTGAGCCATCTATGATAGACGATGCCCAAAAGCTCGCCGATGAGATGAAGAAAAATGTGGCCCTGCTTGAAAAGAACCTGGATACGACTGATCAAGTAAAACAGGGTGAGATTGTTGCGATAAAAAAATCCTTATCCAGTTATCTTGATACGGTAATTCCCTTGACCAGGGCGATGATCGCCGGCACGGCGGATATGGGGCAGGCCCAAACCAGTATGAAAAAGAGCAAGGAGAGCCTGCAGCAACTGGAAAAAGAGTTAACGCAGACCCGTGATGAAAGCCGGAGTGACTTCATCAATGCGGTGAAAGAGGTCAATGCCCGTAGTGACAAGGTATTGATAGCCGGCTTGGTCATGGGTGTCATCGTCATGGTGCTATTGATCGGCATAGCATTCTGGGTGGCGCGAATGGTGACCGCCGATATTAAAGACGTGGCCAAGTCGCTCGAGGATATCGCCAGCGGTGAAGCGGATTTGACCATCCAGCTCAAGAGCAAAGGCAAGGATGAGGTGGGCGAATTGGTGCGTTGGTTTAATACCTTCGTGCAGCGTCTGCGCGGCATCATCGGAGAAGTGGTGAATTCCACATCACATTTGGCCGCTGCGGCCGAAGAAATGTCGAATATCGTCATGCAGGCCAAAGAAGGTGCGGGTCATCAGCAGCAGGAGACCGAGCAGCTGGCCAGCGCGACCAATGAGATGACCGCAACCATTGAAAGCATGGCGCAATATGCCTCGGAAGCGGCCCAGGCGGCGCAGCAGGCGGATCAGGAATCGGTGGGCGGTAAGAACGTGGTTGCCGGTACCATTGAGACCATCGATGCCTTGGTCTCAGAAGTCGAAGCGACCTCTAGTGCGATACACAAGCTCGAGCAGGAAAGCACCAATATAGGCAAGGTGCTGGATGTGATCCGGGACATCGCCGATCAGACCAATCTGCTGGCTTTGAACGCGGCTATCGAGGCGGCGCGTGCCGGTGAACAGGGCAGAGGGTTTGCAGTTGTTGCCGACGAAGTGCGGGTACTCGCTCAGCGTTCATCACAATCGACCAGCGAGATTAGGGAGATTATCGAACGCCTGCAGAGTGAAGCACGCGACGCTGTCCAGGTGATGCAATCGGGTCGGGAAAAGGCCAAGGAAAGTGCCAGTCAGGCGGGACAAGCCGGAAACGCACTCGAGGTGATTACCAGCAAAGTATCCGGCATCAACAAGATGAATACGGAGATCGCGCTGACGGCAGCGCAACAAAGCAGCGTGGCCGAAGAGATCAATCGAAACATCACCAACATTAATAACATTGCGCAGGAAACCGCGGAAGGTGCGGGGCAGACCGCTACTGCCAGTGAAGAGTTGGCCGGGCTGGCCATGCGCCTGCAGGGTTTGGTCGGTCAGTTCAAGGTATAACATAGTTGACTAATATAGTTGCATTATTCAGGGCATAAGGTATTCTCACGGGCACACAAGGAAGGACAAATGTTTAATATGAAAAGGAATTCTTCTGCTGTTTCCGCTAAATCCAGCAATCGTAGTGTGTTTCAACAGGAAATGCTTGGTGGTAATCCGTCAAGCACGGGTAATTTTGGAGGCAGTAAAAACAATCAGCAAAGGAAAAGGGGACAAGAGATGGGAAATCTATTGTGTAAACCGAAATACTTTGCCGCTTTGGCGGCGTCATTGTTGTTTTTTGGTCTGCAAGCCGCGTCGGCAGGTGTTGCTGTAATCGGAAATCCCGATTTAGGCATGAACTCGATAACCGCTGCGCAGGCGGCCGATATTTTTTTAGGCAAGATGATCAAGCTGCCGGACGGCACGCAAATCACGGTTATCGAGCATAAGGAAGGTGATGCCGTCAAGGATGAATTTTACGACAAGGTAGTGGGCAAAAGTCCCAGCCAGCTCAAGGCGTATTGGGCCAAGCTCGTTTTCACCGGCGAGGGGGTTCCGCCTAAGGAATATGCCGGCGATAAGGCGGTGTTGGATCGCGTCTCGAGAACGCCAGGGGCAATCGGCTATGTCAGTGATGGGTCGGTTGATAAGTCCGTCAAAGTATTGTTCGAGGGCAAATAATGAGATTTCAGGATCGGAAATTTAAGGAGAGTATGAAAATGATCAGCAACAAATACCTCGCTATAGCCGGTTTGACATTGATCGCGGGCATGCCCGCGGCGCATGCCGTCGATTTCGGCGCCTTCGGCGATGTCAGCTATCAAGGAACCTCGCAGAAGGATACGGCGGACAGCTTCGTGCAGGGCCAGTTCGATCTTTACGCCACCCAGAAGATCGACCCAAAAACAAGAGTGTTCGTGGAAATGGTGTTCGAGGCCGGTCCCGATAATGCCTACGGACTGGATCTGGAACGTTTGAATATCACGCGCCAGCTTACCCCCGGCTTGTCAGTGGCGTGGGGCCGCTTCCATACCCCGATAGGCTACTGGAACACCGCCTATCATCACGGCGCCTTGATTCAGGATACGGTGTTTCGTCCCACCTTCCTCGATTTTGAGGACGGCAACGGCGCGATCTTTCCCACCCACATCATCGGCATCATGGCGGATGGCAAGGTTTCCACCGGTGGCGGTGACCTGAACTATATGTTGGCGGTGGGTAACGGTTCCTCGATAAATACCGATGGCTGTGCTGCCTCATTAGCTAGCTGTCCGGGTTCCGAAATCGATGTCCACAATGTCCAGGATACCCAAGACAAGAAAATGGTCGTCGGTGCAGTCAACTATAAAATGTCCAGAGTCCCCTTGCAGTTCGGTGTGTTTGCTCTGCATGATCCCTTCGCCGAATCCGGTACCGGTGGTGTGACCACTCCGAACAGCGATTTGATCGGTATGCAGGTGTGGGGCGCGGATGTCCGTTATGCGTCGCACGGCTTCGACATGATTGCTGAAAGCTATAACATCGACAATAAAGACAAAGTCGGCACTGCCGGAAGCAATAAGGCCTCGGCCTATTACGTGCAGTTCGGTTATCGCGTCACGGATAAGTTGAAACCCATCTATCGCTACGAGAGCGTGGATTTTCAAACCAAGGATCCTTACTTTCAATATCTGGGTACGCCGGAAGGTGGGCGCCATGTCCTGGATCTGCGCTACGATCTTGACGATACCAATGCACTTAAATTCGAAGTCTCCCGCTTTGAGCCCGTGCAGACTGGCGTGAAGAGTTACACCTCCTATGCCCTGCAATGGGCCTTCCTGATGCTGTGATGAGATCACGCTTGTGAAGATGTCATCGCGGGCCTTATGGCCCGCGATTTTTTTTGTAGCAGCTGAATTTCAATCAGCCAGGCGGCTGAAGAGTCCTCAGTTCGAATGAGAAAGTTTCGCTTCCACTTCCAACACCAAGCGGGTCATGTGCAGGACGCTGTCGGCATTGAGCGAGATGGATTCGATACCCTGTTCCACCAGCCAGCGGGTGATCTCGGGATAGTCGGAGGGCGCCTGGCCGCAAATGCCGATGTATTTGTCGCGGTTGCGGCAGGCGGTGATGGCCATCTCCATGAGTCGTAAGACGGCGGTATTGCGTTCGTCAAAGCCGGTGACCAGGCCGGAATCACGATCCACGCCCAGAGTGAGTTGGGTTAGATCGTTTGAACCGATGGAAAACCCGTCGAATAGCTCGAGAAAGTCATCGGCGAGCAGGGCATTGGCGGGAATTTCACACATCATATGGATCTTCAGGCCATGTTCACCGCGTCGTAGTCCGTGTTGCGCCATCAATGCCAAAACACGCTCAGCCTCGTCGACGCTGCGCACGAAGGGGATCATCAGCGCCACATTGCCCAGTCCCATGCCTTCCCGTACCTGGCGCATCGCGGCACATTCCATGGCAAAGCACTCGGCGAATTGCTCGCTGGGATAGCGCGAGGCCCCGCGAAAACCGAGCATGGGGTTTTCTTCCCGGGGTTCATACTTGTCGCCGCCGATCAATGCCGCATATTCATTGGATTTGAAATCGCTCATGCGTACGATCACCGGCCGGGGGTGAAAGGCGGCGGCGATGGTCCCCACTCCTTCGGCGAGACGCTCGATATAGAAACTGCGCGGGTCGGGGTAACCGGCGGTCAGCTCGTCGATTTGCGCGCGGGTTGCGCCGTCCAGGGTGTCGTATTCCAGAAGGGCGCGAGGGTGAATGCGGATGGCATTGTTGATGATGAATTCGAGACGTGCCAAGCCGACCCCGTCATTGGGGAGCTGGCAGACCTCGTAGGCAAGCTGGGGATTGCCGACATTTATCATGATGTGGGTGCGCGGTCGCTGCAGCTTGCTGGTATCCAGCGTTTCCTTGGTGAAGGGCAAACGGCCGGCATAGACGTAACCGGCATCTCCTTCGGCGCAGGATACCGTGACCTCGGCACCGTCACTGACGGTGTGGGTGGCGTCATTGCAGCCGACCACCGCCGGTATGCCCAGTTCCCGCGCGACGATGGCGGCATGGCAAGTACGGCCGCCGCGATTGGTGACAATGGCGGCGGCGATCTTCATCACCGGCTCCCAATCGGGATCGGTGATATCGGTGATCAAGACCTCGCCCGGTTGTAACTCCGCCATGTGCTCGGCCTCGAGAATCACTCGCGCCCGTCCCGTCGCGATCTTCTGGCCGACACTCTTGCCTTCGGCCAGCACGGTGCCGCGTTGTGGCAGGCGATAGGTCTCCAGGGCCGCCTTTTGCGTCGCGTGGACCGTCTCCGGCCGCGCTTGAAGGATGTAGAGCTCGCCGCTCTCGCCGTCCTTGGCCCATTCTATGTCCATGGGCATGGGGTGGTCGGCCTGCTGCGAATAGTGATTTTCAATGGTGGTCGCGTAACGCGCCAGTTGCAGTACTTCATCGTCGGTGATGGCGAAGCGTTCACGGTCCTCGCGTTTTACCGGAATATTGCGCGTAGATACCCCGGCCATGGCATCGGCGGCGTAGATCAATTTTCGTTCTTTGCTGCCCAATTGGCGTTTGAGTATGGGGCGGTGGCCTTGAACGAGGGTGGTCTTGAATACGTAAAATTCATCCGGGTTGACCGTGCCCTGCACCACATTTTCCCCGAGGCCGTAGGCGGCATTGATGAATACTACGTCGCGAAACCCGGTCTCGGTGTCGAGAGTGAACATCACGCCGGAGGCGCCCTTGTCGGAGCGCACCATCTTCTGCACGCCGATGGACAAGGCTACATCCATATGAGCGAATCCCTGGTCGACGCGATAGGAAATGGCACGATTGGTAAACAGTGAGGCGAACACCCGTTTACACGCCGTCAGCAGGTTGTCTGCGCCGCGGATATTGAGATAGGTCTCCTGCTGGCCGGCGAAAGAGGCAGTGGGCAGGTCCTCGGCGGTGGCGGAAGAGCGCACCGCTACATCGGGGCTGGGACCATATTCGCCGGCGAGTTCTTTGTAGGCGGTGCGAATCTGCGCGGCGAGATCATCGGGGATGTCGCCGCGCATAATCCATTGACGGATCTTGGCGCCGGTGACGGCCAGGGTCTTAACATCGCTGCTATCGAGCGCGGCGAGCGCGTCATCGATGCGTTGATCCAGTTTGTTATGGCGTAGATAGTAGCGATAGGCCTCGGCGGTGGTGGCGAAACCGTTGGGTACCTTTACCTGCTGTGCGGCAAGTGTCCGGTACATTTCACCCAGGGAGGCGTTCTTGCCTCCGACCAGGGGGACATCCTGCATGCCCAATTCAGCGAAACGGCGAATATATTCCATACTCCCTCCGGGAAGCCGAAAGCTGAAGATTGCAGGCAATCGGCTGCTTAAGTAATCACCGTCGGCGCGTCGCGTCCGGTACGTTCGGTGATAGCGGCGATTTCATCGGCTAACTGGATCAACGACCCTAGATAGGTCTGAGTATCGTCTTGATGCCGCGCAGCATCGCGTTCATAGGCCTCGATATAGATGCGCAGGGTTGCACCCTCCGTCCCGGTGCCGGACAGCCGGTAGACGATGCGGCTGCCGTTTTCAAATAAGATCCGCAGGCCCTGACCGGTGCTGACACTGTGGTCCACGGGGTCGGTGTAACTGTAATCGTCCGCTTCCATGACGCGATGGGAACCGAAGTCCTTACCCCGTAAGCCTGGAAGTTTGACCCGTAAATCATGCATGAGTTCTTGGGCGCGGGTACTGTCTACGCCCTCGTAATCATGGCGGGTATAAAAATTGCGGCCGTAACGTGCCCAGTGTTCGCGCAGAATTTCCTCCACCGGCTGGCGGCGTATCGCCAGGATATTGAGCCAGAATAACACGGCCCACAGCCCGTCTTTTTCACGCACGTGGTCGGAGCCGGTGCCGAAACTCTCTTCACCGCACAAGGTGACTGAGCCGGCATCCAGAAGATTGCCGAAGAATTTCCAGCCGGTGGGGGTCTCATAGCATGGGATGCCCAATCTTTCGGCCACATGATCGACTGCGGCGCTGGTGGGCATGGACCGGGCGACCCCTGCCAGGCCTTTGGCATAGCCGGGCACGCGTGTGGCGTGGTCGGTCAAAATCGCCAGGCTGTCGCTGGGGGTAACGAAACAATTGCGGCCTAGTATCATATTGCGGTCGCCGTCACCGTCGGAGGCGGCACCGAAGTCCGGAGACAGAAAGCCGCCTTTCATGACGGCGACCAGGTCGGATGCGTATGTGAGATTGGGATCGGGGTGTCCACCGCCGAAATCGGCCAACGGCGTGCCGTTCATCACCGTGTTCGGCGGCGCACCCAGACGCTCCTCGAGGATAAGGTGGGCATAGGGACCGGTTACCGCATGCATGGCATCGAAGCGCATGGTGAACAAGCCGGAGTTGAACAGGCCGTGGATCTGATCGAAATCGAATAGATTTTCCATGAGGCGGGCATAGTCCGCCACGGAATCGATGATTTCCACGTGCATGTCTTCGATCTGGACCGTTCCGAGGGTCTCCAAGGGGATGTCACCCGACTCGGCGATATGATAGGAATGAATCTCACGGCTGCGCTGATAAATGGCTTCGGTGATCTTTTCCGGCGCCGGTCCACCGTTGCCGGTGTTGTACTTTATGCCGAAGTCGCCGTGCGGGCCACCGGGGTTGTGGCTGGCGGACAGGATGATGCCGCCGAAGGCCCCGGACCTGCGGATAATACAGGAGGCCGCCGGCGTCGAGAGTATGCCGTATTGACCGACCAGAACCCGTCCGAAACCGTTGGCGGCGGCGATTCTGAGAATGATCTGGATGGCTTCACGGTTGTAAAAGCGCCCGTCACCGCCCACTACCAGAGTTTGACCTTGATAGCCTGCCAGCGAATCGAAGATGGCCTGGACAAAATTCTCCAGGTAGTGAGGCTGTTGGAAGACCGAGACCTTTTTCCGTAGTCCGGATGTGCCCGGGCGTTGGTCGTCGAAAGGTTTTGTGGCTATGGTTAGTATTGTCATAGTCTCCTAATCTAACCGATGCCGTAGGGATGGAGAAGGGGGTGCTTGAAGTTACCGCCCTGGCGGATGCGCCCGGGGCCTTGAAAATCGGGTTTCTGACCCCATGACAGGGGTTATCCATTTATTTAGTCAACATTAGGCCAATAGCTGAGGGAGGCATTTTTCATGACGGTTGCCGCACACAAAGAGACGCTGGATTTCCAGGCGGAGGTCCGCCAGCTCCTGAAATTGATGATCCACTCTTTGTATTCCAATAAAGAGATATTTCTTCGCGAGCTGATTTCTAATGCCTCGGATGCCTGCGATAAGCTGCGCTTTGAGGCGCTTAGTGACGACGGCCTCTATGAGAATAACGCCGAGCTGCGTATCCGCGTGTCTTTCGATAAGGACAAGCGAACCGTGACCGTGAGTGACAACGGGATCGGCATGAATCGTGCTGAGGTTTTGGAAAATCTTGGAACCATCGCTAAATCGGGAACCCGCCAATTCCTGGAATCACTGAGCGGTGAGCAGGCCAAGGATGCCAAGCTGATCGGTCAGTTTGGCGTGGGTTTTTATTCGGGCTTCGTGATCGCGGATAAGATTACCGTGATAACCCGCCGGGCCGGCCTGGGTGCCGAGCACGGTGTGCGCTGGGAGTCGGACGGCGAAGGCAGTTATGCCGTCGAAACCGTGGACAAGGCCGAACGCGGGACCGAAGTCACCTTGCACCTGCGCGACGGCGAGGATGAGTTTCTCGACGGTTTCCGCCTGCGCAATATCATCCGCAAGTATTCCGACCATATCGCCCTGCCCATCGTCATGAAGAAGGACGATCAGGATGAGGACGAAACCATCAATAGTGCCTCGGCTTTGTGGGCACGGTCCAAGAAGGACATCAGCGATCAGGAGTACAACGAGTTTTACAAGCATGTCGGCCATGACTTTGAAGATCCGCTCGCCTACATCCATAGCCAGGTGGAAGGTCGGCAGTCCTATACCTCTTTGTTTTACGTTCCGCAGCGAGCCCCTTTCGATTTGTGGGATCGCCAGCAACGCCACGGCGTCAAACTCTACGTGCGGCGGATATTCATCATGGATGCCTCGGAGCAGCTGTTGCCCAATTATCTGCGCTTCGTGCGCGGCGTGGTGGATTCGGACGATCTGCCGCTCAATGTGTCGCGCGAGATCCTGCAGCATAACCGTGCCGTGGAGACCATCCGCTCCGCTTCCGTCAAGAAGATTCTGGGGCTGCTGGAGGACTTGGCGAAAAACGAGCCGGAAAAATACGGCAAATTTTGGCAGGAGTTCGGGCGAGTGCTCAAAGAGGGGCCAGCCGAGGATTTCGCCAATCGCGAACGCATCGCCAAGCTATTGCGTTTCGCCTCCACTCATAACGATAGCGAGAAACAAATCGTTTCCCTGGACGACTATCTCGGACGGATGAAGGACGGCCAGGACAAAATCTACTATATCACCGGGGAAACCTTCGCCGCCACGCAACACAGTCCGCATCTTGAGGTATTTCGCAAGCAGGGTATTGAGGTCTTGTTGTTGTCCGATCGTATCGATGAATGGCTGATCGGAAACTTGCCGGAGTATTCCGGCAAGGCCTTGCAATCCGTGGCCAAGGGGGCCTTGGATCTCGGTAAGTTGGAAGATGAGGCTAACGCCGAGGAGATCAAGAAGGCGGAGGAGGAGTACAAGGGGCTGCTGGAGAGGATGAAAAAGGCCTTGGGCGAGCGTGTCAAAGAAGTGCGTATCAGTCATCGCCTTACCCAATCGCCGGCCTGTCTGGTGGTGGAAGAACACGATATGGGCTCCAGTATGCGCAATCTCCTCAAGGCCGCGGGCCATGATGTTCCCCAGGTGGTGCCTATCCTTGAGGTTAATACCGGCCATAATCTGGTGAAGCGTCTCAACGACGAGCAGGATGAGCAACGCTTCAGCGACTGGGCGAGCATCCTGTTCGATCAGTCCTTGCTGGCGGAGGGCGGTCAACTTGATGATCCGGCGGCTTTCGTGCGCCGTTTGAATGAAATGATGCTGTTGCTGAGCAGCTAGCCCCGACCCTTGATGGACGGGAGGGACAGGGATGTTCGGATCCAGGGAACAGAGCGACGGTAATTAGCTATGATTACCGTCGCTTTTTTAAATCACTCCAACGCCACGCTTTCCCGTGTTGCGGACATTGTGCCGTGTCAGGTTATATTAACCGCAGTGGGGCAGACTGTTGCAATGCTGCGCCTGTTGGATGAGATGGATTCAAGCTTCAAGTGTTTTATTTGAGGAGGATGTATGGCCACTCCGGTAACACCGCTGTTGGCGGCCGACATCATCATTGAGATGGTGGATAGGCCCGAGCGGCCCATCGTGCTCATCGAGCGCAAGAATGCCCCTTTCGGCTGGGCGTTGCCCGGCGGGTTTGTGGACGTGGGGGAATGCCTGGAACAAGCGGCGGTGCGTGAGGCCCTGGAAGAAACGAGTCTGCACGTGACGCTGAAAGCGCTGCTGGGTTGTTATTCCGCGCCGCAGCGCGACCCGCGCGGACATACCGTGAGTGCGGTATACCTTGCCGAGGCGCGCGGCACACCGCAGGCGCGGGACGATGCCAAGCAGGCGGAACTGTTTAGCTTGAGTGATTTGCCGGCGCCTTTGACCTTCGATCATGCGCTGATTCTCGAGGATTACCGGCAATTTCGTAGCAGCGGCCGTCTGGCGCCGTTGCGCATTCCCGAGTGAAATGCGGCCGCTGACCTGGCGCCGCCGCTCCGGTATACTGCTCGCCAGTTGCAGCATCGGACCAAGGGCGACATGAGCAGATACAGCGGCGAACAAGATTACCGGCATGGCTCCACGGAATGTCTCGGTGTGCTGTTGGTCAATCTCGGTTCCCCCGAGGCGCCAACCACTTCGGCGGTGCGCCGTTATCTCGCCGAGTTTCTGTGGGACCCCCGTGTGGTGGAAATTCCCCGTTTGCTGTGGTGGCCGATTTTGCATGGGGTGGTACTGAGATTGCGGCCCAGTCGTTCGGCCCACGCCTATCAGCGGGTATGGACCGAGGAGGGTTCGCCGTTGCTGGCCATTTCAAGACGTCAGCTCGGTGCTTTACAGGATGTATACGCCGCCCGCTATGGTGAAAGGGTGAAGCTGGCATTGGCCATGCGCTATGGCAGTCCTTCCATTAAGGCGGGACTTGCCCAACTGCGCGAGGTGCAAGCCAGGCGTATATTGATACTACCCTTGTATCCTCAGTATTCCGCCGCTACCACGGCAACGGTGTTCGATGCGGTGGCCGCCGAACTCAAAACCTGGCGTTGGGTGCCGGAACTGCGTTTCATCTCCCATTATCATGACAACCAGGACTATCTCACCGCCCTGGTGAACAGTATCCGGGAAAACTGGGAACAACATGGTCAGGGGGAGCGTTTACTGTTTTCCTTTCACGGCATGCCCAAGCGTACCCTGCACGCCGGGGACCCCTATCACTGTCATTGTCAGAAGACCGCGCGCCTGGTGGCCGAACGGCTGGGCCTGGCAGAGGGCCGCTGGCAGGTGGCCTTCCAGTCTCGTTTCGGCCGTGCCGAATGGTTGCAGCCCTACACCGATAAGACCTTGCGCCAATGGGCGCATGATGGCGTGAAGCAGGTGGATGTGGTCTGTCCCGGCTTCGCCGCCGATTGCCTGGAAACGTTGGAAGAGATCGCCATGCAGAATAAGGAAACCTTCCTCGCTGCGGGTGGCACGAATCTGCGCTATATCCCGGCGCTGAATGCTCGTACCGATCACATTGCAGCCTTGCAAAGCTTGATCGATGGCCATCTGCAGGGATGGCTGGAACCCGATCACGATTCCACTTTCCTAAAGGAGCAAGCGCAAGCCAGCCGTCGGCGCGCCCTGGCGCTAGGGGCCAAACAATGAGTGTTCATGGCGATTGCCGGGTAGCTACCCCTCTTTCTGAACCGTTGCTTAATGGAATGGTGAAAGTGACCGATACGTTACCAGCAGGGTGACAATGTGCTTTGATATCACAAGGCGCGTTGTCATTTTTATGTCTTTGATAATCGCAGGGGTGTCAGGGTGACAATATGAGACTCGGCTCGGCAAGAAAATATATGAAAAACAATTTCTTGCGATTAATTCTCGCGGGCTGCATGCTTGCCGCATTGCCCTTGTGGATGACCAAGACCGATGCGTCTATCGATCCTAATCCGATGCCGCATGTCAGTGCCCTGGATCTGGGTCCGGTGGTGTTTCCGGTGCCGACGGCCCTGGAAGACAATGTGGATTTTTGGCGTAAGGTGTTCGCGTTTTGGCACTTGAACCAGGTTGTTTTGCATGACGCCGATTACCCGGCTCTGGTGTACGGGGTAATAGAGCTTAAGGGCGTGGTGGGCGATGCCTACAGCAGGGCCCAGCGTAAACAAATTAAACGAAGTACCAAGGCGCTGGAGCACAGGCTGAAGCGCTTGGCAGCGGTGGGTCGGAATATAGCCTCGCTTTCTGCCGAGGACCGTGCGCTAAGACAACATATTATTGACGTGGTCGGCAGCGATGCCGTAGCCGGTGCGGCAGACCGGGTTCGAGGGCAGCGCGGTCTACGGGAACGGTTTCAGCAGGGGCTGGAAATCAGCGGGCGTTATGATCGCGCCTTCCGTGAGGTGTTTCGCGAAGAAGGTGTGCCGGAGGATCTGGCCTATCTGCCTCATGTGGAATCCTCCTTTCAGAATCGTGCCCGTTCGTCCGTAGGTGCGGCCGGGATGTGGCAATTTACCCGTTCGGCGGGACGCTTGTTCATGAAGATCAACCGTGCCGTGGACCAGCGTATGGATCCGGTGGCGGCGGCGCGCGGGGCGGCCCGTTATTTGCGTCAGGCCTACGACATGCTGGGCAGTTGGCCATTGGCCATTACTTCTTATAACCACGGCATACGCGGCATGATGCGCGCCAGGGATCAGTACGGCAGCGATTTCAGTCGCATCGTTCAAGAGTACGATTCCAGGACCTTCGGGTTTGCTTCGCGTAATTTCTATGCGGAGTTTCTTGCCGCGCGCGATGTCGCGCGTAATCGCGAGCAATATTTTCCCGAGGGATTGAATTTGCAGCTTCCCTTGGCGCTGGACAGTGTGGTATTGGACAAACCCTTACGCTCACATCGGATTGCCCGCTATTATGGCGTCGCACAGCGAAAGTTGGTGGCATTGAATCCCTCATGGAGGCGACGGGCTGCCCGCAGCACTATAGCCATTCCGGCCGGCACTGAGGTATGGCTGCCCGCCGGGACCTTAAGCCGAGTGGCCGCGGCGCAAAAGACGGAGTTGCCGCCGGTGCAGCTCGCCCGGGATGATGCAGTGGTGGCCTCGTCCCCCGTGAATGTTTATCACATCGTGCGGGCCAATGAGAGCCTGTCTACCATCGCGGCGCACTACGACCTCAGCGTTCGGACATTACGAGCCCTCAATGATATGTCTCCTCGGGAGGAGCTGATCCGGGTCGGCGAAAAGCTACGGGTACGGGAAGCGGTTGAGCCGGTTATGAACGCTTCCGCGCAGGGTGATGTCATCGTGCATGTGGTGCGTAAGGGGGACAATGCCTGGATGATAGCCGCCAATTACGGTATCCCTGTCAAGCAACTGCTGGTTACCAATCAATTGACCAGACATTCCGTGCTGCGGCCCGGACAGCGTTTAGACATTCCTGTCAGCCGCTAGCCGTTGTGCGGCTTCATTCGAAATCCTAAGCGTATAAGCGGTAGTCCCGCTTATGGGCCGGGATAAGTCTCAAGGCGGCACTTTCCCAAACTGCATTTCAATATACTGGCCTGCTCATACCAGTCCCCCAGGACGATACGCTGCGCACTATGGTCATCGAGTATAAAGCTGTGAACGGCGGGGCGATGGGTATGGCCGTGGATCAACTGGTAAACCCCATGCCGGCGCATGATTTCCATCACGGCGCCTTGATTGACATCCATGATCTCTTCGGCTTTGCTGCGGCTGCGTTCGCGGCTCTCCTGGCGATAGTGTTTGGCCACGGCGATACGCTCGTTTATGGGTAGCGCCAGGAACTGCCGCTGGGTATCCGGATTGCGCACCTGAGTGCGGAAGCGCTGATATTCCACATCGTCGGTACACAAGGTATCGCCGTGCATGAGCAGAGTCCGTTTACCTTCCAGCTCGATGATCGTGGGATCTTCCAGCAAACGACAGCCGCTCAGTTGAACAAAGCGTTCGCCGATGAGGAAATCGCGGTTGCCGTGCATGACATAGACGGGCACGCCGCTGGCGGTGAGCGCGCGGATTCCGTTCATCACCGTCTGGTAAGCCGGTAACACGGCATCATCGCCCAGCCAAACCTCGAACAGGTCGCCCAGTATATAAAGGGCGTGGGCTCGGGCGGCGTCATTCTGTAAAAACAGTGAAAATAATGCCGTGATCTCCGGGCGTTCATCGCTGAGATGCAGGTCGGAGATAAACAGAGTCTCTGTCACGGCATGGGCATCGCAATTACGGGCAATCGGCTATTTGGCGTCCGCGTCGGAAACGACGGTGGCTTTCTCGATCACCACTTGTTGACGCGGGGCATCCTTGGGAAAGGGGCCGCCGGGGCCGGTGGGCGTATTGACAATTTTATCCGCCACGTCCATACCTTCAACTACCTTGCCGAATACCGCATAGCCCCAGCCTTGGGGAGTGGATGAAGAATAATTCAGGAAATCATTGTCGGCCACGTTGATGAAGAATTGGGCGGTCGCCGACTGCGGATCTCCGGTGCGGGCCATGGCGATGGTGCCGCGATCATTGGCTAGCCCGTTGTCGGCTTCGTTTTGGATAGGGTCGTGGGTGGGTTTCTGCTTATAGTCTTCGGTGAAGCCGCCGCCCTGAATCATGAAGTTAGGGATGACCCGGTGGAAAATAGTGCCGTCATAATGGCCCTCGCGCACATAGCGCAGGAAATTGTCCACGGTTTTGGGGGCCTTGTCGTGATTCAATTCCAGGACGATCACCCCCAGGCTGGTTTGGAGACGCACCCGCGGATGCTCGGTAGCGGCCCCGCCTTGTGGGGAGACGGCGAACAGGGTGCAGAAACTCAAGGCGGCGAACAGCGCATTCTTTTTCATGGAAGGATCCTTCTCTCGGGGGTGTGAAAACAGGGGGTAATGATAAAGGGTTTATTACGGTCATGAAAGCCGAATCGTGGCGAGATGGCTTTGTGAAGCGGGACGCTTTCGGCTACCATGCTGTGCCATGAACTCGATAGCCGTAAAAACCCGATTTGCACCCAGTCCGACCGGCCAGCTTCACCTCGGAAATGTGCATGCCGCCTTATTCTGCGCCCTCTACGCCCGCCATTGCCGCGGTGCGTTTGTCTTGCGCATTGAAGATACTGATCAGCCGGATTTCAAGGCCATTTGCAGGGGGCTGTCAGCGGCTGCGGGTAAAAAGGGCAAGGCCTTGTTCTTGCCGCTGCGCGCCGCCTTGACTGCGGATGCCCATGGCCCCGAGATGGACAAGCTCTGGCGTCAGCTGGGCGAAGCGCGGGTGCGCCGCCGTTTCACAGCGGCTGCGGCCGTGTGTAATGCATAACTAGCATGAGTCTTACGTCTCTGCCCATTATCTAATATTGATTAATTTTCTTACTGGCGACTGTCCATGCTGAAGATTTATAACACGCTCACCAAAGAGAAAGACGTTTTTGTGCCGCGCCAGCCCGGCAAGGTCGGCATCTATGTGTGCGGCATGACGGTGTACGACTATTGCCACGTCGGTCACGCGCGGGTGATGGTGGTGTTCGATGTGGTGGCACGTTATCTGCGCGCCAGCGCTTATGACGTGACCTATGTGCGCAACATCACCGATATCGACGACAAGATCATCAAGCGCGCCCAGGAAAACGGTGAACCCATGGAGGCGCTCACCGCACGCTTCATCGCCGCCATGCACGAAGACGCCGCGGCGCTGGCGGTGTTGCCGCCCGATCAGGAACCGCGCGCCACCGCCTCCATCGCCGTCATCGTCCAGATGATCTTGACGCTGATGGAGCGCGGCTATGCCTATCAGGCGGGCAACGGCGACGTCTATTACGATGTTAGCCGCTTCGCGCATTACGGCGCCTTGTCCGGGAAGCGGCTGGAGGATTTGCGCGCAGGCGAACGGGTGGCGGTGGACGAGGCCAAGGATGATCCCCTGGACTTCGTGCTGTGGAAGGTAGCCAAGCCCGGCGAACCCAGCTGGGAGGCGCCCTTTGGGCCGGGGCGACCCGGCTGGCATATCGAGTGTTCCGCCATGTCCACCCAGTGCCTGGGCGAGCACTTCGACATCCACGGCGGCGGCATGGATCTGATGTTTCCCCATCACGAGAACGAGATCGCCCAGAGCGAGGGCGCCACCGGTCATAAGTTCGTGAACTACTGGATGCACAACGGTTTCGTGCAGATCAATGAAGAAAAGATGTCCAAGTCCCTGGGCAATTTCTTCACGGTGCGCGAGGTGTTGAAACAGTACCGGCCGGAGGTGGTGCGTTATTTTATCCTGAGCAGCCACTATCGCAGCCCGCTCAATTATTCTCGGGAGAATCTCGATAGCGCCAAGGCGGCGCTGGATAGGTTTTATACGGCGTTGCGGGATGTGCCGGTGACAGGTACTCCGAACATCGCTATGGATGCCAGCGATTATGTGGTGCGGTTTCGGGCGGCGATGGATGATGATTTCAATACGCCGGAGGCGTTGGCGGTGTTGTTCGATTTAGTGCGTGATCTCAATCGTGCCAAATCAGAGAATAAAATAGATGGTGCGCAGGCATTAGCCGATTTATTGCGTCAGCTCGGCGGTATGTTAGGAATATTGCAGTCTGAACCAGAGCGCTGGTTTAAGGTGACTGGAACAGTCAACGTTACCAATGCTAATGATGCAGCCTCTATTTCCGGTGTTGTTGGTCTTAGTAATGATGAAATTGATGCCTTGGTTGAAAAACGTCTAGCTGCTCGTATGGCCAAGAACTGGGCGGAGTCGGATCGAATCCGCGACGAGCTGAAAGCCCAAGGCATTATCCTCGAAGACCGTCCCGACGGCACCACCGATTGGCGGCGGGCTTAATCAATCCATTTTAAATAATGTTGCCTTCGGCATTTGATTGAATCGCGGTCCCGTCCGCGAGGACGGGTGACTTTCTTTTGCGCGGCCAAAAGAAAGTCACCAAAGAAAAGGCCGCCCGGAGCCGGCGCTCCGCTGCGCGGAGTGCCCTGCGCTTCTCGTCGGTCTGGGCGCTCGCTAACTCGCCCCTATCGCCAAGGCGCTAGGGGCTCAGACAAAGCTCGCTTGTTTCCCGGCCCGGCTGCGATGCTCGGCGCCGCCTACGGGACCCGGGTGCCAGTCCGCATTGCCTCACCATTTCCCTCGTGTCATTTCAAGCCGTTGTGTCATTTCGAGCGTTAGCGAGAAATCATTTGGCAATATCCTAGATTTCTCCCTGTGGTCGAAATGACAAGAGAGATCAGATCAAGCTTCTTACAAGGAGACACTGTCGAAGCATCTGCCCTGGGGTCCCCGTCGGTGCCGCCGAGCACCGCAGTCATTTTGGGGAGAAGCGCGCGGTTGTCTTAGCGCAGCGAGTTCCGCGCGCGCCCAAAATGGCGAGGAGCGCAGGGCAGCCCGCAGGGCCAAACCGTCGGGGTGTCTTTTCTTTTGGTTACTTTTCTTTGGACAAGCAAAGAAAAGTGACCCGTGTTCGCGGACGGGACCGCGATTTAATTAATCATCGCCGTAGGCGATTCCAGAAAGATAAAGATAGGTGAGGCAGCGAACGGCTAAATCATTTTTTTGCGTGCAACTGTTCCGCCGCATAAAGCGTATTTTGCATCAAGGTCGCCACGGTCATGGGTCCGACGCCACCGGGCACCGGGGTAATCCAAGCGGCGCGCTCCTTGGCTACTTCGAATTCCACATCTCCCACCAGCTTGCCTTGGGCGGTGCGATTCATCCCTACGTCGATGACGACGGCGCCGGGCTTGATCCATTCGCCCTTTACCAATCCGGGTTTGCCAACCGCCACCACCAGGATGTCGGCGCGCGCCACATGGGCGTGCAAGTCCCGGGTGAAGCGGTGGCAGGTGGTGACGGTACAGCCAGCCAACAGCAGCTCCAGGCTCATGGGTCGGCCGACGATGTTGGAGGCACCCACCACCACTGCTTCCATGCCGCGGATGTCGACGCCGGTGCTGTTGAGCAGGGTCATGATCCCCAAGGGCGTACAGGAACGCAGCAAGGGCAGACGCACTGCGAGGCGGCCGATGTTGTAGGGGTGGAAGCCGTCCACGTCTTTGTCGGGATGGATGCGCTCAATGACGGTTTCCGGGTCGATGCCCGCCGGGAGCGGCAGCTGTACCAGGATTCCGTCGATCTCGGAGTCTTCGTTGAGTTGGTCGATGAGGGCCAGTAACGGGTCTTGGCGGGTGTCGGTGGGCAGGTCGTAGGCCTTGGAGATGAAGCCCACATCCTGGCAGGACTTGCGTTTGTTGGCGACATAGATCCCCGAGGCGGGGTCATGGCCCACTTGGATCACCGCCAGGCCGGGCGCCCGCAGGTCCGCGGTCAGTCGGTGTTGAACCTCTTGTTTCACCGTCTGCCGGATTTGGGCGGCGATGCTCTTCCCGTCGATCAGCTGTGCGCTCATATCGTACTCGGCTATTAATGCAAAAATTGGGTGTGCGTATCCTATCCGTCTTCAGGGACGGATGTCACCGTCTGCGTGGCTGAGACATACCGTGATGAAGGCGCGGGCGGCGTTGGAGAGGGTGCGCCGGGCATGATGCACCATCCCCAGGCGTCTGACGACCTGTAAGGATTCGATATGGTGTATGTGCAGGCTGGGATCGACCATGGTTAGTGGCAAGAGACTCCAACCTAATCCGATGGATACCATCATCTTGATGGTTTCGAGATAATTGGTTTCCAGATTGACGTGCAAGGGCAGCCCCGGTTTAAGGAAGCTGCGTTCGATCAATTCCCGGGTGTAGGTGCCGCTGGCGGGCAGGATCGCGGGATACTCGCATAATTGCGCGAGGCTGAGGCGCGGATGGCGGCACAAGGGGTGATCGTTTGCGCTTACCAGGGCCAGCGGATCACGCCATACCGGGATCAGGATCATGTCCGCGGGCTGTTTAAACGGCAGGGTAACCACCGCCAGTTCCAGTTCGCCCTGGATCACGGCTCGGCAGGCGGTCTCCGAATCCATGAAACACAGGTCGAGTTGGACCTGGGGATATTGGCGGGTGAATTGGCGCAGTACCGGGGGGAGGCGGTGGAGTCCGATGTGGTGACTGGTGGCGATGCTGAGTCTGCCGCGGACTTCGCCCGCCAGATTGGTGATGGCGCGGCGGGTATCGTCCACGTCAGTCATGATCTTTTCGGCGCGGCTGAGGAGGGTCTGGCCCGCCTCGGTGAGGATGACGCGCCTGCCGATGCGGTCGAATAAGCGGGTGTCCAGCATATGTTCCAGCGCGGCGATGCGTTTGCTTACTGCCGGCTGGGTAAGGTGCAGGGCCTCTGCCGCCAGGGAAAATGATCCGTGGCGGGCGACGCTGATGAAGGCGTTCAGATCATCGATATCCATCATGGGTTCCCAGGCCTATATATTCCTAATGGGAATATAATACATAAATAACATGAATTTGTAGAATATATAGTTATGTATTAGCATCTGGCTTAGGTAAGCATGCTTGGGAGTAACTTGTTGTGGCAAACAAGACCTTATATGACAAATTGTGGGATGCGCACGTGGTGCGGGGTAACGAGGACGGGACCTGCCTCCTGTATATCGATCGTCACTTGGTGCATGAGGTGACCTCACCGCAGGCCTTCGACGGTCTGCGGCTCAACCGGCGGCCGGTGTGGCGACGTGACGCCAATCTTGCCACCGCCGATCATAATGTCCCGACCCTGGATCGTGCCAAAGGCATCGCGGATCCCATATCGCGCCTGCAGGTGGAGACACTGGATAGCAATTGCGACGAGTTCGGTATCACCGAATTCAAGATGAATGATGAACGCCAGGGCATAGTGCACGTCATCGGTCCGGAGGAGGGCGCTACCCTGCCCGGTATGACCGTAGTGTGCGGCGATTCTCACACCTCTACCCACGGCGCCCTGGGTGCCCTGGCCTTCGGTATTGGGACCTCGGAGGTGGAGCATGTGCTCGCCACTCAGTGCCTGGTGCAAAAAAAATCCAAGAACATGCTGGTGAGCGTGGACGGCGAAGCCGTCCCGGGGATTACCGCCAAGGACATCGTGCTGGCCATTATCGGCGAAATCGGTACGGCGGGCGGTACCGGTTATGCCATCGAGTTCGGTGGTACGGCGATTCGTGCCTTGTCCGTGGAAGGGCGGATGACTGTGTGCAATATGGCCATCGAAGCCGGCGCCCGTGCCGGGATTGTGGCGGTGGATGATAAGACCATCGATTATGTGCGCGGGCGTTTCTATGCGCCTAAGGGCGCGCAATGGCAACCAGCGGTGCAGGCGTGGGGGAATTTGCACAGCGATGCGGGGGCGCATTTCGATCGCGTGGTGAACATCGTTGCCGCCAATATCAAGCCACAGGTGAGCTGGGGGACCTCGCCGGAGATGGTAGTGGCGGTGGATGCCGTGGTGCCCGATCCAGCTCAGGAAGCCAACCCCACCAAACGTGAAGGCATGCAGCGCGCCTTGCACTATATGGCGCTACAGCCCGGCACGCCGATCAGCACCATCGGCGTCGACAAGGTGTTCATCGGTTCGTGCACCAACTCCCGCATTGAGGATTTGCGCGCGGCGGCAGCGGTGGTGAAGGGCCGCAAAAAGGCGGACAGCGTCAAGCAGGCAATCGTGGTGCCGGGCTCGGGCCTGGTGAAAAAGCAGGCCGAGGCCGAAGGCCTGGATCGCATTTTTGTCGAGGCGGGCTTTGAATGGCGTGAGCCGGGTTGTTCCATGTGCCTGGCCATGAACGCCGATCGCCTGGAGCCGGGGGAGCGCTGTGCTTCCACCTCCAATCGCAATTTCGAAGGACGTCAGGGTGCGGGCGGACGCACCCATCTGGTCAGCCCCGCCATGGCGGCGGGGGCGGCGATCGCCGGTCACTTTGTGGATGTGCGCGAATGGCATCGAGCTACAAGCTAAGCAGCGGTTTGTTTTTGCTTGTTTAGCGCGACAAGGCTCTTGGCGAATAGAGATAGAGGAGACAATGTGGAAAAGCTAGATAAATTGAACGGTGTGGTGCTGCCTTTGGATCGCGCCAACGTGGATACCGATCAGATCATTCCCAAACAGTATCTGAAGTCGATCAAGCGTACCGGCTTCGGCCCTAATCTGTTCGACGAGTGGCGCTATCTGGATCCCGGCGAGCCGGGCATTGATCACGGCAAGCGGCGCCTCAATCCCGATTTCGTGCTCAATCAAGCACGCTATCAGGGTGCACAGATTTTGTTGGCCCGGGATAATTTCGGTTGCGGTTCATCGCGCGAACACGCGCCCTGGGCCCTGTTGGATTACGGGTTTCGCGTCGTTATCGCCCCGAGCTTTGCGGATATCTTTTTCAATAATTGCTTCAATAACGGTATCCTGCCCATCGTCCTGCCCGCCGCGGTAATGGACCGCTTGTTTGCCGAAGTGCTGGCGACCCCCGGTTACCGTCTGCAGCTGGATCTGGCCGCGCAGACCCTGACCACGCCGGGTGGCGAGATCATCGCCTTCGAGGTGGACGCCTTTCGCAAGCATCGCCTGCTCAACGGTCTGGATGATATAGGCCTCACCCTGCAGCATGTGGCGGAGATCAAGGCCTACGAGGCGCGCCGCCGCTGCGAGGCGCCGTGGTTGTTCCATGATTAACGCATAATATTCCGCCGTGCGGCACGGGATAAATGCATAAAATTTCGCCACGAGCATGGTGCTGTTGGTGGCAGGTATAGAGTGATCGGGAATTTAGAATATGACCAAAAAGATTGCAGTATTACCCGGGGACGGCATCGGTCCGGAAATCGTCGCCGAGGCGGTGAAGGTGTTGGTATGTCTGCGCAAGGATTTCGGTCTGGCGATCGAAACGGAACAGGCGGCCATCGGCGGAGCGGGCTATGAGGCGGCGGGTGATCCCCTGCCGGAGACGACTCTGGAGTTGGCCAGGCAGGCGGACGCGGTCCTGTTAGGTGCGGTGGGCGGTTTCAAATACGATACCCTGCCGCGGGATCAGCGCCCGGAACGCGGTCTGTTGCGCATCCGCAAGGAGCTCAATTTGTTCGCCAATCTGCGGCCGGCGCTGCTCTATCCGCAGCTGGCCGAGGCTTCGAGCCTCAAGCCGGAGGTGGTGGCCGGTTTGGATATCATGATCGTGCGCGAGTTGACCGGAGACATCTATTTCGGGCAGCCGCGCGGTATCGAGGAACGTGGCGGTGAGCGGGTCGGCTTCAATACCATGGTCTATAGCGAATCGGAGGTGAGGCGCGTGGCCCAGGTGGCCTTTGAAATCGCCTTGAAACGCGGCAAGAAACTATGTTCGGTGGAAAAGGCCAATGTATTGGAATGCAGCGAGTTGTGGAAGGAGGTCGTCATAGAGGTCGCTAAGGACTATCCGCAAGTGACCTTGAGCCATATGTATGTGGACAACGCCGCAATGCAGCTGGTGCGTAACCCCAAGCAGTTCGATGTTATCGTCACCGGCAACATCTTCGGCGATATCCTCTCCGACGAGGCCTCCATGCTCACCGGTTCCATCGGCATGCTGCCCTCGGCGTCGCTGGACGATTGCAACAAGGGTATGTACGAGCCGATACATGGTTCAGCGCCGGATATTGCTGGGCAGGGCATCGCCAATCCGCTGGCGACCATTCTCTCGGTGGCCATGTTGTTGCGCTACACTTTAAACGAGACGGCATTGGCGGGCCGTCTGGATGCGGCGGTAGAGGCGGTGCTGGAACGGGGTTATCGTACCGCTGACATTTACACTGCGGGTATGAAGAAAGTCGGCACGGCGGCCATGGGTGATGCGGTGGTGGCGGCCCTGCGCGAATAGATGCTGGTGGGCATACGGCGAGTGTAAATCAGTCGCCAGCCTGCAATATTTTTGTGTGTTGTGCCTTCATCGTGGTGGGGTAGACCCACCGGACATTAATGGCGAGGTTTGATCATGAAAAGAGTCGGATTCATCGGTTGGCGCGGCATGGTGGGCTCGGTACTGATGCAGCGCATGCAGACCGAACGGGATTTCGAGTCGATTGACCCTGTGTTTTTCACCACCTCCCAGATGGGTGGCAAGGGTCCGGCTATCGGAAAGGATGTGCCGCCGCTGATGGATGCCAACAGCATCGATGCCTTGCAGGCCATGGATGTCATCGTCACTTGCCAGGGTGGCGATTATACCAAGGAGGTGTATCCGCGATTGCGTGCGGCGGGTTGGAATGGATATTGGATCGATGCCGCCTCCGCGCTGCGCATGAAGGATGAGGCCATCATTGTTCTGGATCCGGTCAACTACGATGTCATCAAGGACGGCCTGGCCAAGGGGGTCAAGACCTATGTCGGTGGCAATTGCACCGTGTCATTGATGCTAATGGCCATCGGCGGTCTGTTAGACCAGGGTCTGGTCGAGTGGATCAGCCCCATGACTTATCAAGCCGCTTCCGGTGCCGGCGCGCGTAATATGCGTGAATTGATCCGGCAGATGGGGGCGATTAACGGCGAGGTGGCCGCGCTGGTGGACGATCCCGCTGCGGCTATCCTGGAGATCGACAAGCAGGTCTCCGATTTCATGCGTTCCGATCGCTATCCCTTGGATGCGTGGCCGGTGCCGCTGGCCGGTTCCCTGATCCCATGGATCGACGTGCAGCTCGACAGCGGTCAGAGCAAGGAAGAGTGGAAGGCCCAGGTGGAATGTAACAAGATCCTGGGGCGCAGCGCCCAGCCCATTCCCATCGACGGCCTGTGTGTGCGCATCGGTGCCATGCGCTGTCACAGCCAGGCCCTGACCATCAAGCTGAGCAAGGACGTATCCCTGGATGAAATCCATGACATCATCGCTACCCATAATGACTGGATCAAGGTGGTGCCCAACGACCGCGAACTCAGTATGCGTGAACTGACGCCGACCGCGGTGACCGGGACCTTGACCGTACCGGTGGGGCGCTTGCGCAAGCTCACTATGGGGCCGCAGTATCTGTCCGCCTTTACCGTCGGTGACCAACTGCTGTGGGGTGCCGCCGAGCCGCTGCGGCGCATGCTGAATATCCTGCTGGCACAATAGTCCTCTTGATTATGACCTCAAAATACAACGTAGCCATCGTTGGGGTTGGCAGCGTCGTGGGCGAAGCGGTGTTGTCGCTGTTGGCCGAACGAGACTTTCCGCTGGGGACCTTGTCCGCGCTGGATTCCACCGATATCGATACCGGGCGCGTGGAATTTCGGGATGGCTATGTGCCGGTGCGGAATGTCGCCGACTTTGATTTTTCGCAAGTGCATCTTGCCTTTTTCTGTGCCGGGGAGGAAATTGCCGCCCGGCATGTGCCCAGGGCTGCCGCCGCCGGCTGCATCGTTATCGATGACAGCGCGCAATTTCGTTACGAAGAGGACGTGCCTTTGGTGGTGCCTGAGGTCAATGCCGAGGCCATCGGCCAGTACCGCCGGCGTGGCATCATCGCCAATCCCAATTCCTGTGTGACCTTGCTGCTGGTGGCCTTAAAGCGGATTTACGATGTAGTGGGTGTCGAACGTATAAACGTGGTCACCTTTCAAGCGGTCTCCGGTACGGGTAAGATGGCCATGGACGAACTGGCGACGCAAACCATGTCGATCTTCAATATGAAGGGGGTCAGCACTAAGGTCTATCCCAAGCAAATTGCGTTCAATGTTTTGCCTATGGTCGGTGAAGTTCTGGATAATGGCTATACACGCGAGGAGATGAAGATGCTGTGGGAGACACGTAAAATCCTTGCTGACGAGACTATCCAAGTCAATGCAAGCTGTGTGCGCGTGCCGGTTTTTTTCGGTCATTCCCAGGCGGTGCATATTGAAACGAGGGATAAAATTACGGTGGCCGCGGCACGGCAACTGTTGGAAAAGTCGCCGGGAGTTAAGCAGGTTGATCGGCGTAAGGCGGGAGCCTTCCCCACCGCGGTGACCGAGGCGGTGGGCGCAGATGCGGTTTATGTCGGGCGGGTGCGTGAAGACTTGTCGCATCCCCGTGGTTTAGATTTGTGGATCGTGGCCGACAACGTACGCAAGGGTGCTGCCTTGAACAGTATTCAAATCGCTGAGATTCTGGTAAAAGACTATCTCAGTTAGGGGTATACCGATCAGGAA
>Ga0315556_1000069_pt1 | contig 49928 bp, 40 predicted proteins | sample SalMarSW160310MG_FD_202112 | JGI IMG/M metagenome (GOLD analysis project Ga0315556, IMG submission 202112) | Salt marsh sediment microbial communities from the Plum Island Ecosystem LTER, Massachusetts, United States - Salt Marsh Sediment SW1603-10 ...
ACCCCAGAGGAGTATATTTCACCCATTGAAAGGTCTGACACGCAATTTTAAGATTCTGTCGTGGGTCTTCTTTATCGCTTTCGCCCTGTTTCTACTTTCCATGAGTGCAGGGAAAGGGCTTTCGTGGGACCCCCTTGAACAGGTTTTGATTGAGGTCACTGCCCCCGTTCAACTGATTTTCCAACGGACCGTGGCACTGACGACGGGTATCTGGTCGAATTACTTTTCCCTCGTTCATGTCCGGCAAGAAAACCTCCAGTTGAAACAGCAGCTCAACAGGCTGAAGATGGAGAACAGCCGCTACCGTGAGGCGCTTTACACCCATGAGAGACTCAAGGCCCTGTTTCAATTCAAGCAATCCATCGACCGGCCTGTCCTTGCCGCCCAAGTTATTGGGCTGGACCCCACAGGATGGTTCAGGTCGGTCATGATAGACAAGGGAGAGCGTTCGGGGATAGCCATGGACATGCCGGTGGTGAATGCTTCAGGCGTTGTGGGACGGATTGTCTCTGTTTCTCCCAATTATGCGAAAGTCCTGCTCATTATTGATCAGAACAGTTCTGTGGACTGTCTTGTTCAGAGATCAAGAGACAGGGGCATGGTGAGGGGCCTCAGCGAAACCGTCTGCTCTGTTGATTATATGGTCAAGACGAGTGATGTGAAAGTGCATGACAGGATTGTGACATCCGGCCTCGGCGGCGTTTATCCGAAGGGGATTCCGATTGGTCAGGTAGTGAGAGTCGATGAATCTCCGGGGGATCTGTTCAGACATATCAGGTTGCGTCCCGCTGTGGATTTTTCAAGGCTGGAGGAAGTCCTTGTCATTTTAAAGGAGAAGATATCGACCGATCACCTGCAAAAAGAAAAGTAGTGTTCTATATCGGGGTGTGGTTTGCAGGGTTGATATTTACCCTGCTGAAGGGCCGGTTGATGCATACCGTGGGTGTCCATTCACTGGACTTCGACCTGCTGATTGTTGCCATCGTCTATCTACTTGTGAGGTACGGACACACGGCAGCCAGTGGTTACGCCTTTGGTCAGGGATTGTTCATTGATGTGCTCTCAGGGGGAACGCCAGGTTTTTTCACCCTGATCTATCTGGCCGTTTTTTGGGGGCTCCACTTTGGCTCACGGTTTTTTGATCCTGAATCCACGCGGGGGCAGATGATCCTGGTTGCACTGGTGCTGTTGCTGAAAAAGGGCCTCTTCCTTGGCATGCTTGTGCTTTTTATGCCTCATGTTGCAATAGCCGGATCATTTCCCATAATGATCGCGGGGTCCATGTTGATAACGGCTTTGAGTGCACCTTTGTGTTTCATTTTTTTTGATTACCTGAGGGGACTTTCTCTGGTGGATGACGAACAGCCGGGTTGATACCCCGAATGCCATTTGCCGTGTTATGCGGAGCTCCCCGCAGCTGCCCCGGACATCCTTCATCTTCCTCGCGGGGGAAGAGTTGTAAAGATAATGGGGTCTTGTCCGAGACGGATCATGCCCTCGCCTTATCTGAAAGGGACATCCTTAAGAGAATTTGAAAATTGAGACCATCTAATTTTGATCCAGCTACCGTGGATATTTTCAACCGGCAGTTGAAGAAAACCACCATTTTTGTCCTGATATTTTTTGTCGGCCTGATTTTCAGGTTGTGGTATCTGCAGGTCGTCAATGGATGGAAGTACAGGGCGAAGTCAGAGAATAATCGCATCCATTTACAGGATATTGCACCCTTGAGGGGCGTGATATTTGATCGTAAAGGTCGATTACTCGTGGACAACAGGGCCGCCTATGACCTCGCGCTCATACCCGAGGATATTCAGGATCCTCCGGCACTTTTGAAACGACTGGATGAGCTTGTAGGAATTGATATTAAAGAGACGGCTCGAGAATTGCGAAAAGGACTGCAGCACTACCCGTTCAAGGCCATCCGGATCAAGAGAAGTATCTCAAGAAATGAACTGGCTCTGGTCGAAACCCATCGTTTCAATCTGCCGGGAGTCAGGATAATGGTGAGCCCTGAGAGGTATTACCTTTTTCAAGACCTCGCGGCACATGTCCTGGGATATGTGGGAGAAATCAGTGAAAGGCAGTTGGCAAGCGGCCGGTATCTGAATAATAAGTCCGGCGATCTGATAGGAAAGGCGGGTGTGGAGAAGAAGTGGCAGGCGATTCTGAACGGTATCCCGGGAGGGGAACAGGTTGAAGTGGATGCCGCCGGGCGGAAACTCAAGGTGGTTTCACAAAAACCCCCTGTCCCGGGTGCCAATGTCTATCTGACCATTGATAAAGACCTCCAGGCCAGGGCGGAAAAGGAACTGGAAGGCAAGGTCGGTGCGGTTGTTGCCATGGATCCCATGGACGGAGAGATCCTTGCCATGGCCTCCAGTCCTTCCTTTGATCCCAATATGTTTATCAAGGGTTTTGACAGGGAGACATGGAAAAGCGTGGTCGGAGGCAAACACCATCCCTTAGAGAATCGGGCCGTGGCCGGACAGTATCCACCGGGGTCCATTTTTAAGATTGCCGTTGCCCTGGCGGGACTTCAGGAAGGAGCGGTGACCCCTGATGAGAAGCTTTTCTGCAGCGGCAGCTACAGGTTGGGAAAGAGTGTTTACCGTTGCTGGAAAAAGTGGGGTCACGGAAATGTGGACCTGCACAGGGCACTGGTGGAGTCCTGTGATGTCTACTTTTACCAGTTGGGAAAAAGATTGGGTATAGAAAAGATAGCTGAATATGCAAGGAGGCTTGGCCTGGGTTCGCGAACGGGTATTGATCTGCCGAACGAAAAGCCGGGCCTGATTCCGTCGAAAAAATGGAAACTCAAACGATGGGGCGTTCCTTGGCAGCAAGGCGAGACCATTTCCATATCCATCGGTCAGAGCTTCGTTTTGGTGACCCCCCTTCAGATAGTTTCCATGATTTCGTCCGTTTTCAATGGAGGGAGACTCCTGAAACCGCAGTTGACCGAACGGATCAGCACACCGGGAGGTGAAGACATCTACCTGTTTCATCCCGTGGAAAGGTGGGGCCTTGGAGTGGATAATGCATACCTTGAGATGGTAAAGAAGGCGCTGACAGGCGTGGTAAACGAACTCCACGGGACAGGGAAAGAAGCCCGAATAAAGGGAGTGCTTGTGGCAGGCAAGACCGGAACAGCCCAAGTCGTGTCTATGCAAAAGGGGGAGCGTTCCGGCAATGAAGAAAATGTCCCCGAGGCTCAGCGGGACCATGCGTGGTTCGTGGCCATTGCGCCGGTGGATAAGCCGAAAATAGCGGTTGCCGTGATCATTGAGCATGGAGGGCACGGCGGAAGCGCGGCAGCCCCTGTGGCGAAAAAGATCATATCAGCCTATCTGGGAATGAATTGAAATGTTTGATCGAAGACTCCTGCAAAATTTTGACTGGACACTGCTCCTTCTGCTGATACTCCTGGCCGGTATCAGTATCCTCAACCTTTACAGCGCCACCTATCCGATTCGCGAAATGGGAGGCACTCAGATCTTTCGTAAGCAGGTGTCCTGGTACCTCATGGGGTTTGCGGTTTTTTTCGTGATGACCACCTTCAACTATTACGCCCTTGAACGGTTTGCGTACCCGGGATACATCGCCTGTATCCTTTTGCTTTTGTTCGTCCTCGTCATGGGAAAGGCCACCGCCGGTTCGCAGCGGTGGTTGCACCTGGGGCCGATTTCTTTTCAACCGTCCGAGATATCCAAAATCGCCGTTATCCTGGCGCTCGGCAAGTTTTTTTTAGAAAAGGCCGACAAGAGATACTATCGTCTGAGGGATCTGTGGCAGCCTTTCCTGCTCGTGGTCATTCCGGCTTTTCTGATCATGAAGGAGCCCGATCTGGGAGGCGCCATTCTGCTGATAGCGGTTTCTTTTTCCATGGTCCTGTTTGTCAGAATCTATTGGAAATCGTTGGTCATTCTCGTGGGTTCCCTTGTCTCCGTGGCCCCTTTTATCTGGTTTGGACTGAAAAGCTACCAGCAGAAACGCATCCTCACGTTCCTGAACCCTGACCTGGACCCCCTTGGGGCCGGTTACCATATCAACCAGTCCAAGATCGCCATCGGTTCCGGACTCCTCTGGGGCAAGGGCTTTCTGAGGGGTACGCAGACCAGACTCCATTTTCTGCCCGAGCAACACACGGATTTTGCGTTTTCCGTGCTGGCGGAGGAGTGGGGGTTCATCGGCTCGATCATACTCCTCCTTCTCTATCTCTTTCTCATCCTGCGGGCGATTTCTATTGCCAGGAATTCAAAGGAACGCTTCGGATCGGTCATAGCCATTGGTTTGATTGCCATGGTTTTCTGGCAAGTGATCATCAATGTGGGGATGGTCACGGGTCTTCTCCCGGTGGTGGGCATCCCGCTTGTACTTTTCAGTTACGGCGGCTCATCTCTCATTACAACCATGGCGGGCATGGGATTGTTGATGAATATCAGCATGCGTCGGTTCATGTTTCAGTAATATGCCATTGTAATGGTTAATAGTGTAACTAAATCTGTTTGAGTGATTATCTTGTGATTTTTCTTGCAAAAGGAAAATCTATGTGTTAATTCGCAAAACACTTGTGAGGCCGGATGGATATGAAACAATCAAAAGGACAAATGAACGCCTTCCTGGGCAAGGACACGGTGTTTGATGGAAAGCTTTCCTTTACGGGAGCGGTTAGGATCGACGGTGACTTCAAGGGTGAGATCCTGACAGAGGGCACACTGGTTGTCGGGGACTCAGCTAGAATCGAGGCGGACATTAACATCTCGCATATTATCATCAGCGGCGAAATCCGGGGAAATATCATCGCTTCCGAGAAAATTGAAATCAAGGCCCCGGGCAAGGTTTTCGGGAATATCCAGGCCCCCACCGTTATCATTGAAGAGGGCGTTATTTTTGAAGGGAACTGCCGGATGCAGACTGCCGAGGAGGACCTTGGCAAGAAGGTGGCAGTGCTGACGTAGCATTCCCTCAGAAAAGTTTTGACAAGCCGTTTTTTTTCTTATAATAAGGCGTTACCTGTCCATTTAACAAGAAAAGGACCAATAGTCATGCTGCAGATCGATCTGTCTTTGCTTATTCAGATTGCAAATTTTCTCCTGCTTGTTTTCCTGCTCAACATCTTCCTCTACCGCCCCATCAGAAGGGTTATTGCCCAACGAAGTGAAGAGATGGGGAGCCTTGAACAGGCCATCGGAACAGCAGAAAAAAAATCGAATGAAAACGAAGAGGGCATCCGTGAAAACAGGTTGCTGGCCCGCAAGGACGGTTATGAGACCAAGGAAGCGCTGAAATTGGAAGGGCTTGCCGAGGAAAAAACCATTCTTCAGGCATCAGGGGCCCGCGTGGATGAAAAGGTCTCCGAGGCCAAAGAGGAAATGGATTCCCAAGCGGGTGCGGTACGAAAGGCACTGGAAGAACAGGTTGTGGTCTTTTCAAGGGAACTGGCCGAAAAAATTCTCGGGAGGAGTGTTCAATGATCAACCTGAAGAGCAGCAAATGGAACGCTGCACTGCTCGCTGCGTGCAGTATTTTTGGGATACTCCTCTTTTTTGGGTTGGCCATCGCATCTGAAGGAGGCGGCCATGAAGCGGCCCAGCAGGGCGGCGAAATGGTCGATTTCATCTCCCGTTGCATCAATTTTGCCCTGTTGCTTGTGATACTTTTCATCGCGATTCGCAAAACGGCAATCAAAGATTTTTTCACGGGGAGAAGGGAAGCGATCCGCAAGAGGTTTGAGGAGCTTAAACGGGGAAAGGAAGAGGCGGAGCGTCATTCGGCGGAACTGGAGCAGAAGCTGAAAGATTTTGAGGCAGAAAAAGGCGAAATCCTGGAGCAGTTCAAGGCGGATGGACTTGCCGAGAAAGAGCGGATTATTACGGAGGCTCGGGAGAGGGCCGCTCAGATGGTTGCGCAGGCCGAACTGACCATCCAGCGGGAGTTCCAGGGAGCGAGGAATCGTCTTCAGGCCGAACTTGTGGATATTGCGGCTCAAAAGGCCCAGGAGATCATCGTCGAAGAGATGAAGGAAAAGGATCAGGATCGACTCGTCCAGGAATTCATAGAAAGGGTGGAGAAGCTAAATTGATAGGATCGAAGATATCAAGGAGATATGCTAAGGCCCTTCTCAGTATCGGCCAGGATGAAGGGACTTACGGGGAATACGGGGAAAACCTGAGGGAATTTGCTACATTTTGCGGGGAAAGGGCTGAATTTTTCCGCATAGTTTCGAGTCAGATTTTTTCCCAAGAAGACCGGCGAAAGATCCTCGAATTTGTGCTGGAGAAAAGCGGGTTCAAGCCCATGGTGAATAATTTCCTCAGACTCCTGCTTGATAAAGACAGGATAGGGGCCATTGGCGAGATAACCGATTACTATGCCAACCTCACAGATGAACTTTCCGGAATGGCCCGGGCTGACATCATCGCCGCCAGACCGCTGAAAGCTGAGACCCTTGCCAAAATGGAGGAAGTCCTCAAGAAAATCACGGCCAAGGATGTCAAGACTTTTGTCAAGGAAGATGAATCCCTCATTGGGGGAGTCATCGTAAAAATAGGGGATTTGGTATTGGACGGAAGTGTCAAGGCCCAGATCGAAGGGCTAAAAGAATCAATCAGAAGGGGTGAGTATAACTAATGGAAATAAGAGCAGAAGAAATAAGCCAGGTAATCAGGGACCAGATTAAGGACTATGAAAAGAAGATAGAAGTGAGTGAGACCGGGACGGTTTTGTCCGTTGGTGACGGTATTGCCCGCGTCTATGGTGTTGAAAAGGCCATGGCTATGGAAATGCTGGAATTTCCGGGTGGCATTTTCGGCCTTTGCCTCAATCTGGAGGAAGACAACGTGGGCGTCGCCATCATGGGTGACGATTACAGGATCAAAGAGGGCGATACCGTCAAGAGGACCGGAAGGATTGCCCAGGTGCCTGTGGGAGATGCTGTCCTGGGCCGTGTTATTGATTCGGTCGGGTTGCCCCTCGACGGTAAAGGTCCCATCGATACCAAGGAGTTCAGGAGGCTTGAAGTCGTGGCTCCCGGCGTCATAGCAAGACAGCCGGTGAATGAACCCATGTACACGGGAATCAAGGCCATCGACGCCATGACCCCCATCGGCAGGGGACAGCGTGAATTGATTATCGGAGACCGACAGATCGGCAAGACGGCCATCTGTGTGGATGCGATTATCAACCAGAAGGACACGGACATCTTTTGCATCTATGTGGCGATAGGTCAGAAGAAATCCACCGTGGCCCAGGTGGTGGATGTACTTGAACGTCATGGGGCCATGGAATATACCACCGTAGTCGCGGCATGTGCCAGTGATCCCGCGACCCAGCAGTTTATCGCCCCTTATGCAGGGTGCGCTATCGGGGAGTATTACCGGGATAACGGAAAACATGCCTTGATCATCTACGATGACCTTTCCAAACAGGCCACGGCCTATCGGCAGGTTTCCCTTTTACTCCGCAGGCCCCCCGGACGCGAGGCCTTCCCCGGCGATATTTTTTACAACCATTCCAGGCTCCTGGAGCGGGCGGCAAAACTGAATGACGAACTCGGAGCCGGGTCGCTCACGGCACTGCCGATTATTGAAACGCAGGCCGGTGACGTATCCGCCTACATTCCCACCAACGTTATTTCCATCACCGACGGTCAGGTCTATCTGGAACCGGGACTCTTCTTTTCGGGCGTGCGACCTGCCATCAATGTTGGCCTGTCTGTTTCAAGGGTGGGTGGTGCCGCCCAGACCAAGGCCATGAGAAAGGTGGCAGGGACCCTGCGTCTGGACATGGCGCAGTTCAGGGAATTGGAGGCATTTGCCCAGTTCGGCAGCGATCTTGACAAGGCCACGCAACGGCAGTTGAACAGGGGACTGAGGCTGGTGGAAGTCCTGAAACAGCCCCAGTATCAGCCCATGTCGGCGGAAAAGGAAGTGGCTATTCTTTTTGCCGGGGCCAATGGGTATCTGGATGAATGGCCGGCGGATGCTGTAAAAGACTATGAGGGACAGATGCTGGAATTCCTGGCGAGCAAACACTCGGATCTTCTGAAGGAAATCAAGGAGACCAATGAGATAAGAGATGAGCTGGCCGAAAAACTGAAAAAGGCCCTTGACGATTTCAAAGGGATCTTTCAACCTGCCGCCTAAGCGGCGATGGCTTTTTACGATTCCATCAATAGATTTCAATAGATTAAGGTATTGGAAAGAGACAGCTAAATGGCCACATTAAGAGATATCCTGCATAAGATAGGCGCCGTCAAGAAAACCAAGCAGATTACCAAGGCCATGAACATGGTGGCCGCCTCAAAGCTGCGCACCACCCAGGGCAGGATGGAGAGCTTCGACCCTTATGCCCATAAATTTGCGGAAGTCCTTGGAAACCTGGCGGGCCGGATTGAACCGGATATCCACCCCCTTCTCGTGAAAAAAGAAAAGGTAACCAACCTTGAACTCCTTCACTTTTCGGCTGACAGAGGATTGTGCGGCAGCTTCAACACTCATGTTATCAGCACGGCTGAAAAATGGATCAAACAGAAAGAAAGTAAAGGATTGGTCTGTTCCCTGACCCTGGTGGGGAAGAAGGGAAGAGACTACTTTTCCAGGCGGGACTTTAAAATCACCAAATCGCATACCCACATTTACGGCAAAATCGATATTTCCTTTGTCAATCAGATGGCACGGGAATTGATTGACCGGTTCCTTGCAGACGAGGTCCATGAGGTCTACATGCAGTATACCCGGTTTCTCGGCATGGCCAAACTGGAACCTACCTTGGTCAAGCTGCTTCCCATTGAGCCCCCTCGCGATGCCGACAAAGAGGGCGCAACGGGAGCTGCGGAGTATCTCTATGAGCCCAGCGCTGAGGAACTGCTCATTAAACTGTTGCCGAAACACCTTAGTGTGCAGATCTACAACGCTTTTTTGCAGAACGAAACGTGTGAGCACGCGGCTCGAATGGCGGCGATGGATAACGCCTCAAAGAACTGCAATGACCTGGTCGAAAGCCTGACCCTGGTCTACAACAAGGCCCGGCAGGCGGCAATTACGGCCGAATTGATGGATATCGTGGGTGGTGCTGAAGCATTGAAAAAGGCATAATAGTTTTTCCTTAAGGAGGTTTAGATATAGTTATGAACGAGGGCAAAATTATTCAGGTAATAGGTCCGGTAGTCGACATCGAATTTGCAGATGGAGAGTTGCCGGAAATTTTGACTGCTCTTCTTATTACGAACGCGACCATCGATGACACCGAAGACAACCTTGTTGTTGAGGTGGCACAACATCTGGGTGACAACGTGGTCCGTTGCATAGCTATGGATGTGACCGACGGTCTGGTCCGCGGGATGCCTGCCAAGAATACCGGCAAACAAATCCAGATGCCGGTGGGGGCGGCCGGTTTGGGCAGGGTGTTGAATGTGGTTGGAAAACCTGTCGATGGACTGGGCCCCGTGAATGCTGAAAAGTTCTATCCTATTCACCGGCATGCACCGGCCTTTAGCGATCAGGACACGTCGGTCAATGTTCTTGAGACAGGCGTAAAGGTGATCGATCTGCTGGTACCCTTTCCCCGTGGCGGAAAGATGGGGATGTTCGGCGGGGCCGGTGTGGGTAAGACGGTGGTCATGATGGAAATGATCCACAATATCGCCATGCAGCACGGCGGCATCAGCGTCTTTGCCGGCGTCGGCGAGAGGACCCGTGAAGGGAACGATCTTTACCGCGAAATGAAGGAATCCGGCGTACTCGAAAAGGCGGCCCTGATTTATGGGCAGATGACCGAGCCTCCGGGCGCCCGCGCTCGGGTCGCCCTTTCCGCGCTCACGGCCGCTGAATATTATCGTGATGAGGAGGGGCAGGACGTGCTGCTTTTCATCGACAACATCTTTCGATTCACCCAGGCAGGTTCCGAGGTTTCCGCACTGCTGGGACGCATTCCATCTGCCGTAGGATATCAGCCGACCCTGGGCACGGACCTTGGCGAATTGCAGGAGAGAATTACCTCCACCAACAAGGGTTCCATCACATCGGTACAGTGTGTCTATGTGCCCGCGGACGACCTGACGGACCCGGCGCCCGCCACCACGTTTGCCCATTTGGACGGGACGGTCGTGCTTTCCCGGCCGATTGCGGAGCTGGGTATTTATCCGGCTGTGGACCCGTTGGATTCCACATCAAGGATTCTTGACGCCAACTACCTCGGTGAAGAACACTATTCCGTTGCCCTACAGGTCCAGCAGACGCTTCAGAAGTATAAGGACCTTCAGGACATTATCGCCATCCTTGGGATAGATGAGCTATCGGATGAAGACAAGCTGGTCGTGGGGAGGGCACGCAGGATGCAGCGCTTCCTTTCCCAGCCTTTTCATGTGGCTGAGACCTTTACGGGGACCCCGGGCGCCTATGTCTCCGTAGCTGATACGGTCAGGGGATTCAAAGAGATCCTGGAGGGTAAGCACGACGACCTGCCCGAGGCGGCCTTTTACATGGTGGGTACTGTTGAAGAGGCCCGCGAGAGGGCCGAACAAATGGCAAAGGCTGACGAATAGGGGTGATGCGTTCATATGGGAACACTACAGTTGGAGATAGTGACACCTGAAAAGGTTGTTGTGAGCCAGGAGGTCAACAGCGTTGTAGCCCCCGGATCCCTGGGCGAATTCGGGGTCCTGGAGGGCCACGTTCCGTTCCTCACGGGAATAGAGCCCGGAGAGCTTCGGTATTCGACGGGTTCGGAAACCGTTCAGCTGGCTGTGACCAGCGGTTTTGCTGAAGTTTCAGAGAACAAGGTATCCATCCTGGTGGATGCGGCTGAAAGGCTGCAAGACATCGACGTGGAAAGGGCCAGGCAAGCCATGGAGAGGGCAAGAGAACGGTTGTCGAAGGACCGGGCAAGCAACAAGGACATAGACTTCATGAGGGCCGAAGTTGCCCTCAAACGCGCGGTTGCCAGGATAAAGGTTGTAGAAAAAACCAAATAATCTATTCAATTGACAAATATTTACTGGAAAAGGCAAGCAGCCCTGCTTGCCTTTTTTATTGACGTTTGCAGGCGTTGTGGATATTATGAGCATCTATGTGGTTAGTCCCACGATCTTGGCCACAGATGATGGCCAGGGAGTGGAGAGGCCTATTTGACAAAAAACAACATGGGGAGTAATAGAGAGAGATGGTTGCCGAGATTGATCAGTTTGATGTTCTGGAGCAGAGGATTGACTCACTTATCGAGTCCATGACTTTCCTGAAAGAAGAGAATACCACCCTGGCCGAGAAGGCACAGATTCAGGAAGAAAAGCTGTTGGATCTCGGCGCACAGGTGGAGAAGCTGAAAGATTCGAGAGACAAGGCCAAACAGCGCATCATTACCCTTCTGGAAAAACTGGAACAGATTCACATGTGAGAGCTGATGACCGTCACTTTTTTCACGATATCATTTTGGTCTGGGTAAGCCGACTTGGAAAATATCATAAAAATAGCCATACTGGGCAATGAATACCTGATCAAGAGCGATGAAAACGGAAGAGATGTCCAAAAGGTCGCAGAATTTGTTAATCGTAAATTCGAGGAAATAAACGAAAGTAAGCAAGGCCTTTCAGAGCGGAAAACGGCCATCCTGGCCGCTTTCGACATAGCGAACGACTACTTTCAACTGCAGCGCGAACAAGAAAATATCGTTGCTGAACTGAGGCGTCGGAGCGAGGCACTGATCAACCAAATTGACTCTGTCCTGAGTTGAGTACTCGTGAGGGAAACACGATTAGGATTGAGATTAGGAATAGCCGGGCTAAGAAATATTGGCGGCAAGTATATGAACATCGCATGGTGTAATTTTATCATTGGTCAAACGTCCATGGGGGCGTTAATGCATAAAATAACTATAAATATCAATTTATTAATGGGTAGAGACGTCATACGGCTCCACTAGGCGCACCATTATTAGTGCTTCATTGAATTAGCCCACCACCAATCTTTTCCTGTCTGGTCATTTCCGGTTTCCACCTCGCGAGAGAATGTTTCTCTTTTCTATTTGTCCATTGGAGCGCATTGTCCGACAAGAATACGGGTAAGCCGGGCAACAAGGAGCATGGTGAAACTATGATCTCTGCTGAAATAGCTGGAATAGCCCTGGGAACCCTGGTTTTGGGTCTACTTGCAGGGGCTTTTATCAGGAAAAAAATATTGGAGAACCGGGTTGATTCCGTAGAGAAATACTCCAAGAAGATCCTGGAAGAGGCCCAGAAAGAGGCCAAGAATCTAACCAAAGAGGCAACCCTCCAGGCAAAAGACACCCTTTACCAGATGAAGGTGGAGTTTGAGAAGGAAACCCAGGACAAGAAGAAGCAAATGCTTGCCCAGGAAAGGCGCCTTTTCAACAAGGAGGAAAATCTGGAAAAGAAGAGTCAGCAACTGGATGCAAGGGAGAACAGGCTGGCGGAAAAAGAAAGATTTAACGATCGAATCGAAGGGCAGCTCAAGCAAAGGGAACTGGAAAGTTCTCGAATGCTTGAAGAACAGCGAAAGCGGCTGGAGAGCATTGCCGGCATTTCAGCGGAGGAAGCCAAGCAGTCCCTGATCGGGGCAATGGAATCGGAAGCCAAACATGATGCGGCAAAACTCATCAGAAAGATAGAAAATGAGGCCAAAACCGAGGCTGACAGGAAGGCCCAGGAGATTCTGGCACTGGCGGTAAAGCGATATGCCGGGGACTACGTGACTGAAAAGACGGTTTCCGTGGTCAACCTGCCGAACGATGAAATGAAAGGGCGCATTATCGGGAGGGAAGGTCGGAATATCAGGGCCATTGAAGCCGCTACGGGCATCGATCTCATCATTGACGACACACCCGAAGCCGTCATCCTGTCCGGCTTCAATGCGGTGAGAAGAGAGGTGGCCAAGATATCTCTGGAGCGGTTGATAGATGACGGGCGAATTCATCCGGCGCGCATAGAAGAGGTTGTCGCCAAGGTGACAAAAGAGATAGAGGCCACCATCAAAGAGGCTGGTGAACAGGCGGCGTTTGATGTGGGTGTGCATGGTATAAACATTGAACTCGTCAAGCTCATTGGCCGGCTGAAATACCGTTCAAGTTATGCGCAAAATGTCCTCCAGCACTCCAGAGAGGTCAGTTTTCTCTGCGGCATAATGGCTGCCGAACTTGGTCAAAATGTCAAGCAGGCTAGGCGTGCAGGCCTTTTGCATGATATTGGAAAGGCTGTTGATCATGAGGTGGAAGGCCCTCACGCGGTCATCGGGGCCGATTTGGCCAGGAAATATGGAGAGTCAAACTCTGTAATCCACGCCATCTGGGCCCACCATGAGGATATTGAACCTGAAACGGTACTTGCTGTTCTTGTCCAGGCCGCCGATACGCTCTCCGGGGCCCGGCCCGGCGCCCGACAAGAAATGCTCGAGTCCTATGTGAAGAGGCTGGAGGGGCTTGAAAACATTGCTCTGTCTTTCCGGGGTGTCAACAAGTCCTTTGCAATCCAGGCCGGAAGAGAGATACGTATCATGGTCGAGGGAAAGATGATCGATGATGATCAGTCCTTCATCCTTGCCAAAGACATTGCAAGAAAAATAGAAAAGGAGTTAACCTATCCCGGTCAAATCAAAGTGATTGTGATTCGAGAAATCAGGGCGGTAGAATACGCAAAATAGCGTTCAGGTCTTGTTCCGGCAGGTAACCGCTTTATCGATAGGTCGGCAGTCCGCTGATGATTGCCTTAAAACGCTTAACTGTAACCTTTCGGGTTCTTCAACAGGGTCACCTCCGGCCATGGGTGAGCCACCAGGAGTCATTATTTCCATAGGCCATGAAAAGGAAACGGTTTATCTTGTGGATGGAACGGCCTATATCCATAGGGCCTACCACGCAGTCAGGAATCTGTCCAATTCCCACGGTTTTCCCACAAATGCCATTTTTGGCTTTTCCAATATGCTTCTGAAACTCCTAGCTGACAAGAATCCTCTCTATCTGTCGATTGTTTTCGATTCAAAAGGACCCACCTTCCGGCACGAGATCTACGAAAAATACAAGGCCAACCGGCCTCCTATGCCGGACGAGATGGCCCATCAGATCCCGTTTATCAAGGAAATTGTCACCTGTTTCAATTTGAAGATGATCGAGATGCCTGGCTATGAAGCGGATGACATCATCGGGACCATGGCACGGATGGCGGAAGAGCAGGGGTACAGGGTGGTTATGATCACCGGTGACAAGGACTTCAGACAACTCATTACACCCCGGGTCAGTATGTGGGACACTATGCAGGACAAGGTGACCGATGAGATCGCCATCAGGGAGCTTTATGGAATCGAGCCTGGTCAAGTGATCGATGTCATGGGCCTCGCCGGTGATGCTGCTGATAACGTGCCCGGGGTCCCGGGTGTGGGAGAGAAGACCGCTCTGAAACTCATCAAGGAATTCGGTTCTTTCGATCAGACGCTGGAACAGGCCGACCACGTGAAAGGAAATAAACTGAGGGAAAACCTGAAAAAGTTCAGGGAGTCGGCAATCATGAGTCGGAAACTGGTCACGATTGACCGGTTTGTTCCTCTTGAGGTGGATATGGAGGAGTTGAAGGTTGGTCCACCTGAACATGATGCCCTGGCCAGGATTTTCAGGGATCTGGAATTCAAGGGACTCTGGGAGAGATTCGCCACCAGAGAGGCAGAATCCACGGATTATCGACTCTGTCTCTCTGAAGAAGATTTGAGATCCCTCGTGGGAAAAATCAAAGAGAAGGGGAGGGTTTCACTGGATACGGAGACCACGAGCAGGAACCCGCTCGAGGCCCGGCTTGTGGGGCTTTCCTTTTCCCTGGAAGAAAAAGAGGCCTGGTATGTCCCGGTTGGTCACGTCTATCCGGGAGCGCCCCAACAGCCTGACCTTCAGAAAGCCCTCGGAATACTGCGGGAAGTCATGGAGGACGAAGGAATTGAAAAAGTGGGACAAAACATCAAGTATGATGCGGAGGTCCTCAGCCAACACGGCGTGACCCTCAAAGGGTTCTATTTCGACACCATGGTTGCCTCTTATGTGATCAACCCGGGGCTCAGACAACACAATCTCGACTATCTGGCTCAACACTATCTGAAGCACAAAATGATCCGTTATCGTGATGTCGTTGGCAAGGGCAAGAAGATGCGTCTTTTTTCCGAGGTCTCTGTGGGGGAGGCCAGGGACTATTCGTGTGAAGATGCCGACATAACCCTGCGGCTGATGCACAAGCTGGATGATAAATTGCGGCTGGATAAGAACGAGGAACTGTTTTATGATCTGGAGATGCAACTGGTGCCTGTACTCATGGATATGGAGTTGGCGGGAATCAAGATTGATAAGCCGTTTTTTCAGACCATGTCATCTCGCTTTGAAGATCAATTGAAGGGTATCGAAAAGGAGATTTATAATGAGGCCGGAATGGCGTTCAATATTCAATCTCCGAAACAGCTGGGCCATGTCCTTTTCGAAAAACTCAAACTGCCTGTGCAAGGAAAAACGGCCAAGGCAGGTGGCTTTTCAACGGACGTGAAGGTCCTGAAAAAGCTGTCCGTCTTTCCACAGAAGACACCCGGGCTTGTGCTCAGGTACAGGACACTAGCCAAACTCAAATCCACCTATCTGGATGCGCTGGTGATGATGGTAGATCCGGATACCGGAAGGATCCACACCTCTTTCAACCAAACGGTTGCGGCAACCGGGCGTCTGAGCAGCAGTAACCCGAATTTGCAGAATATCCCCATCCGTGGCGCTGAGGGCCGTGAGATCCGGAAAGGTTTCATTGCGGAGAAGGGATGTGTTCTGCTGTCGGCTGACTATAGCCAGGTGGAACTCAGGGTCCTGGCCCATTATTCAGGGGACAAGGCGTTCACCCGGGCCTTTGAACAGGGAGAGGACATCCATTCCCTGACGGCAGGGGAGATCCTTGGAGTCGAAAAGAGCGAGGTGACTCCCGAGATGAGAAGGATCGCAAAGGCCATCAATTTCGGCATTGTCTACGGGATGGGTCCCCAGAGGCTGAGTGAAGAGGTGGGCATAGGTCCAAAGGAAGCGAAGGCCTACATTTCTTCATACTATGAGAAATATCAAGGGGTTGAAAAATACAAAAACGAAATGGTCAAAATGGCCAGAGAAAAGGGTTACGTCACAACGCTTCTGAACAGGCGCCGGTATCTCCCCGACATACTGCACCAAAACCGAGTGATCAGGGCGGAAGCCGAACGAATGGCCGTCAATACGCCCATCCAGGGGACCGCCGCGGATCTGATCAAGCTGGCCATGATCAGGATAGCGGGCCGTCTTGGCACCGGGAATTTCAATTCAAAGATGCTTCTTCAGGTGCACGACGAACTGGTTTTTGAAGTGGTGGAGGGTGAGCTTGATGCGCTGAAACAGGTGATACGCGAGGAGATGGAAGGCGTCTATCCACTCAAGGTCCCTCTTAAAGTGGACATGGGGCATGGGAAAAACTGGGGAGAGGCCCATTGAGCATATACTTTCGATCCTACAAAATCGAAACTTACAGAAAGGTTGTAGACCCTGCGCGCGAAATTGCCGGGATGCACTCCGGCAAAATGGCGAGAGAAAGGCAAAAGAGATGGTGGATCAATTCTATGTGGGCATTGATTGTGGTTCTGTAAGCCTGAACTGTATTGTCATCAATGAAGGGAAGGAGATCGTCTATGAATTGCCCTATGAGCGTCACGTGGGCAAGGTCGAAGAGAGGGCCTATGAGCTCATTCGGCATCTCAATGGAAAATTCGGAGAGGAGAACATAGGGTGTCTCAGTTTTACCGGCAGTCACGGGAAAAAGCTGAGTGAGCAGTTAGGTGTATTCTATGAATACGAAACCATCAGCCAGGTCCTTGGTGCCATGTTCGTCCAACCGGACGTTAAGAGCATCATCACTATGGGTGGACAGGACATAGCCCTCTTTCAGGTCAAACACACAACGTCGGAAAACAAAGACGACACGAATGCCTGGAAGCTGGAATACTTCAACACCAATGGACCTTGTGCATCGGGCACCGGTTCCTTTATCGATCAACAGGCACAGCGGCTTGCCACATCCATTTATTCAACAGATGTAGACGTTTCCCAGACAAAAATAGATCAGATACTCGCCGACTTTATTGAACTCGGAGCCGGGAGCGAAAAACCGGCGAATGTCGCCTGCAGGTGCACCGTCTTTACAAAGACCGACATGATTCATCTGCAAAACAAAGGGGAAAAACTAGAGGATATTATCTACGGCCTGCACATCGGAAATGCCAGGAACTACATGAGTACCATCGTGTCCAATCGCGTCCTCGAAGACCCTATCCTCTTCATCGGCGGGCTATCAATGAACCGGCTGCAGGTAAGGGCATTCAGGACCTATTTCCCGGACCTTGTTGTTCCACAACATAATACCTCGTTGGGCGCCTTGGGTGTGGCCATACAGGCGTTTGGTCTTGGGAAAAAGGACAAAGTGGGTACGGAAACCTTGAAGAAAATGGGAGTCCAGGGGGAAATCTCGGCTCCGCGGGCGTCACGGCTGACCTTGAAAAAGACCCTTTTCCCGGAGACCAATGAGATAAGGAAAAGGCCGCTTAAAAAAGGGACAAGGGCCTTTCTCGGGATAGATGTGGGCTCAACCACAACCAAGTATGCCCTGATCGACAATGATCAGGAAATAATCCACAAGAGCTATGTGCCCACCCAAGGGAAGCCCATAGAAGTCACCCAGAGACTCCTTGCGACCCTTCGGGATGATGTGGGCAAAAAGGTCGAGATCGTGGGAACGGCCACCACCGGATCGGGCAGGAATGTGGTGGGAGATTTCCTCAATGTGGATCTCATCATTGATGAGATAACCGCACATGCGAAAGGCGCTGTGAAAATCGATCCTGAGGTCGACACCATCTTTGAAATCGGTGGGCAGGATTCAAAATATATCTATATTTCAAATACCTACCCCCTAGATTTTGATATGAACAAGGTCTGTGCCGCAGGTACGGGAAGCTTCCTCCATGAACTGGCAGGCAAGTTCGGCATCAATATTGTGGGGGAATTCCAGGATATTGCCCTTTCATCGGAGGCGCCGGTAAAGCTTGCTGAACGTTGCACCGTTTTCATGGAATCGGACCTGGTCTCCTACCATCAGAAAGGCGTTCAAAGAAATGATCTGATCTCGGGGTTGTGCTATGCCATTGTATACAACTATCTGAATCGTGTCGTGGAAAAGCGAAAAATCGGGGAAAAAGTCATGTTCCTGGGGGGACCTTCCTTGAACAAGGGCGTGGTGGCCGCCTTTGAAGATGTCCTCGGGCGTGGTCTCATCGTACCCCTTCACAGGGAGGTCCTCGGAGCCTATGGCGCCGCCATCGCCGTTCAGGAAAAAATGCAGTTTGAGCAAAAGGGAAAAAGCACTTTTCGGGGATTGATCAGCTCAATCAATGATCACATGGCGTATAAGGAAAAGACATGCCACGCGGATCCCAACTGCCATAACCAGTGCAAACTGAAAATTTACGATTTTGACGGTCGTCGAAGTATCTGGGGGGGCGAATGTGGGCGTTATGACGTCATAAGGGCCAAGGAATCAAAAAAAGAAAACCTGTTTCAATTGAGAGAGGAGATCTGGAAGAGGTATCTTGCAGGCGTCTGTGAGGAGTTGGACGCTGAAACACCGAAGGAATGCGAAGGTCGCCCGACGGTGGGACTGCAGCGTGCTCTCTACGGCCACCATACGGGGGTATTCTGGGCCCATTTCTTTGACAAGCTCGGTTTTAGGCTCGTGCTTTCTCCGCCCACCAATCCCAGGATTTCCAGGGCAGGCATCGAGACCGTCCTAGCGGAGACCTGCTATCCTGTGAAGGTTTCCCATGGACACGTGAAGGAACTCCTGGGAAAAACGGCCTATCTCTTCCTACCGAGCATCATTGATATGCCAACGCCGGTTCCCAACGAAACCGGCTTTTACTGCCCCATGAGCCAGAGTAATTCCTATATGGCAAGATCCGCACTGGGGCTGGATGCGGCAACCGTCCTGAGCCCGGTGGTACACCTGAAGTATGATCCTGATACACTCGCCCTGGAACTTATGGAACATATGGGTTCGAAAATCGGCAGAAACCGGGCTGAAATCAGAAAGGCCACCTATCATGCGTTGGAGAGGCAGGACCAATTTTTTAAGGAGTTGCACCGGAAGGGTTTGGAGAGCCTCGAACAGACGCATTCCGATGAGCCTGTATTGGTGGTGACGGGAAGGCCTTACAACCTGTATGATGAGAGGCTGAATTTGCGGTTGGGACAGAATTTGGCGAAACTCGGCCTGACGGCCGTCCCAATGGATTTCATTGATGTGTCTTCCGTTGATCTTTCCGATTTTCCCTCCATGTACTGGGGGCTGGGAGCCCAGATATTGAGGACGGCAAAATATACACTTGGACAGGAAAACTATTTTGGCCTTCATCTCACGAATTTTAGTTGCGGGGCGGACTCCTTTATCGAGCACTTCTACAAACACATCATGGGGAACAATCCCTATCTCATCCTGGAATTGGATGAGCACAGCGGCGTTGCCGGTGTTATGACGAGGCTTGAGGCCTATAAAAATGTCATAGAGAACACCATGAAGAAATTAAGGGGCCCCAAGGGGAGAAAGGTCGAACTCGCAAACTGAATATGTTCTTCAGACAGCGAAACGATAAACGGGCATGGAATCTAAAAAAGTGATCAGCTTCAAATCGCTCAATAAGACGGTAGGGCGATTCAATCCGAAAGAGAGGATCTTTTTGATACCCCAGATGAACAGGATCGGGGGCCATTTGCTGGCGGCAACCTTCAGGGGGTTCGGTATCCATGCCAAGGTTATGGATACTTACAAGGGCCTCGATCTGGGCAAGAAATTTACCTCCGGGAAGGAGTGCTATCCCTGCCAGATTACCACGGGAGATATCCTCTACTTCATGGAAAAAGAAAGGGAACGGCTGGGTGACGCCTTTGATCCGGAGCGTTATATCTATTTTATGCCGGAATCCAGCGGACCGTGCCGGTTTGGCATGTACAACAAATACCAGCGTATTGTCCTCGACTCGCTCCCGGAGTTGAGCCGCTTGAAAATCGGGTCCCTTACCACGGATGACGGATACTCCCTGTCCGGTATCATCGATAAGGGCCGGGTCCGTGACCTAAGAAAGGCCGCCTATTTTTCTGTTGTTGTGGCCGATGTCCTGGACAGGCTTCTCTGGAGAATAAGACCCTACGAGGAGGATCCCGGAACAACAGACACGTTTATTGAGCGATCCATGCATGTGATGGAAGACGTCTTCGAAGAATTTGGACCGGAAAAGGCATTTGATCGAATCCTTGACCAGATGGAAGTGATCATTGAGAAGGCAAAGGGCCTCATGGATCCACGCATACCTCGAAAACCCCTGATCGGCATCGTGGGTGAGATCTATCTTAGGTCACATACCCATGCGAATCAGGACCTGATAAGGGTGTTGGAGAAATACGGGGCCGAGGTCGTCAATGCCTCCATTGCAGAATGGATGAATTACATCTCGTATGATAGACTGCGGGAAGCGAAGATAGCCTTTGGATTGAGTATGAAGCAGCTTCGTTTCGGCCCCATGAAAAAACAAATCAAAAAAATCCTGGGGTTCGGCAGTGAACTCTATTACCAGGAGTTCAGGCAGAAGAAGGTCTATGATCGCCTGACTTCAATGATTGATCTCGCCGGGGATCACAAAGTGGGGGATCTCGAAAAGGTTCTCAGGAAAGATGATCTTTTTTCATTTGATGCCGGGACCGAGGCCTGTTTGAGTATACCGGGAATTGTGGAGTATGCCCATGAAGGATATAACGGCGTAGTGAATGTGTATCCTTTCACCTGTATGCCCAGCACCATCACCTCGTCAATCATCCGGCCCAGGATGGACGAACTGGGTATTCCGTATCTGGACACACCCTGCGATGAAAGCATCCAGCCGGGGAGGGAGGCTGCCATCAGGACATTCATGTACCAGGGTTATCAACATTTTAAACAATATGGAAGGAAAGCGTTTTAGAAGATTATGACAACAAGAATGCTCATTAACGCAGTAGAATCGGAAGAGTACCGTATCGCCATTGTAGAGGATGGGAAGCTTGACGGCTTTTTCATAGACACATCAACGGCGGAACAAAAAATCGGAAACATCTATAAAGGTATCGTTGAGCGGGTTGCACCAAATTTGCAGGCCTGTTTCGTGGATATCGGCACAGGCAAGAACGGGTTCATACAGGCCAGCGAAATCCATCCTGAATATTATATCAAGCCCATTGATTCCTCCAATGACCAGCTGATCCCACCCGTGGACAAGATTGCCAAGAAAGGACAGGAACTCCTTGTTCAAGTGACGAAGGAGATGCCGGGAAGAAAAGGAGCACATCTGACCACCTATATATCCCTTGCCAGCCGATGCCTGGTCCTGACGCCGGGCCGGGGAGGGGGCGGCGTATCGCGGAAGATAGAAGATGAAGAAGAGCGAAAGCGGTTGAAGGCCATCATGAACCAGATCAAACTCCCGGATGACATCGGGTATATCATGCGAACCGCCGCCTTTGGCACAAACAAGAGAGAACTCTCAAGGGATCTCAACAGGCTGTTGAGAATGTGGAAAAATATCAGAAAGAGCGTCCATCAGGCCCCCCCCCTGTCGCTGATTCACAAGGAGCAGGATATCTGGCTCAGGACACTCAGGGACTATTTTACCAGCGATGTGACGGAAATCCTGGTGGACGACAAGGACACCTATGTAAAAATCAAGGACTATATGAAGATCATTTCTCCGAGATACCAGCGCCGCGTCAAACTCTACAAGGAAACGCGGCCCATCTTTGAAAAAGATCAGATTGAACGTGAGATTGAAAAGATTTACAGCAACGTGGTTCCCTTGAAGTCAGGAGGGTCCCTTGTGATAGATCCCACGGAGGCCCTGATTTCCGTCGACGTCAATTCCGGCCGTGCTAGGGGGGGGAAGGATGTGGAAGGGACCGCCTTTAGAACGAATATGGAAGCGGCCTCTGAGATAGCCCGACAGCTTCGGCTGAGGGACGTTGGGGGGCTCATCGTTATCGATTTCATAGACATGAGAGATAAAAAACACATCAGAGAGATTGAAAGGGTCCTCAGGGAGGAAAGCAAAAAGGACCGCGCCAAAATAGATCTGGCACACATTTCAAAATTCGGTCTCCTGGAACTGTCCCGGCAACGTCTCCGTCCATCACTGGAGTCGCGGAGCTATCAGACCTGCGAGCATTGCCAGGGCAGAGGACTTGTCCTCTCCGTGGAGGCACGATCGCTCTCGTTCCTGAGGCGCATCTGGATGGGGTTGGCTAAAGAAGGCGTCACCCACGTCAAAGGGCTTCTTCCCCTTGAGGTGGCCACCTATCTCCAGAACAGAAAGAGAAAAGAGATCGCGGAGCTTGAATCTCGCTACAAGGTCTCCATCCTCCTGGAAGGGAATCCCGCCATCACTCCGGGCGGAGGAAAGCTGGAGTTTCTGGAAACCCCTAACGGGTCGGAAAAATGATGGCATTTCCCGCCTTGACGGGAAAGAGAGGCGCTCCGCATCACGCCTGCCACGGCCATCTGTGCCTTTAGCGACTCATGTTTAACCACATTATCTACTTCATTGTTGTCCTCCTGACCTTCAGCGTCAGCTATGCCGGAAAGGCCCCGGGATATCCCCTCCCTCTGACGCTGGTCGCGATCGGTATCGGCTGGGCCGGCTTCGCCCTCTATTGCAGAAAGGTGTTTGAAGGGATCAGCAACCATTTCAGGGGAAAAGGGTTCGGGGATGGCCGGGCCGTTGCCCTGTACCAGAAGGCCCAGGTGAGGCTCTCCGTCCTTGCCATCTTTATCTTCGCTCTGTTTACCTTTCTCCTCAATCTCAAGTACTGGATCCAGGCGATTCCAGGCTTCAAATCCCTGACGGTTCTCCAGGGACTGGTGGCCTTGGCCCTCTATCTGTTCTTCCTGTTCACCATCTGGTGGTTTGCCGCGCCCACATACCGTGAATTGTTTTCCATCAACATTACGAGAAAATCGTACATCTTTTCCAATGCCAGACTCAACGTCCCCATCCTTTTCCCGTGGGTGTGCCTGTCCTTGATCTATGATCTCCTGGCCTTGAGCCCCTGGGGGCAACCATCCAGTTTTTTCAACACCATGGAGGGCCAGATCCTGTTTTTCTCCATATTCCTGGTCCTTCTCATGATCGTGCTCCCCGTATTTATCCAGTCGTGGTGGGGCTGCAGGCCGTTGGATGACTCCGACAAGTCCCGGCAGCTCATGGCATTCCTTGAGGAGAAGGGCTTCAAATACCGGTATCTGTTGAGATGGCCCCTATTTGAGGGAAGGATGATGACCGCAGGCATCATGGGAATCCTGCCCCGTTTCCGCTATATTCTTGTTACGGATTCCCTCCTTGAAATCCTTTCCATTGATGAGCTGAAGGCCGTACTGGCTCATGAAATGGGTCATGCCAAATACAGGCATCTCCTTTACTATGTCTTATTCCTCATCGGTTATCTCGTCCTGACCTTCGGCCTCTTTGATATCTATTACTGGTTGCTGGCCTCCAGTTCGTTTTTTTCCGGATTTCTTGCATCGGGCCACGAGGACGGGAACACCCTCATGTACATGGTCCTTTCACTTCCCATGCTCCTCAGCCTGGTGATCTACTTCAGGTACGTGATGGGATTTTTTATGCGAAACTTTGAGCGACAGGCCGACCTCTATTCGGCAAAGGTTATGGGTACGCCGGAGTACACGATCCGCTCGCTCGAAAAAATTGCCATGCTTAGCGGCAGGAGCAGAAACGTTCCCAGTTGGCATCACTTCAGTATCCGGGAACGGGTGGATTGCCTGGCGCGGTCTTTGAGAGACCCGACCCTCTTGAAGAGACATACCCGGTTTGTGACTGTGCTTTTCACAGGTTTTATCGTCCTGGTTGTGTTTCTGGGGTACCTTCTGAATTTCAGCCCCCTCAAAGAGCATATGACCTACGCGGCCCTGGAAAATGTCCTCCAGGAACAGTTGAGTGTGAATCCTGCGGACCTGGGCCTTTACGAAAACCTGGCCATGCTCTATCAAAAGATGGAGGATTACGGAAAGGCAATCGAAGTCTACGAGAAGATCCTCCGACTGGACCCGGACCGCTCCTTGACCCTCAACAATCTGGCCTGGCTGCTGGTGACCAGTGATGATCCGAAACTGCGAGACAGAAGGCGAGCCCTGGCCCTGGCCAAAAGGGCGGTTTCCCTGGAAAGGATTCCTGTCTATCTGGATACCCTTGCCGAGGCCTACTATGAAAACGGCGATCAGCAGGAAGCCCTGGAAACCATTAGAGAGGCCCTTTCAAGAGCAAGGAAGAACAGGACCTACTATGAGAAGCAGCTTCGGAAGTTTCTCTCAGGTGACTTAAAGAAATCATAGGCAAAAGTACGGTTGGATAAAGAGCATATAAATTCCAAATGACCAATGATCGATTTGGAGGTGGAGTGATGAAAAAGTGGGTCCTGGTGATTTCTTGCGTTCTCGTGGGCATCATTGTGGTGGGCCTCGGCTCCGGCTATCTCTGGTTTCAGCATACCCTCAAGAAACGGTTGCCGGAGATCAGCGGCGAAGTGAGCCTGAAGGGTATCACGGAGGATGTGCGGATCATAAGGGATACCTTCGGGGTGCCCCATATCTATGCCGCGAATGAAGCGGATATGTATTTCGCATTCGGCTATGCCGTGGCCCAGGACCGGCTCTGGCAGATCGATTTCTTGCGTCACTTGGGCCAGGGACGTCTCTCGGAAGTCTTTGGAAAAGACTTTGTGGAGACGGACCGTTACTTCAGGCTGCTCACCGCGGCGGGAGTCAACAAGACCATCCCACGGGAATTTGAGACCGTTCTCAGCGCCTTTGTGAAAGGGGTAAACGGTTATATCGCGAGCCATTCAGACCGGTTGCCCATAGAGTTCACCCTGCTTCGCTATAAACCCGAGAAATGGACGGAAGACGACTACCTCGCTATCCTGAAGCTGGTCAACTGGGGGCTTTCTTGCGGGTTCACCACAGACCTGACTGCGGGTAAAATCCTCAAGAAGGGAGGGGCGGAGAAGTTCAGAGAGGCCTTTCCGCCCTGGCCGGGTGATGCTCCCATAATTGTTCCCAAAGGATATGAAGGCGCCACAGCATACCAGGATGAGGCGCTCAGGGTGGCGGAAAAGGTAAGGGCGCTGATCGGTTTTCCCGTGGGCGCGGCGAGCAACAACTGGGTAATCTCCGGGGAGAAGGCCCAAAACGGCAAACCCATGCTGGCCAACGACACCCATCTTGCCCTGACCAATCCCTCTTTCTGGTGGGAGGTAAACCTGAACTGTCCCACTATCCATGTATCCGGGTTTGCGGTCCCGGGTGTGCCGGGCGTTGCCATCGGCCACAACCGGGATGTTGCCTGGGGCATTACCAACGTCATGGTGGATGACGTGGATTTCTACATCGAAAAGATCAATCCCGAGAACCCTCGCCAGTACTGGTACAAGGACCACTGGGAGGGCATGAAGGTCATCGAAGAGACCATCAAGGTAAAAGGCGGTGATCCTGTCAAGAATGAAATTCTCCTGACCCGTCATGGACCCATTGTGACTCAGCCGGGAAAAGGCGGCGGCAAGGAGACCATTTCCCAGAGATGGGCATTCACGGACGGCCTCCAGCCGGGAAAAGCAGGATATAAACTCATGACGGCCGGGAACGTCCGGGAAGTCACCGAGGCCCTCCGGTACTGGGAACTCCCCAGTCAGAATTGGGTGTTTGCCGACCGGGAAGGCAACATCGGGTACTGGTGCTGCGCCACTGTTCCCATACGTCCAAAAGGAGATGATGGAATATTGCCGGTGCCGGGATGGACCGGGGGATATGAATGGAAGGGGTATGTCCCTTTTGATCAACGGCCCCATCTCCTGAATCCGGAGCAGGGCTTTATTGCCACCTCCAACAACAAAGTCGCAGGGGATTACTATCCCTATCTGATCGGCCACTACTGGGAGCCCATGGATCGGGTGACCCGTGTCACCCGGCTCCTTGAATCAAAAGAAAAGCTGACGGTTGAAGATTTCAAGAAGATCCAGCACGATACCTATTGTCTCCTCGCCTCGGAACTCACGCCGAAATTCATAAAAGTCCTGGACAAATATCCAGATAAAGATGGGTTTAAAAAGGCCCGGGAGGTCCTTTCCGGATGGAATTTCGTGATGGGCGACAAGAGTGTCGCGGCGTGTATTTTCGAGGTGACGTTCCGAAAAATGATGGACAATATCTTCAGAGATGAACTGGGAGAAACACTCTTCCGGAAATATCTGAAGACCACCATGTTCCCTCCAAGGGCCATCAGGGCCATGTGCCGAAAAGGATCATCCCCGTGGTTTGATAACGTCAACACGCCTCAGAAAGAAGGCATGGAAGATATCATGAAGGTGAGTCTGGACCAGGCCCTTTCGCAACTGCGTGAGAAGATGGGAAATGATATGGGGAAATGGGCCTGGGGAAAGATACATACGCTGACCTTCGAACATGTACTGGGCAAGAAGAAGCCGTTGAATTATATTTTCAATCTGGGCCCCTTCCCGGTGCCCGGGGACCACCTGACCGTGAATAAGAAGCAGTACCAGTACACAAAGCCGTATGATGCCGACCACGGTGTTTCCCAGCGGATGATAGTTGATCTCTCAAATATCAAAGACGCACTGCATGTGCTTCCCACCGGTGAATCGGGCCATCTCAAGAGCCCGCACTACCGGGATCAGATTCCCTTGTACCTGGGAAACGGCTACCATCCCGCATGGCCTGAAAGGGTCCAGGTAGAAAAGAACAAGGAGGGCGTTCTGACGTTGAGACCCGAAAAAACGCAATAGCTCCAACTTCCTGGTTTTTTTGTAGATGCGTTGGTTGCGGCTGGATTAATCGGGGATATTGTGGCACATAACGCGTCCATATCCGTTGCAGAAGCTGGATGTCAGGCTGAAATCGGCACGGCCTGCACCATGGACGTCAAGAAAACATTCCTCAGGTCAGGAAGGCACTTTCAGACTGAAGGTGATCATGAGAGGGTCATCGTCGGAGATCGGTTTGCCCAGGCTGATGGTCCCGTCGCCAATCATGAACCACTCCCGGTGGTGCAGGTGCATTTCCATGCCACTATAAACGTGCCCTCCTGGAGCCGTGTTGATATAGGTACCGTTGGTGCTGCCGTCCACAAAGACAAAATCGCCGTAACGGCAAATGATTTTGGCATGAGAACGTGAAGCCGTTTCAGCGTTGACAACCAGGTCGCTGGTGCCGTCCCGGCCGAAAACATAGGGTGTCATCTCTTTTGTGATAACGATCTCTTTTTCCCCAAAACCCACTACCAGTTCCGCATTTATTGCAGTCGTTGCAGTCATCTTCGAAGGGATGAAGAGCCTGGTTGCATCATCCATAGCCCAGACAACTTCCATGGTGTTCAGGGGGTTGGATTTTCCTTTTACTTCAAGTCGTCCGAATGGACGGCACACGCTTTTACTGTATTCGGGGAGTCCTTCAGTGGTTTCAACCGTTGTAACGATCTGCCCACCTTTGGCCAGGGAGGCAATCCGTGCTGCAATATTGACCGTATCTCCATAGGGATGTCCTTTGTCCAGTTCAATGGGGCCTTTGTGAAACCCGATGCGGACGTTGATCTTATGTCCGTGTGATGTTGCTGTAAATTTGAAATGTTTTTGTAAATCACACGCACAGTTCACCGCTTCCAAGGGGTTCTCAAAATAAGCCATGATTTCGTCACCGATCACTTCAACCACGACACCGTTATTCTCTTTTATCTTTCTTGAGACGGAATTGAGGCTTTCAACAACACATTCGTGGGCAATCCTGTCGCCGAGGTTCTCATACAAATGTGTGCTTCCGGCAACATCTGCAAAGAAGATTACAAGTTCTAAAGGTTTCTCAACAGGGTCTTCTTCCGGTTTAAACCTTGACTTGCCGAATATGTTTCTTAACAGTGAAATAGTTTATCCCTCAATTCAGCAGTAGCAGATCGGCTAAAAATACCGTTTTCTTCAGGAGGCCGCAAGATTTTTTCTTGGCAGAATATTGCAGGGCTGGGGGTCCATGTTGAAACGACCTGTCATCATGAGCAACTCCCAGTGTATGTTAAGTGGAAAATAGAGACAATATCGCGGCGTGCGACAGGAATAAGGGATCCCCTTTAATCTATGCGATCAAAATCGTTGTTGACAAATTCGTGAGATGTTGAGGAGACTTTTTTTCTTGACAGATTGAAGAAGCGACTTTTCAGCTCAAATAAATACTGAAGCAAATATCGGGAAAGGGACCTTGTATGGGTATTTTGACAGCAAAGAGGACCTGTTTTTCGGTGTATCGGATCCACTTCGTTGGTCATAGGCTGCTGTTTGCGGCATTAGTAAGCTTCCAAGGAACTCATAGTATTAATTAAGCTCCTTTATCATAGGTTGCCGCTTGCGGCATAAACCAGCTTTTTACGAAGTCATCATGTATTTGAGGAGAGTCCTTATCGGAGAATCAGCACGGATGATTCACTCCCCTTGATCAATTTCCCAACTTTTCCCTTCGGGAATACCTTTTCAAGCATGGACTTTTTCCCCATCCACAACGCCATGAGTCCCCATTTGGCTTCTTGTGAGATGAAAGCATCCAGAGATGCCAGTTCGACAATCTCTATCCACGGTTCAATATCCCGTGCCGTATAATATTTCAGGATGGCCTCCATCTTCTGTTCGACCTCGCCCTTGAGTTCCTTCCCTTCGGTTAATCCGACGATTTCGAGTTTGGCCTTGTGAAGGGTCACCAGTTGATTGATCATCTCGAGCGATTGTTGGCTCACCAGGTCATGGTCCAGGCAGCAGACGATTTTGTCCACCTTCTTTTTTTTCTTGGCCACAAGGACCGAACAGGTGGCGTCATTGACGACCTTTTGTGGGATCCCACTCAGTCCTTCCCATTCACATCCGTGCGAATTGTCACAACCCAGGACAATCAGGTCTATTTCCTCTTCCTGCGCTTCTGCTAAAATTCCTTTGACCGGATTGCCCAGCCTTATCCGTACCTTCAGCTCTTTTCTGGCACTCTTGGCCACATACAGCTCATCCCAGACCCCTTTCTTTCTCTCAATGAGTTCATAGCCGAACTCACGCTGAATATAAGGGCACTCATCCTCCTTGAAATACTTCAGAAACGTCTCCCGATAGCTACTGATCGCTCCGGGCAACGGGTGGCTTTCCGTCCAGTCCCGGGAGGCTGCTCCCGCTGGCGACATTCTTGTATGTACCCCAAGGAGTGTGACATTTGCCCAGGTATTCGCAGCCAGCCTGGCCACTTCGCTCACTGCGTGAGCGCTATAGGGGTTTTGATCAACGGCAACAAGGATTCGCATCTATGCCTCCATCATCTGAAATTGTACTACTGCCAGCACAGGAGAACTGCTGAAGGGACTCGGCTCAATACCTCCAGCATGGGGCTCTTTCTCGCCATCTGCCGCGGGACACATGATGCCACCAGGCTGTATTCCTGGAGGGAGTCAGCGATTCTTGCCGGAATATCCCGTATTGTTTTGACCTCCTGTGGAGACGATCCTGCTTCTACGAGCATGTTCCTGACATTCGTAAGCATTTCATCTGCATCCCCCGATGCCGGCACCTCCTTATCTTGAACATCTTTTTTGAAACTCAGCCTGCCGGGTTTTTGCAGAATCACGCGGAGCAGGTCATATTCCAGAGTTGCCTCCTCGAACAGCTTGGAAAAGATCGGGACCAGGGTCCCCAGGTCCGTATGATCTTCTACCAGGAGAGCGATTTTCTTCAGGCCAACCAGATTTTTTACGAGGAGAAGGGGGCAAGGCATTTTCTTATAGAGCTTTGACCTCATTCTGTTTTCAAAATGGGATGCATCAAAAGACAGGAGAATCCCTTCCACCAGGAGGTCGTAGGATTCTTCCTCCAGTTCCCGCAATATCTCGGCCTCGCGCTCACCAACCATCATCTTGGGTGAGCCAAGCGTGGGGCATGATGACCTCTCCGCGTTGATAAGCTGAGATATTTCAGCCTCGGCGGTTCCCAGCAACCCTTTTTCCCAGGTCCTCCGCACCCAACCAGTTCCGGGCGGATTGCCTTCGGAATCTGTCTCTTCTACATGAATTGTTTCAATACCCATTTTGACAACCTCTGCCATGCGGCAGACGAACCTGAGGGCAATGCTTGACGCCAGGTCTGCATTTAGAGAAACAAGTGTCTTGATCATAAGCTCCTACCTTATTTATCTTGTATTTTCTTTTCGGCCTTTCTTACGGTATCAAGGATTTCCCCAAGTTTGAAGGGCTTTGCAAGGAAGTCAAAAACACCTTTTTGAAAGGATTCCTTGGCTGTTTCCATGGTGGCAAATCCTGTTATGACGACGATTTCGGTGGCAGGAGAGTGCTGCTTCACCTGGGTTAAAAACTGCATACCGTCAATACCTTCCATTTTTAGATCGGTGATGACGATGTCAAAATCCTTCTCATTGACCCGGTTCGACGCTTCCGCACTTCGAGTAAATGTCTCTACCTCATAACCTGCTTTTTCGAGCGCCGGCTTCAATCTCTTGAGAACAATGGTTTCGTCATCCAGGATTAATATGCTCGTTTTTTGACCGGTGTTCATGCTGTCCCCTCCAATTGATTCGCACTACCATTTGTCTGCGTCAGGCGATCAAATTCTTCCACAAAGCGTCCAATCTGTTGGTCATTATCCATTTGTACATCAAGTTGCCGGGTAAATGCAACCAGTTGCCCGATGATATGTATCTTCTTTTTCATGGCTTCCGGAGCCAGTTTTTTGATCCGCCCTACCAGAAGGTCGCCGCGCAGGTCCACTCGAAAGTCCCTTTTTCCCAGTACTTCGGCAATAAACTTCACCCTTCTGGACCTTCTTGTCTGATCTGTTACGCCACCGAGAAAACGAAAATAGGCATAATTGTCATGGATATTTTCACTGATATACGCATCAATCATATTGAAATGGTAGCCGAGGCGCAAGTTTATATTTGCGTATGTTTTTGAGATAATGGCGAGGTTTTGACCAATAGATTTCGGATTGGCAATATCTGAGGAAAATGTCTTCGTAAGGCTGGACATGAAGCTGCCGAAATCCACGGACATGGGTTCAGAACTCCAGAATCCCGGCATATTCAATCCGGACAGAAAGGCCCGCATTGGTACCGAGGCGACCTGCTCCACCTGTACATTTTCAGGATCGGTTTCTTCCGAAAACCCGCCTCCAATATCAATCATGACCAGATCCAGAGGGATAGCGGATTGCAGCTTCCTTCCGGGGGCATCAGGATCACGGTGACGATAATAATTGAGGTCAATGAGTTCTTCCACTGCCTTTTCGTGAATGAAGCGTGTGATGTCATGAAACGTCCTGCAGGCCTGTGGAACAAAATTCCCATCTAGGGGGTCCAGCAGGTTCAAAGGCGAAATTTTCTTCAAGACCCGACGGAGAAGACGGTATTCATAGGTCTCTGCGAAGGCATCTTCGGTAAAGCTATAGTAAAGCAGTTCTTTTATGATTCCCGCGTATACAACGTTATCTTCCGCGTCCAGGGTGATGAGTTGACCCGGCTTGAGGCGCTCGGTCGCTATCCCCGTATTTACAATGGCAGGGACTTTGAATTCCCTCGCAATGGTGGCCATGTGCCCGGTCGAGGTCCCTATATCCGTTATAATCCCGTTCGCTTTTCTCACGACTCTTGCAAACCTGGGTGACGTTTGCCTGGCAACGAGAATGGCCCCTTGGGGAAATCTGTCCAGGTCTTTGTCATCCTTGACCATGAATACCTTGCCGGCGCCGATGCCATTCTGGGCGATAACCCCTTTGTGAGCGAAGATGACCGGGTGTCCTGCTACTACCGAAGAGATGTCCTCGACCATTCGCTGAAAACCGCCTCTGATATTGAGCTGCCTCGCCTGGAGAATAATGAGTCTTCCCTTTCGATCAAAGGCCCATTCAATATCCTGGGCTTTCATAGAATATCTTTCGATCAGTAAACCAGCCTCTGCAATTTGTTTGATTTCAATGTCTGAAAGGCACGGCCTGGTCTGCAAATCGTGTGGAACAGGTTGCATTTCACAGCCGCCCCCTTCCTTTGGCGCAAGACTTTCTGTCTTCCGCACGACATCCAGCGCTGATATTTCATAGGGGGGTTCCCTGGAGACCGTGTATTGATCAGCTCTTACCTTGCCGGACAGCACAGGAGCGCCAAGCCCCCAGGTTGCAGTGAGCAGCAGGACATCACGTTCCGGGTGGATCGGATCCAGAGTATAGAGGACACCGCTCTTGGTGGCGTCTATCATCACTTGAATGGCGACCGCCATGGCTATTTCCTGTTCCAGAAATCCTTTTTCCTGCCTGTATTGCATGGCTGAAGGGGAATAGGTGCTTGCAAGGACCTTTTTGTAAGAGTCCAAAGCATTTTCCTGAGGTTCGTTGAGCAGACTCAAATACTGCCCGGCGAAAGTATACTCGGTATCTTCACCCAGGGCACTGCTGCGAATGGCCAGATAGAGATGCTTGTCACCGGCGAGTTCCTGTATATGCAACAAGCCGCTTTCGATGGCTTTTCTGACCTTCTGCGGCACGGTTGCGGAAAGGACGAGAGATTGAATATTGGCTGAGGCATCTTCGGTGGAAATTTCTTTTTCTGACCATGCCTTTGCTATCTCCCCTATTTTTTCATCGAGATTATTATGTTGGAGAAAAGATTGATAGGCCCGTGTGGTGACGGCGAAACCATCCGGAGTTTCAAGATCAAGGTGGTTTTTCAATTCGGCCACATTGGCGTTTTTTCCTCCTACCACATCTGCAAAGTCACGGGTTATCAGTTCGTAACGCATGATATAATCGGTTTGAGGAATCACAAGCCTGCCGGCGAGCTCCTCTTCTATTTCGCTGTTTATCTTCCTGAATGCGTCGTTCAGCTGCAGGTATTTTTTTGGAGCGAGGCCGTGCAGGTTGTAGATGAGCTTAGAGACCAGGTCAGCCATGCCTTGGCAGGTTGATAGGATATATTGCCGGTCGAAGATGTAATCCCCTCCCAGCTTGTCACCCATATCCGCCATCAACTCCAGCACCTGGTTATTGATGTCCAGAACCTTCCGGAATTTTGAAAATAGGGCCGTGAAGGGAAGCTTTTTCCCTGTTCCCCGGCCATGGCCGAGGAACTCCATGACCCAGTCTCGAAATCGTCTTATCATCCCATGCCTTGATCTCGAACAAACTATCTCATTTATGGATGGACACGAGTCAAGGTCCCGACTCACGGCTCCCTATCCATGGCTCCCTCAGTGTCCCCCCTTGCCACCCTTGAAGACCAGGCCGGTCACCAAACCGGCGATAATGGCCACCAGCACGGCCAGGACACCGTAAAGGGTCCCGTGATGAAAGGCTAGAAAGGAGAGGGTGGCTGGAAAGCCGGTTTCTTCTGCAATAATGTGCTCCTCTGCGCTCGTCACAACTGATCCATTCTTAATAGCGAAAACTTGTGCCTTATAGGACCCTTTAGGCATACCTGATGGAATGGACATGGTAGCCGTAAAGGTTTTCGTGGAACCATGTGTCTCCCCGTATCGAACCTTGTTTTTCTGAATTTCGTAACGCCCTGCACTCTCTTTGAGTTTTCGAAATTCCTTGAAGAGTTTTTGCTTGTCTTCCGAAGCGGGAATAATCTTCGCCTGCTTTTCAAGGGCTCCGAAGCCAAGGCCGATCTTCCGCCACTCATCACTATCGTTTTTCAAGGATTTTTCAAGGGCATTAGAGGGAAAAAGCAGAAAAACGGAGGGGATGTTCTGAAACTCAACGGCACCCATGTTCATCCACAGAAAGCCCAATGCACGGCCTTTCTTTTTCAGCTTTGTATTTTCGAATGGACCCATCAGCCTGATGAGCACTTCAGAATTTGCCGGAACGTTGCCTGTCACGGAAATCCTGGCTCCATTGAATGTTGCACCTATAAAGATATGATTGGGTTTCAATTTCATCTGCATCGGTAGTGCGGCCATGGGAGAGTCCGGGCACCATCCTGCACTACAGATCAAGAATACGACAATGACAGGGAAAAGTTTTTTCAACACGTTAATGCCCTCCTATATATGCTAACAGAACGCTTGGTTCGAGCAAGAGGCCCAGTAACATCTTGACCATGACAATGAGAACAAGGGAGGCAAGGATGATTTTCAGTTGGTCTCCTTTCAGTCTTTTACTTATTTTGGCTCCGAATTGGGCCCCCAGGGAAGATCCTATGAGAAGTATGAGGGCCAGGACAAAATCTACGGTGTGATTGCTGTGAGCCTGCATAATGGTCACATTTATACAGGTGAATAATATCTGAAAAAGGCTGGTCCCGACAACCACATGCATGGGCATTCTCAAGAGATACACCATCACCGGGACCATGATGAACCCACCGCCGACACCCATGATGGCAGCCAGGATGCCCACGAAAGTCCCCAAAATCAAGGGCATGAGGACGGAGAGTTCAACACCGGATTTCTCAAAATGGGTCTGCCAGGGGAGTTTTTTCAGCAGTCGAGCGTAGCCGGATTCCCTTTTTTGGGTCTTTTTTATTGGCCTTCGGTCCGTTTCCTTTTTTAATCCTTGGAGGCTTTCCATGAACATGTATATGCCAACAAATCCCAGCATAAGGACATAGGTTATATTTATCAGGAAACCGGCATTTCCCATTTGGCGCAGGACCTTGATAACCTGGACACCTACCGTCCCTCCTATCACTCCTCCGACGAGTAACAGGAACCCCATCTTGAAGTCCACGTTTCCAAGTCGGTAGTGTGCCAGGGTGCCGGATGTTGATGCTCCAACGATCTGGTTCGAATCGGAAGCTGCTGCCACCGTCGGTGGAATCCCGATAGTGATTAAAAGAGGGGTCATCAGAAACCCTCCGCCAACGCCGAAGATTCCCGAAAGAAGGCCGACAAAAAGCCCCAGACCGAAGACCAAAATGACATTTACACTATTCCCCGCTATTGGTAAGTACAGGTGCCACATCTTCATCTCCTTTTTTTCTTTTTCCAGCCTGAGCCTGAAATATCCGGTTTTTCATACACCACTCCAATCCGGCAGTTGATTCGGTGCCGGATTTTTTCCCGTGCAGCCTCATATTCTCCTCTGCTCCTCGTCTTCGGCTATTGGGAGATAAATGGAGAATGTGGTTCCCTTTTGCAGCTCACTCTTGACTTCAATATACCCGCCGTGATTTTTTACTATAGCATAGACAAGGGAAAGCCCGAGACCGGTGCCTCTTCCCACTTCCTTCGTGGTAAAAAAAGGGTCAAAAATATGCTCCATGTCTGATGGTCTAATCCCGCTCCCGGAATCAGATATATCCGTTCTAATGTATCCATCGGGACCCATCCCGACACGGATGGCCAGCCATCCGCCATTGGGCATTGCCTGCATCCCGTTCGCAAGAATATTCATAAACACCTGCTCAAGGTCCTGACGCGTGCCCTTTATTGACGGGAGGTTGCTTGGAATTTCCTTTTTAAGCTCGATTCCTGCAATCATGATCTGGTTTTGTATGAGCTTCAGTGTGCGATCGATGACCTCGGAAATGGCCAGGGTCCTCAGAAACGGTTTTTCCGTCCTCGAAAATTCGAGAAGGTTTTTTACCACCTGGCTCGCCCTGTCGGCCTGGATCAGGACATCCTGTAACAATTCGTCCACCTCTTCATTGGCTATATCAGCACAAACGATCTGCAGTGTTTCAGCGGTCAATGAAATATTATTGAGCGGGTTGTTCAGTTCATGTGCTATACCTGAGGTGAAGGTTCCTATGGACGCCAGCTTGCGGGACTGGAGCAATTGCTCCTGCCTTGATTCCAGTTCCTGGGCCATCTTATTGAAAGCGGCAATCAGGTGTGATATTTCGTCCCCTTTTTCTGTTTGGTATGAAATAGGGGTAAAGGTATCCTTTGCCACTTCCTCTGTTGCACGTTCCACAAGGGAAAGGGGCTTCAGTATGCCGCGATTGACGAGTTGAAATACCACAGCAATCAGGATGATGAATGCGGCCAGGGAGGCAAACGGGATAATAAGGCTCCGGCCAAGAGCCTGCTGGATTCTCCTGCGTTTTATTTGGATCAGGTTTTGTGCGAAGTCCACGAGGGCCTTGCCTTTTTCCCTGATTTTTTCAATGTTGATAGAGGCATGACCTGTCTTCACACGCAGGACGTTCTGGCCCAGGACATGTTTATAATCAGCAAGGTCCTTTTTAAATGCCATGCTTTTCTTTTTGCCAACAACTCTGGTGATGTCCGTGTCGAGCCGCTTGCAGGCATCCTCGATCTTGAAAAAATAGAACACGTTTTCATCGAGGCTCGGGGTATCGTGATAATAAGTGTAGTTTTTTTCGTAGCGCCTAAGTTCCAGGATATCGTTCAGGAGATCGTCGAAATTCTCCATGGTAACGAGCTTTCCCCTGAGGTTCATGGTGTTTTCATAATAAAGGCCGGTCAGTACTCCCACAAAAACGATACAGAGTACGAAAAAGATGGTTATTTTTCCCCGAATGGTTTTTATTATGAAACTCCTTCCCGAGACGTTGGGGTCAAACCATTTTCCTTCAGCAAGAAAAAATGTCAGGGTAGGGCAGTTGGCCTTTTGTAAAGGGTTTGAACGCTCCGTTTGGATCCCGCCGCGCGCCAGAGTGTCTCGTTACACAACTCGCTTTGTTTATGGTATTTTTTCTGCAAAAACCGGTCAGTTTTTTGCCTTATAGCATTATTTTTCGCATTGGACTATGAATTTTTTCAAAGACCCGGCAACCCCGCATGCGCAGAGCAAAAGTGCTGCTTTATTCTTGACTTATAGCTTCTCTTTTTCCTATGATTCATCAATTTGACAGTGTTTCGGAATGATCCTCTATTCCGTTTTGGTGAGCCTCGAGAGGAAACTGATTGATGGAACCATTGACTACTGAAATGATCCTGGTCATGATCATGATCGGCATAGCCATCTTCCTGTTTATAGCCGAGTGGGTACGTGTTGATGTTGTCGCTATCCTGATGATGGTTGCGTTACCGCTGTTGCACCTTGTAACGCCCAAAGAGGCCTTTGTCGGTTTCAGCAGCAACGCGGTGATTTCCATCATCGCCGTTATCATCATAGGGGCTGGCCTTGACAAGACCGGGCTGATCAATAACCTGGTCCGTCCGGTGCTTCGCATCGCCGGGAGGAGCGAGTCGCGGGTCGTTATTGCCATCTCTCTGACGGTGGCGGTTATCTCCAGTTTCATGCAGAACATCGGCGCGGCCGCCCTTTTTCTCCCGGCCATTCAGCGGGTGAGCAAGATGCTCAAAATCCCCTTGAGCAAGCTCCTGATGCCAATCGGGTTCTCCGCCATCCTTGGCGGCACCATCACCCTGGTGGGATGCAGTCCCCTGATCCTCCTAAATGACTTGCTGGAGCCCTTCCATCTCAAGCCTTTTCACCTGTTCGACGTGACGCCCATCGGCCTGGCCCTGGTGGCGAGCGGCATTGCCTGTTTTATCCTTTTCGGTCGTTTTATCCTGCCCCAAGGGGTCGTGGAGACTGGGGAAGAAGGCGCTGCCTCTGAGTTGAGGAACGCCCTGGAAGAACTTGGGGAGCCCTATGAAATTCATACCCCTGCGGATTTTACGCATTACCGCGAGCCGGTCCTCGTGGCAGATCTCAGGCGGCGTTACCTCGTCAATGTGGTGGGTATCATTGAACCCCCCGATTTCAAGGTCCTTTCCCCGAGCCCGGAAGAGGAAGTACGATCGGATATTGATTTTTTGGTATATGGCAAGGAGAAGGATGTCCTGAGAATGGCGGAAGGGGAGGGGATGAAGGTCAAGGAGGACTTGGATGTGTTTAAAAGTGATGTCTCCGAAAGCACTTCAGGCACGGTGGAGGCGGTTGTGGCCCCACGGTCCCCTTTCGCCGGGAAGACCCTCAACCAGATCAGCCTGCAGGACCGTTTTCGCGTGACCCCACTTGCCATCTATCGCCACGGTGAGACCTACAGGGCCGAAATAGGCGATCTCGTGTTTGCCGTCGGCGACGCTATCCTCATTCAAGGCAACTGGCGCCGGCTCAAGCTGCTCCAAGCCGAAGGAGGTCTCCTTTTCACGACGCCCATTGATGTGGAGTTGATGCGCCCGGAAAAGGCCATGTGGGCCGGTCTCTGGCTTGCGGTCGCCCTGACCATGATCATGGCGTTCAAAATACAGCTCTCAGTGAGTCTCATGACCGGCGCCCTAGGGATGATCATTACGAGAGTCCTCAGTATCGATGAGGCCTACGGCGCCGTGGATTGGCGTACCATCTTCCTGCTGGCCGGTTTGATCCCCTTGGGTATTGCCACCGAGAAGACGGGAGCGGCCGCATGGATTGCCCATGCCGTGCTGAACGCCATCGGGACGGTAGAACCGATTGTTCTCCTCACAGTGATCGGGATTCTGTCGACCATTTTCACCCTGGTCATATCCAATGTGGGTGCCACAGTGCTTCTTGTACCTCTTGTGGTGAATATGGCCATAGCCGCCAACGCGGATCCGCGTATGGCCGCCCTGGTTGTGGGCCTTGCCACCAGCAACTCCTTCATGCTGCCCACGCACCAGGTGAATGCCCTTTATATGGGGCCAGGGCGATACAGGAGCGTGGATTTCATGAAGGCCGGTCTTGTGATCAGCGTTGTTTTTATCGTAGTGATGATCGGAATGATTTATCTTATATACGGGGTATAGAATTGATGAGTTCCTTGGAAGTCATCATCGTGCCCATGGACGGACTTTTTACGGTTCCATCAGAATTAGAAAGAAGGTGAAAAGACGTATGGCTGTTATAACCATTTCAAGAGGATCCTACAGTAAAGGAAAAGAAGTGGCCGAGAGGGTGGCCGAACGGCTGGGGTATGAATGCATCAGCCGGGATGTACTCCTGGAAGCCAGCGACCATTTTCATATTCCTGAGGTAAAACTCATACGGGCCATCCATGACGCCCCTTCCATCCTGGACCGATTCAAACACGGGAAACAGATTTTTATCGCGTATATCCGCAGTGCGCTCATGTCCCGGGTGGCCAACGATAATATTGTCTATCACGGCCTCGCCGGTCATGTGCTGCTTACCGGGGTGCCCAATGTGCTCAAGGTGCGGATCATCGCAGATATGAAGGACCGGATCAAGGCCGAAATGGAACGGGAAGGTATCAGTGAAGAGGATGCCCGTATTCTTCTCCAAAAAGATGACGAAGAACGGAGAAAATGGACCAGAAGCCTATATGGAGTTGACCCCTGGGACAGTTCTCTCTATGATCTCGTGATTCACATCAGCAAATTGAGGGTTTCTGATGCCGTGGATTTTGTATGCCAGGCCGCCACGAAAGATCAATTCAAGACTACGGAACCCTATCGCCGGAAAATCGAGGACCTGGCTGTGGCCTGTCAGGTGAAGGCGGCCCTGGTGGACCCCTTTTTCGACGTTGGTGTGACCAGCGAGTATGGCAACGTGCTGATCTACACGAAGACAGGCGATCGCCAGGTGGGCAAGTTGAAGGCAAGGGCAAGGGCAATCAAAAGGGAAGTAGAAGGCATCAACCACCTGGAGGTCCACGCCGGTGTGCAGTTCCCGGAAAATGCAATATGAAATGCGGATTGAAAGTCCAGATCGGGAAGGGTAAATCTCTAAGAGAATCGAAATCCATTCATTGAGAGGATACGATCATGCCCATCATCATCATTTCTTCGGATTCTTACAAAACAGGCCGGGATATCGCGGAAAGGATCGCCAAGACCACTGGCTACGATTATGTGGACCGGGAAATTCTGGGTCCCGCAGCAGCAAAGGCGAATATAGAGGAGGAGAAACTCGTCAAGTCCCTTGAAGAGACGTCTTCATTTCTGGGGCTCTCTTCCAAGATGAAAAACAGGTGTCTGGCCTATGTCCAGGAGGCCACCCTGGGGCAGCTCCTGGAAGACAACGTGGTCTGTCATGGTTTGGGCGCCCATCTCTATGTATTGGGCGTTTCCCACGCCCTGAAGGTGCGCGTCCTGACCGAGCCTGAGGAACTGGCCCGACAATTATCCCAGGATGGAGGAGGGGCACCGGAGAAATCAAGGAAAACCATCAAGCGGCTGGAGGCGCAGCAGAGAAAGTGGTCCCTTGAGGCCTTTGATCTGGATGAGACGGATCCTTCCAACTACGATATGGTCATAAGCCTCAGCCAGATCGACCCGGACGAGGCGGTGAGAACCATCGCCGATATGTCGGGTTACCGTAAATTCCAGCCCATGACCTATTCCATCAAGTGCCTCAAAGACAAGGAACTGGCCGGCAGGGTGCGTGTGGCGCTCATGGAACGGTTTCCCGATGTCAGGGTCCAGGCGAACGGCAGTACGATAGTAGTGGAAACCAAGGCCATAAAGAGAGAGAAACAAAAAAGGACCGAGGCTATCAAGGGGTTGGCCGTTGGTATTGTAGGCGTTGATTATGTTGAAGTTCACGTGGCCAACGATATCTTCAGGCAGGCCGCCGAGAGTTCTCGCTAATGTTATAAAATAAACCCATTCCATTTTGCATTCAAGATGATACCAAGGCGGAAAGGAGTAGGCGACGGAGGCGTACAGTAAGGGTACGTCGAGGAGGTTGCGACGCGGCCAACGCCGGTAGCGCTTGAATGCGAATTGGAACAAGGAGGGTAACATGTCTGAACGGCTGGACGTTATGCTCGTGGATGATGAACCTATCGTGGGAAAGAGGCTTAAACCGGCACTGGACAAAATCGGCTGTGATGTGGAGGTCTTTCAGAATCCTAAGGCGGCCCTGGACCGCATCAATGAGAAGGAATTCGATATCGTGGTCACGGATATTCGGATGGATGAAATAGACGGACTCCAGATCCTGGAAGAGGTGGTCAAGAAATCGAAACGCACCAAGGTCATTATGATAACGGGCTATGCCATGATGGCGGTGGCCCGTGAAGCCATGGAAAAAGGGGCCTTTGACTTCCTTGCCAAGCCCTTTAAACCGGATGATCTCAGAAAGGTCATTGCAAAGGCAGCCAAAGCACTGGGCTCGCCCATCGACTTTACGGGCGGGGCTGAGGGGTAGAGGAACCCTTTATCCGTGAAGGCTTAATCCCGGAGTTGCCATGATCGACGAAACCACGAATGTGGATGTGGAAAAGGGGAGCGGTGGGGGCACTCTGGAGGGGAGCTATGACCGCATAGCGGCCATTGAAACGGCCCGGAAGGCGCTCATTTCCCGAAAACGCCTCACCTTGAGGCTGCAGATCTACCTGAGTTTTTCTCTGATCGTCCTGATCGGCGTGTTCATAGCCGTTGCATTGGTGACGATCAATGCCCGCGTGGAAAAGAAACTTCATTTTCTGCAGATCGCCGATGAATTCACCCTGGAGATTATTCAGGCCAGGCGCTTTGAAAAAAACTATTTCCTCTACGGGACCAATCTGAGTGATGCCGTTGAAAATGTCCACAAGGCCAGGGACATCCTCAGGCGGCATGAGGGTGAACTCAGCAAAGTCCTTGAAAAAACCTATGCCGTTATCCTGGCCAACATAGACCGCTACCAGAAACTGCTGGAGCGGCTTGTGGGCATGGAGGAAAGCGAGACCTTCACCCCTGACAAGCTTCGCATCAAAAAAGAGATTGAGCTGGGACTGCGGCAAGACGGCCGGGAGATGGCCTTCATTGCCCAGGAACTCATCGAGAGAGAAAGAAAGGCCGTCTCAATCATCCTTTCCCGCTCAAGAACAATCCACATCTATTCCCTTATCCTGCTGGTCATTTATCTGGCTGCCAATGCCACGTATCTCATCAATCGTCTCCTGGGCAACATCAAACGTTTTTCAGATTACGCCCAGCGCATTGCATCAGGGGACTTTACGCCGATCACGCCTGCGAAACGCTACCAGGACGAATTCACCGACCTGGCCCTGGGCATCAACCAGATGATCCTGGAGCTGGAAAACCGGGAAGCCGTACTGATTCAGTCCCACAAGATGCGGGCCGTGGGCACCCTCACGGCCGGCGTGGCCCATGAGCTGAACAATCCCTTGAACAATATCACGCTAACGGCCCATATGCTTCTGGAAGATTACAAAGCCCTGGATGATGACGAGCGTAAAGAGATGATCAGTGATATGATCAGTGAATCGGGGCGGTCCAAGAAGATCATCAGCAATTTGCTCGATTTTGCCAGGGAATCCAGCTCCCAGGTGGAATCCCTGGATTTGAGCAAACTGCTTGAGGAGACTATTGCCCTTGCTTCCAACCAGTTAAAACTTTCGGGAATCCGGATCACGTTTCAGACCACGGACAACCTGCCGCGCGTCCACGGTGACGGGCAGCAGCTCCAGCAGGTTTTCCTGAACCTCATCATGAATGCCGTTGATGCCTCTTCAAAAGGGGGGCGGGTGCAGGTACTGGTCCTCCCCGCGGACGACCCCGGCTACGTGGCGGTGAAGGTCATGGATTCAGGAACGGGCATTCCCGAGCACATATTGCCGTCAATCTTCGACCCGTTTTTCACCACCAAGGCCAAGGGAAAGGGGACAGGACTGGGCCTCAGCGTTTCACAGGGAATTGTGGCGAAGCACGGCGGACGCATTCGAGTGGCCAGCAAGGAAGGACAGGGGGCCACCTTTACCGTGACCCTTCCCATTACGACGATTCCCGCCAAGATATCCACCTAACGGTCGTCCAGTGGGATCTCACTGACTTCCCAGTTTTCGTCCACCCACAGGCCTATAATTTCCATATCAGGATATCTCTCACGCAGCATCACGACAGCCTCCCTGGTGTGAAGGAGCTGTTCCTCTTCCGTGGCCGGATTCCCGGCGCAGTCGTGATGACCTATCACGGCTATTCCTTTGGAATGGTGCTTGTCAACGGATATGTTCACCCTGTTGAGAATGGAATCCACCAGTTCGGGTTCGGGCTGGTTGGCAAGCAGGTGGTTTGGCCCTGGTTCGGAGACGATGTCCACGTGCTCGGCATTGAACCGATCCTGGAGATAGGTAATGACAGGCAACTGGACCCGTCCGTCCATGCAGTTGATGGCTGTGCAGAATTTCATGCTGTATCCCACCATGCCGCCACTGCCAGAAGGCAGGGAAGGTTTCTTGAAAATGAACATCGAACATCGAACATCGAACGTCCAACTTCGAATGAAAAACAAAACCCCACTACTGAAGGAAGTTTCAGCAGCTATTTCTGTTTCTTTTCGGCCGTTTTGATACTCGTAACAAAAATCTTAATTAATTCCTCTGTTTCCTTTAAGATTGCATTTAGCAGTTGAGGATTTTCAATTAGTGGTACACTCTGAACAAGTCTTAACCATCTCTGGGTCTCCCTAAGTTCCTTTAATGAAATACGGAGCTTATGGACAAAGTCCTTTGTGGACTCTGCGGCCTGAGCTTCACCATGGTTTGGATAAGGAGACGTCCCCGATCTTAACAACTGGCCGGCAACATGGTTGGCTGCGCGGGTATTCGGCAGGTATTCAACGATCTTTATGATTCGTACCGAATACTCAAGGAGCCTTCCTTCAAGATCGTATGTTCGGACTCATCTTCCGCCATTCAACATTCGATGTTGAACGTTCGATGTTGGATGTTCTTTCTTTCCAGTATTTTCCTCTACTCTCCCAGCTTGTCCATCAGCTCTTTGGAAACGTCCTTTACCCCCGGTCTTCCATCCAGCTCAATGAACCTGGGCATGCCGTTGTTCCCGGCGGAAAGGCCCTTGTAGAAATTGACGGCTGCCATGGTGCCGGTCTCTTCATCGTAATAGATATTGTGCCGCTGGTCGATGGCCCCCTCGTCCTGATCGTCTGACCGGGTTTTCAGATCGCCGCCGCACACCCTGCATTTGTCACCGTCAGGCCTGATGGCGTCAATAAAGACATTGTTGGGGTGGTTGTTGTCATTGACACAGAGCCTGCGCCCCATGATCCTGTCCTTCGCAATCTGGCGGCCCAGGACCATCTCTATAACAATGTCCACGTCAATGCCTTCAGCCTTCAGGGCCTTGTCCATCTCCCGGGCTTGGGTGAGATTGCGCGGAAATCCATCCAGGAGCCAGCCGTTCCGGCAGTCGTCCTTCTTGAGGCGGTCCAGGATCATGGGTATGGTGATGGTATCGGGAACCAGTTCGCCCCTGTCGATATAGCCCTTTGCTTCCTTACCGAGGTCCGTCCCCCGGGAGATGTTGTCACGAAAAATAACACCTGTTTCGATATGGGGGATCTGGTATTTTTCCTTTACGATAGCACCTTGCGTGCCCTTTCCACTGCCGTTTGGTCCGAAAAACAGAATCTTCATCTTTTCTTCTCCTTTTGATTTCTATTAAGACAGGATCAACAGGATTGACGTAATAGTTTTCAATCAGGATAGATATCTTGTTTGTCCTGTGAGCCTGTCACGTTCTTTCCCATTAGAGTTTATGATCTATTGTCACCAGGTTGTTGCAGGTTGTTCGCTGCCGCAAAACGTTTAAAGACATCCGAAGACTATTTCAATATCGCGGCTTATGTCAAGTGGCTATGCTGCCCCGAGGAAGGCAGGCATCAGGTCATGGCCCTTCTCAAAGAAAAGGCCGCTCTCCTGGGCCGCCGACTCACTGAAGGCACCTGCAACGGGACGCGCCTCCAGTTCGCCCCTTGTGGCCCAGGCAAATGGCGTGGGATCGGCGGTATGGGTCTTTATCACGGTAGGCGTCAAATGGTCGCTTGCCACCAGGACCCTGTAGTCCTTGAATGTTTTCAGCCCCCTGAGGACAGGTCCCACCACCTGTTGGTCAAATGCCTCGATGGCCTGAATTTTCTCCTGAAAATCCCCGTGGTGTCCTGCCTCGTCCGGGGCCTCAACATGGAGAAAAATGAAATCCAGATCCTCCAGCGCCGCAAGGGCAGCCTCCGCTTTGCCTCTAAAATTGGAATCCAGATACCCGGTGGCCCCCTCCACATGCAAGGTCTGAAATCCTACGTATACGCCGAGGCCGTTCACCAGGTCAACGGCCGAAATAACACCGCCCCGGAGGCCGAACTTGCTTTCAAACGAGGGAAGACGGGGGGCTCTTCCCTGCCCCCAAGGCCAGATTGAGTTGGCTTCTCCGAGTCCGGCAATTCTCCTTTTCATGTTTACGGGGTGGTTCATCAGCGTCGGCCATGATGATCGTATGAGTTCGGGAACAGGATCCCCCTCGGTCCCGGCCAGGTAAGACGCCATATCCTGATCGAGAACATCGTGAGGCGGTATGGTCCTGGACCCCTCTGGCCCACTATCCCAAACCAGCAGGTGGCGATAGCCCACGCCGGGGTAGATGTGGATGCCCGGCCTCTCAAGGGCTGTTTTAATATCGGCAACAATTGCTACGCCTTCAGCTGTGGATATATCCCCGGCACTGTGGCTCATCATGATGACTTCTTGATCAGATGTCCGGGAAAGGGTCACCAGGTTCATACGAAACGCCACCTGGTCAGCCCCGAGCGAAACCCCCATGCTTGCCGCCTCAAAGGGCGCACGCCCGGTGTGAAAGATGGCGGGATCATACCCCATCAATGCCAGGTTGGCCACATCGCTGCCCGGTTCCATGCCTTCCGGAATCGTTTTCGCCAGGCCTATATTGCAGGATGCGATCCGGTCCATGTTTTGCGTCTTAGCAGCCTGGAGCGGTGTTTTTCCTCCGAGTTCCGGCAGGGGATAATCCGCCATGCCGTCCCCTATGAGGACAATGTATTTGGTCGTGCTATTACGCATTCCCATTGGGAAATCCTTCTTCCACACGTATGATGACCGTTTTATCCGTCACGATATCGAGCCGGTCAATAAGGGAGATGGCCTTGAAGACGTTCCGCTCGAGAGCCTCGTGCGTGAGCATGACCACAGGTACAGCCCCCTTGTCCTTCCGGCCTTTTTGTATCACGGAGGAAACACTGATCTCATGGTCCCCGAGAATGCCTGCGATCTTTGAGAGGACCCCCGGACTGTCAAGGGCCGAGAACCTGAAATAGTAGATACTGGTGAGTTCCTCCATGGGACGTATCTGCATGGCCTGCAGAGGGGACATATTTTTCCCGGGGGAGAACACAGGACCTTTGACACCCTGAAGCATCTTGCGGGCCACGTCCATGATATCTGAAACCACTGCACTTGCTGTGGGACGCCCCCCTGCGCCAAGGCCGTAGTAGAGGTTGGCCCCGACGAAGTCTCCCTCCAGGTAAATGGCGTTATAGGCCTCGTTCACGTTGGCGAGGATGTGGTCCTTGGGGATCATGGCCGGGTGCACGCGCGCCTCAATCCACCCGTCGCCCTGCCGGGCTATGGCCAGCAGTTTGATTCTGTAGCCAAAGTTATCCGCGAAGCCTATATCATCGAGACCGATGGAGCCAATACCTTCACAGTAGATGTCCTTGAAGGGTATGGGAATGCCTGTGATAACGGACAGGAGAATGGTCAGCTTGTGTGCGGCATCTGTGCCCTCCACATCCAGGGTGGGTGGATCCTCGGCAAAACCCAGCTTCACGGCCTGTTCCACGGCCTTTTCATAGGACAGCCCATTTCTGGTCATCCCCGTCAGAATATAGTTGGAGGTCCCGTTTAGAATTCCCACAAGGGTCTCGATGCGGTTGGCCGCCAGCCCGCCCTGCAGGGCGCCGAGAATGGGAATGCCGCCGCCGACACTGGCCTCAAAACCCAGGTGAACCCCGGCGGCCTGGGCTGAACAATAGATTTCCCGACCGAATTCCGCCAGAAGGGCCTTGTTGGCGGTGACCACATGCTTGCCCTTTTCCATGGCCATGAGGATGAATTCCCGCGCCTTGTCCAGGCCTCCAACGAGTTCGACCACCACATCAATACGAGGGTCGTCGATCACTTCCATTGCATTCGTTGTCAGGACTTCTTTTCCAACGGCAACGCCCCGGTCTGTTTTCGTATCAAGATCCGCTATTTTTCTGATGACAAGGGGTTCCCCGATGCGCTTGGCAATGGCGTCGGCATTTTTTAGAAGAAGTTGGACCGTGCCAACTCCGACCGTCCCGAAGCCGATGATCCCTACGTTTATTTGCGACATGTTTCCTCTTGATTCAAAAGATATTTTTTATTCCCTTGATGGCCTGGCGGATACGCTGGGGATTTTCCACCAGGGCGAAACGGACGCTGTCGTCTCCGTACTGACCGAAACCGATCCCCGGGGAGACAGCCACCTTGGCCTTTTCAATGAGCATTTTGGAAAACTCCAGGGAACCCATTTCCTTGAATTTTTCTGGAATTCCCGCCCAGACGAACATGGTCCCTTTTGGTTTCTCTACCGGCCAACCTATGCGATTCAGGCTATCCACCAGCACATCGCGGCGTTCTTTGTAGATATTGACGATCTCTTCCACACAATCATATGGTCCATTCAGGGCAATGATGGCGGCAATCTGAATGGGCTGGAATACGCCGTAGTCCAGATAGCTTTTGATCCTCCTGAGGGCGGCAACGATGGTGGGGTTGCCCACGCAAAATCCCACACGCCATCCGGGCATGGAATAACTCTTGGAGAGGCTGAAAAGTTCCACCCCGATATCTTTGGCCCCGGGAATCTCAAGAAAACTCGGTGGGTTGTACCCATCGAAAACCAGGTCCGCATAGGCGAAATCATGGACGACCATAATCTTGTGTTCTCTGCAAAAATCCACCAGTTTCTCAAAAAAATTCCTGTCCACCACCGTGGTCGTGGGGTTATGGGGAAAGGATATGATCAACATCCGCGGGCTGGGCCAGGTCTGCTTGGTAGCAGTAAGAAGATCCTCGAAGAAATCCCTGTGCGGGCCGATGGGGATGCTCCGGAGGTCACCGCCGGCAATGATGACGGAGTAAGGGTGTATGGGATAGGTGGGATTGGGTGCGAAGACCACATCGCCGGGGCTTATGGTGGCCAGAACCAGGTGGGAAAGACCTTCCTTTGCACCTATGGTGACGATGGCCTCCTCGTCCGGGTCCAGGAAAACGTTGAAACGCCGCCTGTACCAGTCGCATATGGCATGCCTAAGCTTGGTGATCCCCATGGACGCGGAATAGCGGTGGTTCTGACCTTTCTGGGAGGCCTCCACCAGTTTGTCGACGATGTGTTGAGGCGTGGGGATATCAGGGTTTCCCATGCCCAGGTCGATGATGTCCTCACCTTTTCTCCTTGCCTCCATCTTGATTTTGTTGACCGTGGCAAAGACGTAGGGCGGAAGGCGGTTCATTCTTGTGAATTCCTGCATACCGTGTATCTCCTTTATATACAGCAGCCCAAAGCGGTTTACACCACGAGAACCTGAGGGTCTTTTTCAGATGCTTTCTCATAGTGCACCTGGCAGCCAACTCCGGCATGGACGGCTATTTGGGGTTTACACCTTAATAAGTAGAATTGAGAGAAAAACCAACATGAACGCTGGAGAAAATGTTTATAAACTCTTTTCGAAATTCGGCCAGAAGACAAATGTTTTTACACCACCGGCCGCGAAAAATCAAAATATTAATGATCGGTCCCTTATTCCCGGCTTTCAAGATCACAGCTCCAGGGGTTTTCCCCACTCGGGCTCGATCAGACCCCTGAGAGGCCGGTAGGGTGCCCGGGTAAGGCCCGGATCCTCGTCGATAATCCGTATGGCTTCTTCCCTGGCGACCGTGAGAAGATCAGGGTTGCTCAGCGCAGCCCATTGGCTCCATTCGCCGGTCCCTGCCTGGTTCACGCCCATGAGTCGGCCCTGTCCCCTCATCTCAAGATCCTTTTGGGCAATCAAAAAGCCGTCGCTGGTCCGGATCAGGAGATCAAGCCTTTCTCCGGCCAGGTCCCCGGTATTTTCAGAGAGCATGAGCAGACAGAGCCCCTGGATTTTCCCACGGCCCACCCTGCCACGCAACTGGTGGAGCTGGGCCAGGCCGAAAAGTTCCGGCTGTTCGATAACCATGACCGTGGCGCCGGGGGCATGGATCCCCACTTCCATCACGGTTGTGCCCACGAGAAGCTGGGTATTCCCCTTCCTGAAATCCTCCATTATTTCGTTTTTCCTCTCCGCGGTCATGCGGCCGTGGATCACCTCTACACGAAAGGGGGGTGTGAAAAGGGCTTCGAGCTTTTTGGCCATATCCAGGGCACTCTTCATGTCTTCATCCTCCGAGGCATCAATAACGGGACAGATCACCATGGCCTGTTGCCCATCCGCCATCCTTTTTTTCAGGACCTCGTAGACTTGCCTCTTGTGTTTTTTCGGGACCAGACGGGTGACGACTGGGAGATGACCAGCTGGATATTCCCTGATGCTTGAAATGTCCATGTCTCCGTAGAGGGTCATGGCCAGGGTCCTGGGGATGGGGGTGGCCGACATGACCAGGAGATGCGGATGCCTTCCCTTGCCGTCCAGAATCGATCGCTGCCTGACACCAAAGCGATGCTGTTCGTCAACGATGGCGAGGCCCAGATCCGCAAAGTTCAATGGCTCCTGGATAAGCGCCTGGGTGCCGATGACGACGTTGACAAGGCCCTTCTCGATCTGCTCATAGACCTTACGGCGATTTTCGGCTTTCATTGCTCCTGTGAGCAGGGCGGACCGGAAACCCATTTTTTTGGAAAGGCTCAGAAAAAAGTGGTGGTGCTGTGCCGCCAGGACCTGAGTGGGGGCCATAAACGCCACCTGTTTTCCATTTTTAACGACCAGATAGGCCGCAACGGCGGCTACAACGGTTTTGCCGCACCCCACATCCCCGTGAACCATGCGGCTCATGGGACGTCCCTGCTTGAGATCGGCCGTAATGGCTTCCACTGCGCCGA
>Ga0315556_1000070_pt1 | contig 49869 bp, 42 predicted proteins | sample SalMarSW160310MG_FD_202112 | JGI IMG/M metagenome (GOLD analysis project Ga0315556, IMG submission 202112) | Salt marsh sediment microbial communities from the Plum Island Ecosystem LTER, Massachusetts, United States - Salt Marsh Sediment SW1603-10 ...
GGCGCAGGCGGTGCGCGCGGCCGCGCGCGAGCTCGGGCCGGGCGCGTTCCGCGTCGCGACCATCGGCTTCAACCTGCCCTACGACACGCCGCAGGCGATGGCCGAGTTCGCGCGCAAGCAGGGCGTCGATTCGCCGAATTGGCTCTTCCTCAGCCCGGGCACGGCGAGCGCCGAGGCGCTCGCCGCCGAGTTCGGCTTTCGCTACCAGCGCACCGCGGCCGGCTTCGATCACCTGCTGCAGGTGAGCATCGTCGACGCTGACGGGCGCATCTACCGCCAGGTCTACGGCGCGACGTTCGACTCGCCGCAGTTCGTCGACCCATTGCGCGAGCTCGCGCAGGGCAGGCCGCAACCGGCGCCGGCCCCGGCCCCGGCAGGGTTTTTCGACAAGATACGGCTGCTGTGCTCGGTCTACGATCCTGCCACCGGGGAGTACAGTTTCAACCCCGCTTATCTGGTCGAGATGCTGACCGGCGCGAGCATCATCCTGTTCGGCGCCGGGTTCGTCATCGTCGAGTGGCGCCGCAAGCGCCGGCCACCGGGCTGATCCCGTTGGGTTGATGCACATCAAAGAGCGCTCGCATCTCGCAGGCCAATGGTTGTTCCTCAAGGTCGAGGGCGTGTTCAACCTCGCCTTCGGCGAGCGTCTCAACCCGCTGTACTACCTCGGCCCGATCGCCTACTTCCAGATGTGGCTGGTGGTCGGCAGCGGGCTTTACCTCTATGCGTTCTTCAAGACCGGGGTGCAGGAGGCGCACGCCTCGGTCGAGTACCTGACGGTGCAGCAGTGGTACCTCGGCGGCGTGCTGAGGAGCCTGCACCGCTACGGCTCGGACGGCATCGCGCTGACCATGCTGCTGCACATGGCGCGCCACTGGTGCTTCGACCGCTACCGGGGCTTCCGCTGGTTCTCGTGGGTGAGCGGCATGGCGCTGCTGTGGCTGGTGTACGCCGCCGGCATCAACGGCTACATGCTGCCGTGGGACAAGCTGTCGCAGTTCGTGGTGGTTGCCACCGCGGAGTGGTTCGACCGCCTGCCGATGTTCGGCGGCGAGCTGGTGCGCAATTTCATTTTCCCCGAGGCGGTGAACGACCGCCTGTTTTCGCTCCTGTCGTTCATCCACATCGGCCTGCCGCTGGCGGTGCTCGCGGTGCTGTGGGTACACACCCAGCGCGTGCCGCAGGCCAAGACCCTGCCGCCGCTGCCGATCGCTCTCACGCTCGGCGTGGCGCTGCTGGTACTGTCGCTGGTCAAACCGGCCGTGAGCCAGGGCGAGGCGAACCTCGCCGCCGCCGTCACCACGATCGGCTTCGACTGGTTCTACCTGCCGCTGTACGCGCTGCTGTACCGCTGGTCGCCGGGCGAGGTGTGGCTGCTGGTGGGCGGGCTCACGGCGCTCTTCGTGCTGCTGCCGTGGCTGCCGCCGCGGCGCCGCGCCGGCCCGGCCGAGGGCTATCACATGCTGGTGCGGCCCGACAACCGCATCGTCGCCGTGCGCGAAGGCGAGACGCTGCTCGACGCCGGGCTGCGCGAAGGCGTTGCGTTTCCCTACGAGTGCCGCAACGGCGGCTGCGGCCTGTGCAAGGCGACGCTCGCCTACGGCAAGGTCGACTACGGCGCCTACCAGCCCGAGATGCTGACCGACGACGAGCGGCGCGGCGGCAAGCTGCTGACATGCTGCGCGACGCCGCTGTCGGAGGTCGAGATCGAGTACGTCCCGGCGACCACGCCGGGCAACATCCCGGCGCGGGTGTGGGACGCGGGCGTCGAGAGCATGGAGCTTCTGGCGCCGGACGTGATGCGGCTCATGCTGCGCCTCGACGGCGAGGAGAGGATTTCCTTCTACGCCGGGCAGTACCTCAACGTATTGCTGGAGGACGGCGAGCGGCGCAGCTTCTCGTTCGCCACCGCGCCGCACGTCAACGACCGCGTCGAGCTGCAGATCCGGCGCATTCCGGGCGGGCGCTTCACCAGCCGCGTGTTCGAGAGCATGAAGCCGGGCGACCGGCTGCGCTTCGAGGGCCCGGTCGGATCGTTCTTCCTGCGCGAGGACTCCGACAAGCCGATCATCTTCGTCGCCGGCTCGACCGGCTTCGCCCCAGTCAAGAGCATGCTCGAGTATGCCTTCCACCGCGGCCTCAAGCGCCGCATGATCCTGTACTGGGGCGTGCGCCGGCCCGAGGACATGTACCTCGGCGAGCTCGCGCGGCAGTGGGCGCGCGAGCACGACAACTTCGAGTTCGTGCCGGTGCTGTCCGAGGCGCGGCCCGAGGACCATTGGCAAGGGCGCACGGGCCTGGTGCACGAGGCGATCCTGGCCGACTTCCCCGACCTTTCGGACTACCAGGTCTACGCCTGCGGCTCGGTGGGCATGGTCGAGGCGGCCTACCCGGCGTTCAGCGCGCGCGGCCTCGCCCAGGACGACTGCTTCGCCGACGCCTTCCGCCTGGCGCCGAAGATTCGTGCCCGCGCCGCCGAGCTGGTCAAGTTGGGGGGCACGGCATGAAGCAGGCCGCCCGCGTCCTGGCGCAGCTTCTCCTCTACCTGCCGCTGATGGCGCTGATCGGGGTCTTCTCGACCTGGCCGCCGTTCACCGAGGTGCGCCCCGACCAGGCGCTGCTGCGGCTGTCGTTCATCCACGCCGCCGCGCTCAAGCACAAGTGCCACACGCGCAGCGCCGCCGAGCTGGCGAAGTTGCCGCCCAACATGCGCGCGCCGCTCGACTGCCCGCGCGAGCGCGCGCCGATCCGGCTCGAGCTCGCGCTCGACGGCAAGGTCGTGCTCGAGCGCGAGTTGCTCCCCGCCGGCCTGCGGCACGACGGCGCCGCGACCGCCTACTTCCGCGTCACGGTGCCGGCCGGGCGCCACCGCATCGCGGTGCGCATGCAGGACCGCCCCGAGGGCGGCTTCAATCACCGGCGCGAGGCGGACCTCGAGCTCGCCCCGGGCAGCGCGCTGGTGATCGACTTCGACCCCGCCAAGGGCGGGTTCGTGTTCCGCGAATAGCCACGGTGCGCGTGCTGGACCGCATCTTCGGCGTCGCGGCGAACCCGCTGCGCAACCTCGGCGCGCTCGGCTTCCTGCTGTTCTGGGTGCTGGCGGCGAGCGGGATTTATCTCTACATCTTCTTCGACACCAGCGTCGACGGCGCCTACTCCTCGATCCAGCGGCTGTCGAGCGGACAGTGGTTCCTGGGCGGCGTGCTGCGCAGCGTGCACCGCTACGCCGCCGACGCCCTCGTCGCGGTTACTCTCGGGCACCTGGCGCGCGAGTGGGCGCTGGGGCACTGGCGCCGCAACCGCGCCTTCCTCTGGGTATCGGGCGTGCCGCTGCTGTGGCTGCTCTACGCTTCGGGCATCGTCGGCTACTGGCTGGTGTGGGACGCGCGGGCGCAGTTCTCGGCGCTCGCTTCCGCCGAGTGGCTCGATGGCCTGCGCCTGGGCGCCGGAACCCTGGCGGGCAACTTCGTCGGCGGCGAGGCGATCGGCGACCGGATCTTTTCTCTGTTCGTGTTTCTGCACATCGGGCTGCCGCTCGCCTTGCTGGGCGGGATGTGGATCCACGTCCAGCGCATGGGGCTGCCCAAGACCGTGGCGCCGCGCGCGCTCGCGTGGGGGACGCTCGCGACGCTGCTCGCCGCTGCGCTCGCCGTTCCGGTCGCCTCTGCCGCGCGCGCCGACCCGGCGCGCGTTCCGGCGACGCTCGATTTCGACTGGTACCTGCTGTTCCCGCACCCGCTGATGTACGCGACTTCGGCAGCGGCGCTGTGGGTGCTGGTGGGCATGGCCACGCTGGGGCTTTGCGTCATGCCCCTGCTTTCACACGAAAATTCGAGTGAAGAAAAAGGAAGGAAATTCATCAAACGTTTCCCCGGTCGCAAAGCCGCGCCTTATTACCGCATCGGGCTTTACGCCGCGTTCGGCGGGCTGATCGTGCTGTTCTCGCAGCGTCCTGAAATCGCGCCGGTGCCGCCGGACGCGGCACTGCTGCGCGTGAGCCTGGCGTACGCCGGCGCGCGGCTGTTGCCCTGCCGCAAGCGCAGCGCGGCGGAGCTCGAAAGGCTTCCGCCGAACATGCGCGCGCCGCTCGAGTGCCCACGCGGGCGCGCGCCGGTGCGGTTCACTCTCGCGCTCGACGGCCGCGTACTGGTCGACCAAACGGTGGCGCCGTCCGGCGTCGCGCACGATGGCGCCTCCACCCTGTACCGGCGCATCGCGGTGCCCGCGGGCCGCCACCGCCTGCGCGTCACGGTGGACGGCGCCAGGCGCGAGCAGTGGGTCGAGCTGGATGCCGGCCGCGTTCTGAGCATAGACTACAATCCGCATCGCGGCGTGATCGTGCTCTCATGAATACCTATTCCTTGCCGCTGCCCACGGACGCGAGACGTTCACTCGCCATTGGCTGGCTGCTGCTCGCGCTGGTGTCGCTCGCCGCCGCGGGCGTGCTTTCGGTGCTGCTGGTGGCTTCGCGCGCGCCGGGGATCAAGGATGTTTTTCCGCTGGTCGATTTTTTCCACGTCGCGCTGGTGGCGCACGTCGACCTGTCGGTGCTGGTGTGGTTTCTCGCCTTCGCCGGCGCGCTGTGGAGCCTCAACAGCAATGCGCGCGCGCTGCCGCTGGGTTGGGCCGCGCTCGTGCTCGCGCTCGCCGGGGCGGCGCTGATGGCGACCGCGCCGTTCGCCGGCGCCGGGCGACCGGTGATGAGCAACTACATCCCGGTGCTCGACGAGCCGGTGTTTCTCGCCGGGCTGGTCACCTTCGGCGCCGGGGTCGTGGCCGCCGTGGCGCGCGGCATGCTCGCGGTGCCGCGCGTCGGGGTGCGCCTGGACGCGGTCGGCGCGCTGCGCTTCGGCCTCAACACCTCGCTCGTGTCGGCCGGCGTGGCGGCGCTCGCTTTCGCCTGGTCGCTGTGGGCGGTTCCGCGCGGCATCGATGCGCGCGGCTACTACGAGCTCGCGTTCTGGGGCGGCGGCCACGTGCTGCAGTTCACCTATACGCTGCTGATGTTCGTCGCCTGGCTGCTGCTGGCCGAGGCGGGCGGCGCGCCGCTGCCGCTGACGCCGCGCACCGCGGCGCTGCTGTTCGGGATCGGCCTGGTGTCGGTGTTCCTGACGCCGGTGATCTACCTCGCCTACGACATCGGCTCGGTCGAGCACCACCGCATGCTGACCTGGCTGATGCGCTTCGGCGGCGGGCTGGCGATCGTGCCGTTCGCGCTCGCGGCGATCGTGGCGCTCGCGCGCGCGCCGGCGCCCTCGCCCGATCAGCGCGTGCTGCGCGCGGCGCTGCTCAGCTCGCTGCTGCTGTTCGGCGCCGGCGGCGTGATTGGCCTCACCATCAGCGGCAGCAACGTCAAGATCCCGGCCCACTACCACGGCTCGATCGTCGGCGTGACGCTCGCCTTCATGGGGCTCACCTACTATCTGCTGCCGCGCCTGGGCTTCGGCGAGGTGGGCGCCAGGCCCGCGCGGCTGCAGCTGTGGCTGTACGCCGGCGGGCAGCTGCTGCACGTCGCGGGGCTGGTGTGGTCGGGCGGCTACGGCGTGCAGCGCAAGGTCGCGGGCGCGGCCGAGGCGCTGCGCGGCGGCGGGGAGATCGTCGCCATGGGCGTGATGGGGCTGGGCGGGCTGATCGCGGTGATCGGCGGCACGCTGTTCCTGGTGCTCGCCTTCGGCGCGGTGCTGCGGCGGCGCGGCGCGCGCGTGCAGGCCCACGGCTGAGGAGGCCGCAATGGACATCGTCTACTTCACCGTCATCGCGATCGGGCTTTATTTCGGCGCCGACGCGCTGCTCGACTGGATCGAGCGCAAGCGCGGCGCGCGCTTCGAGAACCGCCAGGTGGTGTTCTTCGCCATCATCCTGTCGCTGGCAATGGCGACGTTCTGGCTGATGCGCACGTTCACCGCGTTATAATCGTCCGGTCAGTCATTCGGCAGTCTGCCGCGGCGAGGAGCAAGACCGATGCGGCTCTCCCTCAGATTCATCGTTCCTCTCGGCATCGCGCTGGCGGCGATCGCCTACGCGGTGGTGCCGCTGGTCGACCGCCTGACGCTGAAGTGGTTCGTGCAGGACCTCGAGCGCCGCAGCGAGCTGATCACCAACACGATGCAGGAGCCGTTCGCCGACCTGCTGCACGAGCATTCGCGCGTCAAGCTGGCGCGCTACTTCGAGCGCGTGATCCGCGGCGAGCGCGTGTTCGCGATCGGCTTCTGCCAGGCCGACGGCAAGCTGCTGTACGCCACGCGCGCCTTCCCGCCGCAGGTGAAGTGCGACCCGACGTCGCTCGCGGCCGACCGCGACCGCGTGCTGCAGCTCGAGGACGGCCCGCTGCACCTGTCGGTCAACCCGATCGAGGAGAACGGCAGGCAGCTCGGCCAGCTGGTGATCGTGCAGGACATGAGCTTCGTGCAGCGGCGCAGCGAGGACACCAAGAAGTACGTCTTCTACCTGTTCGCGGCGATCGCCGCGGTGGTGGCGCTGATCACGGTGGTGATCGCCGAGATCAGCTGGCGCGGCTGGGTGGCCGGGATCAAGGCGCTGATCTCGGGCGAGGCGCTGCTGCGCTCGCCCGAGCAGGTGAACGTCTCGGCGCCCGAGCTGCGGCCGATCGCCAAGGACCTGCAGGCGCTGGTGCACGACCTGGAGTCCGAGCGGCTCGGCCGCGACGAGAGCCAGACCATTTGGGGCCCCGAGGCGCTGCGCCGCATCCTGCGCGAGGACCTCAAGGGCGACGAGGTGCTGATCGTCTCCAACCGCGAGCCCTACATCCACGAGCGGCACGACAACGTGATCGACATCCGCCGCCCGGCGAGCGGCCTGGTGAGCGCGCTCGAGCCGGTTATGCGCGCCTGCTCGGGCACCTGGATCGCGCACGGCGCGGGCAGCGCCGACCGCGATTCGGTCGATCGCTACGACCGCGTCATGGTGCCGCCCGACAAGCCGGCCTACCGCATCCGCCGCGTCTGGCTCACCAAGGAGGAGGAGAAGGGCTACTACTTCGGCTTCTCCAACGAGGGCCTGTGGCCGCTGTGCCACATCGCGCACACGCGGCCCGTGTTCCGCGCCGACGACTGGGAATACTACAAGACGGTCAACCAGCGCTTCGCCGAGGTGGTGGTGGCCGAGGCGCGCACCGAGGACCCGATCGTGCTGGTGCAGGACTACCACTTCGCGCTGCTGCCGCGCATGGTGCGCGAGCGCCTGCCGCGCGCGACCATCATCACCTTCTGGCACATTCCCTGGCCCAACCCCGAGGCCTTCGGCATCCTGCCCTGGCGCGAGGAAGTTCTCGAGGGGATGCTCGGCTCGTCGATCCTGGGCTTCCACACCCAGTTTCACTGCAACAATTTTTTCGACACGGTGGACCGCTTCCTCGAGGCGCGCGTCGACCGCGAGACCTTCACCATCTCCTACGGCGGCGAGCAGACCGAGGTGCGGCGCTACCCGATCTCGATCGAGTGGCCGCCGTCGGCGCTCGCCCACCAGCAGCCGGTCGAGGAGTGCCGCAGGGTGGTGCGCGAGCGCCTGGGGATGGCGCCCGACCTGCGCTTCGGCATCGGCATCGACCGGCTCGACTACACCAAGGGGATACTGGAGCGCTTCATGGCGGTCGAGCGCCTGTTCGAGCTCGAGCCGCACTGGATCGGGCGCTTCGCTTTCGTCCAGGTGGCGGCGCCGTCGCGCTCGTCGATCGACGAGTACCAGAATTTCGAGGCGCGCGTGCGCGCGCTGGCCGACAGGATCAACGAGCGCTACGGCCGCCCCGGCTACCAGCCGATCGTGCTGAAGATCGAGCACCACGCCGCCGAGGAGGTGTTCGAGCTGTACCGCGCGGCCGATCTTTGCTACGTTTCGAGCCTGCACGACGGCATGAATCTGGTCGCCAAGGAGTTCGTCGCCGCACGCGACGACGACCGCGGCGTGCTGATCCTGTCGCAGTTCACCGGCGCCTCGCGCGAGCTGCACGAGGCGCTGATCGTCAACCCGTACGACATCGAGCAGAGCGCCGCCGCGATGCACATCGCGCTCACCATGCAGCCGGAGGAACAGGGCGCGCGCATGCGCGCCATGAGGAGCTTGGTGCAGGAGTTCAACGTCTATCGCTGGGCCGGCAGGATGCTGCTCGACGCGGCGCGCATGCGCCACCGCCGCCGGGTGCTCTCGCGCGGCCGGCGCGCGCCGCGGCTCACGGCCGCCGGATGAGCGGGTCGTCGCTGCCGCCGGCCGCGGCCGACTGGGCGTTCTTCCTCGACATCGACGGCACGCTGCTCGAGCACGCCGACACCCCCGACGCGGTGCGGGTCGACGGCGCGATGCGCGGCCTGCTGGCGGAGCTGCAGGCGGGCGCGGGCGGGGCGCTGGCGCTGATCAGCGGGCGCTCGGTGGCCGACATCGACGGCCTGTTCGCGCCGCTGCTGCTGCCGGCGGCGGGGCAGCACGGCGCCGAGCGCCGCGACGGCGCCGGCCGCATGCACCGGCACGACTTTGCCGAGGCGCCGGTGCGGCGCGCCGCAAAGCGCCTCGCCGCCTTCGCCGCCGCGCACCCCGGGCTGCTGCTCGAGGACAAGGGGCGCAGCCTGGCGCTGCACTACCGCCTTGCGCCGCAGCTCGCGGACGAGGCGGGCGCGCTGGTGGACGAGGTCGTCGCCGGCCTGGGCGAGGGCTTCGAGCTGCAGCGCGGCAAGATGGTGCTCGAGATCCGGCCGGGCGGGCGCGACAAGGGCAGCGCGATCGGCGAGTTCATGGCCGAGCCGCCGTTTCGCGGCCGCACGCCGGTATTCATCGGCGACGACCTGACCGACGAGTTCGGCTTCGGCGTGGTGAACGGCATGGGCGGCGTATCGGTCAAGGTGGGCGAGGGGCCCTCGCAGGCGCGCTGGCGCATCGCCGACGCAGCGGCGGTGCGCGCCTGGCTCGCACAGTGGGCGTCCAGGTGGGGCGCGCGCCACGCGCCGCAGAGGGCGTGATGGCGCAGTCGCTCGAGCTCGCCCTGATCGGCAACGGCAATGTCGCCGCGTTGATCGACGGCGGCGGCGAGCTGTGCTGGGCCTGCATGCCGCGCATCGACGGCGATCCGGTGTTCTGCTCGCTGCTGCGCGAGCGCGGCAGCGACGAGGACGAATTCGGCTTCTTCGCGGTCGAACTGGCCGATTTCTCGCACTGCGAGCAGGAATACCAGTCCAACACCGCGATCGTCGTCACGCGCCTCTACGACCGGCACGGCGGCGCGGTCGAGATCGTCGACCTTGCGCCGCGCTTCCGCCAGCACGGGCGGCTGTTCTGCCCGATGACGCTGGTGCGGCAGCTGCGCCCGATCGCCGGCAGCCCGCGCGTGCGGGTGCGGCTGCGGCCGGCCTCCGACTACGGCGAGCTGCGCCCGACCGTGACCTGGGGCAGCAACCACGTGCGCTATGTCGGCGCCGAATTCGTCATGCGCGTCACCACCGACTGCTCGATCTCGGCGCTGGTCGACGAGGTGCCGTTCGTGCTGCAGCGGCCGGTGGCTTTCGTACTGAGCGCCGACGAGACGCTGCAGGGCGCGGTGGCCGAGGTGGCGCGGCGCTTCCTGGAGGAGACCGCCGACTACTGGGTCGACTGGGTGCGCGGCCTCTCGATCCCGTTCGAATGGCAGGACGAGATCATCCGCGCCGCGCTGACGCTCAAGCTCTCGTCGGTCGACGACACCGGCGCGATCGTGGCCGCGATGACCAGCTCGATCCCGGAGGCTGCCGGCAGCGGGCGCAACTGGGACTACCGCTACTGCTGGCTGCGCGACGCCTACTTCACGGTCAACGCCCTCAACCGGCTGAACGCGACGCGCACCATGGAGCGCTACGTCGGTTACATCATCAATATCGCCGCCGGCGCCGACGGCGCGCGGCTGCAGCCGGTGTACCGCGTCAACGGCATGGCCGAGATCGACGAGTTCGAGGTGCCCGCGCTGCCGGGCTACCGCGCCATGGGGCCGGTGCGCATCGGCAACCAGGCCTACCGCCAGGTGCAGAACGACGTCTACGGCTCGGCGGTGCTGGCCTCGATGCACGTGTTCTTCGACCGGCGCGTGATGCGCTCGGGCAACCAGGCGCTGTTCGCCCAGCTCGAGGTGCTCGGCGAGCGCGCCGCCGAGCTGTGGGCGACGCCCGACGCCGGGCTGTGGGAGCTGCGCGGCAGCGCGCACGTGCACACCTTTTCCAGCGTCATGTGCTGGGTCGCCTGCGACCGGCTGGCGAAGATCGCGCAGCGCCTGGGGCTGGACGAGCGCGCGCACTACTGGCGCGAGCGCGCCGACCGCATGCACCACGGCATCTGCGAGCAGGCCTGGAACGTCAAGCGCAGGAGCTTCGCCGCCTCCTTCGGCGGCGCCGGCCTCGACGCCAGCCTGCTGCTGCTGGCCGAGCTCGGCTTCCTGCGCGCCGACGACCCGCGCTTTCTCGCCACCGTGTCGGCGGTCGAGCGCGAGCTGCGGCGCGGCGACTTCGTCTTCCGCTATTCCGAGCCGGACGACTTCGGCGCGCCGCAGAACGCGTTCGTGGTGTGCAGCTTCTGGTTCGTCGATGCACTCGCGGCGCTCGGCCGGCGCGACGAGGCGCGGACGCTGTTCGAAAGCCTGCTGCGCTACCGCAACCGCCACGGCCTGCTGGCCGAGCACGTCGACCCGGCCACGGGCGAGCTGTGGGGCAACTTCCCGCAGACCTACAGTATGGTGGGCCTGATCAACTCGGCGACGCGGCTGAGCCTGCCGTGGGACCAGGCCTTCTGAGCGCTAGGCGGCGTCTTGCGGCTTGAGCTCGGCCTCGAGCGGCAGCGGCGCGGGCAGCGCCTCGCTGCGGCGCGCCGCGGGCGCGCCCATCATGTCGGCGACTTCTTCCAGCGCGGCGATGAGCGCGGCCTGGCGCGCGGCATCCACTTTCGCGAAGCCGGAGACGAAGCGCTCGTGCAGGAACGGCGGCGCGCCGTCGAGCATGCGCGCGCCCTGCTCGGTGAGCTTCGAGTGCACCACGCGCCGGTCCTCGGCGCTGCGGTAGCGCACTACCAGCCCGCGCGCCTCGAGCTTGTCGAGGATGGTGGTGACGGTGGCGGGGCTGAGGCTCGCCGCGGCGGAGAGCTTGCCGGTGGTGACTTCGCCCAGCATGCGGATCGCCCGCAGCACCACCAGCTGCGGCAGCGTGATGCCGAGCGCGCGCTCGAGCTCTTTGGAGTGACTGTCGACCGCGTGTACGATGCGGCGGATCGCCGACAGGACCCGGGTTTCGGATTCGTTCATGGCGTTAGTTTGACATCAAATTATATGTCCTGTAAACTTATGACTTGAAAGTATATTGTAAGTCATTGAAATAATGTGTGGAATATCTGGTTCGGTAACTTTTGACGGGACGTCGGCTTCGGTTTCGGCGCTCCAGAGCATGAACGCCTCGATGGCGCCACGCGGTCCCGACGGCGAGGGCGTCATCGCCCGCGGCCGGGTCGCGCTCGGCCACCGCAGGCTCAAGATCATCGACCTGTCGGAGCGCGCCGAGCAGCCGATGAGCGACCCGCTGCTCGGCCTGACGCTGGTGTTCAACGGCTGCATCTACAACTACCGCGAGCTGCGGCGCGAGCTCGAGGCGCTCGGCTACCGCTTCTTTTCCGACGGCGACACCGAGGTGGTGCTCAAGGCCTGGCACGCCTGGGGCGCGGGCGCGCCTGAGCGCCTGCAGGGCATGTTCGCCTTCGCGCTGCACGAGCGCGACAGCGGGCGCGTGATCCTGGTGCGCGACCGGCTCGGCATCAAGCCGCTGTACTACTCCGAGACGCCGCGCGAGCTGCGCTTCGCCTCGAGCCTGCCGGCGCTGCTCGCCGCGGGCGGGGTCGACACCGCGATCGACCCGGTGGCGCTCAACTACTACCTGTCGTTCCACGCCGTGGTGCCGGCGCCGCGCACCATCCTCAAGGGCGTGCGCAAGCTGCCTCCGGCGACGCTGCGCGTGATCGAGCCCGACGGCCGCAGCAAGGAGCGCGAGTACTGGTCGCTGTCGTTCGCGCGCAGCTCGGCGGACCAGCTGCGCAGCAGCGCCGAGTGGCGCGAGCAGCTGGCGGCGGCGCTGCGCCGGGCGGTCGAGCGGCGCATGGTGGCGGACGTGCCGGTCGGGGTGCTGCTCTCCGGCGGGGTCGACTCGAGCCTGATCGTCGGCCTGCTGACCGAGGCCGGCCAGGTCGGGCTGAACACCTTCTCGATCGGCTTCGAGGCCGCCAACAACGAGTCGGGCGACGAATTCGTCTACTCGGACCTGGTCGCCGAGCGCTTCGAAACCGAGCACCACAAGATCTTCATCGAGTCGGCGCGCCTGCTCGACGCGCTGCCGGGCACGATCGCGGCGATGTCGGAGCCGATGGTGTCGTACGACAACGTCGGCTTCTACCTGCTCTCGCGCGAAGTCGCGCGCCACGTCAAGGTGGTGCAGAGCGGGCAGGGCGCCGACGAAGTGTTCGGCGGCTATCACTGGTACCCGAAGCTGGTCGGCTCGGGCAACCCGGCGGCCGACTACGCGCGCGCCTTCATGGACCGCGACTACGCGCACTACCGCGAGCAGGTGTCGGCCGAGTACGTCGGCAACGATCACGCCCGCGAGCTGATCGAGGCGCGCATGGCCCAGGACGGCGCAAGCGACCCGGTCGACCGCGCGCTGCGGCTCGACACCACCGTGATGCTGGTCGACGATCCGGTCAAGCGGGTCGACAACATGACCATGGCCGCCGGGCTCGAGGCGCGGGTGCCGTTCCTCGACCACGAGCTGGTCGAGCTGGCGGCCCGCATCCCGCCCGACCAGAAACTGCGCGACGGCGGCAAGGGCATCCTCAAGGATGTCGCGCGGCAGGTGGTGCCGAGCCAGATCATCGACCGGCCCAAGGGCTATTTCCCGGTGCCGGCGCTCAAGTACCTCGAGGGACCGTTTCTCGAGCTGGCGCGCGACGCGCTCGGCTCGCGCGCGGCGAAGGAGCGCGGCATCTTCCGCCGCGGCTACCTCGACGCCCTGTTCGCCGATCCCAAGGAGCACATCACGCCGCTGCGCGGCTCCGAGCTGTGGCAGGCGGCGCTTCTGGAACTGTGGCTGCAAGCGCAAGGAGCCTGACATGGCCACCCGGACCCAATCCGAGACGCGCGCCCGCAAGAGCCGGGGCAAGGGCGCCTACGCCCACCGCATCCAGCGCCTGCACCGGGAGGCCCCCGGGCAGCTGCCGCAGCGCAACGCGACGCTCGACTGCGGCTGGGGCCGGCTGCTTTTCGGCCAGACCTTCGACGACCCGGCGCAGCTCGCCGCGGCGCTGCTCGAAGAAGACCTCGAGCGGCGCGACATCGCGGCCTACGTGCGCGACCCGCACGTGGTGCTGGCGGCCGCGCCGCAGGAGCTGTTCCTCGACCCCTCGCACACCTTCCGCCTGGACCTCTCGACCTACCGCGCCTCGTCGCGCCGGCCGCGCGGTTTCATCGTGCGCTGGCTGACCAGCGCGGCCGACGCCGACGCGGTGAACCGTATTTATCTCTCGCGCAAGATGGTGCCGGTGCGCCCGGACCTGCTGCTCGACAAGCGCGACAGCCGCACCATCGTCTACCTGGTGGCCGAGGACGAGAAGACCGGCGAGGTGATCGGGACGGTGACCGGGGTCGACCACCGGCGCGCCTTCGGCGACCCGGAGGGCGGCGCCTCGCTGTGGTGCCTGGCGGTGCACCCGCAGGCGGTGCATCCGGCGGTCGGCGAGACGCTGGTGCGTCGGCTGGCGGAGTATTTCCAGGCGCGCGGCGCGGCGCACATGGACCTCTCGGTGATGCACGACAACCGGCAGGCGATCGAGCTGTACGAAAAGCTCGGCTTCGTGCGCGTGCCCGAGTTCAGCGTCAAGCACAAGAACCCGATCAACGAGAAGCTGTTCGTCGGCTCGCCGCCCGAATCGCAGCTCAATCCCTATGCCCGCATCATCGTCGACGAGGCGCGCCGGCGCGGCATCGCGGTGGAGGTGATCGATGCCGAAGGCGGGTTCTTCCGCCTGACTTCGGGCGGGCGCACGGTGCGCTGCCGCGAGAGCCTGTCCGAGCTCACCAGCGGCGTCGCGGTCAGCATCTGCGACGACAAGGCGGTGACGCGGCGCATCGTCGAGCGCGCCGGGGTGCGGGTGCCCGCGCAGATCGAGTTCGGCTCGCGCGAGCAGCTGGCCGAGTTCCTCGCCCGCCACCGCCAGGTGGTGGTCAAGCCGGCGCGCGGCGAGCAGGGCCGCGGCGTCTCGGTCGGACTCGAGGACCTCGAGCAGGCGATGGCGGCGGTCGAGCAGGCGCGGGAGAGCTCGACCCGCGTGCTGGTCGAGGAGTGCGTGCAGGGCGAGGACCTGCGCCTGGTGGTGATCGACTTCAAGGTCGTCGCCGCGGCGCTGCGCCGGCCGGCGCGCATCATCGGCGACGGCCGCAGCAGCGTGCGCGAGCTGATCGCGTCGCAGAGCCGGCGCCGCTCGGCGGCCACCGGCGGCGAATCGAAGATCCCGCTCGACGCCGAGACCGAGCGCTGCGTGGCGCGCGCCGGTTACTCGCTCGACGACCTGCCGCCGCAGGGCGCCGAGTTCGCGGTGCGCCGCACCGCCAACCTGCACACCGGCGGCACGATCCACGACGTCACCGACGAGGTGCATCCGGCGCTGGTCGGGGCCGCGGTCAAGGCCGCGCGCGCGATCGACATCCCGGTCACCGGCATCGACTTCATCGTGCGCTCGCCGCGCGCGGCGCATTATGCTTTCATCGAGGCCAACGAGCGGCCCGGCCTGGCCAACCACGAGCCGCAGCCGACCGCCGAACGCTTCATCGACCTGCTGTTTCCGCTCTCGCTGCCGGCCGCCGCGCGCCAGGCGAGCGCCTGAAAGGAGCCCCCGCGCACATGGCACGCCTCAGCATCGACGTCGATTACCTGGCCCAGATCCTGCGTCGCCTGCTCGACACGCCGAGCCCCTCGGGCTACACCGACGCCATCGCGCGCCTCGCCTGCGAAGAGCTCGCCTCGCTCGGCATCGAGTACGAGATGACGCGCCGCGGCGCGATCCGCGCGCGCATTCCGGGGCGCGAGTCGAGGCCGGCGCGCGCGATGATCGCGCACCTCGATACCCTCGGCGCGCAGGTCAAGAGCCTGAAGCCGGACGGCCGCCTCGAGCTGGCGCCGATCGGGCACTGGTCGTCGCGCTTCGCCGAGGGCGCGCGCTGCACGCTGTTCACCGACGCCGGCGCCTACCGCGGCAGCATCCTGCCGCTCAAGGCCTCGGGCCACGTCTACAACGAGCAGATCGACACCCAGCCCACGGGGTGGGAGTACGTCGAGATGCGGGTCGACGCCCTGGAGCGCCACATCCCCGACCTGATGCGGCTCGGCATCGCGGTCGGCGACATCGTCTCGATCGACCCGCAGCCCGAGTTCCTCGAGAACGGCTTCATCGTCAGCCGCCACCTGGACGACAAGGCGGGCTGCGCGGTGATGTTCGCCGCGCTCAAGGCGCTCAAGGCATCCGGCAGGACGCCGCCGGTGGACACCTTCTTCCTGTTCTCGATTTCCGAGGAGGTCGGCGTCGGCGCCTCGTCGCTGCTGACGCACGACGTCGCCTCGATGGTCACGATCGACAACGGCACCTCCGCGCCCGGGCAGAACAGCTCCGAGTTCGGCGTCACGATCGCGATGGCGGACATGACCGGGCCGTTCGACTACCACCTGACGCGCAAGCTGATCCGCCTCTGCCGCGAGAACGACATCACCTACCAGCGCGACCTGTTCCGCTATTACCGTTCGGACTGCGCCTCGGCGATCGAGGCGGGCGACGACGTGCGCACCGCGCTCATCACCTTCGGCCTCGACGCCTCGCACGGCTACGAGCGCATCCACATGCACGCGCTGCGCTCGCTCGCCGAGCTGGTGAGCGCCTACACCACCAGCTCGATCGAGATCCCGCGCGACAAGGAGGAACTCGGCACCCTGAAGGGCTTCACCGAGCAGCCGCTGGAGGAGGCCCACGAGACGATGGTGACGCCGGCCGGCCCGCGCCCGCGCCCGCGCGACGCCTGAGCGCGGCCGGATGCGGGGAGAGCGCGAGCTCACGGCGCGCGCGCTGCTGAGCGGAGTGCTGCTCGGCGCGCTGCTCACGCCGTGCAACGTCTACTCCGGGCTCAAGATCGGCTGGTCGTTCAACATGTCGATCGTCGCCCTGCTGCTCGGCCTGGGCGGCTGGCGCCTCGCCGAGCGCGCCGCGGGCGCAGCGCGCTGGTCGCAGAAGGAAGGCAACATCTCCCAGACCGCGGCCTCCTCGGCGGCCTCGATCATCTCCGGCGGCCTGGTGGCGCCGATCCCGGCCTACACCCTGATCACCGGCGAGCAGCTCGGCGCCGGACCGATGATGGCGTGGGTGTTCGCGGTCAGCTTTCTCGGCATCTGGGTGGCGTGGGCGCTGCGGCCGTCGATGATCGAGGACTCGCCGCTGCGCTTTCCCGCCGGCGTCGCCACGCTCGAGACCATGCGCGACATCTTCGGCCACGGCCGCGAGGCGCTCGCCCGCGTCGCGGTGCTGCTCGGTGCCGCGCTCGCCGCGGGGCTATTGAAGTGGGCCCAGACCTTCGCCCGGGTCATCGGCGAGTGGTCGCCCTCGGCGCTGGCGGCGAAGTTCACCTTCGCGCTCTCGCCCTCGCCCTTGCTGATCGGCTTCGGCGCCATCGTCGGCCTGCGCGTGGGCGCATCGCTGCTGGCGGGCGCGCTGCTCGCCTGGGGCGGGCTGGGGCCCTGGCTGATCGCGAGCGGCCGCGCGAGCGCCGCCGGCGCGGGCGGCTCGCTGTTCGAGCCGCTGGTGGCGTGGCTGCTATGGCCCGGCGTCAGCCTGATGGTGGCGGCGACCCTGACCGGCCTCGTGCTGCGCCTCGCTCCCGGCGCCGCGCGGGGCGAAGGCCGCCGCCGCATGCGGCTGCCCAAGGCGTCGGCGCCGGCGCTGGCCGGCTTCGCGCTCGCCTGCGCGCTGACGGTGGCGCTGCAGGTCGAGCTGTTCGGAATCTCGCTTGCGCTCGCGCTGCTCGCGATCCCGCTCGCGCTCGTGCTCGCGGTGGTCGCGGCGCGGGTGGTGGGCGAGACCGGCATCCCGCCGATCGGCGCGATCGGCAAGGTCTCGCAGCTCGGCTTCGGCATCGTCGCGCCGGGCCAGGCGGTGACCAACCTGATGGCCGCCAACGTCGCCGGCGGCGCGGCCGGCCAGTGCGCCGACCTGCTCAACGACTTCAAGGCCGGCCACGGCATCGGCGCCTCGCCGGCACGCCAGTCGATCGCGCAATGCTTCGGCGTGCTCACCGGCAGCGCGGTCGGGGTCGCAGCCTACCTGGCGCTGATCCCCGATCCGTCGTCGATGCTGCTCACCGAGCAGTGGCCGGCGCCCGCGGTTGCGGTGTGGAAGGCGGTGGCCGAAGCGCTGGCGCAGGGCCTGGGCTCGGTGCCGGCGAGCGCGCGCGCGGCGATGCTGATCGCGGCGATCGCGGGCGTTATCCTCGGCGCGCTCGAGAGTCGCCCGCGTGCCTGGCGCCTGCTGCCGAGCGCGGCCTCGCTCGGGCTCGCGTTCGTCATCCCGGCCTCGGTCTCGCTCATGATCTTCGCCGGCGCGCTGCTGGCGTGGCTGTTCGCCGTCCTGCGGCCCGCCCTCGCCGAGCGCTTCACGCTCGCCGCCGCCGCCGGCATGATCACCGGCGAGAGCCTGGTCGGCGTCGCGGCCGCGATCCTGGGGCTCGCCGGATCATAGGCCGGCACGCTTGAAACGACGTTGAGGCGACGCTCGCGTGAGCGTCTTGTATTGCAACGCGTTAACGGAGGAACAGATGGCTGACAACATCGCGATTCTTCAAAGCGGTTATGAGGCCTTTGCGAAAGGCGACATCCCAACGGTGCTAAGCCTCTGGGATCCCAAGATAGAATGGAACGAGCCCGAGCACGGGACGTTCTGGACCGGCGCGCCGATAGTCGGCCACCAGGGCATCGTCACCGGCGTCTTCGCGCACCTGCCGCAACACTTCGACGGCTTTCGTATCGAGATCCGCCGGATGGTCGCCTCAGGTGACACCGTGGTGGTCGAAGGGCGCTACCGGGGCAACGCCAAGGCGACGGGGAAGCCCTTGGATGCCCAGGCCGTCCACGTATGGGATATGCGCGAGGGCAAGGCCGTCCGGTTCCAGGGGTACAGCGACACGTGGCAGTTTGCGCAGGTGACCGGCATCACGCCGAAGAGCTGAACGGGTTGGAGTGTTTCGAGCAGCGATGCGCTGGCGCCGAGGCTCTCCGATTCGCCGCTGAGCAAAGATTCGCTTAGGATGGTTTCCCGCGAATCGGAAACCACGGCGAACAGGAGACCTTGACTTGGACAAGATCAATATTCAGTTCACCCTCTTTTCCGCCTTCTACTCGCCGCTCATTTCGACCATGTCGGGCGGCTTTCTCAAGGCGGAAGGCCTCGACCCGCAGTGGTCGGTCGCCAAGCCGGGGGTGTCGGCGATCGAGGCGCTGAAGGACGGTTCGGCGCAGGTGGTGCAGACCGCGCTCAGCCAGGGCCTCGCTTCGCTCGACAAGGGCGAGACGCCGCCTGCGCTGCACTTCGCCCAGATCAACGAGATGGACGGCTTCTTCCTCACCGGGCGCAAGGCGGATCCGGCCTTCAGCTGGAACAAGCTGGAAGGCGCGGAGGTGGTGATGTTCAAGGCCGGCCAGCCGCGCGCGATGTTCAAGTACGCCTGCCACAAGGCGGGCATCGACTTCGAAAAGATCAAGCCGATCTGCCCCGGCGGCGCGGCCGACATCGACCAGGCGTTCCGCGCCGGCCAGGGGCAGTACGTCCAGCAGCAGGGCCCGTTCCCGCAGCAGCTGCAGGCCGACGGCATCGGCCACATCGTGGCCCAGGTCGGCAAGCAGATCGGGCCGTGCGGTTTTTCCAGCCTGGCGGCGACGCGCGACTGGCTGAAGACGGACATGGCGCGGGCGTTCATGCGCGCCTACCGCAAGACCCGGCGCTACATGAACGAAGCGCCCGCGGCCGAGATCGCGAAGGCCGAGAAGTCGTATTTCCCCAAGATCGACGAGCAGGTGCTGGCCGAGTGCATCGCGACCTACCAGAAGCTCGGCTGCTGGACGCCGCACGTAGAGATCACGCCGGCCGCCTATGAAAAGACGCTCGACGTGTTCGAGTACAACGGCCTGCTGAAGCAGCGCTACCGCTACGAGCAGGTCTGCGCCGCGCCGCCGGCCGACAGGTGAGACGGGATCCGGTCGCGCCGTATTCGCTGCCGTCGGTCGACCGCGTGTTGCGCCACGGCGCGACGGAGCCGCTCGTCGCGCAGCACGGCCGCACGGCGGTGACCGACGCGATCCGCAGCGTGCTTGCCGGGCTGCGCGCCGCGCGCGCTCCCGATCCCGGCGGGCCGGCGGCCATCCTGGAGCGCGTGGCCGAGCGCCTCGGCGAGGATTCGCGGCCGTCGCTGCGGCCGGTGTTCAACCTGACCGGCACGGTGCTGCACACCAACCTCGGCCGCGCACAGCTCCCCGCGGAGGCGATCGAAGCGATGGCCATCGCGGCGCGCAACCCAGTGAGCCTGGAATACGACCTGGAGTCCGGCAAGCGCGGCGAGCGCGACGCGCATGTCGAGGAAATTCTCTGCCGCCTGACGGGCGCCCAGGCCGCGACGGTGGTGAACAACAACGCCGCCGCGCTGCTGCTCGTTCTCGGCACGCTGGCGGCGCGGCGGGAAGTGCCCGTCTCGCGCGGCGAGCTGATCGAGATCGGCGGCTCTTTCCGCCTGCCCGAGCTGATGGCGCGCTCCGGCTGCCGCTTGCGCGAAGTCGGAACGACCAACCGCACTCATCTTGCGGACTACGCCGAGGCCGTCGGGGCGAAGACCGGCCTGGTGCTGAAGGTGCACGCGAGCAACTACTCGATCGAGGGATTCACTGCGGCGGTGGCGGAAGCCGATCTCGCGCTGCTGTGCCGCGAGCGCGAGCTGCCGTTCGTGGCGGACCTCGGCAGCGGCACCCTGGCCGACCTGCGCCGCTTCGGGCTGCCGTACGAGCCCACGGCGCAGGACTCGCTCGCGCACGGCGCCGACCTCGTCACCTTCAGCGGCGACAAGCTGCTCGGCGGCCCGCAGGCGGGCATCATCGTCGGGCGCGCGGATCTGATTGCGCGCATCCGGCGCAATCCGCTGCGGCGCGCGCTGCGGGTCGACAAATTGACCCTCGCCGCGCTCGGCGCCGTGCTTCGCCTCTACCTCGACCCCGATCGCCTGGCCGAGCGCGTGCCGACGCTGCGAATGCTGGCGCGGCCCGTCGGCGAGATCCGCGCCATGGCCGAGCGGCTGCGCCCGCTCGTCGCGAGTCGCTTCGCAAAGGCCGCAGTCGAAGTCGTCGACTGCGAAAGCCAGGTCGGAAGCGGCGCGCTGCCGTCGCAGCGCATCGCCAGCGCCGGCCTTGCCGTGCATCCCGGCGGCGACCGGATCGCCGCTGTGTTGCGGCGGCTTCCGGTCCCGGTGCTCGGCCGCATCCACCAGGGCGCCTTCATCCTGGACCTGCGTTGCCTGCTGGACGAAGAGACGTTCGCAGCGCAGCTCGGCCGCCTGTGATCATCGCCACCGCCGGTCACGTCGATCACGGCAAGACCAGCCTGGTCAAGGCTCTCACCGGCGTCGACGCCGACCGCCTTGCGGAAGAGAAGAAGCGCGGCATGACGATCGACCTCGGATTCGCCTACTTGCCGCTGCCCTCGAGCGTGATCGGTTTCGTCGACGTTCCCGGGCACGAGCGCTTCGTCCACAACATGCTGTGCGGCGTCCCCGGAATCGACCTTGCCCTGCTGGTGGTCGCCGCCGACGACGGCCCCATGCCGCAGACCCGCGAGCATCTGGCGATCCTGGACCTGCTCGGGGTGTCGCGCGGCGTGGTGGCGCTGACCAAGATCGACCGCGTCCCGCCGGCGCGGGTGAGCGAGGTCGCGGCCGAGATCGATGCGCTGCTAGCGACCTCGTCACTCGCAGGCGCGCCGCTGTTTCCGCTCTCCAGCGCCAGCGGTGAAGGCGTGGAAGCGCTGCGGAGCTGCCTCGAGGATGCCGCGCGCGAGACGGATCTTCGCGACGCGCGGGGCAATTTCCGCATGAGCGTCGACCGCTGCTTCACCATCGCCGGCGCGGGCCTGGTCGTTACGGGTACCGCGATGAGCGGAGAAATCGCGCCCGGCAGCGAAGTACGTGCGCTGCTCGCCGGCACGAGCGCGCGCGTGCGCTCGATTCACGCGCAGCACACGCCGGCGTCAAGCGGTCGCGCCGGGCAACGGCTGGCGCTCAACCTGGCCGGCATCCAGGGCAGGAAACCGGTCGCGCGGGGCGATTGGATCGTGCAGGGGGATGTGCCGCCGCCCGCGCGCCGCATCGACGCCCGCCTGCGCGCGGTGGACTCGCGGCCGCTCGCCCATTGGACCCCGGTGCACGTGCACCTCGGCGCGGCGAACGTCCTCGGCCGCGTGGCGGTGCTCGAAGGCGCCGCCATCGCGCCCGGCGAATCGGCCCGCGTGCAGCTCGTGCTCGAGCAGCCGATCGGCGCGCTGCGCGGCGACGGCTTCATCGTGCGCGACCAGTCCTCTCGCCGCACGCTCGGCGGCGGTGCGGTAATAGATGTTTTTCCGCCGGCGCGCGGACGGGCGAAGCCGGAGCGGCTCGCCTGGCTCGCGGCGATGGAGCTCGGCGACGATGCGGCCGCGTTGCGCGCGCTGCTTGCCCGCTCGCCGGCGGGCGTGGACCTCGCGCGCTTCGCGGCGAACCGCAATCTGGCAGGACAAGACGTCTTCGCAGACCTGCCGATGAGAATCGCCGCCGGCCTGGGCTTCGCGCCGCGGGCCTGGAGCGCGCTCAAGGCCGGTGCGCTCGAAGCGCTCGCCGCCTGGCACGCTCGGGCGCCGGATTCGCTCGGGCTGGCCGAGGAGCGGATCGTCGAATCGCCGCGGCTCGCGCGCGCGGTGATCGAGGAGCTGGTCAAAGAGCTCGCCGCCGAGGGCGCGATCGTGCGCGATGGCTCCGGCGTTCGCCTCTCGGGCCACCGCGCGCAGCTAAGCGGCGCCGACGCCGGGCTGTGGGAAAGGGTGCGGCCGCTGCTGGAGAAGACCGGGCTGCGGCCGCCCACCCTGGCGGAGCTGGCTGCCTCGCTGAAGCTCGAGCCGTCGAAGCTCGAGCACGCCCTGTCGCGCGTCGCGCGCCAGGGGCTTTTGGTTCGCGTGTCGAAGACCCGCTTCTTCCTTCCGGCCGGCCTGCGCCGGCTCGAGCAAATCGCACGGGCCGCAGCCGCGCCGGGCGGCGCCATTACCGCCTCGGTGTTCCGCGACCACTCCGGCATCGGGCGCAATACGGCGATCGAGGTCCTCGAGCATTTCGACCGGATAAAATTCACCCGGCGCGTGGGCGATACCCACGTGTTGACGAGCGACACAACCGGAAGAGAATCGCACCCCGGTGGGGCGCCCGGACTTCAAATCCGGTGAGGGGCGTCAGACGTCCCTGGTGGGTTCGACTCCCACTCTTTTCCGCCAGGCAAACCCTGCCATAATCGGGCCTGGAGGATCTCGCGATGGCCGACAAGCTCAATACCGGCGACAGCTTTCCGACCCTTGCGCTCGACCTGGTCGACGGCGGCAAGCTCGAGCTGCCCGCCGGCCTCGACGCCCGCTACAAGGTGATTCTGTTCTACCGCGGGCACTGGTGACCATACTGCCGCCGGCAGTTGGCCGGCTTCGAGAAGCTCAGGCCCGAGCTCGACGCGCTCGGGGTGAAGATCGTCGCGGCGAGCGTCGATCCCGTCGACAAGGCGAGGCAAGTTGCCGCCGAGCTGTCGTTTCCGGTGGCCTACGGGCTCACGCGCGCGACGGCGGACCGGATCGGCGCCTGGTGGGAGGAGCGGCGCGGAATCATTCAGCCGTCCGAGTTCGTCGTCGCCGCGGACGGCAGGGTGCGGGCCTCGACCTACAGCTCGGGGCCCATCGGCCGCGTCGACGCGGGCGATGTGGTAAAACTGGTCACCTTCTACGACAAGCAGGCAGCCAAGAAGGATTAGGCTCATGAGCGAACCCCTGGTACTGGAAATATTCTCGGACTACGTCTGACCCTGGTGCTATCTCAGTACCGTGCGTATTGAGCGGCTCAGGCGCGAACATGGCGTGCGCATCAAGTGGGTGCATTTCCCGCTACACCCCGACACGCCCGCGGAAGGCCGCAGCCTGGCGGATCTGTTCGCCGGGCGCGGCTACGACGTGGCGCAGATGCAGGCCCAGATGCGCGCGCGCATGCAAGCCGAGGGCCTGCCCTACGGCGACCGCACGATGACCTACAACAGCCGGCTGGCGCAGGAGCTCGGCGCCTGGGCCGATACCCAGCCGGGGGGCGAAGCGATCCACGACGCGCTGTTCCGCGCCTACTTCGTCGACGCGCGCGACATCGGCGACCCGGAAGTGCTGGTCGAGATCGCGGCAGCGGTCGGCCTGCCGGCCGACCAGGCGCGTGAAGTGATCGAGCAACGAACCCACCGCGCAGCGGTCGACGCCGACTGGGAGCTGTCGCGCCAGTACGGCGTTACCGGCGTGCCGACCTTCGTCATCGGCAACCAGGGCGTGGTCGGCGCCCAGCCCTACGAGACCCTCGAGGAACTGGTCAAGCAGGCGCGCGGCGCATAGCGAGCAGCAGCGCGCTCCAGCCGAACGAGGTGGCAAGGCCGAGCAGCAGCGCCCACCACACCCCGAGCGGCACGGCGAGGTGCACCACGGCGAAGGCGAGCCCCAGGCCCAGCAGCGGCGCCTGCGCGTTCGCCAGCACGCTCGCGGTCGCCGGGCCGCCGATGCGCGGCTGCAGGATGACGACGAAGCTGCCCATCGCCACCGGCAGCAGCGCAAAGACGCCGGTCAGCAGAGGGCCGATGCGGGTGCTGGCGGCGGTGACCAGCGTCACCACCAGGCCGACCGTCGCCGCGCGCGCCAGCAGGTCGTAGCGGCCGCGCTTGGCCGGTCCGCCGAGCGCGCCCGGACTGCGATAGCGCCGGCTGGCGGGAATCGTCAGCGCGTACACCACGAGGTTGAGCAGCAGCGCGCTGCCGAGGGTCCAGCTCACGGCACGGATCGCGGCCACCGCGAGCGCCCACAGTGCAATCGCGCCGCCCAGGCTGGCGCCGAGCCCGCGGCGCTGGGCCAGCGCGGCGTAGGCGAGCGCGAACAGCGCCACCGCGGCATTCGAAGCCACGCTGCCGATCGTGCTAGCGGCGATGAAAGCCGGCGGATGCTCGAGGGCGAGGATCACGTACGCGGCCCCGGCCGCCGTCGGCAGCGCCGCGATCAGCGCGCCGAGAAACGGGCCGCTGCGTTCGACCACGTAGGAGGCGGCGACCACGACGATCCCGGTCACGCTCAGCTTGAGCGCGAACGCGCCCCAGAAGAAGAGCGTCGTCTGCGCCACCTCAGACCAGGCCGTCGAACAGCTGCACCTGCACCAGCTCGCCGGCTTCGACCCTGCCGCGCTCGTGCTCGAGCACGATGAAGCAGTTCGCCTCCGACATCGAGCGCAGCACGCCCGAGCCCTGCTGGCCGGTGGTCCCCACCTTCCACTCGCCGCCGTCGCGGAACAGCACGCCGCGCTGGTACTCGGTTCTGCCGGCGACCTTTCTGATGGGATGCGAGGCAGTCACCCGCAACAAGGGGAGGGTGAAGTCATCTGTTCGTCCCGAAAGGTGGAGCAGGGCGTCGCGCACGAACTGGTAGAAGGTGACCATCACCGCCACCGGGTTGCCGGGCAGGCCGAACAGGAAAGCGTTGCCGACGCGGCCGAAGGCCATCGGCCGCCCCGGGCGCATCGCGATCCTCCAGAACAGCACTTCGCCCAGCTTGGCCATCATCTGCTTGGTGTAGTCGGCCTCGCCCACCGAGACGCCGCCCGAGGTGACGATCGCGTCGGCGTTCGCCGCGGCGCTCGAGAACGCGGCCTCGAGCAGGGCGGGGTCGTCGCGCACCACGCCCATGTCGCGGATATCGACCCCGAGCCGCGAAAGCATGCCGTACAGCGTGTAGCGGTTCGAGTCGTACACCTCGCCTTCGCCGAGCGGCGCGCCGATCGAGGCCAGCTCGTCGCCGGTGGAGAAGAACGCGACCCGCAGCCGGCGGCGCACGTTCAGCTCGGCGATGCCGAGCGAGGCGATCAGCCCGAGGTCGGCCGGGGCCAGCGCGCGCCCGGCGCGCAGCACCGGCACGCCTTTTTTGAGGTCCTCGCCCGCGGCGCGCGTGTTCTGTCCGCGCTTCTGCCCGGCGGGGACGACGATCGAGTCGCCCTCGATGCGGACCACCTCCTGGATCACGACCGTGTCGGTGCCGTGCGGCAGCACCGCGCCGGTCATCACGCGCACGCATTCGCCCGCGCCGACCTTGCCCTTGTAGGGACGGCCGGCGAGCGCGGCGCCGATTTCCTCCAGTCGCGATTCGCCGTCCACGCGCAGGTCGGCGGCGCGCACGGCGTAGCCGTCCATCGCCGAGTTGTCGTGCGCCGGAACGTCGAAACCCGGCACCACGTCTTGCGCCAGCACGCGGCCGAGCGCGCTGCGGGTGGCCACGCGCTCGAGGTCGGCGACCGGCGCCAGGCAGGCGCGGATCGCCTCGCGCGCCTTGTCGACGCGCAGCGCGTTCGGATCGTAGCCGTCGAGGCAGCTGACGACCTCGATGATCTTGTTCATGCGGGAATGATTGGCGCGCGGCGTTGTCTTGATACAAGGATACATCCAGAGCGCGCATGTTAAACTGCCTCATCGTTCGCAGTCGCGGCGTTTCTTTCGCCGCTTTCCTTCTCGCAGTCGCCTGCGCGCTCGCTTCGGCGCCGGCAGCGGCGTTCTCCTACGCGGTCGAGCTGGACGTCCCCGAGGCCTACCGCGAGATGCTGCACGACAACCTTCAGCTCGTGCGCTGGCGCGACAACCCGCGCATGGACGCCGCGCAGCTCGAGCGCCTGGCCGCGCGCACGCACGGCGAGGTGGCCGCGCTGATGGAAGCCGAGGGCTTCTACTCCCCCAACATCGCGGTGTCGCTCGAGCGCGGCGGCGAGCAGCCGACGGTGCGGGTCCGGGTCGAGCCGGGCGCGCCGGTGCGTGTCGCGGACGTGAAGCTGGAGTTTCGCGGCGCGATCGCCGCCGACGCCGCCGGTGAGAAGCCGTCGCTCGAGGCGCTGCGCGAGCGCTGGCCGCTCAAAGCGGGCGAGGTGTTCCGCCACGGCGCGTGGGAGGACGCCAAGCGCGCGACGCTGCGTGCGCTGCTGGTCGAGCGCTTCCCCGCGGCGCGCATCGTCTCCAGCCGCGCCTCGGTCGATCCGGCGGCGCTGCGCGCCGACCTCGAGCTGGTGATCGACAGCGGGCCGCCGTACCGCTTCGGCGCGACCGAGATCCACGGCCTGCAGCGCTACCCGGCGAGCACGGTGCGCAATCTGGACCCGATCGTCCCCGGCGCGGCGTACCGGCAATCCGCGCTGTTCGAGTTTCAGACCCGGCTGCAGAACAGCGGCTACTTCGACAGCGCCAGGGTCGAAGCGCCGACCGAAAGCGCGGCGCCCGGCGGGGTCCCGGTGGTGGTCACGGTGGTCGAGGCGAAGCGCAAGCGACTCGGTCTCGGCGCCGGGGTGAGCAGCGACACCGGCGTGCGCGGGCAGATCGAGTACCAGGACAACAACATCGCCGGGCGCGGCCTGCGGCTGCTTGCCGGGCTCAAGCTAGACCGAACGGCGCAGAGCGCGAGCGTCACGCTGTCGCCGCCGGTGCGCGCCGACGGCGCGCACGACAGCATCGGCGCGAGCCTGACCACCAGCGACCTGCAGGGCGAGGAGACGAGCAGCTTCGCGCTCGACGCCAAGCGCACCCGGATCGTCGGCCGCATCGAGCGCAGCGTCGGGCTGCAGTACGAGACGCAATCGCGCCAGGTCGCCGGCGTGCCGACGGACCACAACCAGGCCCTGCTGCCGTACACCGGCTGGGCCCTGAGAAACGTGGACTCGCTGCTGGCGCCGCAGCGCGGCTACGTGCTCAAGCTCCAGCTCGGCGCGGCCGCCGAGCACCTGCTCTCGGACCGCAGCTTCGCGCGCGGCTACGCCAAGTGGACCGGCTTCTATCCGCTGGGGACGCGCTCGACGCTCATCCTGCGCGCCGAGGCGGGCGCGGTGCTCGCCGGCGGGCGCGACGGGATTCCGTCCGATTACCTGTTCCGCGCCGGCGGCGACCAGTCGGTGCGCGGCTACGCCTACCAGAGCCTGGGCGTGGCCGAAGGCGACGCCGTGGTCGGCGGCCGGCTGCTGGGCGTCGCCAGTGCCGAGCTGGTGCGCTGGCTGACGCCGACCTGGGGCGCGGCGGTGTTCTACGACGTCGGCGACGCCGCCGACACGCGGCAGAGTTTCAGCGCCAGGGAGGGCTACGGCGTCGGCGCGCGCTGGCGCAGCCCGGTCGGACCGGTAAACCTGGACCTCGCCTACGGCCGCCAGACCGACGAGTACCGGATTCACTTCGCGCTCGGGTTCGCCTTCTGATGCCGGCGGCATTGCGAAAATCTCTGGGCGCGGTACTGCTCGCGGCGCTGGCGGGCGCCGCCCTGCTGTGGCTCGCGGGGCGTGAAGCGTCGCTGCAATGGCTGGCGGCGCAGGCGGTCGCGCGCAACGCCGGCAAGCTCGAGCTGGAGGGCGCGCACGGCTCGCTCTACGGGCCGCTGCGCTTCTCGCGCATCGCGTTCGAGGACGGCGGACAGCGCATCGAGGCGGACAAAGTGGCGCTCGACTGGTCGCCGCTGGCGCTGCTTTCCGGCCGCGTCGCCGTCACCAGGCTCGAGATCGGGACCCTGCGCGTCACGCTGCGGGAGCAGGGCGGCGCCGCGGCGCAGCTGCCCGCGGACCTCGGCCTGCCGCTCGGGCTGTCCTTGGCGCGGGTACGCATCAACCAGCTCGTGCTGCGCGCGGGCGGGCGCAGCGAGACTCTGCGCGCGATCGAGCTCAGCGCGCGCCTCGGGCGCAGCGGGCACCGGCTCGCGCTGACGCGCGCGCAGACCCCGTGGGGCGCGCTCACGGCGCAGGCCTCGCTCGGCGCACGGGCGCCATACCAACTGACGGCGAAAGCAACGCTGGCCCGCAGCGACGATCCCGGCCCGTACCAGGTCCGCGCACAAGCCTCGGGAACGCTGCGTGAAATCGATCTCTCGGCCGACGCCGAACGAGGCGCGCTGCGCGCCCTGGTGCGCGCGCGTATCGCACCGTTCAAGGCGCAAGGAGGCTATTCGGGCAGCATCGCGGTCGAGAATGCGCGCGCCGGCAGCGTGGACGACGGCAAGATTCCGGCCAAGGCGCTGTCGCTGCAGTTCGCGGGCGACCCGGACGATCTTGCGCTGAGCAGGGTGCGGATCGATTTCGGCGCCGCCGGAGCTCTCGAGGGCGAAGGCGCGCTGCGTGCAGACAAGCTCGATCTGTCGCTCGCCGCGTCCGGGTTCGATCTGCACGCAATCGATCGCAGCGTGCGCGCAACGCATCTGCAAGGCGAGCTGCGGCTCGAGCTGCAGCTGGCGGCCCGGCAACTCCTGCTGAAGCGGGCGCAACTCCGGGAGGGCGGGGCGCGGCTCGAGCTCGCGGGCGAGCTCGGGCTGGACGCGCCGCGCGCATACCAAGTCCAAGGCAGAGCGGCGAAGATCGACCTGGCGCAGTTCGGCCGCTATCCGCAGAGCGACCTCAACGCCCGCTTCCTGCTCTCGGGGCATCTGCTGCCGCAGCCGGGCGCCGAGCTGCGGCTCGAGCTGCACGACAGCACGCTCGGCGGCGAGCCTTTGTCCGGGCAGACCAAGGCGACGCTTGCGCCCGGGCGGGTGCGCGACGCCGAGCTGCAACTGCGCTCGGCCGGCAACCGACTCGAACTGCGCGGCGCCTACGGCGGGCCCGGCGACCGAATCGACTGGACGCTCGAGGCGCCGCGGCTCGAGCGCATCGGCAAAGGCTTCGGCGGAAGCGCCGCGGGCAGCGGAACGCTTCAGGGCACCGCAGCCGCGCCGGCGGCGCGCTTTCACCTGCGCGGCGAGGCGCTGCGCTTGCCCGGCGGCCGGCGCCTGGCGAGCCTGGAGCTCGACGGCGATCTCGCAAAGGGGTTGGACGGCGCGCTGTCGCTCGACGCCCGCCTGCGCGGCTTTCGCTCGGGACGCTTGTCGCTCGACCAGGCGAAGCTGAGCGCGCGCGGCACGCTGCGGCGCCACGCGCTGCAGCTGCACGCGGCCGGCGCCGGCGTCGAGCTCGACGCCGCGGCCGACGGCGGCTGGCAGGCCGGCAAGGGCTGGACGGGACGGCTGACGCGACTCGACGCCCGCGGCGCGCTCGTGGCGCAGCTCGACGCCCCGGCGGCGGTCGCGATCGGCGGCGACGGCTTCTCGCTCGAGGGTCTGGTGCTGCAGGCGAGCGGGGCGCGGGTGCGGCTCGACGCGCTGAGCCGCCGCGGCAACCGGATTGCCAGCCGCGGCGCGGCCGAAGGCGTCGCGCTCGAGCTGCTGCGGCAGGTGGGGGCGCTGCCCGCTGCGCTGCGCTCGACGCTCAAGCTATCCGCCGAGTGGGATATTTCGGGCGAGCCCGGCTCGCCGGCGACCTGGAGCGGACGGGCGGAACTGAAGCGCGAGTCGGGCGACCTTACGCTGCAGGGCGATGCGCCGCTCGCGCTCGGCATCGAGCGCCTCGAGCTGAGCGCCCGCGTCGACGATGGGCGCGTGACCGCAAGCGCCGAAGCCCGTGGCGAGCGCCTCGGCATGCTGCAGGCGCGGGCCGCGCTCGGCCTGGTGTCGGACGACCTGCGCGCGTCGTCGCTCGAGGCGACGCTCGAGGCCCGGATGGCATCGATCGCATGGATGGCGGCGCTGGTGCCGCGGCCCATCGCGCTGGACGGTGGCCTGCGCGCCGCCGTCACGGCGCGCGGCACGCTCGGCGCGCCGCGGCTCTCGGGCAGCCTGTCCGGCGACGGGCTCGCGCTGCGCGACGTCGAGCAGGGCGTCGATCTCGCCGACGGCAGCCTGCGCGCGGAGCTGCGGGAATCGAAGCTGGTGCTGAACGCCTTCTCGCTGCGTGCGGGCGGCGGGCGCTTCGAGGCGAGCGGCACGCTCGACCTGGCCGGCGACGCGCCCGAGCTCGCGCTCGACTGGAAGGCGGCCAAGCTCGAGGCGATCCGCCGCCCGGACCGGCTTCTGGTGCTGAGCGGCGCCGGCTCAATCGGGCTGCGCGCGGGCCGCCTGCGGCTCAGCGGCAGGCTCGCCGCCGACCAGGGCCTGATCATTCTGCCCGAGCGCGAAGGGGTCACGCTGAGCGACGACGTGGTGGTCAAAGGCCGCGCGGCCGAACGCGAACCCGCGCGGCCGCTGCTGGCGCAGCTCGACCTCGAGCTCGATCTCGGGCAACGCTTCGTGCTGAAGGGCAGGGGCCTGGATGCGCGCCTCACCGGAAGCGTCCGCCTGCGCGCCGACGAGGACCGCCTGCCCACCGGCAGCGGCAGCATCCGGGTCGCCGAAGGGACCTACAGCGCCTACGGCCAGCGCCTGACGATCGAGCGCGGCATCATCAGCTTCAGCGGTCCGCTCGACAACCCGGGGCTCGATATCGTGGCGCTGCGCAAGAACCAGGCGGTCGAGGCCGGGGTGGCGGTCACCGGCACCGCCTCGGCGCCGAAAGTCAGCCTGGTCTCGCGGCCCGAGGTTCCCGACGGCGACAAATTGTCGTGGCTGGTGCTCGGGCACGGGCTGGACAGCGCCAACAAGAGCGAGCTGGACGTGATGTCGGCTGCCGCCGCCGCCTTGCTTGCGCAAGGCGAGTCGGCGTCGCTGCAGGGCAAGATCTCCGCCGCCACGGGGATTGACGAGTTCGGCGTTCGCGGCGGCAGCGGCGGGCTGCGGGACGCGGTGATGACGGTCGGCAAGAGGCTGTCGTCGAAGGTCTACCTGGTCTACGAACGGGGCCTGTTCGCGACCGGCAACGCGGTCAAGCTGCGCTACACCCTGAGCCAGCGCTGGTCGCTGCAGACGCAGACCGGGGGCGATAACGCGATCGACGTGTTCTACAACCTGCTGTTCGATTGAGGCGCGGCGGCCGCGCTCAGCTCGTCCAGGGTGTTGATGTTGCGGAACGCGTCGGGCTGATCGTCGAAGGGGACCTCGACCACCGCGAGAGTGGCGTACCAGGCGTCGATCTTGCGCCCGCCGCCTGCGAGGAAGCGCTCCAGGTGCGGCAGCACGCCGCGCCGCACCAGCGCGAACACGGGATGCGGCTGGTCGCCGGTCTTCGCCACCGCGATTTCGTTTCGGGAGAGTTTTTCCTTCAGCCGTGCAACGAGATCCAGCGGCAGGAAGGGAGAGTCGCAGGGCACGGTAGCGACCAGCGGTTGCGCGGCTGCCTGCAGGCCGGCGTGCAGTCCGGCCAGCGGGCCGGCGAAGCCGCCGAGCGAGTCGGGCACGACGCGCTGGCCGAGCCTGGCGTAGGCCTCGGCGTTCTGGTTGGCGTTGAGCAGGATCTCGTCCACCTGCGGCGCCAGGCGCTCGATCGCCCACGCCACCATCGGCCTGCCGTTGAGCGGCTGCAGGCCCTTGTCCACCCCGCCCATGCGCCGGCCCTGGCCGCCGGCGAGCACGATTCCGGTCACCCCATGCATGGGGCCGATTCTACGTCGCGGCGCTAGGCCGCGGCGCGCTCGAGCGTGCGCCAGTCGCCGCGCCGCAGCGCCTCGAGCTGCGCGCCGATGTCCTGGCCGCTCTTCACCGCGCGCGTCACCAGCGCCGCCTCGACCGGGTAGCCGATCATGATGGCGCCGGCGATCCGGCCCTGCGCCACGATCAGCTTGGCGTAGCGCCGCGCCTCGGTGTCTTCGCGCACCAGCACCTCGTCGCCTTCCTTCGGCTCGATGCGCCCGACCGAGGCCAGGTCGGCGCCGACCACCTTGAGCATGGTCGAGGGCACCGTGCCGCCGTAGCGGCGCTGCTCGCCGACCGCGTTCGCCGCGGCGACGCTTCCCTGCTCGACCGACGCCGGCCACAGGCCGTAGACCTCGCCGCCGAACTCGGCCGCGTCGCCGACGCAGAACACGTCCGCGGAGCTGGTGCGCATGCGCTCGTCGACCACGATGCCGCGGTTGACCTTGAGGCCCGCCGCTTCGGCCAGCGCGGTGTTGGGGCGGATGCCGGCGCACAGCAGCAGCATGTCGCAGGGCAGCTCGCGGCCGTCCTTGAGCGCGGCTGCGCTCACCGCGCCGTCGCGCGCCGTGAGCCGCGCCAGCTCGGTCTCGGCCAGCACGTCGAGCCCCAGTCCGGTCAGGTAGTCGCGCAGCAGCACGCCGCCGCGCTCGTCGACCTGGCGCCGCAGCGGCCAGCGCCCGCGCTCGAGCACGCTGACGCGCAGGCCGAGCTTGTGCAGCGCGTACGCGGCTTCGATGCCGAGCAGCCCGCCGCCAGCCACCACCGCGGTGCGCGCGTGGCGCTCCTGGGCGAAGGTGCGGATGTGCATCGCGTCCTCGGCCTCGCGCAGCACGAAGCAGCCGGCGGCGCCGAAGCCTTCGACCTGCGGCACGTAGCTCGAGCTTCCGGTAGCGATGATCAGGCGGTCGTAGGCGAGCTCCTCGCCGGTGGCGAGCAGCACCTTGTGCGCGCCGAGGTCGATGCGCTCGGCGCGGGTGTTGAGCCAGGCGTCGATGCGCTGGTCGTCGTACCAGGACTCGGGCAGCAGGTACAGGCCGTGCATCGCCGAGCGGCCGTAGATCAGGCGCGTGATCCCCATCCGGTTGTAGAGCGGAAACTTCTCCCGGCCGACGAGCGAGATCTCGCAGCTTGGGTGGAGCTTGCGCACCTGCTCGGCGGCGGTGACGCCGGCGATGCCGTTGCCGAGGATCACCACGCGCCCGACCGCCGGGTCGCCGCGCGGCGCGTCCGCGGCGGCGGCTGCGGCCGCACCGCGTTTCTGCGGCTGCAGGCCGATCGTCACCGCGCCCTTGACGCGCGCGCTGCACGCCAGCCGCGTGTTGTCGGCCAGCCCCAGGCGCTCGAGCGTCGTTTTCTCGTCGCCCTCGCAGGGCGACAGGCACTCGGCGCCCTCGAGCACCGCGACCGGGTCGGCGCCGCAGATGCCCATGCGGCAGCCGGCCTCGATCTTGAGCCCGCTTTGCTCGGCCACCGCGAGCAGGGTCTCGCCCGGCTTTACCGCGATGCGCCGCTGCCCCGGCTCGAAGGTGACCTCGATCGCATCCTTGGCGGCGGCGCGCTCGATCGCCGCCGTCGCGCCGGCGCCCAGGCGCGCGGCGGGCCCGCCGGCGCTCGCCACGGCGTGCGCGACGAAGCGCCGCTCGGTGGCGAAGGCGCGCGCCAGCCACACCAGCGTGATCGCCAGCACCGCGGCGCGAATCGCCCACGCCCAGGGCGTGGCGCCGGCCAGGGTGACCGCGCCGAACCAGTAGTAGATGTTGAACGCGGCCGCGCCGAACAGAACGGCGAGCGTGTTCGGGCTGGCCTTGAGGAAGGTATCGAGCACGGCGAACAGCGCCAGGCTGGCGCCCATATAGGATGCGAAGCCGAAGTACATCTGCCCGAGGCCGATCTGCGGCGGCGCGGGCAGCAGGTAGAAGGCGAGCACGAAGCCGGGAAACACCGCGGCGAAGAAGCGCCGGTAGCCGACGTAATGGCGGTCGGCGTCGTACTGGTCGGCGAGGTAGGCGACCGAGGGGTTGAAGTCGTAGCAGTTCTTGGTGCAGCCGACGCACGGCCGGCAGTGGGCGTTGGCGATGCTGACGAACGGCGTCTGGCCGTACAGGCGCTGCACCGGCAGCAGCGGACACAGGCTGCTGCACCAGCCGCTCTTGCCCTTGAATAGCAGCCCGCCCGCGAAGGCGAGCGCGAGCGCCCCCAGGATCAGTGCCGCCGTGGCACCGGCGCCGTGGTTGAACAGGTATTTGCGCGCCGACGCCAGCGCGAACAGCAGCAGTATGCCGATGACGTAGCTGTATTCGCGGATCAGCGGCGTGTGCGTCAGCCCGCGTGTGAAGCCGCCCAGGCGCGGCAGCTGGTTCATCGCCGCCAGCGGGCAGAGGTTGCGCCACAGCCCGGGGGCGACCAGGAACACCAGCGGCACGAGCGGAATGGCAACCTGCCACATGAGGAAAAGTCCGAGCTGGGGTCGCTCGAGCAGCAGCGCCGCCAAGCCTAGCGTCGCGGCCACTGCCAGCGCGCGCAGCACGCCCCAGGCCGCGAGCGGCAGGTAGGTCGGCAGCTGCAGGTAGTTGGGGAATACCGGTCGCGCGGCGCCGTTGCTCATCCCAGACCCCGCAGATTCTGCACCCGGGCGGTGGTCTGGCGCAGCCGCAGCGACAGGATGCGCGCCAGGTCGAACACCACCGCGCGCATCAGCCCGGCGTCCTTGGCCGCCAGCACTTCGAAGGATTGCAGGCTGAGGGTGCGGATCTCGCCGTCGGTGATCGCGCGCACGCTCGCCGAGCGCGGCTTGCCGTCGACGAAGGACTGCTCGCCGAACACCGAGCCAGGCTCGATGACCGCGACCCGCTTCCAGTCGCGCTCGTCGCCGACCAGCACCTCGAGCCGGCCGCGCGCAACGATGTACAGCTCCTGCTCGGCGCCGCCATGGCGCACCACGACCTCGCCGGCGGAGAAGCGGCGCGCCTCGGTGTGCTCCAGCAGGCGGGCCCAGTCCTCGGGGTTCGCCTGCGGCAGGAAGACCAGTTCGTCGCTGGTCGGCGCCTGCGCGGTGCCGTCGTAGTCGAACAGGGACTCGAAGCTCATTGCTCCCCCGCGTCGGCGTGGACGGACTATCGTACCCGAGTCAGGCCGCGCTCCGGTAACGGGTCGGCGATACACCGAATTCGCGCCTGAACATGGCGCTGAAGGCGCTCGGGCTGGCGTAGCCGAGATCGAGCGCCACTTCGAGGATCGGTTTGCCCTCGGCGATCCAGGCGAGCGCGCGCAACAGTCGCGCGCGTCGGCGCCACTCGGAAAAGCTCATTCCGGTCTCGGCGCGGAAACGCCTGGCGAGGGTGCGCGTGGTGGCGCCGTGACGCGCCGCGAGCGCATCGAGTCGGATTTCCTCGCCCGGCGACTCGAGCAGCGAGCTGCAGATGCGCGCCAGCAGGGACGAACGTGGCATCGGCAGGTTGTACGGCAGCCGCGCGAGCGCGCACAACTCGTCCAGCAGCAGCGCGACGACGCGGCCGTCGGCGGCGTGCTCGTCGTACTCGAGCGGCAGCGCGGTGGCGCGCAGGATCAGCTCGCGCAACAACGGGGTCACATCGAACACCTCGCAGCGCTGCGCCATGCGTGTGGCGGCGTCGGGCCGCACGTAAAGCGTACGCATCTTCACGCTCCCCGAAGTCGTCACGCGATGCGCTGTGCGCGGCGGCAGCCACACGGCGCGCTGCGGCGGCACCACCCATCTTTCGCGCGCCGTTTCGACGCTCATGACGCCGCGCACCGCGTACAGCAACTGGAAGCGCGGGTGCTCGTGCCAGGCGATTTCGAAGTCCGGTGGCAGGTCGCGCGCCATGGCGGCGATCGGCCGCGGCACGTCCTGATAGTCGCGGGCATCGGTGCTACGGGCGGGCGCTGTCCGATTCACGATAGAAATTGTCCTGAAGTCGCGTGCGGGACGCAACCGGTTGCGCTAGATTGACGCCATGAAAAACGCCAAGTACTTGGTTCCTTTCCTCAATCTTGGGCACCTGCTCGATCATCTGTCGATGCTGGTGTTTCCGACCGTGGTGGTGGCGCTGGCGCGTTCCTGGCAGCAGAGCTACTCCGAGCTGCTGCCGCTTGCGCTCGGCGGCTTCATCGCCTTCGGCGCCTTCGCCCTGCCCGCGGGCTGGCTGGCGGATCACTGGAGCCGCCACAGGATGCTGGCGCTGTTCTTCTTCGGCATCGGCGGCTCGCTGTTTCTCACCGGTTTCGCCCAGTCGCCGTGGCAGATCGGCGCCGGGCTGACCGTGACCGGCATGTTCGCCGCCATCTACCACCCGGTGGGGATTGCGATGCTGGTGTCGGCGCCGGGCAAGATGGGCAAGGCGCTGGGCTGGAACGGCCTCTACGGCAACCTCGGCCTGGCCTCGGCGGCGCTGGTGGCGGGGGCGCTGACCGATGCCGCCGGCTGGCGCGCGGCGTTCTTCGTCCCGGGGCTGGCGGCGATTGCCGCCGGGGTCGCGTTCCTGCTGCTCGTGCCCGACCCGGGGCGCGTGCCCAGGACCTCCAAGTCGGTCGGACTGCACGTCGACCGGCGCACCATGACGCGCATCTTCACCATCCTGCTGATCGCCACCGCCTGCGGCGGGATCATCTTCAACTCGACCACGGTGTCGATGCCGAAGGTGTTCGACGAGCGCCTGCGCGCGCTGACGCAGACCAACTTCGGCATCGGCGCGCTGGTGGCGCTGGTGTACACCATCGCCGCCTTCGCCCAGGTGCTGATGGGGACACTGATCGACCGCACCGAGCTCAAGCGGCTGATGATCGGCATCGCGCTGGCGCAGATCCCGCTGCTCTACCTTGCCGCCAACCTCGACGGCTGGCCGATGCTGGTCGCGGCGCTGCTGATGATGCTGGCGGTGTTCGGCCAGATCCCGCTCAACGACGCGATCGTCGGGCGCTACATCGCCGACGAGTACCGCGCCCGGGTGCTCGCCGTGCGCTACGTCGTCTCGCTCGGCGTGGCCGCGGTCGGCGTGCCGCTGGTGGCCGGCCTGCACGCCACCGGCGGCGGCTTCAGGTACGTGTTCTACGTCCTCGCCGCGCTCGCCGGCGGCATGCTGGCGACGTCGCTGTTCTTTCCCTCGCGCGGCGAGCTGCGCGCTCAGGCCAGCGCGGTTGGCTGAGGCAGGGTGCGCAGCAGGCGCTGCGCGCCGCTGAACAGCAGGTAGTGGCGGCCGCTGGCGCGCCCGAGCATGGTCAGGCCGACCTTTTTCGCCACCTGGTGGCCCATGTGGGTCAACCCGGAGCGCGAGACGAGAAAGGGAATGCGCATCTGCGCGCACTTGATCACCATCTCGCTGGTGAGGCGGCCGGTGGTGTAGAAGATCTTGTCCGAGCCGTCGATCGCTTCGAGCCACATGCGCCCGGCGATCGCGTCGACCGCGTTGTGGCGCCCGACGTCCTCGACGAACATCATGATCTCGGCCGCGGCGGGGCCCGCGCTGCGCGCGAGCGCGCAGCCGTGAACCGCGCCGGACTGCTTGTAGATGGTTTCGTGGCGGCGCACCTTCTCGATCAGGTCGAACAGCTGCGCATCGGCGAGGAAGACGTCGTCGCGCAGCCGGACCGAGTCGATCTCCTCCATCAGGTCGCCGAACACGGTTCCCTGGCCGCAGCCGGTCGTCACGGTGCGCTTTTGAAGTTTATTTTTGAGTCCTTTTCTGGGTTTCTTCGTTGTGACGGCGACCGAGTCGGTTTCCCAGTCGACCTGCACCGCCTCGACCTCTTCGATCGAGCCGACCAGGCGCTGGTTGCGCAGGTAGCCCAGCGCGAGCGCCTCGGGCGCGTGGCCGAGCGTCATCAGGGTGACGATCTCGCGCTTGTCGAGGTAGAGCGTGAGCGGGTGCTCGCCGGCGATCGCGGTCGGCACCATCTCGCCGCGCTCGTTGTAGGCCTCGACCTCGAAGGTCGCGGGCCGGGCAGCATGCGTGAGCTTAACCACCGATGTACGACATCTCGACTTTGGGCAGGTTCGCCGTCTCGGCGGTGCGGATCTCCGAGTAGCGGTCGGCGCGCGCGCGCCACACCGCTGCGATCTCGTTGCGCAGCTCGTCGTCGCTGGCGCCCGCGCGCAGCAGCGGCTTGAGCTCGTGGCCCGATTGCGCGAACAGGCAGGTGTAGAGCGCGCCTTCGGTCGAAAGCCTGATGCGGTTGCAGTCGCGGCAGAACGCCTGCGTCACCGAGGAGATGACGCCGACTTCGCCCGTGCCGTCGCGGTAGCGCCAGCGCTCGGCGACTTCGCCCGGGTGGTTCGCGCCGACCGGCTCGAGCGGGTGCTCGGCGCCGATCCGGCGCACCACCTCCGCCGAGGGCAGGACGTCGTCCATGCGCCAGCCGTTGGTGCTGCCGACATCCATGAACTCGATGAAGCGCACGATGTGGCCGGAGCCGCGGAAGCGGCGCGCCATCGGCACGATCTCGCCGTCGTTGGTGCCGCGCTTGACCACCATGTTGATCTTGATCGGCCCCAGGCCCGCGGCGGCGGCGGCGTCGATGCCCCCGAGCACCCGCGCCACCGGGAAATCGGCGTCGTTCATGGCCTTGAACAGCGCGTCGTCGAGCGAGTCGAGGCTGACCGTGACGTGCTTGAGGCCGGCGTCCTTCAGCCGCTGCGCCTGCTTCGCGAGCAGCGAGCCGTTGGTGGTCAGCGTGAGATCGACGTCCAGCTCGGCCAGCATCGCGATCAGGCGGTCGAGGTCGCGCCGTACCAGCGGCTCGCCGCCGGTGAGCCGGATCTTCTTCACCCCCAGGCCGACGAAGGCGCGCGCCAGGCGCGCGATCTCCTCGAAGGTCAGGATCGCGCTGTGCGGCAGGAACTTGTGCTCGTTGTCGAACACCTCGCGCGGCATGCAGTACACGCAGCGGAAGTTGCAGCGGTCGGTGACCGAGATGCGCAGGTCGCGCAGCCCGCGCCCGAGCGTATCGGCGAGCGGCGCGCCGTCGTAAGGCGGCGCCGGGCGCCGCTCGGATCCGGCGGCGCGGATCGGGATAACCTTGTCCTGCATGGTGTCTTTGCCAACGGTAGCCAAGGAAAAATCTTAACAGAGCTGGCCTGCGCTATAGTCCATTCATGCAACGACCCGAGTTGAGCGTCGCGGTTGTCATGCAGCGGCGCAAGCTGGACAACCCCTGGCAATCCGAGCTGTGGGAGGTGGCCGGGGTGCTGGTGCCGTACCACGGCCCGGACGAGCCGCGCCTCATCGTCGAGCATGAGCAAGCCTCGCAGTGGCTTCATCCGGGCCTCAAGCTGCGGTTGTACCGCGACGAGGGCGAGGGCTATTACATGAACATCACCACCGCCGAGCCGCGCGTGTTCGTCATGTGGCGCGCCGAGGGCGGCCAGGCCGTGCCGCAGTTCGTCACCGCGAGCTCCAACGAGGCGAGCGGCTGGATGGACAGCGGCGAGGAGGTCGGCTCGGTGCCGATGCCGCGCGACGTGGCGCAATGGGTGGCCGTGTTCGTGCGCGACAACTACCGTCCGGAGCCGAAGAAGAAACGCATCCGGCCGCAGTCGTTCAAACACCCGGCCGACCGCGCGAAAGGCTGATGGCGCAGGACAACGAAAATCCGCTGGCGCGCTGGTCGCGCCTGAAACGCGAGTCGGCGCGCGCCGCCGAGGCGCCGAAGCCGGCGCCGGGTGCGGCGGAGGCGCCGCCGCCCGAGCTGCCGCCGCTTGATCAGCTGGGGCCGGACTCGGACGTGAGCGCCTTCATGGACGGGCGCGTCGACGACGCGCTGCGCAGGCTGGCGCTGAAGAAGATCTTCGGCGACCCGCGTCTCAACGCCGCCGACGGGCTCGACGTCTTCTCCGAGGATTACTCGAAGCTCGAGGACCTGCCGCAGGAAATGGTGGCGAAGCTCGAGCACCTGCGGCGCACTCTGCGCCGTCCCGAGCCCGAGCAGGAAAAGCAAGCGGAGCCGGAACGGAAGCTAGCGGAAGAAGTCGAAGCCGAAGTAGAAGATAAGACGGAAGATAACGAGAACGACGGAGAAGCGCCGCAAGATGTCGCTCGAAGGCAAGACACTTAAGCTCTGCAACTGCAACGGCACCCTGCCGCTCGACGCCAAGGCGCTCGCGGCGGCGCTCAAGCAGGGCGCGCCGCTCACCGTGCACGGCGAGCTGTGCCGCAAGCAGGCGGGCGCGTTCCAGGCCGCGCTCGACGATCCGCAGCTCGTGGTCGCGTGCACGCAGGAAGCGGCGCTGTTCGCCGAGCTGGCGCAGGCCGCGCAATCGAAAGCGGAGCTGCGCTTCGTCAACATCCGCGAGGCCGCGGGCTGGTCGGCCGAGGGCCGCCGCGCGACGCCCAAGATCGCGGCGCTGCTCGCGGCCGCCGCGCTGCCAGAGCCCGAGCCGGTGCCCGCGGTGGAGTACAAGTCCGGCGGCCAGCTGCTGGTGATCGGTCCCTCCGCCGCCGCGCTCGACTGGGCGCAAAGGCTCTCGGCGCAGCTCGACGTCAGCGTGCTGGTCACGCGCGGCGAGGGCGGCGAGCTGCCGCTCGAGCGCAGCTACCCGGTCTGGTCGGGCAAGCCGGTGCGCGTCGCCGGCTGGCTCGGCGCGTTCGAGGTCGAATGGACCCAGGACAATCCGATCGATCTCGAGCTGTGCACGCGCTGCAACGCCTGCGTCGCCGCCTGCCCCGAAAACGCGATCGACTTCACCTACCAGGTGGACCTCGACAAGTGCAAGTCGCACCGCGCCTGCGTCAAGGCCTGCGGCGCGATCGGCGCGGTCGACTTCGGGCGCCAGGACCGGGCGCGCAAGGAGCGCTTCGACATGGTGCTCGATCTCTCGCCCGAGCCGCTGCTGCGCACGCCCGAACTGCCGCAGGGCTATGCCGCGCCGGGCGCCGACCCGCTCGAGCAGTCGCTCGCCGCGGCCGCGCTGGCGCAGCTGGTGGGCGAGTTCGAGAAGCCGAGGTTCGTCGTCTACAAGGAGCGCATCTGCGCCCACAGCCGCTCGGGGCGCACCGGCTGCAACCGCTGCATCGAGGTCTGCTCGACCGGCGCGATCAGCGCCGACGGCGACTACGTCAAGGTCGAGTCGCACCTGTGCGCGGGCTGCGGCGGCTGCGCGACCGTGTGCCCCTCCGGAGCGATGGGCTACGCCTATCCGCGCCTGCCCGACATGGGGCGGCGCCTGAAGACGCTGCTCGGCACCTACCGCGAGGCGGGCGGCACCGACGCCTGTCTGGTATTCCACAACATGGAGGACGGCCGCGCGCTGGTGCAGGGCGTCGGGCGCCACGCGCTGCGCGGCGGCAAGGGGCTGCCGGCGCGCGCGATCCCGGTCGAGGCCTTCCACATCGCATCGATCGGCATCGACCTTCTGCTCGGCGCGATCTGCTACGGCGCGAGCCAGGTGGCGGTAGTGTCGACGGGGCGCGAGGCCGAGGCCTACGCCGCCGCGCTCGAGGAGCAGATGCGCCATGCCCAGACGATCCTCAACGCGCTGGGCTACGCCGGCAGTCACTTCGAGCTGATCCACGCCGAGGACACCGCCGGCCTCGAGCGCGCGCTGTGGGCGATGCAGCCGGCCAAGGGCGTGTCGGCGCCGGCGGGCTTCAACCTCGCGGCCGACAAGCGCGGCGCGCTCGATTTCGAGCTCGACCACCTGGCGCGGCACGCGCCGGCACCGCAGGAGCAGATCGCGCTGTCGAAGGGCGCGCCGTTCGGCGCGCTGACGGTCGACAAGCAAACCTGCACCCTGTGCAAGGCCTGCATCGGCGCCTGCCCTGAAGCCGCGCTGCTCGACGCGCCCGAGACGCCGGCGCTGCGCTTCATCGAGCGCAACTGCGTTCAATGCGGGCTGTGCGCCGATACCTGTCCCGAGGGCTCGATCTCTCTGCTGCCGCGGCTGCTGCTCACGCCGCGGGCGAAGGAGGCGGTGACCCTGAACGAGGCCGAGCCGTTCAACTGCGTGCGCTGCGGCAAGCCGTTCGGCACGCGCCAGATCGTCGACAACATGCTCGGCAAGCTGACCGCACATTCGATGTTCGCCGGTGGCAGCGCCCTGCGGCGGCTGCAGATGTGCGCCGATTGCCGCGTGATCGACATGATGGAAACGAAGGACGAGCCTTCGATCCTCGACTACACGGGTCGCAAATGATCCAGGACGCGGTGCCGATGCAGTTTTCGCCGACGCTGCCGCCCGAGGAGGCGGCGCGGGCCAATTTCTATGCACTGCTGGCGCGGCTGTTCTACGGGGCGCCGGACTCCGCTCTGCTGGCGGCGCTTGCCGGGGCCGACGAAATCGTAAGCGAGGGATCGGGCGACGCCGACGATCCCGGGCTCGCCCTCGCCTGGCGCGACCTCTCGCTTGCCGCGGCGGCGGCCGACCTGGCGGCGGTGGAGGAGGAGTACCAAAACCTCTTCGTGGGTGTGGGCAAGGCGCGGATTCCGATCTACGCCAGCGCCTATCTCGCCAAGAGCGCGGTCGATGCGCCGCTGGTCGAGCTGCGCGATTTCCTCGCCAGGCGGCAGATCGCGCGCCGCACGTCGGTCCACGAGCCCGAGGATCATATCGCCGCGCTGTGCGAGCTTATGCGCTACCTCATTGCAGAGCAGCAGGCGCCGGTCGAGGAGCAGATGGCGGTTTTCGATCAGTACCTGCACCCTGCCGTGAAACTGTTGTGCGATGCAATATGCAAGCTTGATGAAGTGAAGTTTTATCGCAGCGTCGCGCGTTTTGCAGAATCGTTCTTCGATGTTGAATATGCCGTGTTCCGCATGTAACAATGTGCAAGATCCTGCGAGACTACTGAAGACGCAGGGCGCCTGTGGTCAGCTCGCTGCAGGCGCTGCATATAACAACGATGGAGGCGACCATGAGCGCATCGAGCCCACGTCTTTCACGCCGCAATTTCCTGCTTTCGGTTGGTGCCGGCGGTGCCGCCACCGCGGCGGCGATCGTCGCCAAGACAACTTCAGAAGCTCCGCCCGCCGTCTCCGGTACGGGCAAGCGTGCGGGCCGCGGCTATCACGCCAGCGCGCACGTGAACAACTACTACCGCACCACCAAGGTCTGAGGAGGCCGCAATGCTGCTGACCAGAAAATCCGGCTCCGCCGGGGTTCCGCAGTCGCGCCTGGCGCGCGGGCTGTCGGGCGTGATGGTGAAGACCATGGACCGGCGCGCGTTCCTGCGCCGCTCGGGCGTGACGCTCGGCGCCGGCGCGGTTGCCTCGCAGCTGCCGTTCAACATGATCGGCAAGGCCGAGGCGGCGATGGAGCCGGGCGAGAGCGGCAACATCGAGATCAAGCGCACGGTCTGCACCCATTGCTCGGTCGGCTGCGCGATCGACGCCGTGGTGCAGAACGGCGTCTGGGTGCGGCAGGAATCGGTGTTCGACTCGCCGCTCAACCTCGGCGCGCACTGCGCCAAGGGCGCATCGGTGCGCCACCACACCATGACCGAGGACTCGCATCGGCTGAAGTACCCGGTCAAGCTCGAAGGCGGCAAGTGGAAGAAGGTTTCCTGGGACCAGGCCTACGACGAGATCTCGCAGAAGCTGCTCAAGATCCGCGAGGAGAGCGGCCCCGACGCGCTGTTCATCCTCGGCTCGTCCAAGCACAACAACGAGCAGTCCTACCTGCTTCGCAAGTGGCTCGCGATGTGGGGCTCGAACAACGTCGACCACCAGGCGCGCATCTGCCACTCGACCACGGTCGCGGGCATCGCCAATACCTGGGGCTACGGGGCGATGACCAACTCGTACAACGACGAGCAGAACTCCAAGTGCCTTTTCTTCCTCGGCTCCAATGCGGCCGAAGCGCATCCGGTATCGATGCTGCACACGCTGCACGCCAAGGAGAACGGCGCCAAGGTGATCGTCGCCGACCCGCGCTTCACGCGCACCGCGGCGCACGCCGACAAGTTCGTGCGCATCCGCTCGGGTTCGGACGTCGCGTTCCAGTTCGGCATCCTGTACCACATCTTCAAGAACGGCTGGGAGGACAAGAAGTACATCCACGACCGCGTCTACGGCATGGACCAGGTCAAGGCCGAGGTGATGGCGAAGTACACGCCGCAGGCGGTTGAAGAGGTCACCGGCGTGCCGGAAAAAGAAGTGTACGAGGTCGCCAAGATGCTGTCGGACAACCGGCCCGGATTCATCATCTGGGCGATGGGTCAGACGCAGCACACCAACGGCAACAACGTGACGCGCGCGAGCGCGGTACTGATGCTGGCGCTCGGCAACGCAGGCATTACCGGCGGCGGGGCGAACATCTACCGCGGCCACGACAACGTGCAGGGCGCGACCGACATCGGCCCCAACGCGCAGTCGCTGCCCGGCTACTACGGGCTGTCGGCCGGCGCCTGGAAACACTGGGCGCGGGTCTGGAACGTCGATCTCGACTGGCTCAAGAAGCGCTTCAAGTCCGAGGCCATGATGGGCAAGTTCGGCTTTACGGTCTCGCGCTGGGCCGACGCCGTGCTGGAGAAGCCCGAGAACATCGACCAGGACACGAACGTGCGGGCGGTGATCTTCTGGGGCCACGCGCCGAACTCGCAGACCCGCGGCCTGGACCAGGTCGAGGCGATGAAGAAACTGGACATGATGGTGGTGATCGATCCTTACCCCTCGGCCAGCGCGTCGATGTTCGCCATGACGCGCCAGGACGGCGCCTACCTGCTGCCGGCGGCGACGCAGTTCGAGACCTACGGCAGCGTCACGGCGTCGAACCGCTCGCTGCAGTGGCGCGACAAGGTGGTCGAGCCGGTGTTCGAGGCGCGCACCGACCACATGATCATGTACCAGCTGGCGCAGAAGCTCGGCTTCGCCGACCAGTTCGTGGGCAAGAAGGACGGCAAGCAGAACATCAAGCTGGTCAAGGGCAAGGGCGGGATGGACGAGCCGCAGATGGAGAGCACGCTGGAGGAGGTCAACAGCGGCACCTGGACCATCGGCTACACCGGCCAGTCGCCCGAGCGGCTCAAGGCGCACATGCGCAACATGCACGTGTTCGACGTCAAGACGCTGCGCGCGCGGGGCGGCAAGGACAAGGAAACGGGCTACGACCTGACCGGCGATTACTTCGGCCTGCCGTGGCCGTGCTGGGGCAACCCGTCGGTCAAGCACCCGGGCACGCCGAACCTGTACGACACCTCGAAGGCCGTGATGGACGGCGGCGGCACCTTCCGCGCCCGCTACGGCGTGGTGCACGACGGCGTCAATCTGCTGGCCGAGGACGGCTCGCACTCGGTCGGCAGCGAGATCACCACCGGCTACCCCGAATTCACCTCCGATATGCTGAAGAAGCTCGGCTGGTGGGACGACCTCAGCGACGCCGAGAAGGCCGAGGCCGAGGGCAAGAACTGGAAGACCGACCTCTCGGGCGGCATCCAGCGCGTGGCGCTCAAGCACGGTTGCGTGCCTTTCGGCAACGCTAAGGCGCGCGCGTCGGTGTGGAACTTCCCCGACCCGGTGCCGCTGCACCGCGAGCCGCTGTACACCCCGCATCCGGACCTGGTCGCGAAATGGCCGACGTATCCGGACAAGAAGACCCTGTACCGGCTGCCGGCGCTGTTCAAGACCATCCAGGACAAGTCCGTCGCCGACAAGGACTCCGAGAAGTTTCCGCTGATCCTGACCAGCGGCCGGCTGGTCGAGTACGAGGGCGGAGGCGAGGAAACGCGCTCCAACCCCTGGCTCGCGGAGCTGCAGCAGGACAACTTCGTCGAGATCAACCCGAAGGCGGCGGCCGACCGCGGCATCCGCGACGGCGAGTACGTCTGGGTCCATACGCCCACCGGCGCCAAGATCAAGGTCAAGGCGCTGGTGACCGAGCGCGTGGCGACGAGCACGGTGTTCGTGCCGTTCCACTTCTCCGGCTGGTGGGAGGGCAAGGACATGCTGCCCTACTACCCGGAGGGCGCGCACCCGATCGTGCGCGGCGAGGCCGTGAACACGGCGTGGACCTACGGCTACGACGTCGTCACCGACATGCAGGAAACCAAGGCGACGCTTTGCCAGGTCGCGAAGGCATAAGGAGAACGCCATGGCCAGAATGAAATTCCTGTGCGACGCCGAGCGCTGCATCGAGTGCAACGGCTGCGTGACGGCGTGCAAGAACGAGAACGAGGTGCCATGGGGGGTGAACCGCCGGCGGGTGGTCACCGTCAACGACGGCATCGAGGGGGCGGAGAAGTCGATGTCGGTCGCCTGCATGCACTGCTCGGACGCGCCGTGCATGGCAGTGTGCCCGGTCGACTGCTTCTACAAGACGCAGGACGGCGTGGTTCTGCACGACAAGGACCTGTGCATCGGCTGCGGCTACTGCTTCTACGCCTGCCCGTTCGGCGCGCCGCAGTTCCCGCAGGCGGGCGCGTTCGGCCTGCGCGGCAAGATGGACAAGTGCACCTTCTGCGCCGGCGGCCCCGAGCCCGACCGCAGCGAGGCCGAGTTCAAGAAGTACGGCCGCAACCGGCTCTCCGAAGGCAAGCTGCCGGCCTGCGCCGAGATGTGCTCGACCAAGGCGCTGCTGGGAGGCGACGGCGACACGATCGCCGACATCTACCGCCAGCGCGTGACGGTGCGCGGCAAGGGCGCCGAAGTCTGGGGCTGGGGCACTGCCTACGGCCCGCCGAAAGGGGGCAAGTCATGAAAGCGCGTATCGTGGTGGTCGTCCTCGCGGCGGCCGGACTGGTTGCACTCCAGGGCTGCGGTGAGAAACCGCAGGCAACCGCTTACCAGCACGGCAAGTACCAGGGCAAGCCCGACACCCCGCCCTGGGACAACGCGCCGCTCGCTTACACGGGCAACAGCGTCAACCAGTGGACGAAGGGCGACCAGAAGAGCTGGACCGACGAGATCAAGACTCGCAACAAGTTCCAGAACGAGTACGTTCGCATCGGCGACTGACGCCCCGGGGAGGAATGAAATGAGCAAGCTATGCAAGCTGTTGGGCGCGCTGCTGGTGTTCGGCGCGCTCGCGCTGCCGGGGCCGGTCCAGGCGCAGGACAGCGGCGCCAAGGCCCAGGCGCAGCGCAGCGTCGAGCAGCCGGGCAACAATGCGCCGGTGTGGCGCGACGTGAAGTCCGGCGCGAAGAACACCACCACCCTGCCGCAGCACCAGGGCGCCGTCCTGATCCAGTCCCAGCTGCGCTTCCCGGGACAGAAAGCTTTCTCCACTGCGGGCGAGGCTTGGCGCAACTTCCGCAACGGTCCGCTCACCTTGTACGGCGGCTGGCTGATCATCATCGCCGCGGCGGCGATCCTCGTCTTCTATCTGATCAAGGGCGCGTTGAAGCTGAAGGAGGCGCCGACCGGCCGTCTGGTCGAGCGGTTCAACAGCCTCGAGCGGATCGCCCACTGGAGCGCCGCGATCAGCTTCGTCATCATGGCGGCGACCGGCCTGACCATCCTGTTCGGCAAGTTCGTGCTGCTGCCGGTGCTGGGTTACACGCTGTTCGGGTGGCTGAGCGCGCTGGCGAAGAACGTGCATAATTTCGTCGGACCGTTCTTCATCCTCAGCCTGCTGCTGCTGATCGTCACGTTCATCAAGGACAACTTCTGGAGCAAGGACGACGCGGGCTGGATCGCGGCGGCGGGCGGGCTCTTCACCGGCAAGCACGTTCCCACCGGACGCTTCAACTTCGGCGAGAAAAGCTGGTTCTGGCTGGGAGTGGTGGTGCTCGGCGTGATCATGAGCATCACCGGCATCATCATGCTCTTCCCGAACTTCGACCAGCTGCGCGAGACCATGCAGCAGGCCGACGTGATCCACGTCATCGGCGCAGTGATATTCGTCGCGCTGTCGTTCGGCCACATCTACGTCGGCACGATCGGCGTCGAGGGCGCCTACCAGTCGATGCGCACGGGCTACGTCGACGAGGTCTGGGCCAAGGAGCACCACGAGCTGTGGTACAACGACGTCAAGTCGGGCAAGATCCCGGCCAAGTCGACCGGGGCCGCGGCGGGCGCACCACAGACCCAGCACTGAAGTTGCCGGCCGAAGCGGAAAGGGCGCCTGCGGGCGCCCTTTTCGTTCATGCGTAGCCGACGCTGCGCCGGTCGATCGCGACCGACTTGATCAGTGCGTACACCGGCACGCCCGGCGCGAGGCCGAGCGCGGCGACCGACTTGCGCGTCACCCTGGCGATGAGCGCGGTGCCCGAGGCGTCGATCTGCACGTCGACGCTCGCCCCCGCCGGCTCGCCCACGGCAACGACGCGGCAGGCGAGCACGTTCAGCATGCTGATCGCCTCGGGCCGAACGGTGGCGAGGGAAACGTCGCGCGCCCGGATCCGAACGCGTACTCGCTCGCCGGGCAGGGCGTCGACGTCGGGCGCCAGGAGCGCGCCGCCGGGGAAGTCGAGCCGCGCGAGGCCCATCTCGAGGTCCTGCTCGCCGACGCGGGCGTCGATCACCGCGCCGCCCTCGAAGCGGCCGAGGTAGGGGCGCAGCTCCATTCGCGCCATCGCTTCCGGTACGGGCCCCGCATAGAGCGCGCGCCCGTCGGACATCACCACGATCGTGTCGGCCAGCCGCACGACCTCGTCGAGCGAATGGCTGACGTAGACGATCGGCACCCGGACCTCGTCTCGCAGCCGCTCGACGTAGTAGAGGATCTCGCTCTTGCGCGGCGCATCGAGCGCGGCGAGCGGCTCGTCCATCAGCAGCAGGCGCGGATCGGCGAGCAGGGCGCGGCCGATCGCGACGCGCTGTTTCTCGCCGCCCGAGAGGTCGTGCGGGCGGCGCTCGAGCAGCCGCGCCAGGCCCAGCAGCTCGATCACCTTGTCCAGCGGCACCGCGCCCGCCCCGTGCAGGAAGCGGCGACCGTAGAGAAGATTCTGACGCACCGTGATGTGCGGCAGCAGGCGCCCCTCCTGGAATACGTAGCCGATCCGGCGGCGGTGCACGGCGACGTCCACGCCCGCCGCGGCGTCGAACAGCGCCTCGCCGTCGAGCGCGATGCGGCCGCGGTCCGGGCGCAAGAGGCCTGCGATCGCGTTGAGCACGCTGGTCTTGCCGGAGCCCGAGCGCCCGAACAGCGCGGTGACCCCGCCGTCGCTGGCGAAGGCGGCCTCGAGCGCGAACGCGCCGAGCGCCTTGCCGACGGAGACCTCGAGCTTCATGCGCCGTGCGCGCGCCGGCGGGCGCGCCGCAGCATGATTTCGGAGACCACCAGGGCGCTGAGCGAGAGCACGATCGACAGCAGGCAAAGCCGCATCGCCTGGGCGTCGCCGCCCGGTACCTGGGTCAGGCTGTAGATCGCGAGCGGAAGCGTCTGCGTTTCGCCCGGGATGTTCGAGACGAAGGTGATCGTGGCGCCGAACTCACCCAGGCTGCGCGCGAACGACAGCAGCATGCCGTTGAGCACGCCCGGAAGGATCAGCGGCAGGGTCACCGAGGCGAACACCGCGAGCGGCGGCGCGCCGAGCGTGGACGCGGCGGCCTCGAGCCGGCGGTCGACGGACTCGATCGCCTGGCGCATGGCGCGAACCGCGAGCGGCAGCCCCATCACCGAGGCGGCGAGGGCGGCCCCGGTCCAGCGGAACGCAAATACGATGCCCAAGTGCTCGGCTAGCCAGGCGCCGAGCAGGCCGTTGCGCCCGAGCGCCACGAGCAGCAGGTAGCCGATCACCACCGGCGGCAGCACCAGGGGCAGATGGACGATGCCGTCGAGCAGGATCTTGCCGGGGAAGTCGACGCGCGCGAGGAGATAGGCGAGCGCGAGCGCGACCGGCAGGCTTGCGACCACGCCCGTGAAGGCCACCTTGAGGCTGAGGCCGAGGACCTCGATTTCCGACGCAGACAGGAGCACGCCGTCAGTTTAACGGGGTAAAGCCGTACTTCCTGAAAACTGCGCGCGCGCGTTCCCCGCGCAGGTAGGCTTCGAAATCTCGGGCGGCGGGGGCGGCCCCCTTGACCAGCGCCATCGGGTAGACGATCGGCGGATGCGTCGAGGCGGGGAAGCGCCCGACTATCCGCACGCCGGGCTCCACGCGCGCATCGGTTTCGTAGACCACCCCGAGCGGCGCCTCGTTGCGTGCCACCAGTGCGAGCGCGATCCGAACGTTCTCGGTCGCGGCGATGTGCGCCTTGACCGAGTTCCACACGCCGAGCGACTCGAGCGCCGCC